>WNFD01001416.1_pt2 | contig 14788 bp, 14 predicted proteins | sample 5400491 | NCBI WGS metagenome assembly WNFD01 (sample SAMN13153343, study PRJNA577476) | soil metagenome | isolation source: 120 cm saprolite under Douglas fir tree site 2 hole 2 replicate 2 | place: USA:California | collected 2015-04-18
TCGGTCGATTGGCGCGTGCGCGCCGATGCCTTGAACGCACTCGCGCGTCTGCGCCTGAAGGACGGCAACGGCGAGGCGCGCAAGATGGTTGTAGACCACAGTAATCCAATCGTCCGCGCTAATGCCGCGCGCGTGCTCGGCGCCACGGAAGACAAGCAAGCATTCGACGCGCTGCTCGATCGCGCTTTGCACGATGAAGACTTGCGCGTGCGGGTGAGTGCGATTCGGGCGTTGGGGAGTTTGAAGGATGCGCGTGCGGCCGATCCTTTGCTGGAACGCTGCGGTAGGCTCTTAGCTAATTTCGGAACCTCAAGGGTTCCGAATGCTACGGAGAAAAATGAAATTCTGGAAATCGTTAGCTCGCTGGGGAGAATTCTGCAAAATACGAATGATAGACGCGCCGTGGATTTGCTAAAACGATTTCGTATTCGCGATCAATTGCAATCACCTGAGACCGAGATAGCTTTCGCCCGAATTTCTCCTGAAACGTACCTTAGAACCGCGCCGCTCAATGGTGTACCTGCACAGATCGATAAAGCCTTTCCTAAGATAGGGAATTCGTGGCGACCTTGGAGCAGCCTTGTTCAGGGGCTCGCGGAGTTCGCAAAATTGCCCGGCGATAAGAAAGAGCTCCGGAGATTCGCCTTGGCGAGAATTTCGCCTGAAAGATATCTAACGACCGAGCCGTTCGTAGGCACGAACGAACAGATCGGCAAAAGTTTTCCTAACTTAGAAAAAACCTGGAGAGCTTCAAGCACTCTCGCGCAAGGTCTCGCCGAGTTCGCAAGCCTGCCGCCAGATAAGACACGCGTCCGCAGTATGGCGCTAATGAATTTTGCACTCATGATCGAGGCTCCGGGATCGCACGACCCAACAATTGTTACGACGATTCCAACATATCTCAGAGCTTACGCGGCTTTTAAGAATGAGGTTAATCGACCGGAAGTGCGGTCGCCGAACAATGCGACAGAGGACGTACTCTCGCGAACATTACGCGCGTACGTGACCTACCGCAAAAAGACCGCAGTCGCCACGAGCGCCTACGTCAGTTGGGAAGATTACCGCGCGTTTGGCTACAACGACATTTTTGTTCGAGCGACTGCTGCCGAACTTCTCGCCGAACAACCGCCCTCAAAAGAAAATACAGAGGCTCTAATAACTGCCCTGGGGCAAGCTCTCCAATTCGACAAACACGATAACGATGCTGTGGTGGCAATCCTGGATGCGCTCGCGAAACAGAAAAGTAAGGAAGCGAATGACGCGATCAAGACGGCGCTGGATTCGTCCGACCACTTGATTCGGCGGCGCGCGGCGGCTTTGTTGAAAGCAAATGGCGCTGGCGACTTTTCGAATCGCATCGGCACGGTACAGACGCGCAACACCCCAGCTGATTACCGACGCGCGATTGCGCGTATCGGCAAACACGTGACGGCGACGGTCGTAACATCCAAGGGCTCGTTTGTGATCGAGTTTCTGCCGGAAGATGCGCCGCTGACGGCCGATAACTTCATCAAGCTGGCGCGCAAGGGTTTCTTCAATGGTCAGACGATTCCCCGGGTCGTGCCGAACTTTGTGATTCAGGCGGGCGATCCGCGCGGCGATACGAACGGCGGGCCGGGTTACTCAATTCGCTGCGAGATTAACGAAGTGCCTTACGAACGCGCCGCGGTCGGGATGGCCCTGTCGGGCAAAGACACGGGCGGCTCGCAATGGTTTGTGACACACTCGCCACAGCCGCACCTCGACGGCGGCTACACGGTCTTTGGCCGAGTCATTCGCGGGATGGACGTGGTGGATAGAATCGCGCGCGGAGATATTATTCGCAGGGTGATCGTGAATGAAAAGAATTAACCACAGAGGACACAGAGGAAAGCCTGAATCGGCAGAGAAGAGTTCTCCGTGCTCTCTGTTCCTCCGTGTCCTCTGTGGTAAATGTTCGCTCGTCTTATTTCTCGCCGCTCTGCTGGCATCGTCTACTGCGGCGCAAACTCAAACTCTGCAACCGATCTCAACGGAAAAGCACTCGCGATACCAGATCAAACTGGCGCTCGACTTCGACTCTCGCACTTACACCGGCACCGAGCGCGTACGCTTCGTCAATCACGGCGACCATCCAGCCTCGACGCTGTACTTCCATCTCTACCCGAACGTGCGCGTGCCGGGCTACGCGCCACCTGCCGCGCCGGCCAGGGCTGAACCCGGCCAGCTAACATCCGACGAGCCGCGTCTGGAAATAACCGACGTGCGCAGCGCGAGTGATGGCAGTGTGTTGATGTATGACCTCGACGATCTGGAAACGACTTTGCGCGTCAGCCTGCGCGAGCCGGTCGCGCCGAACGCGGCCACCGAAATCGAGATCAAGTTCAAAGGCAGCGTGCCGGAAATCGATCCGGAAGAAACTGGCCTGGTAACGCACGTCATGCAGCAGGTCAGCGCCGCCCTGCGCGGTGCTCGCGAGTTGCGCCGGCCGCGCGACACGAATTTTCGTTGCCGCGGAGTGCTTCTGCTCGGGTCGTTTTATCCAGTGCTGGCGGCCCGCACGGGCGACGATTGGTTTCGTAAGGTTGAAATTAGCATCGGCGACACCGCGATGACTGAAGTGGCCGATTACGAAGTGACCGTGGCCGCGCCGCGGAGTGTCGCCGTTTACGCTCCCGTCGCCGCGCAAACTGCGGCGCAGAAAGAAGAACTGACTTCCACAACTTTCGCGGCTGATAACCTGCGGGACTTTGCCGTCATCGCCGGTCGCGATCTGCATTCAGAGCAGCGCAACGTGGGCGACGTCACGATTCGCTCGATCTTCAAACCGGACCATGACGTAGTGGCGCGCCGCGTGCTCAACATCGCTGCGGACGCAGTGCGGATTTATTCCACAAGGCTTGGCCCGCTGCCGATGAAGACCGTGAGCCTGGTCGATGCGCCGTTGGTGGCGACGCTGGGCACCGCGGAATTCGCGGGCTTTGGCGTCATTGCCAGCGCGTTCTACCTGGATTTTGATTCGCCGACGATGCGCAACATGCCGGACGTGATTCGCGAACAACGCGGTTCGGTCGAAGGCAGTTTAGAGTGGACCGTGGCGCACGTCGTCGCGCATCAATGGTGGGGCATGACCGTGGGCAACGATCCGGCGCGCGAACCGATCCTGGACGAGGCGCTGGCAAACTGGTCGGCGCTGCTTTATTACCGCGAAGCGCACGGCGACGCGCAGGCCGCAGATGCGCTGGACGAACAACTGCGCGGAGTCTACAAGCTCTATCGCACGTTTGGGGGCGAAGACATGGAAGCCAGCCGCGCGGCGCGCGAGTATCGCAATTCGTTCCAGTACGCGGCGATTGTGACCAGCAAAGGAGCGCTCCTGTTCGAGGCCCTGCGCAAGCTGCTTGGCGACGAGAAGTTCTTTGCCGCCCTCGACGGCTATTACAAGACGAACCAGCTGGAAGTCGCGGACATGAACGATTTGCGCGGCGCCTTCATCGCGGAAGCGCCGGCCGAACAAAGGCGAATAGTAACTCGTACTTTCGATCGCTGGCTGTCCAGCAAGCGCGGCGACGAAGATATCGGGCCACCAGACGCAAAGCTGGCCGAAGAGTTGGGGCTGCCGGCGCGGGTTGGCAACGCGAAAGGCGAAAAGAGCGTATTCACGGCATTTGCCAAGGTGGGAAAGTTTTTCTGGCAACAGATGACCCGAATTAGATAGCATTGCCAATTGCCGATTTTTGATTGCCGATTGGCCTCTAAGCTCACGGTAATATCCTGAATTGGCAATCGGAAATCGGCAATCGGAAATGATTTGATGAAGGCTTATCAGGAAATTGAATTAGCGCGAAAACCTTCGCACGCGGTGCTGCGTCCGACGGCCATTCAAGTCAACCGTGAGCTGGAAGTCCTGAGCCAGTTGATGGACAACCAGTTTCAGGTGCCGGTAATTGGTTGGCGGTTTGGGCTGAATGCGGTCATCGATCTGATTCCGGAATTTGGCGACATCGCCACAACGATCGTCGCGCTCTACATACTGGTTTCCGCGGTCCGCTATCGCGTCCCAAAGATCACGCTGCTGCGCATGGGGCTGAACATCGCGATCTACTTTATCGGCGGCCTGGTTCCTTTTGCCGGCGACCTGTTCGACGCCTGGTGGAAACCGAACATTCGAAATATTAATCTGCTGCGACGGCGCGCGACCGTCTCGGCTGATGAAGCGAAGCGCGGGCGCGCAAGTGACTGGGTTTTCGTTTCGCTAATTGTGGGCGGGTTACTGACACTCCTGTTTGGATCGATCACGCTGACCTTCTTGATCTTCTGGTACATCGCGACTCATCTCCAGTTTGGGATGTAGCTCGGGTCCGTCGTGTCAGAAGCCCGACCCGGGGTCCCCAGTCGGGCAGCCCGGCTGGGGTGGGGCGGTCAGGGAGGGCAGCCTAGCCCTTGCTGACGCGCGGGCTTCTGACACTCTATCCCGCGTTGGGTTTCTATGGAAACAGTAATCGCCGTTGAAGACCTAAGGAAGTCTTACCAGCCAAAGTCGCGCAAGGGTCTCGAGGTCAAAGCGCTGGACGGCATTTCATTTGAAATCCCGCGCGGCGAGTTTTTTGGTTTGCTCGGTCCGAACGGCGCCGGCAAGACCACGACGATTGGCGTGCTGACGACGCGTGTTTTGCCGACCGGCGGCTCGGCGCGAATTGAAGGCTTTGATGTGGCGCAGAACCCGGTGGCGGTCAAGCGACGCATCGGCGTCGTGCCGCAGGTCAACAACCTCGATCGCAGCCTGACGGCGCGTGAGATCCTTTTGTTCCACGCCGAATATTTCAGCGTGGCGAAGCAAGAGCGCGAGGCGAGAGCAACTCGATTGCTCGAACGGTTCGAGCTGGTCGATCGGGCCGATGAAAAGGTCGATGGTTTTTCCGGCGGCATGGTTCAGCGACTGAAGATCGCGCGCGCGCTGATGCACGATCCGTCGATTCTGTTCCTCGACGAGCCGACCACCGGGCTCGATCCGCAATCGCGCCGCGCGATGTGGGATTTGCTGGGCGAACTCAACGCTAAAGGTCAAACGATTTTTCTGACGACGCATTATATGGAAGAGGCAGACCAGCTTTGCAAGCGAATCGCGATTATCGATCACGGCAAACTGCTGGCGCTGGATTCGCCGGCGCAGTTGAAACGCAGCGTGCCCGGTGGCTATCTGATCGAATTACAGGTGCGCGACATGATTGAGTCGTTTGGGGTGGCCGTGCGCTCGTTGGTGGGCGTCGTCGAGATCAAAACTGATCACGATCGACTGCGCATCTATGCCGACCGAGTCGAAGGATTGCTGGCTAATGCGATGCGACTGGCCGGCGAGCAGGGTGTGATGGTGACGGACGCACACGTCGCAGAGCCGAGTTTGGAAAATCTTTTTCTGCGCCTGACGGGACGAAGTTTGAGGGAATAGGAAATCGCATGGCCGCAACTTTTATTGCCCTGCTTCATCGCGACCTGCGGGTCGCGCGGCGCGAGGTACATTATTTTCTACTGCGCGTCGCGATGCAGCCGCTGCTGTTTACATTCATCTTTGGTTTTGTGATGCCGCGGCTCGGTATTGTGCAGCGCGGTTACACGAGCATGTTGCTGCCCGGCATCTTGAGTTTAAGCATGACTCTGTCGAGCATGCAGGCGGTGGCGTTGCCGCTGGTGATCGACTTTGGTTGGAGCAAGGAAATCGAAGACCGTCTGCTGGCGCCGATTGGCATTGTCGGCGTCGGGATCGAAAAAATAATCGTCGGCGTCGTGCAGGCAATTATCGCCGGCATCGTCGTGTTGCCGCTCTCCTGGCTGATGATGGGCACACACCTTAGCCTGAGGGTCGTCGACGCGGCGCAACTGATCGCGGTGGCACTTCTCAGCAGTTGGTTGTTCGCTGCTTTTGGGATGTTCGTTGGCACGGTCGCGGCGCCACAGCAGATCAGCCTGGTGTTCACCGTGCTGCTGGCGCCGATGATCTTCTTCGGCTGTGCTTATTATCCGTGGGCGACGCTGCACGTCATTCCATGGTTTCAGTACGCCGTGCTCGTCAACCCGCTGGTTTATGCGAGCGAGGGATTTCGTCTGGCGCTGACACCACAGCTTCCGCACATGCCGGCCTGGCTGGTTTACGGCGCGCTGGTGGGCTTTTCGCTGTTGTTCACTTGGCTGGGTTTGAGAAAGTTTGAAAAGCGGGCTCTTGATTAGCACTTTCCTTGCGCAAGTTGTCGGGCATTTGATATATTCGCGGCAGTCATCATCCGGGAAAATTTGAGAGAAATCGGCGATCCTTGCGGGGACTCGCCTCTGAAGAAAGGGTTAATTCAATGGGAAACGATCGTGACTATGGCGACAGTGTTTCGACGAAACTGACGTTTTTTCTGGTGGGCGCGGGAATCGGCGCAGTGTTGGCGCTGTTGTTCGCCCCCAAGTCCGGCGAAGAGCTGCGCAACGATATTGCCGATGCCACGCGAAAAGGCATCGATCGATCGAGAGAAGCTGCGGAGCAACTTGGTGCGAAGGCGACCGAGTACTATGACGCCACCCGCGCCAAAGCGGGCGAGGTTTACGACTCGGCGCGCGAGACGGCCGGCGAATATTACGAAGCAACTCGTGAACGCGCGACTGAGCTTTACGATACCGCGACCACGAAAGCGGGCGAGGTTGCCTCGGCAGCGCGCGGCGCCGCGGTGCGTCAGGCTAGCTCGGTCCAGGCTGCGGTTGAGGCGGGAAAGAAAGCTTACGTAGAGGAGAAGCGCAAGACTGAGCTTTCCGGCCGCACTGAGGCCTCGCCGACTTACAAGCCTGAGAAGGCGATGTAGTCAAAGCTGTACTTGGTGCTTTGATCTTTGACCTTTGTTTTTCGTTCAGCCGGTGGTTCGTTTGAAATCAGCGGACTTCTGAGGTGAAGACAAGCAAAGTACTAAGCACCAGGATCAAAGTTCATTGTTGAGATGAATCCACACGAACCACTCTTCTGGCTGGTAGTGATCACCGCGATCATCGCGCTGTCGTTCATCATGATTGCCTCGGCGATGGTGGCCATGGCGGTGTTTGTCAATCGCGCGGTCAAGTCGGTGAACCGGCTCGAAGAGCGGCTCGCGCCGTTGATGACCCGGGCTACCGCGCTCAGCGAGCAGGGAACCGCGATTGCCGTTCAGGGCCGGCAGATAGCCGAACAGTTCAACGTGATGTCCGGGCATCTCTCGACGGCGACGATGCACTTGTCGGAGTCCACGGCGTTAATCAAGGAAGAAGTGCGCGGATTGATGATGGTCGCCGACGAAACCGCCGATATGGCGCGCGAGAAAGTTCACCTGGTCAGTCGCGCCATCGATACCACGCACGAACGGGTGGTGAACACGACTGAGTTCATCCAAACGAAAGTGATCGAGCCGGCTCGCGAGCTGGCCGCGATCCTGGCCGGCTTGCGGCGCGGCCTGGAAGTCCTGGTGGCGCCTGCGCCAAGTCCAATTAACAGCACGTATGGAGACGAGGAGATGTTTATCGGCTGATTGCGAAAACATCGACAGGCTTCGAACAGCCCGAACCATCGTCTCTGAGAGAACGTGGTTCGGGCTTTTTGATTTTGGAGTGTTCCCTCTCCCTTTGGGAGAGGGCCAGGTGAGGGTCCTGGCGGACGAACGACAAAAGAACCCCTCCCCTTTTGTTCCTGGCCACGTGCCCGGCAGGAAAGTAATCAAGAGTTCCGTTCGTCCTAAGCCCTCACTGCGACCCTCTCCCAAAGGGAGAGGGAGGCTTTTGGTGAGCGAGCATTCATGCTGTTACTATCAATCCTTTTGTAGAAGGCCGAAGACATGTCCACTGAAGCACCCGCGCTCGAACTAAAGCAGACGATTAACCTGCCGCAGACGAAGTTCGCGCAGAAAGCGAACCTGCCGCAGAGCGAACCCGCGCGTCTGAAGAAATGGGCCGAACAGGATTTGTATCAACAGATTCGGGCGCGCCGCGCGGGCGCGGAAAAGTTCATCCTGCACGATGGCCCGCCGTACGCAAACGCCGACATCCATCTCGGAACCGCGCTTAACAAGATCCTGAAAGACTTCATCGTTAAGTCGCGCACCATGATGGGCTATGACGCGCCGTACGTTCCGGGTTATGACTGCCATGGTTTGCCGATCGAGTTGCACGTAGATCGAAAGCTCGGCGCGAAGAAAGCCAACATGCCGCCGCTGAGCATCCGCCGCGCGTGTCGCGAGTTTGCGGCCAATGCTTTGAAGCGGCAGACGAAGGACTTTCAACGCCTCGGGATCCTGGGCGAGTGGGACAATCCCTACATCACGATGTCCGATCACTACGAGGCCGAGACCGCGCGGCTGTTCGCACGCTTTGTCGAGCGCGGTTTCGTTTACAAAGGCGCGCGCCCGGTCTACTGGTGCATACACGATCAGACGGCGCTGGCTGAAGCCGAAGTCGAGTACGACCAGCACACGAGCCCATCCGTCTATGTGAAGTTTCCGCTGGCGAGTGATCCGGCGCAGATCGATCCGGTGCTGGCAGGCCGCAAAGTTTTCGTGCTCATTTGGACGACGACGCCGTGGACGCTGCCGGCTAACCTCGGCATTGCCGTGCACCCCGACTTTGAATACGTGGCGTTTGAAAGCGGCGACGAAGTTTACATCGTCGCGGCGGAACTTCTGGATGTCGTCGCCACGAAATGCAATCTGGCCGCGCCGAAAGTACTGGCGCGCTTTCGTGGTGCGAAACTCGATCGCCTTGAATGCCGTCATGCCTGGCTGGATCGTCCATCGCTTCTGATGTTGGGCGAACACGTGACCCTTGGCGGCGAGGCCGACGCGGAGACTGAACTCGACGTGAAAGACGCGCGCGAGAAAGCCGCGACCAGCAAGGCCGGAACGGGGTGCGTGCACACCGCGCCCGGCCACGGTCACGACGATTTCGTGCTGGGAAGAAAATATGGGCTGGAGATTTATTGCCCGGTCGACAACGCGGGCAAGTTCACTTCCGAAGTCGAACACTTCGCGGGCCTCACGGTCTTCGAAGCGAATCCCAGGATTGTGGAGTTCATGCGCGAGCGCGGCGTGCTCCTCTTCAGCGAAGACTACAACCATCGCTATCCGCACTGCTGGCGCTGCAAGAACCCCGTCATCTTTCGCGCCACGCCGCAGTGGTTCATCTCGATGGATAACGTCGCCGGCAACGGCGAGGCAGGCTATTCTTTGCGCGTGATGGCGCTGCGTGAAGTTGACGACCGGGTCAAGTGGATTCCGGCGTGGGGCCGCGAGCGCATGCGCAACATGTTGAAGGGCCGGCCCGACTGGTGTGTCTCGCGCCAGCGCGTCTGGGGCGTGCCGATTCCTGCGTTCTATTGCACGAAGTGTAATGAAGTAGTTGCCGACGCGGCCGTGATCAGGCACGTCGCCGACATCTTCGAGAAAGAATCAGCCGACGCGTGGTACAAACGCGAAGCACGCGAGCTTTTGCCGGACGGGTTTGCCTGCAAGAGTTGCGGTGCGAATGAATTCACCAAAGAGACGGATATTCTCGACGTCTGGTTCGATAGCGGTTCGTCTTCAATCGCCGTGCTGGAGAATCGCGACAACCTTCGCTGGCCGGCGGATGTTTATATCGAGGGCGGCGATCAGTTCCGCGGCTGGTTCAATTCGTCTTTGATGGTGGGCCTGGCGGTTCACGATCGCGCGCCTTACGACGCGGTGCTTTGTCATGGCTGGACGCTCGACGCGCAGGGCAAGGCCATGCACAAGTCTCTGGGCAATGCGGTTAGCCCTGACGAGATTATTCCGAAGTTGGGAGCTGAAGTGCTGCGGCTCTGGTGCGCGTCGTCTGATTACATGGAAGATATGCGCTGTTCGGACGAGATTCTTCAGCGCGTCACAGACGGCTATCGCAAACTGCGCAATACGGCGCGTTTTGCGCTCGGCAACCTCGACGGGTTCGATCCCGCCCGAGATTCGGTTTCAGAAGCAGAGATGCTCGAGATCGATCACTGGGCGTTGTCTGAACTTGACGCCGTGATCGAGAAGGTGCGCGCGGCTTACGAAGCTTACGAGTTTCACACCGTCTATCACGCGCTCTACGGTTTTTGCACCGTCACGCTTTCAGCGCGTTACTTCGATATCGTTAAGGATCGGCTGTACACCTTTGCACCGCGAAATCCGGCGCGCCGGTCGGCGCAGAGCGCGTTGTTCCGAATCGCCGACGCGCTGGCGCGGATGCTGGCGCCGATTCTCGTTTTCACCGCCGATGAGATTTGGGAAAGTTTGCCGGACGATGGTTCCCGTTCCGCTTCAGTTCATCTTGCCGAGCTCCCTGTATCAAATAGCGAAAAGGACGAAGCTCTCCGCGAGCGTTGGAATCAACTATTAGACAACTATCGGTCGTTGGTTTTATATGTACTGGAACACAAGCGCATCAATGGCGAGATCGGCAGCTCCCTTGAAGCTCATGTAACGATACACGCCTCTGGCGAAACATATGATCTGTTAGATCGCTACCGGGATGATTTGCGTTACATTTTTATTGTCTCGCAGGTCGATCTTATCCAGGTTGAGGATTATATAGCCGAGCACCCGCCCAAGGTTCATGTCGAGCGAGCCGCAGGCAAAAAGTGTGAACGTTGCTGGAACTATTCAACGCGGGTTGGCGAATCGTCACGCTACCCGACTGTTTGTGAACGTTGCGTTGCTGCGCTTGAGGAGATTGAGGCAAGCCCGCAGTTGTCTTAAGTGCCGTAGGCACGAAATGTTTATAGCACAGTGCGATCTATTGATTCTCTTGAACCCATTTATGGGTGACATATTTCGCTCCTAACGGAGCTGGATTTCTTTTTGGCCTTTGTTTCTATAAATATTCCGCCGCTACGCGGCTGTGTGAGAATTGCGCTGCTGGAACTATTCCGTGCGCGTGGGCGAATCGGCGCGCTATCCGACAGTTTGTGAACGTTGCGTCGAGGCGCTTGAGGAGATTGAGGCAAGCGGGCAGTTGTCTTAAGTGCCCAGGCACGACATGTTTAATAGCACCGCGAGTCTCTTTGTTTCTCTCGAGCCCATTTATGGGCGACAGAACATCTCGCTCCAAGGGAGCGAAGATATTTGTGGCAACGTTTGGTTCTATAAATATTTCGCTGCTACGCGGCTGAATCGCAACGCTATGCGAGGCGCAGCCTCGCATCGATTGGTGATAGCCGAACCCGGAAAGGCAGAGTCTTTCCGCACGGTGCTGCGGCAAAGCCGCAAATGAATGCCTGAAAATCAAGCAACGGATAGTACCAGGAATCGCCTCACGTGGCGCGTCAGCTACCTCGTCGCATCGCTTGGCGTTTATCTGATGGATCAGGCGAGCAAAGCCTGGGCAGTGCGGCGCGTGCGCTTTGAAGATTGGACGATTATCCGCGGGGCGCTCGACTTTGTTTATGCCGAGAATCGCGGCATCGCGTTTGGCCAGTTGCAGGAAGGCGGCCAGTTCGGCCGCTGGTTTTTTGTCGTCCTCGCCGGCGCCGCCGCAATCGCCGTGCTGTCTTATTTCTTTCGCACACCGCGCAATGACGATCGAGTCCTGGGCGCCTGCGCGCTTTTGCTCGCGGGAATTCTCGGCAATCTAACTGATCGCGTGCGGCTCGGCTTTGTCGTGGATTTCATCCTGCTGCACGCAGGCTCTTATCATTGGCCAACTTTCAACGTCGCTGATGCGAGTATTTCGCTCGGCGCCCTCTTGCTGGCATACGATCTTATTTTTGCGAACCGAAAGGCGAAGGAGGATTCAAGCGCGAGCCGCCAACTGGCTTCTGGTTCCTGATTGCTGCCACTGCTTACTGCCTGCTGCTTTCTCATGTATCCAATCCTCTTTCGCATCTACGGTTTTCCCGTCAACACGTACGGAGTGTTTCTGGCGCTCGCGTTTCTCGGGGCGATCTTTGTTACGGTAAAACTCGCGGTGCGTGACGGACTGCCGCGGGAAAGGATTTATGACCTGTGTCTTTGGCTGCTGTTATCGTCGCTGATTGGTTCGAAGCTGCTGATGTTCCTTACTGAGCCCGAGTATCGCGAGCATCCGCTGCAAATGATCTCGCTCGACTTTCTGCGTTCGGGCGGAGTCTTTTATGGCGGACTGATTGGCGCGATGATCACCGGCTACTTTTTAATGCGACGCTGGAAGCTGCCCTGGTGGAAGACTGCGGATGCCTGCGCGCCGGGGATTGCCCTGGGCAACGTGCTGGGCCGGCAGGGATGTTTCTCGGCCGGATGTTGCTGGGGCAAGCCGACGAACTTGCCGTGGGGGGTCCGCTTCACCGAACTCGGCCACGAAGTTACCGGCGTGCCGGTGGGCGTGAAGCTGCACCCGACGCAGCTTTACGAATCCGGCGCGATGCTGATTGTTTTCTTTTTGCTGCTGTGGCTGCACAAGCGAAAAAAGTTTAGCGGGGAAGTAATCCTCGCTTATGCGATCATTTATGCGACGGTGCGATTTCTGATCGAATTTGTGCGCGACGATCCGCGCGGCGACGTCCTCGGCCTGACGACTCTGACCGGGCTTTCGACTTCGCAAATGATCGGCATCGTGGTTGGCGCCGGCGCTTTGATTCTATTCGTAATTCGCTGGCGGCGCGCGACGAGGTCAGTACCGGGAGCGATAGCGACCGGGTCCTAATATGACGGGCTTTTCTTGAGCTGCATCAGATGAAACTACGCGTCCTTTATCACGGCCACTGTTTTGACGGCGTCGCGTCGGCAGCGACGTTTACGCGATTCTACAAGGAGCGAATCCATCCGGACGCCGAGGTCAAATACGCCGGTCTGCTGCACCGCCCCGGAAATTTATTGTTCGAAGGAAACATGTTCGACGGCGATGAGAACGCCATCGTCGACTTTAAGTATTCGCCGTCGGACAAGTTAACGTGGTGGTTCGATCATCATCAGTCGGCATTCCTTACGCCCGAAGACGAAGCACACTTTCACGCCGACCATTCAGGCAAGAAGTTTCTCGATGCGACCCGGAAGTCTTGCACCGAGTTCATTGCTGACGTGGCGCACAGCCAGTTTGGTTTCAATGACGAGCCCCTGCGCGACCTGGTGCATTGGGCGCACATCATCGACGGCGCGCTGTACGAATCGGCGGCGCAGTGTGTGGAATTGAAAGAACCGCCGCTGCAACTGATGCAGGTCATCGAAGCCGATCCCGACGAGACCTTCATCGAACAGATCATTTCTGACCTGACGGCGCGCCCGCTGAATGAAGTCGCGACGAGCGCAGAAGTGCAGCGGCGCTTTGAGCCGATCCTGAAGCAACATCGCGAGACGCTGGAAACGATTCGCCGCAAAGCGACGTTCAGTGACGGCGTGGTCCATTTCGATCTGATCGATGAAGGCTACGAAGGCTTCAACAAATTCATTCCGTATTACCTGTTTCCGGAAGCGACGTACTCTGTGGCGCTGACCCGAGCGCCCCAGCGCACAAAGATCTCAGTCGGTTCAAATCCCTGGGCGCCGCGTCCGCGCCGGCACAACATCGCCTCGCTCTGCGAACGCTATGGCGGCGGCGGGCATGCGGTGGTGGGCGCGATTTCGTTTGCTCCCAATGAAGTCGAAGAAGCCCGGGCCGCGCTGCGCGAGATTGTCGCCGAACTTTCCGAGTAGTAGGAAATTGAGATCGCTACGCTGCTCTTGATTCGGAGTAGTCGCCGCTGACTATTTGCCGAGCGCTTCCCGGATTGCGGTTGTAGACGTAAACCCAAGCGTTCAGCTGACGTCCGCCGTGAAGTGTTGCAACAGTTCGAGTGCGAATAAACAAGCTGTTCTTTCGGTCGGTCCTGTTGAATTCCTCGTAGTCGTCGAGCGCTTTCAGCGCAGAATCGTCGTTTGGAAGTTCAAAAAGCTCACCCTTGATAGAAGTCTTTGCTGACTGATCAATCACAGCCCCGGGGTAATCGCCGAAATCATAGAGCCTGCCGGGAACAGTAGCTGAACCAACACGGCGCAAGGTTCTCACTGTCTCAGCGACGTCACTTGCGGCCTCGTTAGGCTTAAGTGTTCCGTAAAGAAACAAGTATTCAGTCATCGCTTATTTGCTTACCGTCTTTTCTGCTGCTCAAGAGTGACGCCACGCCTTCGTAGCCATTCTCCAACTCAAGAACATATCCCATGACGACGCTGTGTTTTTCTAAACAGCCTAAGTAAAAACCAAAGAGATCCTCTACCTGAGCCGCGTAAAGCTGTTTTGACTTCTTGAGGAAGGCGATAAACTCAAAGAAGTTGAGGTAGTCTGTAAAGTCAGACTCCGCATCACTAACTAGTTTCCGAACCGCATCGGAATCCGCCTCATCGCCATCTAGTTTATCACGAACGGTTTTGAGATCTTTCTTTTCATAGAATTTCTCATAAAGACTCGAAGCCCACCTGGCGCGCTCAAGTTCAGAGTTCCGATGATAGACGCAGAGCGCTAAGAAAGCGGCGAGCAGCGTTCCAAGCACGCCAATAGTTCCGGCGACATAGTAAACAATCTGAGCGATGTCCTTCCACTCCATGAGCTTCCGCCGAAGTGCCTCGTATCCAATACTGCAACCACCTTGTTGTTGCGTCAAGCGCTTCTATGGTAAACAATCCGGCAGTAACCGATAATGGCTTAGGAATCACCAAAACCACCATGTCATCCGCCACCACCAACATCGAATCACTGCAGCACGAAGCGCGCGTCTTCCCGCCTTCCAAAGCGTTCGCTGAGCAAGCGCACATCAAGTCGATGGCGGAACTTGAGAAACTGCGCGCGGAAGCGAGCGCCAATCCGGAAGAGTTCT
>WNFD01017431.1_pt1 | contig 14786 bp, 10 predicted proteins | sample 5400491 | NCBI WGS metagenome assembly WNFD01 (sample SAMN13153343, study PRJNA577476) | soil metagenome | isolation source: 120 cm saprolite under Douglas fir tree site 2 hole 2 replicate 2 | place: USA:California | collected 2015-04-18
TCTGGTCCGCATGGTGAAGTTAATTCCTGCGCGGTAAATCGCAGGGATACGTGTGTCCGGGGACATGTAAAACCCGGCATGGAGGAGACAAATTGTCTGAAAATCAGCATTATTGCTTGAAAAAATGACCCTTGCGAAGCTCCACCATGAAAAACGGTGGATTTTTCAGCGGTCTGTCAAGCCCGAAGTTTGCGTCGCGTCCATCGGGCGGCTGAAGCCGCCCGCTTCTACGGTAGACCGGGCATTTTTCAGGGGGTCTGTGATGCGCAGGGCCTAAAAGGCCGATTGATTTTCGGCTTTAACGGCACGACTGGAAGTCGTGCCCTGATACCTGCAGGGGCTAAAGCCAATTCGCGTCCGCAAGTGGCCGGCATCCGCCGGCCCCTTTTTGAGTGAATACGAGCCGATCAGGCAGCCGCATCCCCGTCGGTAATGGTAAACAACGGGATGGGCTCGGCATTCTTGGCGTGCTGAGTATCGTGTTCCATTCCGGCCACAGCGGCGTTCGGCCAGCCGGACTCATATCCGCGGTTCTGGTCGATACTGACAACCGCGCCGCTCACCCTGCCGGAGCCAAACCCGTGACTGAGATCCATGGATTCCCGGCCGATCGGAAGACTCTGCATGAGACTGTTGGTCGCCGAAAAATTCCAGGCAGCCGACATATTTGCAAAGGCGCCCGAATGAAGCCAGCGGGGAAGTCTGCGGAACCGCTGGATGGCCTTGAGGGCCCGGGTCTTCCGCTCAAGATCGAAATGGCGAAGATACCGATTTGCGATCCTCGGCATGGTCATGCGGACGGCGGCGGCAAAGTTCTGCTCGGCCATCGCCTCCTGCCTCTGGGGGGATTCAAACAATTCGATCAAACGGTTGGCGAGATCGGCCGTGTTACCCACTTCACAGAACTCCATGGCCAGATCTTCTTCATCGGCCATAGCATGAAATTCCGCGATGTCGGTGGAGACAATCGGGACACCATAGGTGCAGGCCAGGTGCGCGACGCCGCTGGAGCCGGTGGCCGACGAATAGGGCATGACCGCCACCGAAGAGCTTTGGAACAGATTCGGAATGTCCGACTCCGCGACGTAGCCCGTAAATTCGATTCGGGGTTCGTTGGCAAACTTCTTTGCAATCGATTCCACGTAGCCGGGAGCGCCGGGATGATTGCCGCCGGCGATGACCAGCTTTACGTTGGGAATGCGTTTGGCGACCAGATGAAAGGCTTCGCAGATCGGTTCCAGCTTTTTATAGGTCCCCCATTTGCCGAAAGCCAGAATCCGGTGATAGGGATTGCCGCGCCGGGAATAGTCCGGACGTTCGGGGTATTGCGTAAAGATGCCGTGGGCCCTGAAGTGTACGTTGCGGCTTCCGTACTTCTCCCGCAGCACCTTGCGGTGAGCGGAAACCAGAACGGAAAGGGAATTCGATTTGAGGAGCAGTTTGGTCGCTACAGTCCCGGCGAGCTGATAGAGCCGAGGATAGCGCACGCCCGCATCGTTCAAGTCGATGCTGTCCATCAAATGATGCAGGGTTACGTGGGTGTAAAAACCGCTGAGCCGGGTCAGCAGAGGAAGAGCGAGCCCGCAAAAAGCGGCCAGAGGATTGCGTCCAAAAGTGGAAAATATCAGATTGAACCACACCACATCGGGTTTTTCCCGACGGATGGCGGCCCACAGGGTGGTCATGCTTTTGGGATCGTCAAAGGACCAGCAACGCGAAACCGTGAAACCTTCCGGTTCCGGTTGCGCGTCCTCCAGCGTGTCCGCCAGTACGGTAAGGCTGATGTTGGGATTTCTTTGCAGTTCACTCGCAATATGATAGCCGTATTCGCTTAATCCGCCGCGACCGGGCGGAAATGCGGTAACTAAACAAATCTTCATCCTGTCTGTCCCCGTTTCACGATCTCATTCGCCCGTGTGCGATACAGCAACCCACGATTCGGCAATGACTCAAGGCTAAAGGGTTCCCGCCGGCACGTCTGTTCATTTTGGGTCACTTATCGGCGGGGTGATGCTGTAGTGAGTTGTGGCGATTGCGAAGCGCGCGTTCGCGCGGACCATCCGCGCGAACACGACGCCTCGATTCTTTTTTCAGAAAGTGGGGCCCGCTTCCTTCGTCCGGTCGCACACCCCACTCGGCGTCTGCGTTGGCAGCACCGTTGTCCAGGGCTGTCCGTTGGGCGCGGTCAGCAGCGCCGGAGTGCTGAAATCGAAGAACTCGTTCATGTCGCGCGAAGGGTCCTTCCAGAAGGCGTCGCGGGCTGTCAGCGACGGCACGTTAAAAGTCTGCTCGACGAAAGCCAGAATCGCCGTATAGTCGCGTGGAACGTGCGAGATGAAATGCGGTTTGGCGAAGGGTGAGATCACCATCACGGGAACGCGGAAACCGGTGACGTTGAACTGGCCGCCGATCTTGCCCACCGTGCAGTAACCCGACGATCCGTTGTTGGGATCGGGGCACTGCCCGGGCAGGATGGCGTCGGGCGGAGGCACCTGGAACGGTGAAACGTGGTCGTAAAGCCCGCCGGCCTCGTCATAGCTGAGAATGAACACCGAATCGTGCCACGCGGTGCTGTTCATCAACGCGCCGATGATCGACTGAACAAAGGCCGCGCCGGTCTGCACGTTGTTGTCCGGGTGTTCATCCAGTCCGCTGCCTCCGGAGGCGCTTTCAATGAAGATGACCTGAGGCAGAGTCGCGTCGGCGTCGCACGGAGTTCCGTTGCACGAGCCCTGCAGGCGGGAAATCAGGTTGCTGACCGGGACGGTCTTGGGCCCGATCGCCGGGTCGGTGAAGTCGCTGAAGTGCGCCAGGAATATTCCGTCTTTGTAGTAATACAGCCAGCTCACATTCGCGGTGTTCATGGCGCGGAACAGCGTGGGCGCGGCGTATTTCGGATGATTGCCGTCGAAGTCGGGATATTCGTGTCCGAATGAACTGGCCGCCATCAGATAAAGGCGGTTCGGAATGCTGTTGGCCAGGATCGGCGAATGCCAGGAGTCGCTGGTCGCGAAGAAGGTGGCAAGGTCGTAGTAATAGGGCAGATCCTGATTGTTGTAGAACCCCATGGCGCGGGTACCGTTGGGATCGAAAGCCTGCGTGACCGACCCTGTCGTATCGAGGTATCCGTTGTTAAGGAATGAACTGTCGGTGAAGGTGGTGGCGGTGTTCCAGCCCGCATCGCCGCCGACCAGGGCGGCGTCGTGGTGACTCTCATCCCAGGCAGGGGAGAGATTTTCGGTACACTCGGTGGCCTCGTGGAACGGCTTTACCTTTGCTCCGGTGTGGATATTCGTGAGGGTCACGGTGGGGTCGAAGCTGTTGATCGTTTGCGTATCGGTGATTCCGAAGCCGGCCAGGCGGTTCGCCCGATAGGGAGCGAGCTGCCCCAGGTACATATCGAAAGAGCGGTTCTCCTGGATCATGAAGAAGATGTGCTTGATGGCGCCGGCAGCCGGCGGACCGACCGTAACGGTGGCCGATTGCTGGATAATGCTGCCATCCGCGGCGGCAGCGCTCGCCTTGTAAGTCGTGGTGGCCGATGGAGAAACACTTGCGGTGCCCTGAGGAAGCGCGCATGAAGCGCACACGTTGTTATCGATCGAAAGCGACGACGCCGTTCCGCCGGTCACCTGCCATGACAACGTGACCGCCTGCCCCGAAGTAATGGTGCTGGGCGAAGCAGTGAGGCCGACAGTGAATGGAACGTTCACCGTGACCATCGCGGGTGTGGCGTTGCCGCCCGGTCCGGATGCGTTGATGGTGAAGGTGGTCGTGGCGTTCACCACCACGACCGACGAGCCTGAAGTCGACAGCGGACCTGTGTCGTCAGGAGTCGAGACCGGGGGCGTGATGGTCACCGAAGTGGCGTTGGCGGTGGCCCAGGTGATGGTGGCCGTCTGTCCGCCGCTGACCGCTGTGGGTGTGGCCGTGAATGTCGTGATGGTTACCGGACCGCCTGCTGTGACCTGCACCGTCATGTTCTGCGGCGCTGTTGTTCCGCCATTGCCGCTGGCGACCGCTGTGTAGGTGGTGGTTGCGGCGGGAGTGTCCATCACGCTTCCGGAAAGCTGCGAACTGACCTCGACGGTTCGCGTCGAGGAGCCGCTGACCGCCGTGATGGTGACCGAGGTTGCGTTCGTGGATTGCCAGCTCAGGGTTACGCTCTGTCCGGTGACAATGGTGGTCGTATTGGCGGAAAAGACCAGAGTCGGCGCTCCGGTCTTCGGGCCGCCCGATCCGGATCCGCATCCGACGGTGCCCACAATCGCACCGGCCAGAATCAGCAGACTCATGAGCGTGCGGCGTCTTTGGCCGGCTTCCGATGCGACATGGGCTACGCGTCGTTTCAGACGGAATGAAGCGATTTTCATCCGGAAATATTTAGGGAACGGCTTTACCTGAGAGATGGGGAACGATGCGGCTTTCACCTGGGTTGCTCCTTCTGCGTCTCGCGCGAATGGCTGCTTGCCACGGCACACCATGCGACGGCCTTCGAGACATTACGAACTGTGTGGGTTTGTGACACCTGGGCGGGGTTGAGGGTTCATCTTCACCTGCAAAAGTCCACCCTCTTATGGGCGGACTATTTGGGGCAAGGGATTCTCGCCTGGTGAATCATAGGGTTTCCGGAGCGGGCGGGGCTGCTCAGAACTGACCACTTAACAAATACTTAATCGTTTCACGTCAGAGAATCCATCTGTGGCCGTCCGTTTGCGCCGGCGGTCGTTTCGAGAGAACCGTGCCTGCGAACTTCTTCGAGGATCTTCCGCGAAGCTTCCGCCACCGTGAGGGGCTGAATGATCGTCATGCCGGCCATGGCGCTGAGGGTCAGATATGCCTGGCGATTGGAGTGAAGAAAATCGAGCGGATACTCAGGCTTGCGCTCGCGCGCACGCTCCGGGTCGGCATCGAGCAGATAAGCCACATGGGGCCGGGGAGTCGATTTCAGGAGCGCACGCAGCCAGAGCCGGGTTGGCAATCCGGAGGGCAGCAGGTTGGCGAATTCATCGTAGGCATAGCGGTCGAAAATCACCACGTCCGCGCCGCTTCTCCGGGCCCTGGCCACGACCAGATTGGTGCGGATCGTATCCACGGTATAGAAGAAAAGCCTGGCGATCGTCATGTACCAGGACCTGACGTTCTTGTCGCGGCGGTTCAGAGGTTTATCCGGATGGCCAATACCCTTGTCACCCTTCAGGACCTTGTGGCTCATCCCTTCGCGGAAACGCGTCAGCGCCGCGACATCGTCCCAGAAACTGAGCAGCAATACGCGGCTGCCCGCTTCCGTGAAGGCCCGCACCAGAGCGTCGATCTGCGTGGATTTTCCGGCTCCGTCAATCCCGGAAAAACTCACGACCAGCGGCCGGGGCTGTTGTGGTGAAGCTTTTGCTTTTCCAGGGTACAACATCACCGGTTAGTGGGTGCCTGGAGGCTTGCTGGAAGTGGCTTTGGAAAGACCCAGGGTTGTGCCCAGAGCCACGCCCGCTCCGGCAACCGCTCCCATTTTTACCCAGAAGGCGCGGCTGCGATGTTGTTTGGCCGGAGCGATAGCCATCCCGGCGGGTCGGGAAGCGGCGACGCCCGCCGTGTCGGTTTCCGCGGCGGCGGTTCCGTTAGGTCTTTGCGTCGTGGACGGTTGCTGCGCAGCGGGCTGCTGGTCGTCCTTCTTGTCTTTACTCTGACTCTGGTCCTGAGCGGGCGTAGTGGTTGTCCGGCTCGCGGGTGCGGCGGTCTGCGTGGCCGAACCGGCCGGCGTTTCATTGGCGGTTGAATTTTGCGGCGTTACCTCCATGTTCAGCAATTCCGCATACCGCTGCCGCGAAGAACTGTCCTGCTGCGCGGCGGGCGACTGAGCGGCTCCGGGCCGGCTCCATAACATCAACATCAGGCTTACAGCGATCCACGGTCCTTTTTTTATATTTTTCATGTCGTTTCCCTCTTCCCCCGAAAGGGGCGATTCATTGATGGTTCAAAATCAGCTTGCGATTCCCGCAAGGTTTTCCACGGCCTCGGAGCGCGAGCTGAAAATCTCGAAGAGCCGGTCCATGCGCGTCAGTTCCAGCACCACCAGCACCTCGGCCGGAACCGAAGCGAGATTGAGGCTCCCATCCTGCCGGAGCACCTGCTCCGCGCAATGCAGCAGCATGTCCGTGCCGGCGCCGTCGATTTCCCGGACCTGAGAAAGGTCGAAGACAATTCGCGGGCGGTCGGTGTTCAAAAGATCGCCTATCCCCAACAGGAAGGGTTGAATATGCCTGAGCGTCAGACGCTTCGGAAGATCGACAACGGCGATGGTTCTTTTACCTGTCATGTTTTTTGTCATCGGCCTGCCCGGCCGGAGCTGCCGGCCTTGCTGGAACCGAAAGTTGAGACCGAACCCGTCTCAGACCGGGAAAAAAGCGGCGAAACGGCGGGACCACGGATGTCCTCCGAATCAATCGGTCGTCTTTGATATCGACCACGACATTGCGGCGCAGGTTCGCGACCTTGCTGCCGTAGACGACGGAATTGGATACATCGAGCCACGCGCCCAGATAGGTCTGGGCCAGAATCGATGCGTCCGCAACCACCGTTCCGCAGCCAATGTTGCAGGAACTCTCGACGCTGCTATATCGGGCAATTAACGCGGTCGACTGCACTCTGGCTCCGCGGCCTATGTAAACCGGGCCCGCCACACGCGCTTTGGGATGCAGCCATGCATTGGTATCGAGCCAGACTCCGGGGCTGATTTCGGCGCCCGAAGGCCGAATGGAATGCCTCAAACTGAACGCATCGACAATAAAATGCCGCACATCGGAAGCCTGTATCAGCCGGTTCACGTATGAGGTCCGGTCATAACGGGCAACGGCGCCGGAGTTCTCATCGAGGTCCAGTTCGCCCCTGCTGAATTGAGCGGCGTCAACAACCCAGAAATCGAGCGGGCCCGCGCTGTCATGGACCCGGGTCATGGGTTTCGATTTGGCGCGATGAAAGTGCAGGAGGTCCGCAAAATCGAACTCCACATACGCCCCCAGACGGATGAGCAGGATGGTGTCGAGGCCGTTCCTGATGCACTCGTCGGTCACCCGCCGAAGCACGAACCCCGGCATCCCCGAGTGATCGATGAGAATATGGGCGCTGCTGCATCCGCAGGTATTGGCGATCACATCCGAAAGTCCTGGCCTGGCGACGAAGGAGACGGAATCTACCCCCGCCTGTCGCAAATAGGCGACCGTTCGCTGCAGCGCGGACTGCCCCAGCAGTTCCAGCGAGGCAATGGGAGCCCCGTCAAGCCATTCAGCCACTTCGTTTCCGGGTACTCCGGAAGCGCTTCGCGGAGGATGATTCCCGGTCAGAATATGCTCGCCCAGAATTACAATCGCGCCGACCCTCACTGTGTTTTACTCCTCAAGCTGTTCCGTTCTTTGAGCGCGACTTTTACCGCCAGGCCCAACTGCATTACATCCTGAACAATTCAGCGAACCCTCAATTAAGCCGCCCGTGCGAGGACCTCGATGGTGGGTATCTCTCTCCGGGGTTTGCCGCTGTTGGCTTCTCTGACTGCCGCCGGTTTGCGGGAGTCGATGGCCACGGGCATGACCAGCCAGTTGCGAATTTTCTTTCTGGCCTTATGGAGCTGGGCTTTCGAGTTGCCGATCGAGCATTCCAGCAGTTCGGCGATCTCGTGGTGTTCGTAGCCCTCGACATCGTGCAGAATGAAAACCGTCCGGCATCCGGCGGGCAGATCTTCGATGGCGCGCAGCAGGGTAATGCGATCGATGACGCCCATGAGGCGAACGTCGCCGCGGCCCACTTCATGACGCACAAAGCTGGAATCCACGCGGACGTCGTTGTCGACGGAAAGCATTTCCGATTTGCATTTGCGGAAGTTGGCAAGCACGGCGTTCAGGGCGATTCGGTAAAGCCACGTGGAGAACTTGGCGTCGCCCCGGAAGCTGTCAAGCTTCTGAAAGGCCCGCATGAACGCGTCCTGGGTCAGGTCTTCCGCCTTGGCGGTGTCTTTCGACATGTGCAGGCACAACGTGTAAACGCGCTGCTTGTGCATGTTGAAAAGGGCCGCAAAAGCGTATTCATTGCCCTGTCTGGCCCCCGCAATCAGCTCAGCTTCATTATTCTCGTTCAGCGAAATACTTCCGTTGTCGTTACCGCCCTGGATTCCCGTTTCTTCGATTTCCTGTGTGTGCATTTGCAATCTCCTCGTGGTTTTCCTGGTTTCGGCGCGAGCAGTTCTTTCGAGTTCACAACAACGTGGCCGTAAAAGTCGTCTCGTCGTCTTCTTCAGATCCGATTTCATTTCCGGTCTCGTGCTCAGTTCCGTCGGAACGTTCCGGAGAGCCTTGCGGAACTTCCGATTCGAGACTAAGGCTAAAGAATTATGACTGTGACGTCTGGCCAATATGGCTCACTTTTGTTCCGCCGCTCCCCGGAAGCGTGCGTTGCGAAACTGTCTAAACAAATCTCAATGAACGATCTCGTTCGTCAGTCGGAGGAGCACGGTTTTTTCGTTTCGTGGAAAAGGTTATAAATACTCGCTGATTCGCGTGCGTCGATTCACGGGAATAAGATTCACAGGGAAAACAGAAATGAGCCGGTGCAGACCGGAAGGGGAAAGCCGGCGGGGGGATACGTGAAGACGGTTTCTTCTCTACGGATTTTAATGTAGGAGCGGCGGAACCGATGGCCGCAGGCGGAGAGTATCGCGCCCCGCCCTTCGCAAAAAGCGCGAAGGGCGGGACGCCTGTTCCTTCATCCGGGAAGACCGTTACTGCACATTGACGGTCACGCTGGATTGATGGATCGTTTGGTAGGTTCCGGCGCTGATGTTTTCGACGACGATCTGGTGTGTTCCGGCTGTCAGCACAAATGTCTCAGTGATCGTCGAGGTCCCAGGCGCCGATTCACCGAGCTTTCGGCCGGTGGTTTTGTCCCAGACCTGAAGCTGATAGATCTGCGCGGCGGATTCCGTTGCCCATGCGCTCACCAGCACTCCCGGCCCTGAAGTTGCATTGGCGGAAGGTGAGTCGATATTCACGCCATCGGGCTTCACCGTGACAGTCACCAGCGCCTGGTGCAGCGTTTGATAATTGCCGGTGGAAATATCTTCGATGACCAGTCGATGGCTTCCGGGCGAAAGAAGCAGAGTTTGCCGGAATGTCGATGTTCCCGGCGCCGACTCCGCCAGTTTTTGACCGGTCCCCTTGTCCCACACCTGAAGCTGATAGATTTTTGCGTTCGCTTCCGTGGCCGAGGCGCTGATCGGCACCAGGCGGCCAGTGACTGAGTTCGGGGCCGGAGACGTGACGGTAACATATCCGGCAAAAAACTCTGTCATCGGGATGGCCGCAGCGGATGCGCCGGGATGCGCGGATATTCCCAGAGCGTCCAGCAGAGTCCTGAGAGCGTTCTCGTGCTTATAAGGAGTGACAGAAACAAAATGCGGGGTTACGTTCGGACCGATCAGCGCGGTATAGACCGGTCCGGCGACATCGGCGTCGCCATTGTCGAAGGTGATGAGAAGAAGGCCATCGCCCCCTGGCTGGAAGAAGGGCTGGGCGAGCAGGGCAGGCAGGTTTGCTTTAAGAAAAGCGTCGGCGCTTGCGGCTCCCGCGTCGTGCCCGTCGTTCAATCCGTCGGGAGCAATAATGCTGAACTGCGGCAAAGCATTATTTGACAGGTCCGTTGCGAACCGGGAAAAGTCGACAATCCGGGCCTGCGAGCCGGAAACATTGTTCAATATATCGCTGTACCAGGTCGCTCCGTTGTGACGTCGATAATAGTGCGTGCCCTTGGCCGCGTCGGGCGTGGTCACTGTTCCTCCGGCGGCGGCATAGGATTGAGCGTAGACTTTCCAGGAGATTCCCCGGCTGTTCAGTTCGCGAAAAATGTTGTCGTCCGTAATGGGGGTCGCGCACGCGTCTCCGGAGCATCTAAAATCGTGCGTGCCGATCGGGAGCAGGCAGTTCAGAGAATTATGACAGGCCCCGGACGCGACCCAGAGGTAATCCATCAGCGATCCGGCGGTATTCGAGATGTAGTTCGTCGTGTGTCCATGGACCGCCCCGAGGCCGACTAACCAGGGCATTTGGGTCAGGGTGGTGGCATAGCTTGTATTCTCGTCCATCAACAGCACGACATGCGATGAATGTGGAACCGGAGCCTGAGCATGTACGAACAAGGCCCCGGACAATATGAAGACGAATAACGATATTTTTACGGCGAGTTGCGCATTCCTGATATGCATTCCTGTGTTTCCTCATTTCAGCAGTTGATAACCGAGACCTACCCGCCTGGAAGAAACACACCACAGCCCTCGTCGGCAAATTCAAATGCCGCAAGCGAGGGTCTGCTGTTTGTTGGTTTGTTGTGGGAGTATCTTATCGCATCCGTTGTTAAAAGTGGTTTAAAAGTTGGTCCCTGGAGCTGAATTTCCATAAAAAACCGGCTTCAATCGGAACGGCTGTCCGACACCGGTGCCGATGGCGTCATGGTCGATGTCGATCAATGATTGCTGCTGTCAGGCTTTCAACGCCACGTCATCGGGCATAACATTGCGGGAGATTGACAGGCGATGCGTTGGCTACGCCGGTCTCCTGCTCCCATCCGCTGATGAGGCTGGCACGTCGGAGATCTTTTCAGCCGATAGCTTTCGCCTGCGGATGTTAAAAGAGTTACTGAAAGGGTGGGGTTTTATTCCGGCGAAATGGGAATTTTACGGCCGGCGGTGACGAAGCAGTGGGAACAGCTGACGATTCATGGTTCGGTCTGTTACAATTTATTTCACAGAGCAGGGACAGATGTTCTGGATCGTGTTTTGCCTGGCTTACCCGATGAAAGCAAAGTGGGGACGTAGTTCAGTTGGTTAGAACGCTGCCCTGTCACGGCAGAGGTCGCGAGTTCGAGTCTCGTCGTCCCCGCCATCAAAACAAAGCACTTACAGGTTTTTGTTGGGATTTCGATCATGGTTCAATTTGGTTCACGAAGCTTTAAGCAGTAGCTTTCCGTCCCAGGCATCCTCACACTTTGCCTTGTGCCTCTCGCTTTTCGGGCGAAAGTGCTTGCAAGTAAGTATCCGTCGTCACCTTCAGAGTCGCATGACGAAGCAGTTTCCCGTACGGTTTTTGGATTCTCCCTGTTGGCATTGACCGTCGATCTGAACCCCTCGCCATCGGAATTCCCGGACTCCCCTTTCTTGCGGTTCGCCCGTTTCAAACTTCCTGGTTGATGACTCGTCCGCCTCACTGCAATTCCCTCCATTCGGCGAACATAACCATTGCATCGCCCGGCTCCATAAAGCATTTGATTCGAAATCCCCGCACTGCACATTTGGCTGCGCCTGAAACATTTTATGACGCCGGCATCGCGCACTATCTGCCGGCGTTGCCGGCGGTCTGTTGCACCAATGCCTCCGGGCAGAACAGGCTGATATTCGGGCTGCCGTTCCACAACAGAAAAGACCATGAACGCAGGAAAATGCTGGCGTGTTTACAAGCGTGAGCCCGCTCTGCATTGAAGTCCATCCTGAGTGTACGTTCGAAGAGCTGATGCAGGGCATCCATAAATGGCAAAAAAAAGCGTTCCGGCATCAGCGGTATCCTCTTGGCTTCGGGCGGAACTGGGTACGTGAACTAAGGGATTTTCGAAACTATATCGTCAAGAAAATGCGAGTTCCATTTCGGTACTCTCCGGCTATCAAAAATAAGGTGAAATGCCGATTTGGAACGCCCGGAAACCCTCCTCGTCGCACGTCACGGCTTCGAAAATCAATATTGCCTGCCCGAATTGAAACAGCATAAAGCACAACATATGATGCAAGATACTTAATAAAGCTACGTCGAATATTGATTTCTGGATAGAAATAGATTAAGAATGCTGAAGGGTTACTTGTCTTAAGCGGTAATGCCTAAGGCTGAACTACTCCCTCTCCCAGCCCATGAACGCCAGACCGAAACCCGTGGCCCTGGTTAGCATGCCGTCTCTCTCGGCGCGGCATCCTTCGTTTCAGCTTGCGCTCCTCAAACCGATTCTGGAGCGAGCCGGAATTCCTGCCCAGCAGTTCTCATTATTCATGTACATGGGGCACCAGATCGGCTGGCGTATGGCCGAGACCATGGCCGACGTGTGGCCCTGCCTGGTAGGTGAATGGATATGGTCCAAAACCGCCTTTGGCCCGGACGCCAGCACAAAAGATGAAGAATACTTCGGCGCTTACGAGAACCTGTTCCAGACCATTTGCCACACCGCGGGATGCACGCTCGACGATATTCGCCGATTGCGCGACGAAGCCGCGCCGCGGTTCATTGAGTTCTGTCTTGACTCCATCGATTGGAGCCGCTTCGGCCTGGTGGGTTTCACCGTGGTCTTTCAGCAGCTCATCGGCAGCCTGGCGCTGGCGCGGGCGCTGAAGGAGCGATATCCGGACCTGCCCATCATCATGGGCGGGGCGAGCCTCGAAGATGACATTGCGGACGAGATCATGAAAGGCTGTCCGCAAATCGATTATGTCCACTGCGGCGACGCGGAGATTTCGTTCCCGCAGATGGTCGAGCGCCTGTACAGCGGCCAAAGCATGGACGGCCTGCATGGCGTCATGTGGCGCGATTCCGAAAACAAGGTTCGTTATGCCGGACGCGCCCCCAACTTCATGGAAATGAATCGCACGCCGCTGCCGGATTTCGATGAGTACTTTTATGCGCGAAACGCAAGCGGTTATGAGCAGTCGGAATCCGTTCAGGAACTGCTCGTTCCGTTTGAGGCGGCCCGCGGCTGCTGGTGGGGTCAGAAGAATCACTGCACCTTCTGCGGTCTGAATCGCTCGGGCATGGAGTTCCGCGCCAAAGATCCCGAGAACGTTCTTGAGCAGTTGGAAGCTTTGTCGCGCCGCTATGGGCAGTTTTACTTCAACGCCATCGACAACATCATGGCCCCGGAGTATGTCGAAAAACTGTTCGGAAAACTGGCGGCGGCCAACAGCGACATCTGCATTCACTATGAGATCCGACCCAATTTTTCCCGAAAGCAACTCGGTAAATTGCGTCGCGCCGGACTTTTCTCGGTGCAGCCCGGCATCGAGAGCCTCTCCACCAACATCCTGAAGATCATGCGAAAGCATTCGACCGGAATGCGCAACGTGGAACTGATCAAGTGGTGTACCTATTACGGCATCAACAGCCTTTACAACATTCTGTGCCGATTCCCGGGCGAAACCGAGGAAGTTCAGCCGCCTTATGCCATAGTGAAGGCGCGCGCCGACCGCGGATCGCCCATGTATACCGAGCCGGATTCACAGGCCATCTCCGGCCTGGTCCCGGCAAAGTGTTACCAGTACATTTTCCCCGAGAGTTTCGATCTTCGCCGCATCTCCTATTACTTCGATCATCAGATGGGGAATACGGTCACCGATGACATATATGAAGAGCTTTTCGGCCGAGTGGGGGCGTGGCAGGCCATGTGGAGCCGCGACCGCCGTCCTTACCTGAAATACCGTAAATCGCCGGCGACGGTCACGATCTTCGACGGAAGGCGGCAGCCGGAAAAGGTGTTCACCTATGGCAAAGAGCCTGCCGCGCTTTACGAATTCTGCGCCGAGGCGCGCACGCCCCGCGACATAGAAGCCCGCTTCGGAAGCGAGTCCTGGATCGACGAAGCCCTGAACGACTTTGTGGATAAGAACCTGATGCTGCACCTTGATGGGCGCTACCTGAGCCTGGCTCTGCCTGCGAACCCGTATTTCGATTTTGAGGAAGCGCCGGAACGCCAGGTGAGCGCGCCGGTCAGCCCGCAGCCAGTGGAGTTGCCTGTCTTATGATCAGCCCGCGCAAAGACATGAAATCGATTCTGGCATCCATGCCCGCGTCTTTCCATGCAGACCGCGCGGAACTGCTCGCGCTGTTGCTGAAAAAGGGAATCCTTTACTCTTCGCCCACACAGCCCATCCGCTCCCCGGACGGAAGATCGGGCCGCTGGATGCTGAACTCTCTGGCGCTTACCCTGGAGCGGCATGGGGCCGAACTCACTGCCCGCTGCCTGCTCCCGCTGCTGGAACGGTTCGATGGCCGGCAACTTGCGACTTATGGATTGATCGGCGTTCCCATTGTCCAGGCCTGCGTGATGCAGTCGGGCGGGCGCTATCGCGGGCTGCTGGTCCGCAAAGAAGCCAAGGCGCATGGCGCCATGCGCGAGATTGAGGGTGAGATCGATCTTCACGAGCCCGTCATTCTGGTGGATGACTCGATCGCCTCGGGAACATCTTTCTGGCTGGGATGTCAGCGCCTGGAAAAAGCGGGGCTGAGGGTGGAAGGCGGCGTCTGTCTGGTGCATTTCGGCTGGGAGTTTGGCATCGCCGACGCCCTGCAGCGCGGGTTTCACATGGAGTCGCTGTTCGATCTCTATGAAGACCTCATGCCCAACATCGAAGGCGAACGGAAGCCCGTCTATAACCCCTCGCGGGTATTTCCGGAATTCAACCGGAGCGCGGCCCAGGCGCCCGAGGGTTTGCATCCGGCGCATCTGGCGCGGCTGGCGCTGCTCGAATATCTCTCCACGGGTGCGCTGCCGCGGCCTCCGCAGAGCATGGATCGTATCTACGATGCCTCGGGCGGGGCGTGGGTCAGCATCCGTTCACGGTCGAACATTCATGCGCGTCATGCCCGGGATGGCTTCTGGTGTTTTCCCGGCGAGCAGCGGTGGAGCGCGCCCGAAAATGTGTTGCGGGCCGCGCTGCTCACGGCCCGGCATCTGCCGCAGGGCAGAGAAGGCCGCATGCTGGTGGATTCAAGCCATATCGC
>WNFD01027337.1_pt1 | contig 14786 bp, 12 predicted proteins | sample 5400491 | NCBI WGS metagenome assembly WNFD01 (sample SAMN13153343, study PRJNA577476) | soil metagenome | isolation source: 120 cm saprolite under Douglas fir tree site 2 hole 2 replicate 2 | place: USA:California | collected 2015-04-18
TGGCACCTAAGATCAGCCCCCGGTCATGATCGCTCACCGGCGCTGCGTCTATCCACTTGCGGCCGGCGCGATTGTCCATGAATGGCCAGTCGATTGAAAATAAAATCCGCTCTGGACCCATCTCGGCAATCGCGCAGGTCAGCGCGGAGTCGGAAAACGCACCACTGGTCGTGAGCCAAAAGTGCTCGCGGTAGTAATCAGCGAATGCCCGTCGCATCGGCGCACGTTCACCGAGAATGTTATCGGTTCGCCACAACAGAAATGGCGCTGTCTCTCCGAGATGGCCAACGATTATTTTGAGAGCTGGAAACTCATCAAATAGGCCGCTGACAATGAGCCGGAAGGTGTGCGTCAAGGTCTCGAGCGTAAAACCAAGCGGCGCAACCGCTAACACTGGATATTCCTTGAAATAGGCTTCCTGCACGGCCGCGTGCGGCGGCGTCGGGTGGATATAAAGGGGCACGTCGAGGCGGACGGCACGCTCGAAGATCGGGCGAAATCGCTTGTCATCCATGAAGCGGCCGTGGGTCAGCCCCATGATCATGCCGCCTTTAAAACCGAGTTTGCTGACGGTTCGCTCCAGCTCGTCGGCCGCGGCTTTCGGATCGGGCGTTGGCAGAGTTGCAAAGCCAGCGAAACGGTCGGGGTGCTTGCGTACGGCTTCGTACAGCACGTCATTGGAAGTGCGCGCGAGCTTCACGGCCGTCTCGGCATCGAGATTCTGGGTGGCCGGATTATTCTCCGAAATAACCTGCAGGTCGATTCCGGCTTCGTCCATCTCACGGATACGCAGTTCACCGAGATCGTCGAGTTTGCGCTGAGTCGCTGTATCTTTCTCGCCGCGCAATGCTCGCAACAGAGGCGACGTGAAGCGTTCTTCCAGCGCAATGACCTTGGGCGGGGTCATGACGAGCCTTCCAACGCGACCGCCTCGATCTCAATCTTGAAGCCGTAATGCAGCTGCGGCACAGGTACGACCGCCCGCGCGGGTCGCGACGACCCGATCAATGCAGCATAAATTGCATTAAAGGCGGGCCACGATGCGATGTCGGTGATATAAACTCGCACCTGTACGAGCCGGCCAATTGTACTTCCCGCGGCCTTAAGCGCAGCGGCGACATTGTCGAGAGTTTGCTGCGCCTGCTGCTCGAATGATGCGTCCGCAAGTTTGGTGCCGTCGCACGCGATCGGCAATTGACCGGCAACAAACACAAATCCGTTGGCTTTTACGGCGTGGCTATAGTGGCCTCCGGGTGCGGCCATCGTGTCGGGGTTCGTCGGAACGATATCGCTCGCCATGGCCTCACTCCCTGTTGGTGAAGATGAAAATAAGTGCGGCGGTACAGCTCGCGCTGCACCGCCGTTTGTAACCGACTTTACTCAGACCTCAGGCCGGCAAGGGCTTTCCCTTTGTCTCCGGCAAGAACGGCACCACGATAAAGCCGAGGATGTAGATGAACGAGAATGCTACGGCCATTCCTCCGAAGCCGCCGAATTGGGCGATCAACATGCCGGCAAACAACGGCCCCAAGAACGCGATAAAACGGGGCGCATTGAATGCAAACGCCATTCCAGTGGCGCGCATTCGCGTCGGGAACAGCTCCGGCAGCCAAACAGACATCCAGGAGTATTGGCCGAGCGTGAAGAAGCCATTGAGCGCCGCGACTAGCAACAACAGATTCAGATTAGTTGTCCATTTGTAAAGCGCAAACGTGAGCACCAACGATGCGGCGAAGAAGATCATGACGATCGGCTTGCGTCCGAACCGGTCGGCGAGGAATCCTAGGCCGATATAACCGCAGATGGCGCCGAGGTTGTAGCTCATGCCGGCGTAGCTCGCCCATGTCTGTGCCGGCAGGCCGGCTTTGCCGGCAATACCGGCGACGAAAGGCGGCACCCAGGTCGAGATGCCCCACCACGCCACCGTCGTCGTCAGCGACATCAGAAACACAATGATGGTGCGCTTGCGTATTTCCGGATCAGCGAATAGGTCGGCAAATGTGAAGCGAGTGAACGCGTGGTCTTCTGCGCTGAGTGTGGCGCCGCTTTTTTTCCGCGCCTGGGCGGATTTTCGCTTTTCGTTACTGTGTTCCCATTTCTGCGACTCCGGAACGCCTGTGCGCAGCCAAAGCGCAAACAGTGCAGGGATTACGCCGATGAAGAACATGATGCGCCAGGCGTGCGGCCCATAGCCGCTGACGAACAGCCACGTGAAGGAAGCGAGGAAAAAGCCGATGCCGAGTCCGCATTGCATCAGGCCCGCGCCACGGCCGCGCGCGTGGTCCGGCCACACTTCCGCGGTCAGCGAGGCACCGGTCGACCATTCCGAGCCGATGGCGATGCCGACAAGGAAGCGCAACAGTGCAAACGACACCCAATCCCACGCGAATGCAGAAAGTCCGGTCGTTATCGAATAGGCAAGGATGGCAAAAATCATGGTGCGCCGGCGGCCGATATAGTCGGCCATCACGCCGCCAATGACGCCGCCGATGCCCCAACCCAGCAGGGTGATACCGATGATCGTGCCGGCAAAGGCCGGGATCTGGCTGAACTGTGATGGGTCGAGCAAGTCGCGGAGCGCCACGCCAACCACCAAAATCAGCGCGAACGTTTCGTAACCATCGAACATCCAGCCGAGGTTCGAGGCGAACACGGTTTTCCACTGCGTTGCGTTGAGGCTGCGATACCAAGGCTCCGAAGCGGCTACAGTTGCCGTTGTCATGGATCAGTCCCTCCCTCTAGGTCGCGTTTTAAATTCAGCCGGTTGATCCGGCCTTGATCTTTCGCGCAGCCATTTTGACCGCATTTACGATTTCTGGATAGGCGGCACAGCGGCATAAATTTCCGGACAGATAGTCCCGAATTTGTTCGTCATCGGGATCGGGATGCTGCCCAATGAGCGCCTTGGTCATCATCACAAAACCGGGCGTGCAATAACCGCATTGAAACGCGCCGCATTCGATGAATGCTTGCTGCACCGGGTCAAGTTCGCCCGACGCCGATAAGTGCTCGACCGTGGTGAGCTCGGCGCCGTCGAGAAAAACCGCGAGATAAAGACAGCCTGATACCGGCCGTCCATCCACCACCACGGTGCAGCATCCGCATAGTCCCTGCCCGCAACTTTCACGCGCCCCGAACAGGGCAAATTGCGTTTGCAGCATTTCGACGACGTTATGGTGAGGTCTCACATCGGCCGAGACTGACCGTCCATTGAGCTTGAAATTAATTGTTCTTTGGCCGGCGCTCATCTTATTCGTCTCCGAGCGGCTTGTTGCCGCTCGCGCGCAATGCCCGGAATACCGATTCCGCAGTCAGCGGCAACTCTGTAAGCCGGACTCCGATCGCATCATCAATGGCGTTGGCGATCGCAGGCGATACCCCGAATGTGGCGAGTTCGCCGACACCCTTGGCGCCGAACGGTCCGTTGGTTTGATAGGTGTCGACGGCCTCGTTTTCCATCACCGGCGGCACGTCATGGATGCCCGGGATTTTATAATCCGCAAGCGAGGCATTGGTAACTTGACCCCCGTCGATATGCATTTTTTCGAACATGCTGAAGCCGAGCTGCATCAGTGATGCACCCGACAATTGCGTTTCGACTATCCTCGGATTGATCGGCTTGCCGACGTCCGCGACGTTGATGAGGCGCATGATGCGCACGTGACCAGTTTCCGTATCGACTTCGAGCTCGACGCCGCTGCCGGCCGCCATCCAGAACGGTGTCGCATTGGTCGTGAGCCCGTCCGCGTCCGGCGGGATATAGTCGGGCTTGTAGGTACCAGTGCCGATGATGTTGCCGGCCTGCATGCCGTATTTTTTGCGAAAAAGTTCGGCCAATGGAGCGTTGCTGCCTTCCGGCTCGCCGAGCTCTTTTCGCAACGCGGCGATCTTGGCGCCAGCCTCTTCGGCGGCAAGCCGAACGGCATGGCCCATGTGAAACAGCGAGCGGGAGCCGAGCGTACCCATATCGTAAGGCGTCACATCGGTATCGCGTGGCACCAGGCGCACCGACTCGGCCGGCACGTTGAGGACCTCGCCGACCATCTGCGCCATCGCCGTATCGGAGCCCTGCCCCATATCAACGGTGCCGCAATACAACGTCGTACTGCCGTCGGCCGAAACGTTGACGATCGCCACCGAAGTCGTCGGGGAAATCACGGCCTTGAGCGCAACTGCCAGGCCACGCCCACGCCGTATCACTCCAGTGCCGCGATCGAACGGCTTGCTCCAGTTGAGCCGCTCCGCAATACGGTCAAGGACCTTCTCTATCGCGGCATCCTTGAGAATTGTGCCGGTCGCCTGCGGGCGGCCGTCCCGCAATAGATTCTGCTTGCGAAACTCGAGCGGATCGCGTTTGAGCGCGCGCGCGATCATGTCGGTGTGGCTCTCGTAGGCCCACACCAATTGCGGAATGCCGAAACCACGCAAAGCGCCAGCCGGGGTCAGATTTGTATAGAGTGCGTATGAATCAACCGACACGTTGTCGATGTCGTACGGGCCCGATGCTGTGAAGCCCGATTTCTGTGTCACACGCGGCCCGATATCGGCATAGGCACCGCCGTTCCACCACACTTCGCATTTTCGTGCCGTGATCCGGCCTTCCTTATCGAGGCCGGTTTTGATGCGGAATGTGCTCGGATGCTTGGTGATGGTGTAGAAATGCTCCTCCATCGTATGCGCAATCTTTACTGGACGGCGCGCCAGCATCGACATCGCGGTCGCTAGCGCCTCCAACTTGATGTAGAGCTTTCCGCCATAGCCACCGCCGAGATACGGCACTTTGATGCGGACACGGTTCTCCGGCCAGCCAAGCAGACGCGCGATCTCAGTACGTACAAACGACGGCCCTTGTGCCGATGAATAGATGGTAATGCCGTCGTCCCGGTAGTCCGCAATTGAGGCATGCGGTTCTAGTGGAAGGTGCAGTACTTTCTGGGTGCGGAACGTGTGCTCGAAGACATGCGTTGCCGCCGCAAACGCTTTATCGACGTCGCCGCGCCGCAATCTGAAATCGAGCGCAATATTGGTGCCCTTGCGGCCCTTGAGATGTTTGAGGTCGGCGAAGGTGCCGGCGGGTTTGAGTTCGTCGTGCACCAGCGTCTTGTTTGTGGACGCCTCAACTTCGTCGAAAACTGCCGGCAGCTCCTCGTAGTCGGCGACGATCAGTTGCACGGCATGATCGGCAATGTGCGGATCGCCTGCGAGCACGACCGCAACCGGCTCGCCGACAAAATGAACCTTGCCGATAGCCAGAATTGGCTGGTCGTGGAATGCGGGCCCGTAATAGGGAGCGGGGATGACCTTGCGGACGTCATCACTGGTATAAACGGCAAAGACGCCAGGCACATTGCGGGCGGCTTCGGTATCGACCGATTTAATTCGGCCATGCGCGACGGTGCTGGGTGACTTTGTCGCGGCCTTCAAGACGCGGGAGCGAACGGCCGATCTGTCCGCCGGATACAGTGGTCGTCGCCATCAGTGCGGTGCTCCGCTTGTCTGCATCGCCGAGCGCACCGCTCGCGCGGCGTAAACCCGCAGGAGTTCACGTTTGTAGGACGCCGAACCACGAAGATCGGCGATGATATCGGCCTCAGCCGCTGCAGCGTCCGCCATTTTTTTCAGGGTCCGGTCGTTGACGGTGGCGCCGATCAGCGCCGCTTCCGCGGCTTTCAGGCGCGTCGCCTTGGCCGTCGCCGCACTCACGACAATGCGCACTGATTTGACGGTCTCGTCTTCTGCATGCAATGCGACGGCAACACCGAGCGCCGGCCAGTCGTCGGCTGAACCTGCCGTTACCTTGAAATAAGCCGAACGGGCTGCACCCTGCGCGGGTATGTGCAATTGCGTGATCAGCTCGTTTTTAGCGAGCGAGGTCTCGTAATAGCCGGTGAATAAATCATCCAAAGGGATGACGCGATCGCCCTTCGGGCCGGCGACCTCGATACTGGCGCCGAGCGCCATCAAGACTGGCGGCAGATCCATATGAGGGTCGGCATGTGCCAACGCGCCACCGACGGTCGCGACATTACGTACGCGTACGTTCGATAGCCGACGCATCGTGCGGATGACTACCGGTACATGACGTGCAACTTCAGGTGAGTGCTCGAGTGAGCTGAGCGAAGCCATAGCGCCGATGGTCAATTCGCCTGTCGGCCTAACGGTGATATTTGCGAATGAATTGGGCAACTTGCGCAAGCTGACAAGCCGTGTCGGCCGGAATACGCCCGCCTTCATCATGAGCATGAGCGCCGTGCCACCGGCAATAGGACGTATGTCCGGGTCGTCCGTGTCGATCACCGCGATGGCTTCACGAAGCGAGTTGGGTTCTTCTAATTCGAACGGCGTCATAAAGCGGCCTTATCGCAGCCGGCTGCGAAGGCGGCGGCGATTCGTTCAGCAAACTGACGTTCCATTTCCTTGGCCTTAGCCTTGAGCACAGGTTGACCCATGCTACCGAGCTTGCCGGTCAGGGTCGCGTCAATCGCGTAGCGGATGATGGTGCCTCCGCTTGCCTCGGCAAGACGTGTCGTCGCGGTTGCAGTGAGGCGCCCCACCATACCCATTGGTGTGCCCTCGACCTTGGCCTCGATTTCGTCGGGTGGAGTCACGCGGCTCATTTCCACTGCGACTTTGAAGCTGAACCGCATGTAAGCAATGCGGGTTTCCAGCACCGCATCGTAGTGGGTGGCATCAATCGACTTAAGATCGCGCACCCCTTCAATGCAAGACGCAAAAAATGGCGCGTCGCTGAGCGCCTTGAATACTGCTTCTCGCGGTGCAGCAACCGTTATTTCACCGACGAAATTCAAAACACAATATCTTTAACGCTGGGATTGGCCCGTTGCGAGGGCTGCATTCTAAACTATCAAGGTCGCGGAGCACGTGGAGATCGACGGCAAATGTGCAGGACGGCAAGTTCACTCGTCCTCCCAACGCTGAGGCAGGACACGGGGCGCGGCTTACTCTGGTTTGAAACCGCGAAAGGCCCACCCGGCCATTAGCCCGAACAGGAGCAGGGCGATAGGTGGGCCAATCAGCAGGACCGGTATCGCAATGAATTCACCAGAATTTCGGAACCCGCTCTCGATCCCATGGAGGATCAAAAAAACGATCCACCCCATGATCCACGCGGCGGATGCCAGCAGCCACACCCGTAATAATCCGCGACGCCACTGAAGCTGACCAACTTTAGTTCTGTTCGCGTCAGTTCCACTATTCGCATCAAATCCTCTACGAGGAACCCCAAAATGGTGCATCGCCACTGTTCCTTACCTCCCTGTTCATCTGAGGCGGCCTACCCCAGGATGTCTGCACTGGCTCGCCAACTCATGGAGGCGGTCACTGTTCCATCACCCAATTCACGCCCGCGCAGGCTCCACACTACTCCGGTAGCCGCAGCGGCGACAATTCCATCGGATTGACGCGATCGCGGCCTATTGCAGCCGGAATCGAATGCTACCTAAATCGATATGTGTGGCAAAGTGCCGTTCTCGCGCTGGCTTGTCGCGACGGCAGTTCTGGCAGCAGCCGAAACTGCTAGCATGGCCGCGATTGAGATTGTCTTTGTTTCTCCCGCCCAGGCCCAATTTCTCTTTGGCGATCAGCAATACCAGACCAAGCGGGCGCGCCCGCATTCAGGTGGCTTTCTCGATAATTTTTTCGGACCGCCCAAATCACGGTCGGATGACGATGAATACAGTCCGCCGCGACAGCAAGGGCAGCAACACATCGAACAGCCCAGCGACAGTTCGCGCGCACCGCCGCCACGCAAAGCTGATTCAAAAATAGAGCGAACGACTTCGATCGTAGTGATGGGCGACGGCATGGCCGACTGGCTTTCTTATGGTCTGGAAGATGCGTTCTCGGATTCTCCAGAAATCGGCATAGTCCGCAGGATCAAACCATACTCAGGTCTGTTGCAGTACGATGCGAAGGGCGATTTGGATTGGTGGCACGCCGTGCACGACATTTTGGCACAAGAAAAAGCCGACTACGTCGTGATGATGCTTGGCCTGACTGATCGCCAAGACATTCGCGAAAAGGATCTTGCCAAAGAAGCCGCAAGAAAAGCTAAAGATCAGCAAACGAAGAATGACGCCGAAATAAAAAACGGCCAAACCCCAACAAACGCTGACAATAAAGACCAGAGCAATGCCCCAACGACGGAGAATGACAAAAAAGCAAATGGTGTGGTCGAATTTCGCAGTGAACAGTGGGAGAAAATCTACTCCCGGCGCATCGATGAAACAATCGCGGCTCTTAAGGCCAAAGGTGTGCCGGTGGTGTGGGTCGGTTTGCCATCGATCCGCGGGACACGCTCCACCGCCGACGCGGCATATCTCAACGATCTTTATCGCTCGCGCGCTGAACGCGCCGGCATAGTATATGTTGACCTGTGGGATGGCTTTGTGGACGAGGCCGGAAAGTATTCCAACTACGGCCCAGACTATGAGGGGCAGACGCGTCGCTTACGTTCGAGCGACGGTGTCTTTTTTACAAAATACGGCGCTCTCAAACTTGCGCACTATGTTGAACGCGAATTGCAGCGTTTCATGAGTAATCGATCGACAGTGGCGTTGCCTTCCGGACCAGTTGCACCGGCGCCTGAAGAAAGAAATGCCGCGCGGCCCTTGGCCGGACCGGTAGTCCCATTGACGGCAGTGCCACAAAACTCGGATGACCTGCTGCTTGGCGCTGCTGGCGGCAGCTCTGCCCAAAGCGACGCCCTTGCCGCGAAAGTCTTGGTGAAGGGCGAGACACTGGCTGCTCCGCCTGGCCGCGCTGACGATTTTGTGTGGCCGCTTGGTAGCGATGTCAAAACGGTCTCGGCTGAACCTCCTGCGCGGACTGAACCGGGCGCAGCGCCCTCCGTGGCGAAAGGCGCTTTAGCATCGGCGCCAGCGGCAAAGAAAAAGGAAGAACGAAAGAGCGGCAGCGCCGAAAAGTACACACAGAGGATAACAACAAAACAGGCGTCACCGGAGGGACCTAAGCCGAAGTCGTATCGAGACGATATACCCCGTCCCCCACTGCCGATTGGCCCCTCGGGCGGCGTCCTCGGCGGGGCCCGCTGACTTGATCCTCTAAACTTTTGGACTACGCGAACGTCTTGTTTGGCCGGGCACAATCATTCGCGCATCCCAAACTGGCACCCCATTTCGCTCATCTCGCAAGATCATTGAAACGTCCTCACGGGGGGGCTTTGCGGGTTCTGTAGTTGTTTCCGATAGTATTTGCCTATTCGAACGTGCCCTTATGATAGTACCGTGTCCGCAAGACGATATTTCAAATGACCAACAGCGCGCCCATTCTCGTTGTCGGCGGCGGTATCGGCGGCCTTGCCGTTGCACTTGGGATTGGGCGCAAGGGATTGCCTGTTAAAGTTCTCGAAGAAACACCGGAATTTCGTGCGATCGGTTACGGCATCCAGCTTGGCCCCAACGTCTTTCATATGTTTGAGCGTCTTGGCATCAGTCAGGCCGTACTCGAAAAATCGATCGTCCCTAAGGCCGTCACGATGCTCGACTCGGTCGACGGCAAGGTGATTGTGAGAATCCCGACCGGAGCCTCGTTCAAACAGCGATTCAAATACCCTTATGTCGTTCTGCATCGAGTCGACCTGCATCAGGTCCTGTTAGAGGCATGCAAGAACGTCCAGACAATCGAACTTCTGCCTACAACGAAAGTGAACGGATACGAGGATAGTGGCGACAAAGTTCGGCTAATCACAAATAATAATATGATTGAGGGCGCCGCGATTATTGCCGCTGATGGCCTGCGTTCCGTGGTGCGCCAGCAGCTCTTGAATGAGGGCGAGCCGCGTATGGTCGGTTATGTGGCGCATCGGACGATCGTTCCGATGGAGCAACTCAGCGCCGATGTGCGGCGTGAGGAATCAGTCTTGTGGTCCGGCCCCGGATTTCATCTGGTGCACTACCCACTTCGCGACTTCACCCTGTTCAACATGGTGGCGGTATTTAGAACTTCGACTTATGCTGAACGTCGTGATGGCGCAGGTTATCGCACGGAAATCGAGCGAACGTATCGCGATTCTCATCCGGCGATGAAGGCGCTCATTGCCATGATGGACGTTGGCCGGCGATGGGCTATCTCTGACCGGGATCCCATCCGCCACTGGAGCGCTGGCCGCGTGGCCTTGCTCGGCGATGCCGCGCACCCAACCTTGCAATCGCTCGCCCAGGGCGCCTGCATGGCGATTGAGGATGCGGTGTGCCTCAGCGAACTGATTGATCAGTCGGGTGCCGACTTTCCATCTGCCTTTAGACAATATTCGAAAGCTCGTTATATCCGCACCGCGCGCGTCCAATATGAGTCGCGTTTCATGTGGGATCATCTCTATCACGTCGACAATGTTGCCCGTGACGTTATGCGAACGTCTTACGCCGATAAATCCGACGATGAACTTTATAACTGCCTCGCGTGGCTATACGACGGCTTCCCGTTGTCATAACGTTTGGCGAGGCAGAATTTATAAATCAGATATCATTTAGAATCCGAGCCAGATCCCAGCATCCCGGCAATTGCCTTCCATGCTTCGTTCTTCAAATCCACAATGGGCGGATTGTCCAATTCTATTACAGTCTCGGCTTTCGCGTTGCAGCCTGCTACAAGGCGTGAAATCTTGATTTCGCCATCGGTGTAGTACCGGTCGCCTTCTCCGTTTCGGCCGGCAAGAGTCGGCCCAATGCCGGAAACCTCATAGGCTCCGATATGATGTGTTACTTGTCCGGTATAGCGGCTTAAGCCCACGTCGCGATCGAAGGTCACGGCGCCGAGCCACACTGGTCGTCCTTCATCGCCCTGCTTTAAGACCTCCCAAAACCGGACGTGGTGACGCCTATCGGCGCTTGTCCCAACAGGTTTTTCGAAAGCAAGATCTTCGCGGCGCCCGTCGTAGAAAAGACTGCTCACGGGTGCATCCCTGTATGGCCTGCGCAAAATAACGCTGCCGACGATCTCGACACTGGATCGGAATGTAATCGGGTCAGCGGGGTACCAGCCCGCGGCATGCATGGCACATAAGACATCGCCTTTAACTCCGACCAAACCCACATTAATCGGGTCGCCCGGAATGTCCTGACCGGTACGTGTCACCATTGAAAGTCCCGCGAGGCGCTTTTGGTGTTCGTAGTGGGACCAGGTTAGTGGAATGAGAAGGTAGGCAATGATCCCGTACGCGACCAAAGCGGCCGCTAAGACAGCGAACGCGATTCTCAATTTTGAATGGCGGGAGGCCATCGACCAAAGCCCGTCTGAGAACACTGATTGTAGCGGCAGTTAGCTAACCTAAGGCGGCGACCAACGCATATAGGCCCTACATTGCAGCGCGATTCCTTCAATGTGGCCAGCCGCATCGTTTGCGAGCACTGCGGCCAACCGCCGCTCGACCCTCGTATCCGCCATGAAATTGTCCCCTGCGCGCGCAAATTGGGGTGGAGTTTAAGATCGGTGGCGAGACGTGTCTATCGAGCCAAGCGGTCGGCTTTGTGCCAATAACGGGTACGGCGTGCTTACTATAACGATGGCACTAAGATGGCATACGCGGGATTTGCGAGCTATTCATCGCTGGTTCAGCCGTAATAAAACATTATAAGACTTGCGCATGCTTTGGAAAAACAACCCCGCCGTTTCGAAAGTGCCGCCCCAGCGATCCGGCTCGGTTGATTTTACCGTTCCGCAAATTAGTGCGCTTTTTGTCGCCCTTATCCTGCTGATATCGATTCCGATTTGGACGCATCCACTGCCGCCGCTTTCTGATTACGTGAATCACCTCGCGCGTATGCAGGTAATTGCGGATTTGAACGCTAATCGATCAATTGCGACGTTCTATGAATTAAATTGGCAGGTGATCCCCAATTTGGCGATGGACATTATCGTTTCGCCGCTGGCACGCGTCGTCAACGTCTATCTCGCGGGGCAGATTTTTCTCGTTTCTACGTTTGTACTTATCATCTCCGGCGCTCTCGCTCTTAACAGGGCACTGGTGGGACGGGTCTCTGTTTTGCCGCTGTTCGCGATTCCCCTCCTCTACAATTATATTTTTCTCGTCGGGCTAATGAATTTCATATTCGGCGTTGGTGTCGCGATATGGGCCTTGGCTGGGTGGGTTGCTGTGCGAGAGCACGCATGGCCGATTCGATTTGCTCTATCTACACTCTTTAGTGTCGCGCTCTTTTTCTGCCATCTCTCAGCACTCGGTATCTACGGGCTCGGCCTGCTTTCGTTCGAAGTCCTGCGCCTATGGGAACAACGGTCTCAGCCATGGCCCGGCAGTTCGTGTTGAGCGGCATGCCGTTTCTCGTTGTCCTGCCGTTGCTATACGCCAGCCCTACGATGAAACTTGTTTCCGCCACCTCTTGGGACCAGCGCGGCAAGCTCGACGGATTGCTGTACATAGTCGCCAATTATTCCGACTTTGCGGCGTTTGCATTGATTGCAATCATGGTCGCGGCCGCGGTCTGGGCGATCCGTCATCGCGTGTTGCAATTTCATCCGCTGGCATTGGTGTTGCTTGTTATCGGAGGCGCCGTCTACTTTGAACTGCCGCGCGTGATGTTCGACACCTATATGGCCGATCAACGTGTGCCCCTTGGCATTGCCTTCATGATTTTCGCATGTGGCAATTTGGACGCGCGCCGCCGCGTGGTGCGGCGCGGGTTTCTGATCATCCTTATTGTTTTAATCGCGGGCCGACTGCTTGAGGTTGATTACAACTGGTCGCAATTGTCGGATTCGACCAGTGAGTTCCGTTCCTCAGTTCGCCGTATCATGCCGGGGTCAAAAGTTTTTGTTGCCTATGCGAATGCCTCGTCGGGCGAAGATGTGCGCGACCTCGGCCTCGTGCATGCTGCGTGCATTGCCACTATTGAACGGTCATCCCTCGTCACGACGCTGTTTACAGTCGAAGGCAAGCAAATCGTGCATGTTCGGCCGGAGTATAGTGACTTTGCCGATATCCATGACGGGACGCCTCCGTCGACGGCACAACTCATTGTCGCTGCCGAGCACCCCTCGCCAGGCATGCCAGCATTCTGGCTCAATTGGACAAAGTTCGATTACCTCTATGTCCTCTTCACAGAAGACGACGCCCCCAATCCCGATCCTTCACGCCTTCGACTTATTGCGGACGGCGATCGTTTCCAGCTCTATCGCATCATCAAATCGCAATAGTATCGCGCTGCGAACGTAGCGCTTCGTATTGTTGTCGGGTATGGGACCTTTCAAATAAGGCTAATCACTCGAGGCCCATAAAGTGCCGCCATTCAGTACCCATGTTGTCATCGGTTATGGGGGTCTTCGCTGCGGTCCTCGTGAGGAGATCAGAGCAGGGCTCAATCTGCCTGCCGGCGGTGTGCGCGTTTTCGAGCACTAAATTATTTTGCCATGACATCAGCCGATCAACCTCTGCGCGGTCGCGCTCCCGAGCCATATCAAAGATCGGGGTTCCATCGATGCGATAGGATTCAAGGTTGCGCCGCCAACGCTGGAAATCCCAGGCGATTGGTGCGTTTGAAACCACCATGTGATTGGTGAAACGTGCGCCATGGGCGAAAGCGCGACAGCCGGTGCGCTGCACACGCGCTGAATCGGTGGTGTTGTAAAAGAAGATGCCGCCAGCGTTGAGGTGACGCCGAACGATATCAAGAAATTCCACGGACAACAGGTTCGTGACGCTGGCACGGAAATGCCACGTCGTGTTCGATATGATGACGTCGAAATGTCGCGTTGGATTAGCTCGCAGCCAGCGGCGGCCATCATCGGTAACGATCGCTATTTTTGGATTGGTCAAAATCGAAGCGACTTCCGGCTCCCTTTTTATCAAGGCAAGATAGCCGGGGTTGATCTCAATAACGGTTAGCGAGGCAACATCCGGATTGTTTGCGACAACTTGTGCCCACGAGCCAGATGACAGGCCAATCATCAATACATCGCGCGGGGCCGGGTGGAACAGGCTGAGCGCATAAGGACGCACGATACCGTTGGTGTCGTTCTTGAGGTCGGTGTTGAATCGACCGTCGTACATGCCATTTCCGAAAACGACGCCGTCATCGGTTACGCTGATAATGCCGTTACGATTTTCGAGGACATCGACGATTTTTCTGGTGGAAGGCGCTCCCTTCCATTGCAGGGTTTCCAGCACTTGCGCTGACCATTGCGGAACCACAACCACTGCTATCAGCCCGATCACCGTGGCAAGCGCCACCCGCGTCAGCTTTTCCTGAAGCGGCATAGAGACCACTGCAAGCAAGAGCAGCACGCAGATGACGCCACCGACGACAAGTGTCGTTGCGACCGCGACGAGTCCCAAGTATTCCATCAGCACGAAGCCGGTGATGACCGAGCCGGCCGCCGAGCCCAATATATTGGCGAGGTAAAGAATTGCAGTTCGCATGCCCGCTTTGCTGTCGGCCACAATAGAGAGTTCGGCGAGATACGGCAGCAGCGATCCCCAGGAGCGGGCGACCAAAAACACCATCGCCATAGCGACGCCTGTGATGGCGTTGTCGAGCCATGCAAAGCGATCGAGTAGCGGCAAAAAAACAATGCCAAAGAGATTGCCCATGAGAAGCGCATTGACCATCCGCCGCATCACCTCGGCGCGGGGCAAACTCTTGCAGTGTTCACCGGCCTGACGTGCGCCTGATGCAATTCCCACGAGAAAAGCGCTCAGCGTCAGGGCAAATGCGCTTGCACTCGATCCGGTGGCATAGGAGATCGTTCGAAAAAAGAATATTTCATATGAAAGCGAGATAAATCCGCCTGCG
>WNFD01004002.1_pt1 | contig 14784 bp, 14 predicted proteins | sample 5400491 | NCBI WGS metagenome assembly WNFD01 (sample SAMN13153343, study PRJNA577476) | soil metagenome | isolation source: 120 cm saprolite under Douglas fir tree site 2 hole 2 replicate 2 | place: USA:California | collected 2015-04-18
TGTTCACGCAGAACGTCATGCATGGCAACATCGTCAATCGTGAGCCTGAGACGCGGTGGTCGACCAATTGTCGCTTCAAGAGCGTGTTTTCGCCGTATCGCGACAAGAAGCTGGGCGAATTCTTCGAACCGATCCTGGTACGGCCGGCGACCAGGATCGGCGCCAGCTACAGGCTGCCGTCGGTCACCTGATGCAGACCAACCAAAAGGGATATCGCGGTTACGTATTCAGTCGGTCGGTCGACAGTCACAGGGTGCCCCAACATATCCAGAACCTGGTGATTCGGGACTACGCGGCGCGCCGCAAGTTGCATTACCTGCTGAGCGCGACCGAATATACCATGCCGGACTGCTATCTTATCCTGGAGCAGGTCCTGGCCGATCTCGCGGCGCTCGACGGCGTGATCCTCTATACCATGTTCATGCTGCCTTCCGATTCCCAGCAGCGCAGACTAGTATACCGTAGGTTGTTGGATGCCGGTTGTCGCCTCCACGCCGCGGTAGAAGGCTTTGTCCTCGAAAGCGAGGCCGATATCGAGCGCTGGGAAAATGTGCTGCAGACGGCAGACATCTGCGGGCACCTGAATTATCAAGAGATCGAACGATGGCTTGCGTAGACTTTCTCGGACAGCTCCATAACCGGACCAAGCGTGACTATGTCGCCCGCGTCGTTCAATACGACAAGGCCGCCTGCGCCGAGGTTGCCAAGAAGTATGGGCAGGATTACTGGGACGGCGAGCGGCAGTACGGTTACGGCGGGTACAAATACGACGGACGCTGGCTGCCGATCGCGCAGGCAATGGCCTCGCACTACGGCCTCAAGCCTGGCGACCGGATCCTTGACGTTGGCTGTGGAAAGGGTTTTCTACTCCACGAATTCACGAACGCCGTGCCGGGTGTCGAGATTGCCGGGCTCGATATATCGACCTACGCCATCGCCAATGCGAAGGAAGAGGTGAAATCGTCTCTTCAGGTCGGCAATGCGATATCGTTGCCTTATCCGGACAATTCCTTCGACTTCGTGGTTTCGTTAGGGGGGCTGCACAATCTTCCGATCATGCATCTCTTCGATGCGGTGCGTGAGATCGACCGTGTCGGGAAGGGAAACAAGAAGTACATCATGGTCGAATCCTGGCGAAACGAACGGGAACGCGTGAACCTGCTCTATTGGCAGTTGACCTGCGAGTCATTCCACGATGTGAAGAACTGGGAATGGATCTACGAGCAATGTGGCTACCAGGGCGACTGGGGCTTTATCTTCTTTGAATGAATGAGGGTCCGAGAGATCGGATGACAGCGCTGCCCATCAGTGACGGGCGGGTGCGTGGAAGTGGGTGATCGATACGATGCTTGACCTAGTTACCGGCGGAGCCGGATTTATCGGCTCCCATTTGACGGACCGACTGCTCGCCCTCGGCCGCACGGTGCGGGTCGTGGACAATATGGCGTCGGGCAATCCCCGCAACCTCCAGCAGCACAAGGCCAATCCTCGACTTGAGGTGCGCGTGGCCGACGTTGCGGATCCTGAGGTCATGGCAGGCGCAATGACGGGCGTCGAGCGGGTGTTCCATCTCGCGGCATTGGCCGACATCGTTCCTTCGATCCAGAATCCAGAGGGTTACTTCCGGTCCAACGTCGTCGGTACCTTCGTCACGCTTCAGGCCGCACGCGCTGCGGCGGTCCGGCGCTTCGTCTACGTCGCCTCATCCTCGTGCTATGGCATTCCCGATTCTTATCCGACGCCGGAATCCGCTGAAATTCGTCCGCAATATCCCTATGCTTTGACCAAGTGGCTGGGCGAATGCCAGGTCATGCACTGGGCGCAGGTCTACGGCCTGCCGGCGATTTCGCTTCGCTTCTTCAACATCTACGGACCGCGTGCGCGCACCAGTGGAACCTACGGCGCGGTTTTTGGCGTATTCCTTGCCCAGCTTCTCGCCGGCAAGCCGCTGACCATTGTTGGCGACGGGGAGCAAACACGCGACTTCACCTATGTATCCGACGCCGTGGACGCGCTGATTTGCGCAGCGGAGTCGCGCAAGGTAGGGTTGTGCCTGAATGTGGGTAGTGACAACCCGGTGTCGGTCAACTATCTGGCGAAGCTGCTCAAGGCACCGGCGACTGTGCATATTCCCAAACGCCCGGGGGAGCCGGATTGCACATTTGCCGATACGGGGCGAATCAAGGGGGAACTCGACTGGAAATCCCGTGTTCCAATCGAGGAGGGCGTGCAAAATATGCTCAAGGCCATAGACTATTGGCGAGAGGCGCCCGTCTGGACGCCGGAGACCATCGCGGAGGCAACCAAGGACTGGTTCACATATCTCGGCCGTCAGTAGTGTCATGATGTCTAGGTGAAGAGTCGGTGATCGGGAGATAGTGAATCGATGCTCGAAAAAATCAAGACACTCGGGCAATTGAAGCAAATTGCATCGGAAGCCAGGGCCAACGGGCAGAAGGTCGTGCTGGCGCATGGCGTGTTCGACATCTTGCATGTCGGACACAAGCGTCACCTCGATATCGGCAAACGGCATGGCGATATTCTGATCGTCACCCTGACGACCGACAAATTCGTCAACAAGGGGCCTGACCGGCCGGTCTTTGCCGAGAAGCTGCGCGCCGAGATGGTCGCCGGACTCGAAAGCGTCGATTACGTCGGTATCTCACCCAATCCAGGGGCCGAACACGTCATCGAGACGGTAAGGCCGAACTTCTACCTGAAGGGTTCGGAATACAGCGACGAGGAAGGCGACGTTACGGGCCGGATCAAAACCGAACGATTGACGGTCGAGAAGTTCGGCGGCGAGGTGCTGTACACCGAGGACATCACCTTCAGCTCGTCCAATCTCTCCAACCGGGCGCTACAGCTCTATCCGGAAGACGCCGCGATATTTCTCAAGGATCTGCGGACGCGGGTCACGGCGGCGGACCTCATCAAGGAGGTTGCCGCCGTCCAGAGCATGCGCTGCCTCATCATCGGCGACACGATCATCGACGAATACGTCTACGTCGAGCCGCTCGGAAAACCCGCCAAAGAGAACATCATTGCGACGAAATACCGGGATCGCGAGATCTTCTGCGGCGGCGCCGTCGCGACCGCCAATCTCGCGGCCCAATTGTGCGGCCGCGTCGATCTCGTAACGCTGCTCGGACAGGAAGACAGCCACGAGGAATTCGTCCGGGCCAGTCTCCATCAGAACATCAATCTGGTGCCGTTCTATCGAAAGGGCGGGCGGACGACGGTGAAGAGCCGGCTGGTCGATCCTGCCTATGTCAAGAAACTCATCGAAATCGCCTACCTATCCGATGAAGCCTTGCCGGACTCGGAGCAGGCGACGCTCAATGACTGGGTTGAGAGCAAGATCGAGAGTTACGATGCCGTGATCGTCAACGATTTCGGTCATGGGATGATCGACTCGCGCCTCATCGACATCGTTTGCCGCAAGTCCAAGTTCCTGGCCGTCAATGCCCAAACCAACAGCGCCAACCGCGGCTTCAATCTGGTCACGAAATACCCACGTGCCGATCTTATCTGCATCGACGAACCAGAGGCGCGCCTGGCGACGATGGAGCGCTACGCACCGATCGAGGCCGTGGTGCGCGACAAGCTCGAGAAGCTCATTGAATGTCATGCCTTCATCATTACCCATGGCAAGCTCGGCAGCATCGTCTACACGCCGCAAAACGGCGTGAAGCGCATTCCGGCGCTGATCGGCGAGGCGATCGATACGATCGGGGCGGGCGACGCCTTCTTCGCCTTGGCAGCCCCCCTCGTGGCCCAGGGAAGCGACCCGTTTCTCGCCGCCTTTATCGGCAACGCGGTCGGTGCGATGAAGGTGAGAATCGTCGGCCAGCGGCACCAGATTACCAAGCCGGAAATCTTAAAGTACTTGTCGACGCTGTTGAAATGATTGGCTAAAAGGGTGTTGGTGTCGCCTACCAGGGAGTGCCTCGTGAGGCAGAAGGCTAAGCACGCAGGGTTGATCGAGAGCTACGTTGACGTGCTGGCGTCGGTGATGCGGACCGCTGTCGCGACGGACGTCCATGGCAAGGCTGTCGCTTTGGACGCTGCGATCGAGTGGTCGGTCGAGGCCGCGCGCCGGGCCGCCGCTCAAGGTAACAAGATCATCTTCGCCGGCAATGGCGGCAGCGCCGGAATCGCCAGTCATATGGCGACCGACTACAGCAAGAACGGCGGCTTGCGCGCCTGGGCGATGAACGACGGCAGCATGTTGACCTGCCTGGCCAACGACTACGGCTACGAACACGTGTTCGCCAAGCAGATCGAATTCCATGGGCGATCCGGCGACGTGCTGGTGGCGATCAGCTCCTCGGGACAGTCGGCGAACATCCTTGCTGCGGTGACCGCTGCACGCAAGCTCGGCTGCACCGTGTTGACGCTGAGCGGTTTCAAGCCCGACAACGCCCTGCGCAAGACCGGCGACATGAATCTTTACCTCGACTCGACCGCCTACGGTTATGTCGAGATCGGACACCTTGCGCTTTGCCACGCTGTCCTCGATTACAGCATGGAATGGGCACAGGGCAGTCGCGCCGTGGCGCGAGCATAATTGGGAACTGGCATATCCATGAGCCGATACAAGAAAAATCCTGAACTCAACCGCGTTCTGGTGACCGGGGGCGCTGGCTATGTCGGCGCGGTGCTGGTGCCGAAGCTTCTGGCGGTGGGGTACAAGGTCACCGTCCTCGACCTCTACCTCTACGGCGAAGATGTCTTGAAGGAATCTCGTGGCAATCCCGGGCTGCGCGAGGTCAAAGGCGACATCCGCGACGAGGAGGTGGTCAAGCAGGCTCTCGACGGCTGCGATTCGGCCATCCATCTCGCCTGCATCTCGAACGATCCCTCCTTTGAGCTCAATCCGGATCTCGGGCGATCGATCAATCTCGACTCCTTTGTACCTCTGGTGCGGGCCGCCAAGAGCGTCGGCGTCAAGCGCTTCGTCTACGCCTCCTCTTCCTCCGTTTACGGCGTGAAGGAAGGCGTCGAGGTGACCGAGGATCTTTCCCTGGAGCCGCTCACCGATTATTCGAAATTCAAGGCCGAATGCGAGGCCTTGCTCGAAAAGGAAAAGGCGCCCGGCTTCGTCACCGTGACGATCAGGCCGGCGACGGTCTGCGGATATTCACCGCGGCAGAGGCTCGACGTCGTGGTCAACATCCTGACCAATCTCGGCTACCACAAGGGCGAGATCTCGGTCTTTGGCGGGTCGCAGTTGCGTCCGAACATCCATATCGAGGACATGACCGACGCCTATCTGTTGCTGCTTTCCGCGCCCGACAAGGCCGTCGACGGCAAGGTCTTCAACGCAGGCTATGAGAACCATTCGGTCATGCAGCTCGCCGAGATGGTTCAGCGCAATGTCGGAAAACACGCCAAGCTCGAGGTTCGGCCGACCAACGATTTGCGCTCCTATCATGTCTCGTCGAAGAAGATCAAAGACGAGCTCGGGTTCGAGGCGAGCCATTCGATCGAGGACGCTGTCGTCGACCTCATCAAGGCCTTCAAAGAGGGCAAGCTTCCCGATTCGCTCGAGGATCCGCGCTACTTCAATATCAAGATGATGCAGAAGGCCAACCTTCAGTAAATGCGGCAATGGCCGGAAGAGATTTCCAGGACAGAGGGAACGGTCTCGGGCTTGTCGTCGGAGGCGATAGCCTCGTCGGCTCGGCCATTCATGCGCACTGCCGCAAGTCTGGCATTCCCGTCGAGATTTCGTCACGACGCCCTGGAACAAAGGGCCTCTTCCTCGACCTGCGGGAGCCCGATTTTGCTGCCCTCGAGCGCACAAGCTATGGCTTTGCGTTCCTCTGCGCGGCGGTCACGGACATGCGAGCCTGCCAGGAAGAACCTGCGCTCACGCGGCAGGTCAATGTCGCTAACACGATCGAACTGATGCGCAGGCTTGCCGACCGCGGGACGCATCTTCTGTTTCTCTCCAGCAGTCAGGTGTTCGACGGAGAAACGGCGGCCCCGACGGAGGATGCCGCGACATGTCCCAAGAACGAGTACGGGGCGCAGAAGCTTGCCGTCGAGCAGGCGATTGAGCGCCATGAACTGCCTGCCGCGATATTGCGTCCGACCAAGATACTCGCGAGTCATCCCGTCGGAGTCTTCAGGGCGTGGTTCGAAGCCCTAGCCAAAGGCAAGGCTATCCAGGCAGCGACCAACATGGCGCTCTCGCCGGTCATGGTGGACGACGTTGCCCGGGCGGCCGGGCTGCTCGCGGCCGGGCGCCATCGCGGCATCTGGCATCTCGGCGCAAGCGACGAGATGACATATTTCGAGGCAGCCCGGCTGATGGCCGAGATGCAGCATGTGCCGCAGACCCTGGTGAATGGCGAAGCGCTGACCGACGCCCAGGTACCCTCGATTTATCGGCACCGCCATACGACGCTTTCGAGCCGGAAGATCGCGCAGACGCTGGATATGCCCTTGAGATGCGCCCGCGATGTGCTCGACATGCTGTTCGCCCATTTCCCGCCCGCGGTCGCTGCATCGGACGGCGCCTGAGCGGCGGTTGATGCAAGGCCATGCGATGAGGATCGGTCTCGATCTCGACAACACGCTGATCTGCTACGATCAGGCTTTCCTGCGCGTCGGAAAGGAAGAAGGGATACTTCCAGCGTCGTTTGCGGGGAACAAGGCCGCGGTCAAGCGCGCCTTGCTGGTCGAGCGCCCCGATGGCTCGCTATGGGAGGGGCTGCAGGGCCTCGTTTATGGCCGACGGATTGACGCAGCGACGCTCTTCGATGGCGTGACGGAATTCCTCGAGAGGTGCCGAAACCGCGCCGATGCCGTCGCCATCGTCAGCCACAAGACGGAGCGCGCGCATTACGACCCTCAGACGGACTTGCGCGTTGCCGCACTCCAGTGGATGGAAAGCAGGCAGTTCTTCGATGTGTCGGGCCTCGGCCTCGAGCGGCGCAATGTCTACTTCGAGGGCACGCGGGATGACAAAGTGAGGCGAATACGAGAACTTGGATGCGACGTGTTCGTCGACGATCTAGCCGAAGTGCTTGTACACGGCGGAATGCCGGCGGCCTGCCGCAAGATTCTCTTCAGCAGCGATCCGCAAAGCGAATTTGAACAGTACGCCTCGTGGCACGAAGTTTGTGATGCGCTCTTCCCTTCCTCCTGACGATATCCATGAGATCGCCCGTGTGCTGAGCCCCGAGCCGGTGAGGGCGATTGCGGAGCTCCGCAAGGGCAACAACAGCCGCATTTTTCAGGTCGATACGCGAGCCGGTCGCTACGCCTTGAAGAAGTACCCGGCAACCGACAACCGCAATCGGCTCGAGGCCGAAGTCGGGGCCTTGCGCTTCTTCGAACGCAACGGCGTCGACCGCACGCCGAGGATCGTCGCGGTATCGCCTGAGCTTCGTTACGCCTTGTTCACCTGGATCGACGGCGATCCGGTAGACGCCGTGACGGATACCGACGTTGCCCAGTTCGCAGCCTTCCAGATCGCCTTGGACGCCGCGGTCGACACCCGGGCCAGGGCGGAGATCGGCGAGGCCTCCGAAGCCTGCCTCTCCGGCCTGCGCATCATGTCCCATATCGAGCGCCGCTACGCGAAGCTCGAAGCGGTCAAGCATGACGTCCCCGAGTTCGCGTCATTTTTCGACGACGTGCTTGTCCCATCGCTTCGCCGCTTCGAAGCAGAGGCGCGCGATGCGTATCGGCGGCTGGGACTTGATTTCACGGCAGAGATCGCCCCGGAATGCCGCACCCTGATCCCCTCCGATCTTGGCGCGCACAACGCCTTGCGGGGAGCGGATGGGAAACTGTATTTCCTGGATTTCGAGTATTTCGGATGGGACGATCCCGTTACGAGTATCGCCAACTTCGTCATGCATCCGGGCATGCAGCTCTCGGAGCCTCAGAGAGAGAGCTATCAGCACGCTCTTCTGCGCCATTTCCGCAGAAACGTCGAAGCCGACCGCCTGCCGGCCCTGATGCCGCTTTATGCCCTGCGATGGTGTGCGATCATATTGGGAGAATTGCTGCCCGAGCGCTGGCAGCACAGAATGCAGAGCAATCCGGATATGGGCAGCTGGGATCAGGTCCGCCGAGAGCAAATCAACAAGGCGCGAACTCTGATCTCTCGTGTCAGTCCGTGCACCGCCGGTTAGACAACGAACGGCATCTCCGCAGGATCGCGTCGTGCTTCTGATGTCTCAGACGGCTGAAAATCGACTCATGCTGTCCTGCTCGACGAGCGTGGCTTTCTTGTAGGCACGCGTAACGTTTGCAACGTCGCCTGCTTCGCGCACATGTCCGTTGTCGATCCAGATTGCGTGGTTGCACAGTCGCGACAATTCGGCGGTCGAATGACTTACGAACAACAGCGTTCCGGTGCGGCGGAAATTGTCGATCCAGTCGATGCATTTCTTCTGGAAGGCCAGGTCGCCGACGGACAGCGCCTCGTCGACAATCAGGATTTCGGCGTTCATGTGGGCGCAAATGGCGAACGCCAGGCGCGTCCGCATGCCCGTCGAGTAGAGCTTGATGGGTTGGTCCATGAAGTCGCCGATCCCGGCGAAATCGGCGATCGAGTCGAATTTCTCGATGATCTCGGGCCGCTTGAGGCCGAGCACGGCGCCGCCGATCAGGACGTTTTCCCGGCCCGTCGCCTCGAGGTCGAACGTGGCCCCGAGCGCCAGCACGGGCGCGACCCGTCCCTTTACCCAGATTTCGCCCTTTGTCGGCCGAGTCATGCCGCAGACGATCTGCAGGAGGGTGGACTTGCCGCAGCCGTTCCGCCCGATGATGCCGAGACTCTCGCCTCGTTCGACCTCGAAGGTGATGTCCTTCAGAGCCCAGAACGACTTGTAGTACATCCTGGATGAGCCAAGCAGCGGCGAGCCGAGCAGCTGCTGTTTCACCCAGTCTCCCGGACTGTCATACAACTTGTACGCCTTGGCGAGATTCCTCGCCTTGATTATCACGTCAGATGACATCGGTAATGCCATCCTGCTGACGACGAAAAAACCAATAGCCGATCCAGAACGTAAGCGCCGACAGAAACACGGTCCAACCAACGACAAGAATACTGGGAAGCTGGCCGAAGACGACGATGTCGCGAATGATCTCGATGAAACCGGTCATAATATTTGCGTACATCAGCAGTCTCACGTCCGGGCTGAGCGCCTCATGCGAGAAAAATACCGGCGTCGCGAACATGAGCACCGGGGCAATGGTCATCATGAGGTAGGCCGTGTCCCGCGTGAAAGCGCCCATCGCCGACAACAGCCAGGTGATGCCCAGCAGGAATGCCAGGAACGGGATGAACCACAATGGCAGCAGAAGAACCGTCCAATGAAGCGATCCGGAGAAGATTAGCTGGCAGATCAGCATGAGGGTGAGGCCGATGGTTGCATAAGTCGTTGCGCGAAGCGTGGAAATCACCGGCAACATCTCGGCGGGAAACATCGTCTGTTTGAGGTAGTGGGCATATTCGTGGAGCAGCGAGGGCGCGCGATATGCCATCTCGGTGAAGAAATTGAAGGCGATCAAGCCGCCGAAGACGAAGAGAGCGTAGTCGATCGGCGAATTTGCTATTTGACCGTTGGGAAGCTTGGCCGCGCCGCCAAACACCAAAGTGTAGGTTACCAGCGAGATCAGAGGGGCGACGACGGCCCACACCCATCCGGCAACCGATCCGCTGAAGCGCTCGCGCAGTTCGCGCCGTAAGATTGCCACAATGAGATCGCGGTGGTGCCAGGCGCCGGTGAACGGCTCGAGCAGGAATCTGATGAAAAGCTCAAAGCGATTGTAGTTACCCGCAATGACCTGCTTGCCATCGAGAAAGTGCATGACAGGTGCATCGGGCTTCGGTCGCGGGTGAGTTCGTTTGGTCATCGCAGCATCAGCGGCAATCCAGGCCATTCTTTGCATGATTTCGGGGGTGGTGACCAGCCAGGCCGGCACCGGTTTTGGTAGACAGATTGCGCGACCTTGCGGCGCTTTTCACGTCAACCAGGAGATGAGCACTGGCAAAACGAAGGCAACCAAGCAACTTGACGAGAAGACCGGATTTTCCACTGATCGCCATCTTGAATTTGCCCGACGAGTAGACGAAGCGGCGTCTTGGCAGCCGGCTCGTCGACGCCCCACGGGGCTGTGCCCGCTACATTTACTCGTTAACTTCGACGACTGGAAGGGGCGCGTCGGCTTGACGCCCCAAACCGGTTAGGCTACCGGAACGCCTGTTCACCCTTTAGCCAACGCTTAAGGCGACAAAGAAGACGAAATGTCCCCACATTTACCGTCTGCTATGCAGCAATCAGCGACAACGATCGCTTCTCCCAATGCGTGAGCAGGGCGCAATCAGGATGAGCGCTGCGAGGATCAACCAAAATTGAGCAACGTCGACATCTTGCAGGCGGCCATCACCCCGTTGGCTCGACTTTGGCGGCGGTCCACATCCGCGGTGGTTGGCGTGAAGCCCGGGAGCGCGGAGCAGCATTATCGCGATGGCATGCTCAGGATGCGCAGCGGCGACATCGATGGCGCTCTCGCGGAGTTCGACAAGGCGCTCTCCCTGGCGCCTGGCTTTGCCGATGCAGTACTTGCGCGCGCCGAGTTGTTGGACGGGCAGGGACGATGTGATGCCGCGCGCGGCGAGTACGACCGGGCGCGCCGGCTGTGGTCGGAAATGCCTGCAGGCGCGCCGGACAGGCGTTACCTCTTCCGCAGGCGCGGTCACTTCGCCTTCGAGATCGAGGCCTATGAGCTGGTCCGCAGCAACGTCAGGAACAAGATCCTGCCGCAACTTGCCCACGGCAACGCGCTTCTTATCCGCGGCCGGGCAGAGGAGGCGTTGGACAGCTACGAACGCGCCCTGCGGATCAAACCGAACCTGCCGGAGCTGCTTGCCCTGAAGGGCGAGGCCTTGTCCGCGCTGGGTCGCTATGAGGAGGCGATCCAGGCGTTCGACACGGTGCTCGCGGCTTTTCCGTCGGATGGGGAGACGCTGAACGGTCGCGGCATTGCCCGGATGGCGCTGGGCAAACTGGCCGAAGCCAACGACGACTGGCGACGCCAGCTCGACCTGCTGCCGCAGGCGCAGTCTTCGGCGCGCGCCTGCGTGGCGATGCGACAGGGAAACTATGAGGCGGCCTTCCACAGTTTCGGTCTGTCCTTGGCCAAAGAACCGGCCAATCCCTACTGGCTGCTCTATCGCCTGACCGCCGGCCGGCTGACCGGCGCGCCCGCTGATCCGATCGCAAGTCCTGGCGGTACGCCGTGGCCCGGGCCGCTGCTCGCGCTCCATGCTGGGCAGGCGACGGAGGAGGATGTGCTGGCGCAAGCCGATACGCCCTGCCGGCGGACGGAAGCGCTCTTCCAGTTGGGCGTCGTGGCGCTTGCAGGCAATCCCGCGGCAGCCCGGCGACACTGGGAAGAGGTCGTCGAGCGTGGGGCACCCGCGCTGATCGAGTATGCTGCCGCGCGCAATGAACTGGCACGGCTCGGCTCGTAGCTAAAAGCCCTACGCGAGGACTACATGTTTTCCGTCATCCTGTACGGCCGCAACGACAGTCACGGCTACAATCTCCACAAGCGGGCGGCGATCAGCTTCAATGCCCTGGCCGAGGTGATGTCCGACCCGGACGACGAGATCCTGTTCGTCGATTACAACACGCCGGACGACCATCCGACCTTTCCCGAGGCGATCCACGACACGCTGACCGACAAGGCCAAGAAGGTCATGCGCATCCTGCGCGTGCGCCCCGACCAGCATGCCCACCTGCGGCCGAAGACCCATCTGGTGGCGCTCGAGGCGCAGTCGCGCAACGTGGCGCTGCGGCGCTCGAACCCGCGCAACCGCTGGATCCTTTACACCAACACCGACATGCTGCTGGTGCCGCGCAACGCGGAGGAGTCGTTGAGCAGCATCCTGGGCGATCTCGCCGACGGATTCTATCAGGTGCCGCGGTTCGAGATCCCCGAGATGCTGTGGGAGGCCGCCTTCGACCGGCGCGATCCTGCCGGCAACCTCGCCAAGCTGCGCGATTGGGCCGTCCGCTTCCATCTGAACCAGGTCGTGCACAACTACATGCCGATGAAGTACGACGCGCTGGGCGACTTTCAGGCGGCGTTGCGCGAGGACATGTTCGCCATCCATGGCTTCAACGAGGACATGATCCTGGGCTGGCACTGCGATTCGAACCTGGCGGCACGATTGGCGCTCTATCGCGGCCGGGTCGATACGCTGATCGACAAGGTGTTCGGCTACCATTGTGACCATACGCGCGTCGCCGCCGCCAACAACAAGGGCCGGGCGACGCGGATGAACGATCAGGACCGCTTCATCTGGAACGTGGCGTCGCCTTATGTGCCGGCACAGGCCGAGACCTGGGGCTGGCCGGATGTCGAGATCGAGGAATTGCGCCTCGATCGCGACACCGCCTACCAGCGGTTCACGGCAGGGTTGGGCAAGGCCATCAAGCCCGCGACGACGCCTTTCACGGGCACCAGCCTCGAGTGGCAGCTTTTCGAGGACCTGACCTACGATCTGCCGCACACCCTGCCGTTCGTCTGCGATCAGATGGTCACTTTTCCCCGATCGACCGCGGTCATGATGGTGGCAGCCCGCGCCGATTTCGTGACCGGATTTGCCCTGGCCTGGAAGGGCATGGGCTTTACCGGGCCGATTCTCATTCCTGAGGAATGCGAGGGATTGCCCGACGACCTCGAGGGTGTCGAGAGAGCGCCGTTCGCCGAGCAGCTGCCCAGGGCCGACATGTTCATCTTCGAGTTCGGCCTGCCCACCCAGACGGCGACCGAGCCGGTGCGGGCGGGCCGCGCCATGGCACCGCTCGACAGGAAACGGCTGAAGGTCATCGAAAGGCTGTTCAAGCAGGCCGCGGCAAGCGAAGCCGAAACGCGGCCCACCGCGCGGCGGGTGCCGCGCCGCTTCATCGGCGTCAACGTCATCTACAACAAGTTCTGGACGACCTTCACCGACTATGTCGGGGCGAATATCAACCCGTTCTGCAGCCAGGTGCTGGCCGGCCTGCCGCGCGAAGATGAATCGCTCAAGGGCAAGGTCCTGCGTTTCCGCGGCCGCCACGCGCTCTGACGGCCCTTGGCCCTCATCCCGAGCATTCGCGAGGGATCTGCTACGCGAGGGACAGTAGCGACGCAAGCCGTCGGTCGGTCGACCTGCGGAGGTAGCTCTGCAGCAAGTAGAGGCTCGCCAGCTGCAAGGCGGGAAGTTCGAGGCTTCCGGCTTCGACCTGTTCGACCAGCTCGGGCAAAGGCAGCTCATGCGTTCGGATGGCTTCGCCCTCATCCAGATCCTGCTCGGCGACTTTTTGCGCATCGAGGGCCAGGAAACAGTGGATGCGATTGGTTTGCCAAGCCGGGTTCACCGCGGCACTGCCGAGCAGGTGCCACTCTTGGCTGATGTAGCCGGTTTCTTCGAGTAACTCGCGTTTGATGGCGACGATCGGCTCTTCGGCTTCGTCGACCATACCGGCGGGGAATTCCGTGCGTATCTGGCCAACGGCATGGCGATACTGATCGACCAGCACGACATTGCGGTCGCCCGTCAACGCGATCACATCGACCCAGTCTGGGTACTCGAAGACAGTGCAGGGAGCGGGCAGCCGGCCGCCCGGCAGCAGCACGCTATCGCTGCGCAGGCGAAGCCACCGATCGGCGAAGGCGTACCTCGATTCGAGCACCTTCGCCTTGACCATGGCCTACCGGCCGGACCCCAGATAGAGCAGGTCGGCCACCGGGGCGAACTTGTCGGCCGGCAACGTGCGCCACAGGTCGAGCACCGTGAGGCGCTGGCCAGCGCGCTTGCACCAGGCTGGGTCGATCGCCTTGTAGTCGGGCCAGGCGGTGGCGACGATCAGCAGATCGCATCCGCGCACCGCGCCTTCGATCGAAGAGGCGCCCACCACCTTGTCGCCCAGCACCGCCAACGCGGTGTCCTGCGCCAGCGGATCGTGGACGACGACGATGTAGCCCGCGTCGGCGAGCTTGGCCGCGAGCTTCACGCTGTGGCTTTCCTCGACCACCGGCGTCTGCGGCTTGTAGGAGAGGCCCAGGATGGCGATGCGCATGCCGGCCTTGGCGAACTTCGCAACCAGCCCGGTCAGCCGGTCGACCTGGTAATTGTTGATGCGGTCGGTCGCTTCGGCGACGTCGGCGCGCGCGCCGATCTTGCGGGCCAGGGCTGCGAAGGCGACGTTGTCGCGCGGGAAGCAGGGGCCGCCATAGCCCATCGCGCCCTTCAGGTACTTCGGCCCGATGCGCGTGTCGGCGCCCAACGCCTTGGTGACGGCATCGACGTCGGCGCCCGGCAGGCGGTCGCAGATGTCGGCCAGCATGTTGGCGTAGGAGATCTTGGTCGTGACGTAGGTGTTGACCGAGATCTTGGTGAGCTCCGCATTGATGAAATTCATGCGCTGCACTGGCGGCTTGTTCTCGCACATCTGCAGGTAGACGGTCTGCAGCATGTCGCCGGCCTTGGGATCGCTCTCGCCGATCAGGATCGAGTCGGGGAACAGCATGTCGCGCACGACGCTGCCGAGCGCAATGAACTCCGGATTGTAACACAGGCCGAGATCGGCCCCGACCTTGCGGCCCGACGCCGCTTCGAGGGCGGCTTTGATCTCGCCGCCGGTCGTTCCGGGCATCACCGTGCTGGTGATGACCACCATGTGATAGCCCTTCTTGTTGCGCAGCGCCTTGCCCAGCGAGTCCATGGCCTGGAGCACGAAGCGGTTGGAGAAGAAGCCCGTGCTG
>WNFD01004004.1_pt1 | contig 14782 bp, 14 predicted proteins | sample 5400491 | NCBI WGS metagenome assembly WNFD01 (sample SAMN13153343, study PRJNA577476) | soil metagenome | isolation source: 120 cm saprolite under Douglas fir tree site 2 hole 2 replicate 2 | place: USA:California | collected 2015-04-18
CATCGTGGTAGACAGTTGCACCTGGAAGGTTTATCCCACGGGCCGCAGCACCGTTTATGGGAAGGATGAGTTTGGGTTACTGTTCGAGCTCGGGACCGGCCCCGAGCGCAAGCGCCGCTTCACTCGCTATTCGCCGCTGGGATCCAAGAGTACCGACGCATCCCTCGCTGAGCTCACTGAGCGGCAGCTGCTGGACTTCTTCCACTCATCGCAGCCTGCGTGGACGTCGCCCGAGGGCGGATATGGGGCGCGTTGAACGGAGCGGGATCAGTGCAGGTCGCCGAGTGGGCTGCGGTGCGCGAGCCGGTCGCGGCGTAGGAGGCACAACGGGCGCGAGCCTGCGACCGTCCTGACTCTTCACGGACGAGAGCGAGGTCCGCTCCGGCGCCGGGTGCAGTGCGACGACCCGGTCGAGCCGTGTGCGGTACTCGGCCGCTCGCACCGATGGTGCCCGACGCGCGCGTCACGTGCTTCGCCGCCGCCGCGCCGGTGGCGCATGATGTTCGCTTTACTCACCCCGTAGGTACAGGACCATCGAGAGGCCCCCCGGCGGCCTGGACGCGGCCCTCGCCCTCGCCCTAAGCTCGGCCGCATCCGAGATGACCCGACGCACGCAGAAGCGGCCTACGTACTTCCAAGCGTTGGTATCCGCCTTCACGAAGCACGGTATGAAGGCATGCTGCGTCGCGAAGACTCGCGCCCAGCGCTCGATTTTAGGACCGCGGCCGGGCAGGATGACGTCAGGGGCGTCGGGGTTGAGGTCGGGCCTGAAGCAGCCGCATACGACGCGCCCGTCGCGGTGCGGGAGGTAGCTCGAGAGGTCACCGCCGAGAGCGTGACGGATCTCGCCCCGAGTGTAGGTTTGCCCGAAGGCAAAGTCGCTCGACACCTAGGAACGATGGGGCTGCACACCCTGCCCCGCAAATCACCCTACCTCCCTACCTCCCGATCGGACTTGCGGCAAAACTCGGCTGCAACGAATCCTGTGAATAAGAGCCCGGCAGCTGTAGCATCGACCCTCCGGTTCATGCTCCACTTTTCCCGATCATCCACGGTTAACGCGTGGCCGGTAGGTAACCACGACCAGCGCTCTGCCTCCTCCCCAAACTTTGTCCGAGAGAAGCGCCCGGGCGCTACCAAGACCCATCCCACGAGTAGGGCCCCGGCCACTGTCGGAGCGACTCTCAGGAAACGGTCCGCGATCGGGTTCAATGCTCTCCGCGAACGGCGAGTGGCGTTAGTCGCCGTCAGAGCACGCATCCTTGGATGCGGGCTGGTCGCTCTTAGAGCCGACGTTCGGGCCGCGCGAATGGTCGTTCCCGTCGCCCAACCAGAACCGGGGCCGGGCCACCGCTAGAGGCGGAGCTACGCGCCGCGCGGCAGATCCAGAGCCTAGGACTGTCCCTTCAACTGGCGCCGGATCTCGTTCTTGATGGCCTCTGGCAGGGATTCCGCGTCCCGACTCTCGGACACGTAGACGGACACACCCTCTGGGTTCAGCACGTGGCGATGATAGTAGGTCTTCGAGGCACGGTCCTTCACGGGCTCCGCGGGCGGCTTTTCGGGCATCGTTCCGGGCCAGGAGATGAGCTTGTGACCGACCATGTGCGGGGGCAATTCCTGCGGAAGGCTGCCGTCCGCCGGGACGATCCAGCCACGCTGCTCCCCCCACGGCTGCTTCCTCCGGGTCATCACAGCCTCCAATCCTGCGGCCCGCTGTGGCCAAAACGGTGCCCAAACGGCGTGTGGAAAGACGGTGGAAAACTGCGTAACTCCAACGGACTTGGTGGGATTTAAACCCACGATCGGGTTGCCGGCATGCCGGGTTTTCGAGACCGCCTCGTGCCAGTCACCTGTGAGCTTGTTGATCGCCGAAAGGTAGAGCGGCACCGTCAGCACGGTCAATCTTTCTCAGTCGCCGGATCTGACGGACGGAGTCACGTACATCGGAGTCGCCGTGGCGGTTGCGGGTCTCGGATCGCTCCGCGATTCGGTTCCAACAGTCGAGACCCCCTGCAGGTGCATCATGAGGATCGCGTGCCTTCCAGGGTATAATCCCGCGATGGGAAACCCCGCCAACGCCTCGTCGGAGAAGCGGCGGTCCAAGTCGGGTAGCGACTCCGGGACTGCTGGGTGTAAACCGGGGCCGCTCGCGCCACCCCGAGGACGGCTGTTCCAGCTCCTTTGGCCGATCACGTCCTACGTGGTAACGAACGTGACCGTGACCGTGTTCTGGGTGTTCTTTTTCGTTCTGAACCGGACCACGGTCATCGGCCGGCGGCACGCGGGCGAGGAGCGCAACACGCTCCTCCTCTCGAATCACCAATCGATGCTCGACAGCTTCTTGGTGGGTTTGGTGGCGTTCTATCCCCAGTCTTGGCTCAAGCCGCACCTGATTCCCTGGAATCCGGCGGCGGCCGAGAACTTCTACAAGAACCCGATTCTGGCCTGGCTGGCAGACAACTGGAAGTGCATTTGGGTGCGGGAAGGACGTCACGACCTGCACGCCCTCCACCGCATGATCCAGGTGTTACCCAGCGGCGTGATGACCGTCTTTCCGGAGGGCACACGGTCGCGGGAGGGCTCCGTGGGGCCGGGGCGACCGGGAGCGGGGCTCCTTATCCTTGCGACACGGCCGCGGGTAATTCCCGTGGCGATCGATGGGATGCAGAACGTGCTGCCCATCGGTCGGCACGTCCCGCGGCTCTTCAAGCGCATCTTTGTGTCCTGTGGTCCGCCCGTGGACTACGCGGGGTTTCTCGCAATGCCGCGCACTCGGGAGACGGCCCAGGCTGTGATCAATCACGTAATGGTAGCGATTCAAGCCCAGCACGCCGAGCTCCGGCGCCCCCGGACCCAAGGCGGCAGCCGGAGGTCCTCGAGAGAGACGTAGACACGTGGTCCGCAGCACCTGGACGACCTGCAGCGGTTTGAGCCGAAGTCTCGCCAGGCCCTCGTGGCAATGTCGTTCGGCAAGGAGCTGACGATCTTGGCAGACACGGTGCGCTTCAGAGTGGGACCCTAGAATGTGATCCGGAACCCCATCCCCCTTCTGATTGGCCGCGCCAACGAGCGGGATTTCCTGATCAGATGGGATGACGCCGGGCATGAGGGGATTTACTCGTGCCGGATGCTCCGGCTCGCGTGCCGCTGCGCCGAGTGCCGGGAGGAGATGACGGGACGCGCGCGGCTCGATCCCGCCTCGGTTCCGGAGGACATCTACGACCTGCGCGTGGGCCTCGTGGGGCAATACGGGATCCGCATCGACTGGAGCGATGGGCACAACACGGGCATCTATACCTACGAGCACCTGCTGGCGATGTGTCCGTGTGCGAAATGCAGGCGGTCGAGGGCGGACGAAGGCGGTCAGGCGTGATCTTGCCGGCGGCCTGGTCGCCCGTGCCCTCGCCGCGCAGCGATCGCTCGGCGCAGCTCGCTGATCTCCTGTCCGAGTGGCTTGCAGCTCGGAGTTCCCGGTTCAATGGGGCGGGAGGCTCCCCTGCTCGTTGACCCCCCGCCTTTCGCTCGGGTACCTTTCCATCGTGTCCGTATCCGACACTCTCCAAGCGCGCGTCGAGCGTGCGCTTGCGACCCTGAAGCACCCCCGTCTCGGTAGCGACGTCGTTTCCGCCGGCATGGTGAAGGACCTCGCCATCGACGGCGGCACGGTGGCGTTCACCTTCCTCCTCGGCCGCGACGACCCGGGCTCCCTCGCCCGCGACGTGCGTAAAGCGGTGCAAGCGGTGGAGGGCGTAACCGCGGTTCGAGTCAACGTCAGTAGCGCTGCACCGGGCGCCACCGCGCACGGCCCAACCGGGCAGCGCCCCACAACTGGCTCGGTCCCCCCACCCCCCACGCCGGTGGAGCTGCCGCATCTCGGCAAGGTGCTCGCCGTGTCGTCGGGGAAGGGTGGGGTAGGGAAGTCCACCGTGTCCGTGAACCTCGCGGTCGCGCTGGCGCGCGCCGGCCACCGCGTGGGGCTCATGGACGCGGACATCTACGGGCCCAACATTCCGCGCATGATGGGCGTGGACCAGAAACCGGAGGTGCAAGCGGGCAAGATCCACCCGCTCGAGGCGCACGGGGTGAAGCTGATGTCACTCGGCCTGATCGTGGAGCGCGACGCCCCGGCGATCTGGCGCGGGCCGATCATCATGAAGGTCATCGGGCAGTTCCTGCGCGACGTGGAGTGGGGCCAGCTCGACTACTTCCTGGTCGATCTCCCGCCCGGCACCGGCGACGCGCAGCTGTCGCTCGCCCAGTCGGTGCACATCCGCGCCGCCATCATCGTCACCACCCCGCAGGAGGTCGCCGTGGGCGACTCTCTACGCGGCGCGAAGATGTTCGAGCGCGTCGGCGTGCCGGTGATCGGGATCGTCGAAAACATGAGCTACTTCGCGTGCCCGCACTGCGGCGAGCGCACCGAGATCTTCCTCGCGGGCGGCGGGACCCGGCTCGCCGACGAGCTGGGTGTCCCGCTACTCGGCCAGGTGCCGCTGCAGGCGGAGATGGCGGATCTCGCGGACGCAGGAAAGCCGATCGTCGCCGCAGAGCCGAGCTCGCCTGCCGCTCAGGCGCTCGACGCGATCGCGCGGCGCGTCGTGGAGCAGCTCGCCGGCGGACCAGCATCCGAGCTCCCGATTATCGCACGCTGACGTGCGGCGGCGAATAACGAGAACTCTCTCAATCACCAGCGCGACCAGGCCGGGCGCATCCCGAGCGCCCAGCCGAACTCCGCTGGGCGTCGGGAAGCGCACCCAGAGGACCCGCCCGATAACAAACAGCGTGACGCCGAGCGCGGCGATGGTCGTGACGAGCGCCGTGACCTGGGAGGATCCGTCAGCTCCCGATCGTCTTCGAGGCGTCGTCCCAGGACACAGCGCTCTTCCGGAAGTAGGACTCGTTCGCCATGTGGCAGGCGAGGGCTGCATGGTGACCGAACACCGCATCCTCGACCACGGGCTTCTGGGAGCGCACCGCCTCGAAGAATGTCCACAGATGCGGCTTGACGTCGTCGTAGTCGGGCCCCCTGAACGAGATCGCCTCGGCCATCGGCACCTGTCCCATCTTCGGATCGTTCTCCCGGTGCCACTGCTCGATGTACGCCTCCCGCAGTGCGCGGGGGAAGCTGTTGGCGTAGTAGCTGGGCGCCGAGTCCTTCCCTGACTGAGGCGTGTAGCTCAGACCCGATTCGCTCACTTCCAGAATCCCCTTCGAGCCCTGCAAGCGATAGGTCTCCGGCATCTCCGTCCCCAGATTCAGCCGCATGTACACCGGCAGCTCGCCGTAGTAGTAGAGGACGGCCTGCACGTCGGGCATGTTGCGACCGTCCTTCCAGCGGCGGATGCCGCCGACCGCGGACGCCTGCCTCGGTGGCTCGTTGATCCCCAACATGAACATCATGCCGCTAATCAAGTGCACCAGCAGGTCGCCGGCGACCCCGGTCCCGTATTCCCTCCAGCAGCGCCAGCGCGCGAAGATGTAGGGATCGAAGGGTCGTTTCGGAACGGTCCCCTGCCACGTATCCCAGTCCAGATTCCGGGGAGACAAGTCCGGCGGAGGCGGATACTCCCAGGCACCGGTGGGATCGTTTCGGCCGAGCCATCCCTCGACGAGCATCAGCTCGCCCAGCATTCCTGCAGAAAGCAGTTCTTTGGCCTTCGCGCAAATCTGGGAGCTGACGCGCTGCGAGCCGATTTGCACGACCCGTCGGGTCCGCTTCGCCGCCTCCACCATGGCAACGCCGTCGGCCGGGCTGTGTGACATCGGCTTCTCGCAGTAGATGTCCTTGCCGGCGCTCACTGCGTCCACCACCACCTGCTTGTGCCAGTGGTCGGGAACCGCTGCCACGATACAGTCGATGTTCTTGTCGTCCAGGAGCACCTGATAGCGGCGCGTGACGGGCAGTTCCGGCCGCACAATCTCGCGAGCGAGTGTGTGCCGGCCGTCGTAGAGGTCGCAGGCGCCAGCGCATTCTACACCCGGCAACCTAATGGACTGGGAGAGGAGGCCGGACCCCTGCATGCCAACGCCGACCATGCCGAACCGGACGCGGTCGCTGGCCGCAACGGCCCGTGGAGCGAGCATGGGATCGTGGAGGAACGGCACAATCGTCTTCGCGTGGAGCGATGCGCCCGCAGCAGCGGTGCTGATCCCCAGGAATTCGCGGCGCGAATAGCTGTTCTTCTTCATGAGAGTATCTCCCGTGTCAGGTCAGTGCGGCCGTCAGTGCCCAGATGACGGGTCGGCCTAGTATGCAGCGCTCTCCGACCGGCAGGCCAGGACGCGCCCGAGGGCGCCGCTGTCCCGCCGGGCACGTGCAACGATTTCACGCCAATTCTTGGGAACCCGCCTATCGTGATATCTCGCGTCGGGCTCGCGCTCCTCGACGCCGTTCGCGTGCAGACGCGCTGCTGGCGCTCCGTGGATGCGGCCTCCCTGGACACCGGGCGAGCGAGCGAGCTATCCAACGACGCTGTCATGGCGATTCTCGATGACCGTTCTTTCCGACAACGATCGGATGACCGATCTTTGTGAGATCAACTCTTTCCTAGGGCCGAAACGCTGGGCGGTCCGCATGGCACCCCGAAGAATAGACCGTTCGACGAGCGGTCGTGCTAGGGATCAATTCTGACGGAGTACGTGGGTTACGATGACGCGGGCCGGATCGCCGCATCTTTCAAGCGGCAGGGACGTGTGCTTGAAAGAGCCAAGGAGACACAATGGCCAACGGCAGAGTGAAAGTCGGGATCATCGGTTCGCGGTTTCAAGCGGACATTCACGCGGCATCCTTCCACGTTATGCCGCATGAGGCGGACGTGGTGGCGGTTGCATCGCCGACGTCCGGCAACGCCGCCGCGCTAGCGACACGATTCGGCATCCCGCGGGTCTTCACCGATTACCGTGACATGCTGAAAGAAGGCGACATCGAGATGGTCACGATCGCCGCGCCGAACTATCTCCATGCGCAAATGACCAAAGATTGCGCCGCCGCTGGTAAACACATCGTTTGCGAGAAACCAGTGGCGATGACCATCGCCGAAGCCGAGGAAATGATCGCGGCGGCCAAGCGGCATGGCGTGCTGCTCATGTATGGCGAGGAGCTGCTGTTTACTCCGAAGTATTTGAAGGCCAAGGAAATGGCCGACGCCGGTGCCTTCGGAAAGGTCTATCTCGTCAAGCAAAGCGAAAAGCATTTCGGGCCGCACAGCCCGTGGTTCTGGGATGTGGATCGCTCAGGCGGCGGTGCGTTGATGGATCTCGGATGTCACGGCATCGCCTTTTGCTACTGGTTCCTCGGGCGTTCCCCAATAAAGTCGGTCTATTGCCAAATGGGCACCTACGTCCATGGCGATAAAACCCAAGGCGAAGACGATTCGCTGTGCATTCTCGAATTTGCCAATGGCGCGGTCGGACTCGTCGAGAATAGTTGGGCGCGCCGCGGCGGCATGGACGATCGCGTCGAGGTTTTCGGCGAGGCCGGCGTTACCTATGCCAACCTGCACATGGGCAACGCGCTGCCTTCGTACAGCGAACACGGCTATGGCTACGCTGTCGAAAAGGCGCCCACCACGAAAGGGTGGACGTATCCGGTGTTCGAAGAACTGTGGAATTACGGCACGCCACAGGAGCTGGCTCACTTCGCCCGCTGCGTCCGCGGCAAGGAAACCCCGCGGGCCACGGGTGAAGATGGCTTGGTCGTGTTGCAGGCGATTTATGCGGGCTACGCCTCCGCCGGTGAAGGACGCAAGATCTCGCTCCCCTGGCAACCGCCTCCCGGCGTGAAGAAGCCCATCGATCTGTGGTTGAATGGCGCGGCTCGCCTGCGGAGGACGCCGCGGTGAACGAGGATGTCCGCGTTGCGCTTCGAGGATATCAAGCGGCTCGATTGGCCGGTGGCGGAGCGCCCGGGCCATACAGCATCCTGACTCTCAGAGAGTCGTGACAACGGCCTCGGCACCCGGGCAACGACGGGGCCCCTAGAGGAGGCAGCCGATCGCGTGGCCCCATCTCCGGTCCCAGAGCCCGAGCCAAAGCCGGGCGAGCACCGTCTCGCCCGAGGGTTCGGCCTTGTCCACGCCACCGCCCTCAACATGGCCAACATGGTGGGGGTCGGCCCGTTCATCACTATCCCGCTCCTGATGGCCTCGATGGGCGGGCCCCAGGCGCTGCTCGGCTGGCTCGTGGGCGCGCTCATCGTGATATGCGACGGCCAGGTGTGGAGCGAGCTGGGGGCGGCGCTGCCGGGCTCCGGCGGGAGCTACCGCTTCCTCCGCGAGGCGTACGGGCCGCAGACATGGGGCCGGCTCATGGCGTTTCTCTTCATCTGGCAGTTCGTCCTGAGCGGGCCCCTCGAGATCGCTTCGGGGCTGATCGGGTTCGGCCAGTACGCGAGCTACCTCCTCCCCAATCTCGGGGCCGGCGGGCACCGGTTCGTCGCCGCCGGCGTGGGCCTAGTGGCGGTGTTCCTGCTGGCTCGGCGGATCACGTTCCTGAGCTACGTGACCGTGACCCTCTGGGTGGGAACCGTTGCCACGATGGTGGCGGTCGTTGCGATCGGGCTGCCGCACTTCGACCCTGGGCGCGCGTTCACTTTTCCGCCGGGGGCCTTCAGCTTCAGCTGCGGTTTCGTCTGGGGCCTCGGTAGCGCTGCGCTCATCGCCGTCTACGACTATCTGGGCTACTACGACATTTGCTACATCGGTGACGAGGTGCGGGAGCCCGCGCGGGTGATCCCTCGGTCCATCCTCTACTCGATCCTCGGCTGTTTGGTGGGTTACCTCGGCATCCACCTGTCGCTCATCGGCGTCGTGCCCTGGAGGGAGATGGTGGGGTCGCAATTCGTGGTCTCGGAGTTTACGGAGCGCCTGCAGGGTCGCGGGGCCGCGGTCGTGATGACGCTCATGATTCTGTGGACCGCCTTTGCGTCCGTGTTCGCCCTACTCCTCGGATATTCGCGGATTCCCTACGCCGCGGCAGTCCAGGGGGGGTTCTTCAAACCGTTCGCGCGGCTCCACGCGTCCGGCGCTTTCCCTCACGTGTCGCTGTACGTGCTCGGGGCGATCGCCATCGTCGCCTCGTTCTTCAGCCTGAATCAGGTCGTGACGGCGCTCATCACCACGCGGGTATTGGTGCAGTTCCTAGGTCAGGTCGTCGCGATCCCCCTCCTTCGACGGCGGCTCGGGGAGTCGGCGCGACCCTATCGGATGTGGCTCTACCCCGCTCCGGCCGTGGTGGCGTTCCTAGGCTGGACCTACATCTTCCTGACCTCGGGCTGGGGCTACATTCGCGTCGGGCTCATAACGCTGCTCGCGGGGATAGGGGCATTCCTGCTCTGGGCGCGTCGAGGGAGGATGTGGCCGTTCGCGGCACCGGCACCCTCGAAGCCCGATTCCTGAACGTCCTTCTGGCGCTCGCACCGCACGTCCCAGTGGAGCCGTATCGGTGCGCTTCGAAGTTTTGTCCGATCGGGCCCGATGTCTCGATTTAGGGCCGATCGGTAAGGGCGCCTGCCGCGACTCTCTTCCATCGATCTCCAGGTTTTCTCACGTAATTCGCCAGAACATAGGGCCAAGGGATAACGATGGGAAACAACACAATGCCCATGAGGCAAGCTTTCACCGTCTCCATCGTGTCAGCGTCCAATTGATTGGCGGACCACAGCGGGAGCGCGATTGCTATTAACCATATCGACTTCCAGAGCAGTTCGAAAAGAAGCAAAGGCAACATTTGTAGCGGATATCGGATTCCCAAGACCACCAAAACCGACAATGCCGCCAGCAAGGTACTGGCAACGCCATCCATGAGATCCCACGCTTTAGCGTGGTGGATTATTTCCGGCCATACGTCGGATCCGAGCCCGACGAAAATAAGCAGGTAAGTGGCCCTCAATAGGTAAAGGCGGAACGTTGATACCGCAGACATCGTGCGACTCCCTCCCTTCCTCTAGTTGTGTGAACCAAACGGAACGATTCACCCAAGCTGGGCGCGAGGACGACTGCATGCGACGGTAGATGTAGTCATGCCGGGCTCTCGAGTGTGGTCGGTGGACCGACAGGGCGCCGATGCTTGTCGGGACGAGCCAAGACTGCGGGGACACGGCCCTAGGTGCGCAGGATTTCTCTCGCGACCCGCCGCGCACTGGCGATCGCGCCGTGCACCGTCGCGTTCTGGCCATCTGATTCCGTGGCTTCCCCGGCGAAGAAGATCGTCGCCTCGAGCGGCGCCCCCAGCTCCTCCCCCGCGCTACTGCCACCAACCGCGGCATAGCTGTACGCGCCGCGCGAGAAGGGATCGGTCTGCCAGTCGTGACTGAATCCGCCACGGAGTCCCCTGTGCAGCCGTACCGAGTCCATCCCAAGGACTACGCTCAACGCGTCGACCGCGATCCGGACGCGCTGCGCATCGCTGAGCCCAGCGAGCGCCCGTGCGTGGGGACCCGCGGCCCAGCCGGTAACAACGGGAAACGGCGGCGGGCTGCTCACCCACCATGCCGGAAACGGAGGATCGCCGGTGAACAGGAAACCGTCAGTTGAAAGACGCTCTTGTGTCGCCCAGACCTCGCTCCCGAGGCACAAGCTCACCCGCACGACCGCTCCCATCTCCAGGGTGCGCAGCGCCTGTTCCTTGCCATTCAGCGCTGGCGTAAACGGGATTGCTCCGGTCTTGAGCACGCCGAGTGGCACCGTGACGATCGCCTGGGGCGCCGTGAACTCCGCGCCGGCAGAGGTTCTAATGCGAACCCGCTTCTGTCGCCACTCGACGGCAGTCACCACGACGTTGCACTGCACCTCGCAGAGTCGGGGGTCGACCCGTTGGAAGATGGCCGTCACGAGGCTGTCGTAGCCGTCGGCAAACCGGAACTGCCGGTCGCCACCTGGTCGCTCGTCGGCGGCTGTGTTTCGGATGAGCGACTGCACGCTGATGCGAGCGGGATCTGCTGCGTGATACCCCTCCACGAGACGCAGCCCTTGCGCCTTAATCTTCGGCTCCACGTCGACACGGTCGACGAGATGCTGGAAGGATTCGTCGGCAGCTCCGGCCGACGCGTGCCCGAGGAGCCTGTCCATGGCGGAGAAGTAATCCGCCGCGTCGCGCCGCCCAGCCGTCGGACGTGGTGCGCCGCGGCCCACCTCCCGGAGCCGCAGCCCCGCTTCCTGTACGACTCCCATGGTCTCAGTGAACGCGCCGTGAACGAACTCGGCTCCGAGCTCAACGGTGCCTTCTGCCGCGTGGTGCGTCATGACGCGGCCGCCGAGGCGATCCCGTGCCTCGAGCACCAGGACGCGCGCGCCCGCCGTGGAGAGTTCGCGCGCCGCGGTTAGACCGGCGACCCCGGCGCCAATGATCACCACCTCTGGCGGGGCGGTCACAATAGAGGCTCCGACACGCGCGCGCTCCCGCCGGGGACGCCGCGGGAGAAATCGTCTAGATTCGTGGTGACCGCGCATCGCGGATGTCCTTGGGCTGAGTCTCTTGATGGCTGCTCTATGAGCGATCTCGATCAGGTGGAACAACTGAAATCCTGCGGCGAACCAACCTTTCGGGAGCTCTACGAAATCTACGCCGCAGCGATACCCGTGCGGGAACAGAAGCCTGAGGCGTGGATCTGCGCGATGGTCCGTGCGCCTGAGTGCAGGGTCTGGGTGATGAAGGCCGCCGGCCGCGTCACAGGCTTCAGCATCCTGTTCTTGCCGCCCGCCGAGCGCTTCGCACTCCTGGAGTACATGGCGGTGGCGCCTGAGTGGCGGAATCGCGGCGTGGGGAGGGAGTTGTTCAAGCAGACCGTGGAGCGGGCCGTGTCGCCGGAACGCCCAAGCCTCCCCATCTTGCTCGAGGTCGACTCTGACCGTGACGCAGGCGGCGACCGGCAGATTCGGGCGCGCAGACAGCAGTTCTATCGGCGTCTGGGGTGTGTCCGAATCGCCGGGCTGCACTACCTCCTGCCGTTGCCAGGCCAAGGCCCTGCACCCGAGATGGACTTGCTGGTGTACTCTGCGGAGCCGCTTCGCCAGGTTCCCAAGCCCGAGCTGGACCGATGGCTCCGGACGATCTATCGAGACGTGTACCGCTGCTCGTCTGACGATCCACGGATCGTCCAGATGTTGCACAACGTGTCCGACCCCGTTCGACTAGAGTGAGCCTGAGAGGAGAAACCAGCGTGGCAGCCCTTCCGGACGGACCCGACGTCATGACGATGTGGACGAAAGCCCAGGCGATCGCCGAAGTGGCGGGGGGCATCGGCATCGTTTTCACCCTGTTCTATTCGGTCTGGAGCTTCCGGACGACACTACGGGACAGCTACTACGCCGAGCTGGACCGCGTCTATTTCGACCTACTGCGGATCGGGTTGGAGCACCCCGATCTCCTGGACTTCCCTGCATCGCCCGATCCCAGCAAGGCGCGGGAGTACGATGCGTACGCCTTCATGATCTGGAACTTCGTGGAGACGGTCTTTGACCGCTGCCAGGGGTGGTCGAAACGACGCCTGCGCGACACCTGGTATCCGGTGATCGCCGCAGAGACCGTTCGGCACCGCGCCTGGTTCGACCTCCCTCAGAACCGGCGGAAGTTCAAGGAGCCCTTTTGCCGGTTCATCGACGCGCACTACCCTCCACCGCACTCCGTCAGGCCGTCCCGGCCAGCAGACTAGTGCCCGGGTTCTCAAGCATGTATTGCGCCCAGGGATCAGGGAACGCCCCGTCGGGCGAGCCGGATCATCGCGGCGAGGCTCTGTTCCACATCGTCGGCGGTCGTGGCCCACGAAGAGATGCTGATCCGCATCGCCGCCCGGCCGTGCCAGACCGTGCCCCCGCACCAGCAGGTCCCGTCCGCCTGCACGGCGGCGATCACGGCGCGCGTCGCCGCGTCATCGCCGAAGCTCACGAGCACTTGATTGAGCGTCACCTCGTTCAAGACCTCGTAGCCTGCGGCGCGCAACCCGTGGGCGAAGCGCGTCGCGTGGCGACAGCACCGTTCCACCAAATCGGCCAGCCCCGAGCGGCCGAGCGCCGCGAGCGCCGCCCAAATCTCGACGCCCCGGGCCCGGCGCGAGAGCTCGGGCGTATAAGCGTCGGGCTCGCGCCCCTGGCCCCGGACGAGGTAGGCGGCCGTGGTCGCCATTGCTCCCTGGAGGGCCGCCGGGTCGCGGCAGAGCGCGATCCCGCTGTCGTACGGCACGTTGAGCCACTTGTGCGCATCGAGCGCCCAGGACTCCGCCTCCTCGACTCCGGCGACCAAGGGTGCGCGCGCGGGGGCGGCGGCGGCCCAGAGGCCGAAGGCGCCATCGACGTGCACCCAGGCGCGGGCGCGCTGGGCGACCCGCGTAATCGTCCCGACGGGGTCGGAGGCGCCCGTGTTCACGTTGCCGGCCTGCAGGCAGACGATCGTCCGCTCATCGAGCGACGGCAGCAGGTCAGCGCGGATGCGACCTTGCGCGTCGGTCGGCACCCGCACCACCCGGTCCCGCCCGAGGCCGAGCAGGCCCAGCGCTTTCAACAGGCTGACGTGCACTTCCTCGCCGACCACGACCGTGAGCGCTGGCGCGCCGAACAGGCCCTGCGCTTCGACGTCCCAACCGGCGCGCTTGAGCAGGGCGTGGCGCGCCGCGGCGAGCGCCGTGAAGTTCGCCATCGTGGCGCCGGTGACGAACCCGCCGGCCGATCCCGCCGGCAGTCGGAGCGCCTCGAGTAACCAGCGGAGCGCGACCTCCTCGAGCGCCGCCGCCCCCGGCCCCAGCACCGCGAGCCCCGCATCCTGATCCCAGGCGGTGGCGAGCCAGCTGGCGGCGAGGGCCGCAGGCAGGCTCCCCCCGACCACGAAGCCAAAGAACCGCCCACCCGCGCTCGCGATGGTCGCGGGTGAGGCGACGGCGTGGAGCTCGGCGAGCACGGTCGTCGGATCGGTGGGGCCGTCGGGGAGCGGCCGATCGAGTGCCCGGAGACCCTCGAGCGCCGCCTGAGTGGGCGCGACCGCACGGGTCGCTAGGCCGTCGAGATAGTCGGCCGCGAGCGCGGCCGCCGTCTGGAGTAGGTGTCGCTGGATCATGGCGGTGGAAGATATGCCGCCGCCCCCCCGTGGCGGGCGGGGGCTGGGACGGACGTCGCCCTGCGGGAATCTGCAACGTGACACCACTGGCCGCGTGCCAACGTCGGCCCATCCACCGCCTAGGGCATGGTCGCCTGGAGTCCCGGGGTAGCGACGAGCAGCAACGCCCCTTCCACCAGGAACGGCAGCCAAAGCGGGTTGTGCTGGAAGGCGAATGCGGCGACACCGGTCGCGACGTAAACCAACGCGATGACGATGGGCACGACGAGCGCCTGGGGCCGACCCCGGCGCGGTTCGAACCACGGCCCGATGATCAGCCCCCCGAAGACAAGCATGCGGCCCGACACGAAGTACCAGACGATCCAGATCACCTCCCCGATGTCGGCAGGGCCACCGCGAGCGCCGTGCACAGGGCCCGATTGCCGGCGCCCGTGAGTCGCCTTCCTGCTCCGGCGGGAGGATGGCAGCTGGCGGATGGACCGCTTCTTCGGCTTCGAGGACTCGACTCGGGCGCCGTCTACCCGGCCCTGAAACGCCCGCCCTAGACATCGCGGCCCGCAGGCGTCTAATGTCTCTCATGCGCAGCAGACTCCTTGCCGCACTGCCCACACTCTTGCTGGCCCTCGCGACCAGGGCTGGCGCCGCCCAGGCCGCCTTGCAGATCCGGTGGGAGCTCGTGGGGGACAGCATTGCCAACGGTCACGGCGCCTCTCGAGCCGCCTTCACCCTCACCAAC
>WNFD01012877.1_pt1 | contig 14777 bp, 15 predicted proteins | sample 5400491 | NCBI WGS metagenome assembly WNFD01 (sample SAMN13153343, study PRJNA577476) | soil metagenome | isolation source: 120 cm saprolite under Douglas fir tree site 2 hole 2 replicate 2 | place: USA:California | collected 2015-04-18
CGCCAGGCGGCTTCCTGGACGGCCTGCTTCGTCTGGGTGGCATCGACATGCACGACGCCGGGCCCGCTCGCAGCCTGATATACGGCGCGCACCCGTTCGTGGAACGCGTCGTCCTGCCGCTCGAAGCGGTCCTGCTCCTTGCGCGTGCGGCGCTGGCGCTCCCGCCCGACTGCCACCGGCACGTCCAAGACCAGCGTCAGGTCGGGCACAAGCCCTCCCGTGGCGAGTCGCAACGCCGCCGCCACGTCCTCTCCCGGCAGCCCGCGCCCGGCGACTTGGTAGGCCATGGTCGACAGGTCAAACCGGTCTGCCACCACCACCTTCCCGGCCTCAAGCGCCGGCCGGATCTCGCGCTCCACCAGATCGGCACGCGCCGCGAGCATGAGAAACAGCTCGGCCGCAGGTGCGATGTCGTGCTTCGACTTGAGCGCCAGCTTCCTGGCGGCCTCGGCTACTGGGGTGCCGCCCGGCTCCCGCACCGTAAACGCCTGCCGCCCTTCGGCGAGCAGCTGGGCGGCGAGCCAGCGCACGAGCGTCGTCTTGCCCGCTCCCTCCGGCCCCTCCACGACCAGAAACACGCCCGCCCCTCCCCCGCGCCCCATCAGCCCAGCGTGATGATCGGGCTGGCCGACCCCTTCTTCATGCCGTCGAAGATCCGCTCGTTGACCTTCGCCATCAGCTTCTCGAAGTTAGCCTGCGCGGCCACCATTTGCTGGTACACCGGATTGCCCTGGACGCTTTGCAGGGTGGTGTCGTACTGCTCGACGAGCTGCTTGGGCGGTTCCACACCTTGTTGCGCCGCGCGCTCCAATTCCGCCGCCAGGCGCTCGATCTCGCTTAGATAGCGCTGGCACTCCGCGTCCTCGCGCAGGCGTTCACTGGCCCGCCGCAAGGTCTTGTACTCCTCGCTCTGCCCCAGGAGCCGGCCGAGTTCCTGCGCCTTGTCGTCGATCACGCGTCCTCCGTCGCCGCGGGAAACGCCAGCGCGTAGCGCGGGCGGCCGAACAGGTCCTGATGAATGCCGATCCGGCGCCAGCCGAACTCGTGGGCCAGCAGCCGCACTTGCTCCGCGCGCCGCTCGTCGATCTCGACGCACAGCACGCCGCCTGGCTCGAGCCGGTCGGCTGCCCCCGCGAACAGCGCCCGCGTGGCCTCCAGGCCGTCCGGCCCGCTCACCAGGGCAGCGCGGGGCTCGAACAGCCGGACCGTGGGATCGAGCGCTTCGTATTCCGTCTCCGTCAGATACGGCGGATTGGATACGATGACCCGATATCGCTCGGGCTGCCGCCGTTTCCTCTTCCCCTGCTTCCCCGCCTTCCCCCTCTTCCCCGTCTTCCCCCTCTTCCCCCGGACTCGGGCGTCGAGCGGCGCCAGCAGGTCGCCCTCGCGCACCTCGACGGGCGTCCCGGGCTCGATCAGCGCGACATTCTCCCGTGCCAGCGCTGCGGCGTCCGGCGAGCGCTCCACAGCGATCACCCGATCGAACCTCCCCTCCACCGCGAGGCTGAGCGCGATGCAGCCGCTCCCGGTCCCGATGTCCGCCGCCAGGCCGCCCGTCTTCCCCGCGCTCCATTGGAGGACGAGCTCGACGAGCCCCTCCGTCTCCGGGCGTGGGATCGCCGCCCTCGGGTCGAGCTTGAGGCCGACGGAGCGGAAGGCTGCGTGCCCTACCGCATAGGGAAACGGAACGCCGCTGGCCCGCTGCTCAACCGCCTTCCAAAACAGCTCGACTTGAGATGGCGTGGGCACACCGTCGCGCCGCAGCCATACGTCCCCCGGCTTCACGCCTTCCAGCGCCGCCCACAACGCCGTCGCCTCCCGCTTCGCGTTCAGCACCCCCGCCCGTGCCAGCCGCTCAGCCGCCAAGGCGAGCGAGTGAGCGATGGACGAGCGCTCCGGTTCAGGCACTCAAGCGTTCCTTCTCCCCCGCCTGCCGGAGGGCGGCGATCAGGTCATCCAGCTCGCCCTGCATCACATCGGCGAGGTTGTGGGTGGTGTATCCGATACGGTGGTCGGTGACCCGGTTCTGCGGGTAGTTATAGGTACGGACCTTTTGCGACCGGTCGCCCGTGCCGACCTGGGCTCGCCGCTCCCGCGCTCGCGCGGCCTCCTGCTCGGCGATCTTCCGGTCCAGGAGACGCGAACGCAGGATCTCGAGCGCCTTGATCTTGTTTTGCAGTTGGGACTTCTGGTCCTGGCACTTCACCTCGAGACCGGTGGGGAGATGCGTCACGCGCACCGCGCTGTCGGTCGTGTTGACACTCTGACCCCCAGGGCCGCCGGAGCGGAACACGTCGATCCGGAGATCCTTGTCCTCGATCTTCACGTCCACCTCTTCGGCTTCGGGCAGCACCGCTACCGTGGCGGCGGAGGTATGAACACGCCCCTGCGCTTCGGTCGCCGGCACCCGCTGGACCCGGTGCACACCCGACTCGTAGCGCAAGGTGCCGTACACCTTCGGTCCTCGGGCGGCGAAGATCGCTTCCTTCAGGCCACCCAGCGTGCCTTCGGAGAGAGCCAGCACCTCGACCTTCCAGCCTCGCCGCTCGCAGAAGCGGGTGTACATGCGGAACAGATCCGCAGCGAAGAGTGCCGCCTCGTCTCCACCCGTGCCTGCGCGGATCTCCACGATGGCGTCGCGGTCGTCGAGGGGGTCCGTCGGGGTGAGGAGGTCGGCGAGCTGCCGCTCGAGCTGCTCGATCGGGGGCCGTAGCCGCTCTACGTCGGCGCGGGCGAGCTGCGACAGTTCCGGGTCGCGGTCGTGCAGGATCTCCTGAGCCTCGGTGAGTTCCTGGCGGAGCCGCTCCAGGCGCTCATGGAGGTGGCGGATGCCGTCGAGCCGTGCGTGCTCGCGGCCCAGCTGTTTCAATTTGGCCGGGTTCCGCGCGGTCTCCGGGTCGGCCAGCTGGTGGGCGACTTCCTCCGCCCGCACGAGCGCCTGGCGGAGTCGGGCCTCCATGGGTCAGCCGGTCGCTTTATCCGTCCGATATTTCTGACGGAACCGCTCCACACGGCCGGCCGTGTCGATCAGCTTTTGCTTGCCGGTGAAGAACGGATGGCACTGGGCGCAGATTTCAACGTGGATCACGGGGATCGTGGAGCGCGTGACGAAGCTGTTGCCGCAGGCGCACTGCACGGTTGCTCGCTGATACGTCGGATGAATGCCGGGTTTCACTGCTCGCATCCTTGACTGAGTGTCGTTGCCGCCGGAAGGCCGGAAATATAACTGGCTTCATGAGTTGGCGGCAAGCGTTGCAGCGCGCGATGAATTGACACCGGCGGGGCGAGGCCGTAAGCTTGCGCCTCACCACACCCCCCGCTCGAGGGGAGAGCTTCGTGTCCGCTGCCGCGGTGCTCCAGAAAGTCCCGTTGTTTGGCCAGCTCGGCCCCATCGACCTGCAACGGGTCGTGGAGGTTGCCCGCGAGCGGTCCTACCCGAAGAACTCCGTCATTCTCTTCGAGGACGACCCGGGGGACGCGCTCTACGTCGTGGCCGATGGGCAGGTGAAAGTGGTCCTGATCGGTGAGGACGGGCGCGAGGTCATTCTCTCGGTCATGGGCACGGGCGAGTTTTTCGGCGAGATGGCGCTGATCGACGACGAACCGCGCTCGGCTCATGTGATCGCGATGGAAGACTCGACGCTGGTCGTCCTGCGCCGCGAGGACTTCCAGCCGATCCTCGCGCAGGTCCCGATGATCGCCCTCGCGCTGCTCAAAGAGCTGTCCCGGCGCTTGCGCCGGGTGGACGAGAAGGTCGGCAGCCTCGTGCTGCTCGACGTCAATGGGCGCGTGGCCCAGTTGCTGCTCGAACTCGCCGACGAGGCCGGTGGGGAGCGCATCCGGCGGCGCCTGACGCACCACACCATTGCCCAGATGATCGGCTCCAGCCGGGAGACGGTCTCTCGCACCATGCGGGACCTCGTGGACAAGGGCGTGATCGCCGTTTCGCGCAAGGACATAACGATCCGCGATCGAGCCGCGCTGGCGGCCGCGGCCGGCCGGGCGTGAGGTGGGTCACCGCACGGCGGTGAGGCGGCGGCTTGTTGTACATGACGGATTCTCCGTAACTTAGCCCAGGATTCGGCGTGGCCAAGCGCGTGACCTACTCGGTGACCTTCTGGGGGACTCGGGGCTCGATCCCGACTCCCGGGGCCCAGACGGCGCGTTACGGCGGCAACACGCCGTGCGTCGCCGTCGAGGGCGCCGGGGGGCAGGTGGTCATCCTCGATGCGGGAACGGGGATCAGGGCCCTCGGGCTGAAACTCGTCGAGCAGCAAAACGGCGCCGTGAACGCCCAAATCCTGCTCTCGCACGCGCACTGGGATCACATTCAGGGGCTGCCGCACTTCAAGCCGTTCTTCGCGCCGGGGAACGCCGTGCAAATCTGGGGTACGCGCCAGGGCACGATGTCGCTCGAGGCGATCCTGCGCCAGCAGATGGACCCAGCGGTGTTCCCGGTGCCGCTCGATGCCCTGTCGGCGAAACTCACCGTGCAGCAAGTCGAGGAGGGGGAGTTCTCGGTGGGCGAGTTCCGGGTGCGGACCATCAAGCTGCGGCACCCCGGAACGACGCTCGGCTACCGGCTGACGCCGGCGGCCGGAGGGCCAAGCATGGCCTACGTGACGGACAACGAACTCGGTGCCGGCGGGCAGTACAGCACGTCGCGGTCGTGGCGCCAGGGGTTCGTCGACTTCCTCCAGGGCGTGGACCTGCTGATCCACGACGCGATGTACACGCCGGTCGAGCTCGAGTCGCACCGCGGCTGGGGGCACTCGACCTATGCGGAAGCCGTGCTCTTGGCGTCGGAGGCGGGGGCGGAGCGGCTCGTGTTGTTCCATCACGAGCCGGAGCACGACGACAAGACAATGGACGACCTCCTTGCGGCCGCGCGCCGTGAGGCCCGGCCCCGTGGACGGCCCGCTGAAGTGCTGGGCGCCCAGGAGGGCATGCAGCTGACTCTCTGACGTGAGGAGCAACGTATGCGTTTGCGGTCGATCGTGATCCTGCTGGCCCTCGCGGCCCTTGGCAGCCTGCTCGACGGATTCGCCACCCGGGTGCGCGCGCAGGATACCCGGCCGGGCATCGCCGTATTCATGTTCGATGACGGCGGCTCGTTCGGGCAGAACAAAGAGAATCTCGACGGTCTGCAGCGGGGGATTCCGGGGATGCTGATCTCCGAGCTGGCGGCCAACCCCGCCGTGCGGCTAGTCGAGCGCGAGCAGGTCCAGCACCTGTTGGACGAGCAGAACCTCGGCGCCTCGGGCAGGGTGAGCGCGCAGACCGCGGCGAAGATCGGTAAGATCGTCGGCGCGAAGTACGCGATCACCGGGATGTTCATCGATTTCTCCGGTGACTTCCGGCTCGACATCCGGCTCGTCAACGTCGAAACCAGTGAGATCGTCCGGGTCGAAGCGGACAAGATGTCGCGGGATCACCTGTTCGACCTGATCCGCACCCTCGCCCAGCGCCTGATGAAGGATGTGAGTCTGCCGCCGCTCCCGAAGCAGGCCTCGGACCAGCGCATGAGCCGCCAGGTGCCGACGGAGGCCCTGACCTACTACTCGCGCGCGCTGCTGTATCACGACCGCGGTCAGCGGGACCGGGCGATCGAGATGTATCAGCGGGCCCTCGAGGTCTTCCCGGAGTACGCGGAGGCCCAGCAGGGACTGCAGCGCGAGAAGAACTCGTGACGCCCCCCCCCCGGTGAGCGATCCGATCAGCCGCCTCGGCGGATCGACGGCGCGCCGGCTCTCCCGTCTGGGGGCGCTGGCGCGCTTCGGCTTTGGCGCCCTGCGCTCCCTCGGCACCCTGCCCGCCGCGGGTCGCGCCGTGGCCCTGCGGGTCACCCTCAATCAGATCCGCTTCACCGCGGCCGACGCGGTCGGACTCGTCGTCCTGCTGTCGGGCATCCTCTCCTTCCTCGTGATCTCGCAGGCGGTGCGCGAGCTGGGCCAGCTCGGCGCCACGGACTTCATCGGCACCCTCATCGTAGTGGCCATTGTGCGCGAGCTGGGGCCGCTCATCACGGCGCTCACCGTGGCCGGCCGCTCCGGCACGGCCATCGCGGCCGAGTTGGCCACGAATCGCGTCCTCGGGGAAGTACGCGCGCTGGAGGCGATGGGGATCGACCCGCGCCAGTACCTCGTCCTACCGCGATTCGTCGGCTCGCTCGTCAGCGTGTTCGTGTTGCTGGTCGTGTTCGACCTGGTCGCCGTGGGCGCCGGCTTCGCCGCGGCGCGCTTCAACGGCATGGTCGCCGGCCGCTACTTCGAGATAGTGCTCCAGTCGCTCGCGCTGAAAGACGTCTGGCTCACCGTCGCCAAAGCGGTCACGTTCGGACTCATCGTCGGCCTCGTCCCCGCCTACTTCGGCCTCGCCGTACGCGGGGCTCCGACCGAGATCCCGGTCGCGACGAGCCGCGCCACCGTCACATCGATCGTCGGGATCTTCCTGTGCTCGGCCCTCTTCGTCGTGATCGCGTGAGACCATGACAGCGCCACTGGCCATCGAAGGAGTGCCGATCGGTGGAGGGGGGCGCCGCGACGCGGTCCCACTGACCGTGACCGTCCCCGCACACCAGGCCGTGGCGCTGCTTGGCGACGAGGACAGCGGCCTCGGTCGCCTGGGGGGCTATGCGCTAGGCTTGGAGCCCCCGCCCGCGGGCCACGTCACGGTATTCGACACGATCATCGCCGATCTCCCCGAGCGGGAGCGTTTGGCGGTGCGCCGCCGCGTGGGATACCTGCCCGCGGGCGAGGGGCTGCTGCAAAACCTCTCCCTCCGGGACAACGTCGCGCTGCCGCTGCGGTTCGGGAGCGAAGCGAGCCCGCGAGAGATCGAGGGCCGGGTCAACGTGATGCTCGTGGCGGCGCGCGTGACGGCCGCCGCGGGCTTGCGACCGGCTCAGGCGACCGAGGAGGAGCGCCGCCGGGCGGCGTTCGCCCGCGCCCTCGCGTTCGACCCCGCGCTGCTGATCCTCGAGCAACCGTTCGACGGGCTCACGGCCCGCACATCGGCCGAACTCCTCGAGCTCGCCCGGGGGGGCGAGACCGCCGAGGGAGCCCGGCGTACAATTCTGATCACGGGCCACGAGCTGCCTCCCGGCCTGCACCACCGTGTGGAGCGGGTCTTCCGAGTTACGCGGGCCGGCGCCCTGGAGCTGGAGGCGGTCTGAGGTGGAGACGACCCGCCAGGACTTCATCGTCGGTCTGTTGATCGTCTGCACGATCGCCATCGTGGTTGGCGCGCTCATCGCGACCAGCGGGTGGGGCGAGCACCGTTACGCGATTTACGTGCGCGTGGCCAGCGCCGACGGCATCACGACCGACACCCGCGTGCTGGTCAAGGGTCTCGAGGTGGGACGCGTCACGCGCATCACGCCGCGTGTGGCAGCGGCCACCGGCGCGATTTCCTTCCTCGCCCGGCTTTCCGTCGCGGAGTCGTTTCAGGACGGGTCGCGGCTGCAGCTGCCCGTCGGCACGCGCGCCCAGATCGAGCAGGTCAACCAGATCTCGGCGTCGGCGCTGATTCGGCTCGAGCTGCCGGACACCGCGGCCCGCGGGCGCGTGTTCTTGCAGGCGGGGGACACGATCAATTCCACGCGGCGGGTGTCGCCGCTTGACGCCCTGAGCGATGTCGCCGCCCAGGTGTCGAAGCAGGTCGAGGCGGTGCTGCACGAGTCCCGCCAGACCCTGACACGCATGCAGAGCACGCTCGGGCAGGTCAACGAGACGGTACGCGGGATCACGCCGGACGTGAAGGCAACGCTGCACGACGTCGCCGGCACGATGGAGCGCATGAACGCCATGATCACCCGCGTAGACCGGGCAGGCTTCCCCGACTCCCTCACTGCCACCCTCGCGACCTCCCATCGCGTACTGCAGCACATCGATTCGCTGACGAGTGCGGCTCAGCTCCTGACGGCCGAGAACCGGCGTGATTTGCGGGAGGCGGTCACGAACCTGACGCAGCTCAGCCGGCAACTGAACCACTTCGTGGACGAGATGTCGCGGCGGCCCTACCGTCTGCTCACCGGCGTGAAGCCCCTCTCGGCCCCGTCCCCCCCCCCCCCCCCCCCCCCCCCCCCCCCCCCCCCCCCCCCCCCCCCCCCCCCCCCCCCTGAACTATTTGCTGTTGCACACGCCGGGCTGGTCTGCCGCCAGTCTGTCAGGCGCGCTCCTCGCCTCCCAGGTGGAGGTACGGCTGGTCGGGAGCTATCGGGATCTGGTCACGGATGATCGCCCAACCGTGTTCCTCCTAGACGCCGACAGTCGATCGGCGTTCCCGCTCGACGTGTTGCGCGGGTTCGTGGACGCAGGCGGGGCGGTCGTCGCACTGGGGCGCCCGGGGGAGGAGGACGTGCCCGAGACGCTGCCGACCGAGTTGTTGGCGGGGTTCGCGCGCCACCCGGTGGGTGCGCGGCACTTGTTGGTAGCCGTGCGCGCGGGCTTCCGGGAGGCGGCGGCGCGGGCCGAGACGGCGCGGGCGCGGGCCGAGGCAGCCTTGCGCAGCCGCGAGATCGGCGAGCTCACGCGGATCGGCGTCGCCCTCGGCACGGAACGCGACCTCCGGACCCTGCTCGACCTGATCCTCACCCAGGCGCGCCGGATCACGCAGTCGGACGCCGGCAGCCTCTATCTGGTCGAAACGAACGACCAAGGGGCCAAGCGCCTGCGGTTCCGACTGGCGCAGACGTACTCCAAGCCCGAGGCGCCGTTCGTGGAATTCACGATTCCCGTAGACCGCTCGAGCTTAGCCGGTTACGCCGCCGTGACCGGCGACCCACTGGTGATCGACGACGCCTATTTCCTACCGCCCGACGTGGAGTACACCATCAACCGCTCGTTTGACGAGCGCTGGGGCTACCGCACCAAGTCGATGCTCGTGATCCCGATGAAAGATCACAAGGAAGAGGTGATCGGCGTGCTGCAGCTGATCAACCGCAAGCGCAACTTCGACAGCGTGCTCACGACTCCCGAGGAAGTCGAGCAGCAGGTCGTGCCCTACTCCAAGCGCACGGTGGAGCTGGTCACCGCGCTCGCCGGGCAGGCGGCGGTCGCGATCGAGAACAGCCGGCTGTACGAGGAAATCGAGCACCTGTTCGAGGGGTTCGTGGACGCGGCGGTGAAGGCGATCGAGCAACGCGATCCGACTACATTCGGTCACAGCGGACGCGTCGCTGGCTACACCGAGGAGTTAGCCCGCACGGTGGACCGCGCCGCGGACGGTATGTACCGCAATGTCCGGTTCACCCGAGAGCAGATGCGGGAGCTGCGCTACGCGGGGCTGCTGCACGACTTCGGGAAGGTCGGCGTACGAGAGCAAGTACTGGTGAAGGCCAAGAAACTCTACCCGTTGCAGCTTGACCTGATCAAGCAACGCTACGCCTTCGTGCGGCGCTCGTTGGAACGCGACTTCTGGCGCAAGCGGACGGAGTTCCTGGAGGAGCACGGCAAGAAGGGCTACGCGAGCTTCCTCACCACCTTGGACGAGGATCAGCGGCGCGAGCTGCAGAACCTCGACCGCTTCCTCGACACCGTGCTGCAGGCCAACGAGCCGAGCCTGTTGCCGGAGGCGAGCGCCCAAGACCTCACCGCATTCGCCCGCCGTACCTACCGCCGCATCGATGATACGGAGGAGCCGCTGCTCACGCCGGAGGAAGTCCGCTTCCTCACGATCCCCAAGGGCAGCCTCGACGAGCAGGAGCGGTCGGAAATCGAGAGCCACGTGACCCACACGTGGCGCTTCCTCCTCGAGATCCCGTGGACCCGGGAGCTGCAGCAGGTGCCGATCATTGCCTACGGACACCACGAAAAGCTCGACGGCCGTGGCTACCCGCGCGGCATCGCCGGCGACGCGATCCCTATCCAGACGCGCATGATGACCATCAGCGACATTTTCGATGCGCTGACCGCGGCGGACCGTCCCTACAAGCGGGCCGTGGCCCTCCAGACCGCCCTCGACATCATGACGCAGGAAGTCAAGCAGGGGCAGCTCGACGCCGAGCTGTTCCGCCTGTTTGTCGAAGCCAAGGTGTTCGCGCTCCCGCCTAGTTGAGCAGCAACTTCACGGACACGAGGAGCAGGAAGCCGCCGAACGCGCGGCGGAGCGTCGCCTCCCCTACCACGCCGGCGAGCTTGGCGCCGAGCAAGGCACCGATGAAGAGGCCCACGGCGATGATCGCGGCGTAAGGGAAGTTCACCTGCCCGCGCCGGTAGTACTGGAGCACGCCGAGGAGACCTACCGGCAGCAGCAGCGCGGCGAGCGACGTGCCGCTCGCCGTGTGCTGATCGAGCTTGAAGAGCAGCACCAGGCTCGGCACGATCAGGATCGCCCCACCGATGCCGAACAGCCCGGAGAGGACACCCGCCACGAGCCCCAGCAGACCCACCAGGACGTACGTGATCACCGCTCGCTCCTTTCAGGTGTCCCCCAGCCCCCACCACCGGGGGTCTCGATCCGCAGCACGTCACCGGGCATAAGCCGCACCAGGCCTTTGGCGGGCAGCGGTCGATCATTCAGCACGTTCCGCCCGATCGCCCCGTCGCCTCCGCCGGCGCTACCGTGCGGTGCGTGGCGGCGGCGCTCGGTGAGGAGACTCGCTTCGCAGGAGGCGAGCGCCTCGAACTCCCGGACGACCCCGTCTCCGCCCACCCACTGCCCCGCTCCGCCGCTCCCTCGCCGTAACGCGTATCGCCGCACCCGCAGCGGGCTCTCGAGTTCCACAACCTCGACCGGCGTGTTGCGCGTATTGGACATCCCCACGTGGACTCCGGAGGGACCCGGGCCGTGCGGGCCGGCGCCCTGGCCGCCGCCAATTGTTTCGTAGTACGTCCAGATACCGCCAGGCCCTTCCCCACCGAACGTCACGTTGTTCATCGTGCCCTGGCCCTGTGCCGGGACCGGCACGCCGGCGCGGGCGAGCGCCAGGAAGAGCACGTCGGTGATCCGTTGCGACGTCTCCACATTGCCGGCTGCGACGGCGCTCGGCCAGCGCGCGTGCACAAGACACCCTGCGGGCGCCGTCACGCGCACCGCCCGCTGCACCCCCGCGTTCATCGGCACGTCCTCGGCCAGCAGGGTCCGCACGACGAACAGCACGGCTGACCGGGTCACGGCCAGGGGGCAGTTGACGTTCCCCGGGCCGGCGGGGGCGGTGCCCGTGAAGTCTGCATGAAAGACGCCCTCCCGAATCTCGACGCGCACCGCGATCGGCAGGTCGGCCTCCGTGACGCCGTCGCCCTCCATCCAATCGGTGGCCTGCGCTTCACCCACCGCCGTCGGGAGGGCCGCCAATGCGGCCCGGGTGCGACGTTCGGCGTACGCCATCAGGTCGCGCGCCGCTTCGCGCACGCCCTGCCAGCCATAGCGCGTTGCGAGCGCCCGCAGCCCCTCGGCCCCACGCTCTACCGCCGCCCGTTGCGCGGCGAGGTCCCCGTGCCGCATGAGCGGCGTCCGTACATTCGCCAGCAGGAGCCTCTCCACGTCGGGCGTCAGGCGCACCGGAGGGATCACGATGCCTTCCGCGAAGAGGTCGCGGGCGCCGGCCGGCATGCTCCCCGGCTGCGCCCCGCCCACGTCCGAATGGTGCGCCCGCACGACGCCATAGCCGCCGATCTGTCCGCCGGCGTCGATCGCCCCGACGAGCGTGAGGTCCGGGAGGTGGGTGCCCCCGGTGTAGGGATCGTTGAGGAGGAAGATCTCGGCAGGCTGCGGTGGGGAGGAATGGGCGCGCACTGCCGCGACTGCGTCGGCCATGGCCCCGAGATGCACCGGGATGTGCGCCGCCTGGGCGATCATTTCTCCCTGCGCGTCGAACAGCGCGGCGGAGCAATCCCGTCGCTCGCGGATGTTGGGGGAGAGCGCCGAGTGGATGAGCACGAGCCCCATCTCCTCCGCCACACTTGCGAAGGCATGCCCCATCACCTCCAAAGCCACGGCGTCGAGGCTCATGCGCGTTCCGCGATCAAGGCGCCGCAGGTGTGCACGCTGGCCCGCCATTCGGCCTCGAGCAACACGGTCGCATCTGCGCCAGCGAGGATCGCCGGGCCGGCGATCGTGGTTCCAGGAGCCAAACCGTCCAGCGGCCAGACGTCGGCCGGGATCTGCTTCCCGCGCATCCGCACCGTCCGGCGCTCGGGAACGGGCGGACGGCCCGACCGATCGGTGCGGAGCTCGGGGATCGCGACCGGCCGCTCGGCGACGATGCGTACGTTGACGACTTCGACTGGCTGATCGGGGTCGGCGAAGCCGTAGCGCGCGCGGTGCGCGCTCAGAAACTCGGCTCGCAGTGCCGCGGGATCGGGATCGACCACCGATACCGTCACCTCGTAACCCTGTCCCGCGACGCGGCAGTCGGCCAAACGACGCACGGTCGCGTCGGGCAGCTCCGCCCCGGCCCGCGCGACGAGCGGCGCGTACGCCTCCTCGAGCGCGTGGACGGTCAACCCCGCGAGCGACTGGTGCAGCGAGGCGACGAGGTCCACTCGCGCGGCCGCCGCCGCCAGCCCCAGAGCGCTCAAGACGCCGGGATGCGGCGGCACCACCACCGTCCGCATCCCGAGGATGTCCGCCAGCGCGCAGCCGAACAGGCCTCCGGCGCCGCCGAACGGGAGCAACGCCAGGTGCCGGGGGTCCACTCCCCGAGCCACGCTCACCCGCTTCAGCGCGCGCGCCATCACCGCCGTCACGATCTCGATGATTCCTTCCGCCGCGCCAGCGATGGTGTCGTCCAGCCGCCGCGCCAGGGCGCCGAGCGACCGCTCACCGGCCGCCCGGTCGAGGCGGACCGCGGCGGCAAGGGGGCGGGCAGGATCGAGCCACCCCAGCGCCAGGCAGGCGTCGGTGACCGTAGGCTCGATCCCGCCTCGAGCGTAACAGGCGGGGCCTGGAACGGCACCAGCGCTGCGCGGCCCGACCCGCAGCGCGCCGCCGTCGTCCACCCACGCGATGCTGCCGCCGCCCGCGCTCACCGTCTCGATCAGCACCGCGGGCAGCGCCAGCGGCACACCACCCACGACGCCGGCGGCCTGGAGCAGCGACGCCCCTTCAGACACGAGGCTCGCGTCCGCACTGGTGCCGCCCATATCGAGCGTGAGCAGGTTGCCGACTCCGACCGCGGCGCCCACCAAACGCGCCCCGACCACCCCGCCCGCCGGCCCCGAGAGCGCCAGCGCGGCTGCGTGCGACGCCGCGGCCTCTGGGGCGAGCGTGCCGCCGCTCGAGGTCATCATGCGCAGGTCGCAGACGCCGCGGCGCCGCGCCTCTGCGTCGGTCCGCGCCACATACGCACCCACGACTGGGCGCAAGTACGCCTCGGCGACCGTAGTGCTCGTCCGCTCGTACTCGCGAAAGACGGGCAGGATCTCATGGCTCGCCGCCACCGGCACGCCCGGGAGGGCGACGCGCAGCGCCGCAGCGAGGCGCTGCTCGTGCAGCGGGTGCCGGAAGGCGAACAGCAGCGCCACGGCGACCGCCTCGGCCGGAGGAGCGATCGCACGCACCAGCGCCACGACCCGGGCCACTTCGGCCTCGGTCAGCGGCACGACCGGACCGCTCGGCCCCATGCGCTCCGCGACAGCGGCCACCCGCTCGCGCAACAGCGGCGGCACGGGATGGTCCCGCGCGAGATCGTACAGATCGGCGCGGTCCTGGCGCCGCAGCCAGAGCAGGTCCTCGAATCCGGCGGTCGTGACCAGCACAACATTCGCTCCGCGTCGCTCGAGCAGCGCGTTGGTAGCGACCGTGGTCCCATGGACGAGAACCTCGATCGCTTCACCATTTCCCCTCCCCAGCTCGTCCACCGCCCGGAATAGCCCGACCGCCGGGTCTTGGGGCGTGCTCACGACCTTCCGAACCTCGATCGCCCCGTCGCTCCCTAGCGCCACGAGATCGGTGAAGGTGCCGCCGACGTCCACGCCGACTCTCATCCGACGATCACTGGGCGCGGAACTCGGCAGGCGGAACGCAAAGCAGCAACCCGAGCGGATCGAAGCGGGGAGGGGGGGGGGCGTGCTCGCTGCCGTGTCCGCTTACCGCCTTCCCCATTAGTGGCCGCTCCGCTGCCCAGCCTGCACCGCCAGAGCGCCGGCCAATACGATAGTCGCGAGCACTGAGAGCACTCCAACCCAGTCCCCGAGCCGCACGTATAGCGGGATCACGTCGCTCGTCCGCAGCCGGTCGGCAACGGTGGTCTCCTCGCCGAGCCGGGTCTGGTGGTACGCGTGGCCGAGCGGATCGACGAACTCCGTGATTCCCGTGTTGGCCGCCCGTGCGACGCCCAGGCGCGTTTCGATCGCCCGCATCACCAAGTGAGAGGCGTGCTGATAGGGACCGGACGTGCGCCCGTACCAGCCGTCGTTGGTGATGTTGACGAGGAAGTCCGCGCCGGCGCGGCGGTAGCCCCGCGCCAAGTCTTCGAAGATCGACTCGTAGCAAATGAGCACGCCGAAGCGACCGACGCCGCTCGGATACAGGGGCAACGTCCGTCCCCGGCCGAACCCGCCCGCCCAGCGGTCGAGCCAGGGCACCTTGCGGAACCATGCCGCCGGCACGAACGGGACGCGCTCGACGACCGGCACAAGGTAGTGCTTCTCGTACACCGGCCGGCCGCGCCACCGGCCGGTCGAGTCGTAGAAAAAGGCGGCGTTGTAGGTGGTGTAGCCGGCGGCCGAATACTCCACATGTACGGCGCCTGTGAGCAGCGGAGTATGACTCTCGGCCACGAACGCGCCGATGGCGGAATCCCAGGCGGGGCGTTGCACCAGGTAGCCGGGGAC
>WNFD01005815.1_pt1 | contig 14776 bp, 15 predicted proteins | sample 5400491 | NCBI WGS metagenome assembly WNFD01 (sample SAMN13153343, study PRJNA577476) | soil metagenome | isolation source: 120 cm saprolite under Douglas fir tree site 2 hole 2 replicate 2 | place: USA:California | collected 2015-04-18
GCCAGGGGCCAGCGCGGCGTCGAGTCCGCCGGAAAATCCGCAGCTCAGGACCACACGGGGACGTTGCTCGGCGAGGACGCGGCGGGCGCCTTCACCCATCCCGACCGCGAGCGCGACCACCTCGCTGCCGGAGAGCCGGGCGCGCACCACGTCGCCGCGCCGAGCCGCACCTAGAGCGCGGGCCACGCTGCGCAGCTCCTGCTCGAGCGCAACCAGGACCAGGACCTTCCCTGGATCCGCCCAGTCGCCGTGCTCCGGAGTCTCGCGGGGCTCGGGCTTCCCCTTGCGGCGCTCCCAGATCTCCTGCGATTTGCGCGCCGCGTCATCGCCGGTGAAGGCGATGTCGGCGATCTCCGCCAGCGAAACGCGCGTGCGCCGCGTCGCGGTCTCATCGAACAGATCGAGATGCGAGGCGCTACGGTCGTAGACGAACCCCACCAGTTCGGAGCCGTCGCTGCGCCGCAGGGTGACGTACCCGCGGTAGTCGAACGCCCGATCGACCAGCTCCGCGATCCTCGCCTCGATCATAGGCGCCCCGTCACCAGGCTCGCGACGGTCTCGGCCATGGCCCGCGGCGACTCGAACGCGGCGCGGACGGCGCTCGGCTCGAAGCCGCAGTGCACCATGCAGTCCTGGCAGCGGGGATTGCCGCTCTTGCGGCCGTACTTCGACCAGTCCCAGGGCGTGCACTCGAAGTCGCGCTTGCCCATCAGGAATTGCAGGAAAAGAGGCGACTGGTTGAAGCTCCAGCTCCTCTTCGGCGAGCCGAGCATCCGCGCGAACAGCTGGTGCGACCGCTCGCGGCGCAGGAAGTGCTCCTGGTCGGGCGCCTTCTGGTAGGAGTACCCGGGTGAGACCATCATTCCCTCGACGCCCAGCTCCATCATGTCGTCGAAGAAGTGGCGCATGCGGTCGGAATCGCTGCCCTCGAACAGCGTGGTGTTGGTGGTGACGCGGAAACCGCGCTCCAGGGCGGCGCGGATGGCCTTCACGGCCACGTCGTAGACACCTTCGCGGCAGACGGAGTGATCATGCTCGGCGCGGGGCCCGTCCATGTGCACGCTGAAGCTGAGGTACTTGCTGGGCTCGAACTCGTCGAGCTTGCGCTCGAGCAGGATCGCGTTGGTGCAGAGGTAGACGAATCGCCGCCGGTCGACCAGCGCGCGCGCGATGTCGGCGATCTGCGGATGCAGCAGCGGTTCCCCTCCGGCGACGCTGACGATGGGGGCGCCACACTCGTCGGAAGCGCTCACGCACTCCTCAACCGACAGCTGGCGCCTGAGCAGTTGCACGGGATATTGGATTTTTCCGCAGCCGGTGCAGGAGAGATTGCAGCGGAACAGCGGTTCCAGCATCAGTACCAGCGGGTAGCGTTCGCGGCGGGCCAGGCGCTGCCTCACCAGGTATCGGCCCACCGCCATCATCTGCCCTGCCGGAATTCCCATTCGAACCTCCGCCGCGGGGCTTATCGCCTCGACGCGAGACACTCAACGGATGTGTTCGATGATGCGGACCCGGTTCCGGTTCCCAAATCGTTCTCTCGGTACCCAAGTGGCCGCGGGCTCACCGGGCTCGTCGGTGGGCTCGCGTAGTTGACCAAGCCCGCGGCGATGTGAGAAAGGCGCGCGGCGTGGCGAGGCCCATCCTAGGGGTGATTGGCGGGTCGGGGTTGTATGACCTGCCCGGGTTGGCCGGCGTGCGCCGGGAGAGGGTCGTCACGCCTTTCGGGGAGCCCAGCGACGAGTACCTGATCGGGCGCCTGGGGGAGCAGGAGATGGTGTTCCTGCCCCGGCATGGGAAGGGGCACCGGCTCTCGCCGACCGAGGTGAACTCGCGCGCCAACGTACACGGGATGAAGCAACTCGGGGTGACCCGGCTCATCTCGGTGAGCGCGGTCGGATCGATGCGCGAGGAGATCGCCCCGGGCGAGCTGGTGCTGGTCGACCAGTTCATCGATCGCACCGTGGCGCGCCCGCGGTCCTTCTTCGGCGGCGGCGTCGTCGCGCACGTCGCCTTCAGCGATCCGGTCTGCCCGCAGCTGCACGCCCACCTGCGCGCCGCGGTGCTCGCCACGGGCGCGAACGCCCACGAGGAAGGCACCTACGTCTGCATCGAGGGGCCGCAGTTCTCCACCCGCGCGGAGAGCCTGCTGTACCGGAGCTGGGGGGTGGACGTCATCGGCATGACGGCCATGCCCGAGGCCCGGCTCGCCCGGGAGGCGCAGATCTGCTACGCGACCCTCGCCCTCGCCACCGACTACGACTGCTGGTACGAAGGGCACGCCGCCGTGACCGTCCAGCAGGTGATCGAGACGATGCAGCGCAACGTGTCCGCCGCCCGCGAGGTGGTGCGCGCTGCCGCGCAGGCAGCCGGCGCCCTCGCCGAGCGCTCTTGTGGTTGCGGGCGCGCGCTGGAGCACGCCGTGATGACCGCACGCGAGGCGATGCCGGCGGAGGAGCTCCTTCGCCTCAAGCTGCTGCTCGGGAGCTGAGGGATGCTGCTGGTGGTGGGAAGCGTGGCGCTCGACTCGGTCGAGACGCCGTTCGGGGCCCGCGAGGACGCGCTGGGCGGGAGCGCCACGTACTTCGCCGCGGCCGCCAGCCTGCTCGCGCCGGTTTTCCCCTCGCGCAGCTCGACTTCCTCCGCGCCCGCGGCGTGCACCTGGACGCGCTGGAGCGCGTGCCCGGCCGCACCTTCCGCTGGAAGGGCCGCTACGGCTACGACCTCAACGCCGCGCAGACCCTCGACACGCAGCTCAACGTGTTCGAGCGGTTCGAGCCGCGGCTCGACGCGCGCGCGCGGCGCGCGGACCGGGTCTTCCTCGGCAACATCGACCCCGAGCTGCAGTTGCGGGTGCTCGATCAGGTACAGCGGCCACAGCTGGTCTGCGCCGATACCATGAACTACTGGATCTCGTCCAAGCGGGCGCAGCTCCTTGCGCTCCTGCCGCGGATCGACGTGCTCATGGTGAACGACGCCGAGGCGCGGCAGCTCGCCGGCGAGTCGAACGTGATCAAGGCGGCCGCCGCCATCGAGCGGATGGGCGCGCGCGCCGTCTGCATCAAGCGCGGAGAGTACGGAGCGCTGCTCGTCTCCGGGGACGAGGCGTTCTTCGCGCCGGCCTACCCGCTGACGAACGTGGTGGACCCCACCGGCGCCGGGGACAGCTTCGCCGGCGGCTTCCTCGGGCTGCTCGACCGCACCGGGGCCTCCGACCTGGCGGCGCTGCGCCAGGCCGTGGTGATGGGTTGCACCATCGCCTCGTTCACCGTCGAGGCCTTCTCCCTCGACCGGCTGCGCGACCTGACCCTGGCCGAGGTGCGCTCCCGGTTCGAGGCCTTCCGCAAGCTGACCGACTACGAAGCGCTCCATTCGTCCATCTCTTAGGCAGCCTTGAAGTCGGACCCCCTCCGGTGTACTGAGGGCGCCGGCCCGATGCGGACCGCCATCCTCACCGACGTGCACGCAAACCTCGAGGCTCTGACGGCGTGCATCGCCGCGGCGGAGCGCGAGCGCGTCGACCGCTTCGTTTGTCTCGGAGATACGGTTGGTTACGGGGCGAACCCGAACGAGGCCTGCGACCTCATCCGGGCCCGCTGCGAGTTCGGCGTGCTGGGGAACCACGATGCGGCGGTCGCCGGGCGCATGGACTACAGCTACTACTACGCCGCCGCGCGCGAGGTGCTGGACTGGACCGCGCTGCACCTCTCGCCCGAGAACATGGCCTGGCTGCGGACGCTCCCCTACAGCAAGCAGGAGGGGAAGGTCCTCTGGGGGCACGCCAGCCCGCGGGACCCGGCCGCCTTCGAGTACGTGTTCGCGCTGGAGCAGGCCGAAGATCTTGTATTGCGCACGCCGGGCGATCTGCCCCACCTCACCTTCATCGGCCACTCGCACCTGCAGCGCGCCTTCCAGCTCCTGCCCCTGGTGAAGGACGTCTTCGAGGAGCGGCTGCGCATCGAGGACGGCAACAAGTACCTGTGCAGCATCGGGAGCTGCGGGCAGCCGCGCGACTACGACCCGCGCGCCTGCTACGGCATCTGGGACGACGCGGACAAGGTGGTCGAGTTCCGGCGCGTGCCCTACGACGCCGAGAAGACGGCGCGGAAGATCCTCGAGGCGGGCCTCTCGCACCACTTCGCGCGGCGGCTGCTCCATGGCGTCTGAGTTCCCGCGCCACCTCCTCGACATCGAGTCGCTGCGGCGCGAGCAGATCGAGGAGGTGCTCGGGCTCGCCGGCCGCTTCAAGCGCGAGCGGGCCGCTGCGCGCGCCGGGAAGGCGCGCGCGCCCAGACACGAGATCCTTCCCGGCCGCATCGTGGTGACGCTCTTCTTCGAGGCCTCCACGCGCACGCGCAGCTCCTTCGAGGTGGCCGCGCACGCGCTGGGCGCGGAGGTGCTCAGCTTCCAGAAGGACGCCTCCAGCGTGACCAAGGGAGAGTCCCTGCAGGACACCGTGCGCAACCTGGAGGCCATCGGCGCGGACGTGCTGGTGGTGCGCCACCCGGCGGCCGGCGCACCGCGCGCGGTGGCGCGCGCGGTCCGGGCCAGCGTGGTCAACGCCGGAGACGGGTCGCACGAGCACCCCACCCAGGCCTTGCTCGACGCCCTCACGCTGCGCGAGAAGCTGGGCCCGCTGGAGGGCAAGGTGATCTCGATCGTGGGCGACATCGCGCACAGCCGCGTCGCGCGGTCGAACGTCCACTGTCTCTCGAAGCTCGGCGCACGGGTGCGCGTCGCCGGGCCCAGCACGCTGATCCCAGCCGGGGTGGAGAAGCTGGGCTGCGAGGTGGCCCGCACCCTGCGTGACGCGCTGCGCGAAGCCGACGCGGTGATGATGCTGCGCATCCAGCAGGAGCGGATCGCGGATGCGCGCATCCCCGGGACGCGCGACTACGCCCGCGTCTGGGGCCTGAATGCGCGCACCGTGGAGCTGCTGCCCGCGCGCGCCGTCGTCCTGCACCCCGGCCCGGTGAACCGCGGCGTCGAGCTGTCCAGCGAAGTGATGGACGGCGAGCGCAGCCTGGTGATGGACCAGGTGGACAGCGGCGTCGCCGTGCGCATGGCCACCCTCGCGCTCTGCCTGGGGGCGGCATGATCTTCCTCGAGGGCGGCAGGGTGGTGGATCCGGCGACGCGCACGGACGGCGTCCGCACGGTCATCCTCGACGGCGGCCGCATCAAGGAGGTCCGCGAGCAGGCGGTCTCGGCGGGAGAGCGCGCGGCGAACGAGGTGGTGGACTGCCGCGGCCTGCTGGTCCTGCCCGGGCTGGTGGACCTGCACGTCCACCTGCGGGAGCCCGGCGAGGAGGGCAAGGAGACCATCGCGAGTGGTGCGCGCGCCGCGGCGGCCGGCGGCATCACCACCGTGGTCGCCATGCCGAACACGAAGCCGGTCTGCGACAGCGCGTCGGTCGCCCGGTTCGTGCAGGCGCGGGCGCGCGAGGCGGGGCTCGCGCGCGTCCTGCCCGCGGGCGCCATCACCCGCGGATCGCTCGGCGAGGCGCTGAGCGACATGGCCGAGCTGAAGGAGGCGGGCTGCGTGTGCCTGACCGACGACGGCCGGCCGGTGATGTCGGCCGGCGTCATGCGGCGGGCGCTCGAATACGCCCATGACCTCGGCCTGCCGGTCATGGTGCACGCCGAGGACCTGACGCTCACCGGCCCCGGCTGCATGAACGAGGGAGCCGTGGCCACGCGGCTGGGGCTGCCCGGCATCCCGGCGGCCGCGGAGGTGGCGATGGTCCAACGCGACCTCCTCCTGGCGGAGATGACGGGCGCCCACCTGCACGTCGCCCACGTCAGCGCGGCCGGCACGGTCCGCGCCATCCGCGAGGCCAAGGCGCGCGGGGTCCGCGTCACCGCGGAGGCGACCCCGCACCACTTCACGCTGACCGACGAAGCGGTGGCGGGAGTCCCGGCCTCGGTGCCCGCTTTCCGGCAGGAAGACGCTCCGCCCGTCGAGCCCTACGACACGCACGCGAAGATGTCGCCGCCTCTCCGGAGCGAGAGCGACCGGCAGGCCATCGTGGGCGCGCTCTCCGACGGCATCATCGACGCCGTGGCGACCGATCACGCGCCGCACGGCCCGCTGGAGAAGGACGTCGAGTTCGAGAACGCGGCGAACGGCGTGGTCGGGCTGGAGACGTCGCTGGCGCTCACCCTGGCCCTGGTGCGGGCGGGCGAGCTGGCCCTGCCTCGGGCGGTCGAGCGGCTCTCGAGTGGACCTGCGCGCTGCTTCGGCCTGCCGTACGGCACCCTCGCCACCGGAGCGCCCGCCGACGTTATCCTGGTGGACGCCGAGAGGGCATGGAAGGTGGATCCCCAGCGGTTCCACTCGCGCAGCCGCAACAGCCCGTTCGCGGGGTGGACGTTGCGCGGGCGCGTGGTACGCACGTACGTGGAGGGGAAGCTGGTGCACAGGAGCGACGAATGAAGAAGGCCACGCTGGCGCTCGCCTGCGGCGAGACGCTCGAGGGCTTCGCCTGCGGCGCCGAGGGCGAGGCGCAGGGCGAGGTGGTCTTCAACACCAGCCACACCGGCTACCAGGAGATCCTCACCGACCCGTCCTACGCGGGCCAGCTCGTCACCTTCACCGTCGCCGAGCTGGGCAACTACGGCGTCCACCACGGCGACGAGCAGGCGGATGCGCCCCAGGTGGCGGGCTTCATCGCCCGCCGGGTCTCGCGCGAGCCGTCGAACTGGCGGTCCGACGAGTCGCTGCCGGGCTGGCTCGCGCGCCAGGGCGTCGTCGGCATCGAGGGAGTGGACACGCGGCGGCTGGTGCGCGTGCTGCGCAGCTCCGGCGCGCAGCAGGGCATCATCGATTCCTCCGGCGCTTCGGCCGCGGCGCTGGTCGAGCGCGCGCGGCGGCTGCCGGGGATGGAAGGGCAGGACCTGGCCAGCAAGGTGTCCTGCAAGAAGCCCTACGAGTGGAAGCAGGGCGTCGCCGGGCGCGAGCCGCAGGCGCCCAGGCACGACGTCGTCGTGGTCGACTACGGGGTGAAGCGCGGCATCCTGCGGCAGCTCGTCGATTCCGGCTGCCGCGTGCGCGTGGTTCCGTCGCGCACGCCCGCCGCCGAGATCCTGGCGCAGAAGCCGCACGGCGTGGTGCTCTCGAACGGCCCCGGCGATCCGGCCGCGGTGGTGGGCGCCGACCGCCAGGCGGCGGAGCTCCTGGGCAAGGTTCCGGTGTTGGGAATCTGCCTCGGACACCAGATCCTCTCGCTCGCGGTGGGCGGGAAGACGTACAAGCTCAAGTTCGGGCACCGGGGGGCGAATCATCCCGTGCGCGACCTGATCGGGAACAGCATCGACATGACCAGCCAGAACCACGGCTTCTCGACCGACGAAGCCAGCGTGCGCGGCAAGGCGCAGGTGACGCACCGGAACCTCTACGACGGCACGGTCGAGGGGATCGCGGTGCCGGAGGCGCGCATGTTCGCGGTGCAATACCACCCGGAGGACAGCCCGGGTCCGCACGACTCGCGGTACCTGTTCCGCCGGTTCATGCAACTGATCGAGGGCTAGCGGATGATCCAACCCCAGTTCGACCTGCTGCTCGCGCACGTCGCCCCCCAGGTCGACGACATCGTCGGGGCCAAGCAGGAGTACTTCGCGCAGTCGGGCGGCGAGGTGCACGAGGACGACCGCTGCTTCGAGTCGCGCCTGCAGGCCTTCTTCAACTGGTACCTGTTCGACCGCAGGGTCGACGGGGTCACGCCGGCGCAGCGCTTCCTGCAGGACCGCGGGGCGGAGACGAAGGCGGCCGACAAGGAAGTGCTGATGGGCTTCACGCAGACGCGGCTCGGGCTCTACGAGTACCGCGGCCGCAAGGGCTTTCTCCTGGGGCCCAAGAAGGGGCAGGTGCGCGTCCGCGACGCGGTCACCCGCAAGGTCTTCGACGTCACCGAGCGGCGGCAGATGCACGGGCTGGAGATCGGCGACCTGTTCGAGGCGCGCCTGGTGCCGGCGGGCGGCACCTGGCACTTCTCCACCTCGTTCACCTACCACCCGCGCGAGATGACGCCGGTCATCGTGCGCGAGATCAAGAAGCGCAAGAAGCAGGGTGCGGTCGACGTGCGCGCGCTCCTCTGGGAGCTGGAGCGCATGTCTCTCCAGGCCGACCGCTTCAAGAACGTCAGCATCGAGGCCATCTACAACTTCGAGAGCCCCTTCCTCGCCGCCCGCAAATCCGCCCACGGTTGAGCCACAGTAGGGCGAAAAGCTGAACGCGGAGACGCTGAGACGCGGAGATTTAGTTGATAAAAACAAGAACTCCGCGCCTCCGCGCCTCCGCGTTGATCTTTTGGTCCCTAGCGGACGACGCTTTCCGGGTCGTGGTGGGTGGGGGTGCCGGGGAAGGTCAGGGTTTTGAGGAGCTCCTTGCGGTTTTTGGCCACATCGCGGTCGAGGTAGGCGCGGGCGTCGGAGAGCGAGTCGAGCAGGCGCTTCGGCTTGCGCTTCATGCCCGGGCCTCCGAGCAGGGCGTGGGTCAGCCAGGGGAAGACCGCCGTGACGTCGGTGTGCACGTACACCGAGCCGGCCTCGACGGCCTCGACGCTGACCTTGCCCCAGGTGTGCCCCTCGCCGGCGGGGCAGGAGCTGAGCGCGCCATTGTCGACCGGATCGACGCAGAACTGCACGTCGATGTCGAAGCCGGTGGTGGGCACGAAGAGGATCTGGTCCAGCAGCGGCTCTCCCTGGAGCGTGTAGTTCTTCGGCACGCCGCCGCCCAGGATCCAGATCGCCAGCCGCTTCGAGTCGTGGTGCCGCGCCCAGTGCTGCACGGCCGCCATGCTGTAGACGTCCTCGTTGATGTCGATCTCGAACTTGAACTGCTCCGGGAAGAGGCGCTTGAGCTTCACCGCGTTGAGGAAGATCGATCCGTCCTGCACCGCGCCGACGAAGATCGGCACGCCTTGCTCGTACGCGCTCGACAGGAGCGACGGCTGCTTCACTCCGAGAGCGCGCTCCATCTCGCCGATGTCGCGGCCCAGCAGGGCGTGGAACTCCGGCGTGGTCATCTTGCGCTGGTAGTCCGGGGCCTGCATCAGCGCGCTGAAGAGGCGGTCGGTGTCGAGCAGCGCCTCCTCCCAGAAGCCGAGGTCGTAGATGCGGATCACGCGCGCCAGCCGGAGCTGGAGGTCGCCGGCGTCCGGGTTCACCTCGCGGATGGCGTGGCCGATGATGCGGTGGGCGTCGTGGTAGAGGTTGGCGCCCGTGGTGGTCAAGCAGGAGATCACGCCTCGCTCGATGAGCGGGATGAGGCAGCTCTGGTGCAGGCCGGCCGGGGTCATGGCGCCGGAGAGCGTGAGGAAGATGCTCGCGTCCTCCTCCATCGAGCGGCGCATCAGCTGGTACGCGGTGCGGACCTGGCGGCCCACGTAGGCGGAGAAGGCGTGGTCGAGCAGGTCGCGGGCGTTCTCGCGGCCGGTGATGGGGCGCGGGTCGACGCGGCGGGCCTTCTCGAACGGCTTGCGGAGCTGTCGTTTGCTGGCCATGGGGCGGCGCACTGTATCAGAGGGCCCCGCGGGCGCGACGCGCCCAGAACGCGTCCGTGAGGTCCGCGCTTCGGAAAGGCGTAGCGCCGCCGAATACGGCGGCGGCTATGCTGCGGCCATGTGCACGCTGGCCTTCGCGGTGCGGCCGTCGCCCTACGTTCTGTTGGCGGTCACCGGGAACCGCAACGAGTTCCTCGCGCGCCCGGCCGCCCCGCCGCGCGTGTGGCCGGAGCTGCCGGGCGTGCTCATGCCGCGCGACGAGAAGGCCGGGGGCACCTGGCTGGGGCTGACCGCGTCCGGCCTGTTCGTCTGCGTGACCAACCGGCGAGGCGCCTCGCCGGACCCGGCCCGCCGTTCGCGCGGGTTGCTGGTGCTGGACGCGCTTCGCGCTCCCGACGCGGCGGCCGTGCGGAAGCTTGCCAGCGGCCTTGACCCTCTGCGCTACAACGCCTTCCACCTCGTCTTCGCCGACGCGCGCGAAGCGGGCGTCGCGATCTGCGACGGGGAACGGCTGGAGGTCCGCGCGCTCCCGCCGGGCGAGGCGCACCTGGTCACGGAGCGCAGCTACGGCGCCGGGGAAGGCATCCGGGAGGCCGAGGTGCTGCGCGAGGTCGGGCCGCTGCTGCTGCATCCCAGCGTGACCGCAGCCATGCTGCGCCCTCCGATGCAGCGCCACGGACCCTCCCCCCTGGAAGGCGCCTGCGTCCACGCCGACGAATCGGGCTACGGCACCCGCTCCTCCATCCAGCTCGTCCTCCGCCCCTCCGCCCCCGATCTCCTCTGGACCCAAGGCCCCCCCTGCACCAACCCCGCAACGGACCTCTCCGAAGTAGCCGCCGCGCTGCTTGCCACGCACGACTAAAAGCCGAACGCGGAGGCGCGGAGACGCGGAGATTTTCGGGTGGCTGACGATGATCGATTGCGTGTGCCCGAGCGGGCGCTCGAAAAAAAACCTCCGCGTCTCCGCGTTGATCTTTGAGTCACTTTCGCGGGAGGAAGCCCTTGGTGAAGGTGCGGGCCAAGGTGGGGAGCTCGAGGGCGGATTTGAGGAGGGACAAAATCAGGGCAAGAGGGGTGGAGCCTTCGGCCTGGACGGTGACCCGTTCGCCGGTCTGGGCGTCCTCGGCGGCCCCGCGGGCGATGGTGTGCGAGCCGTCGGAACGGATCTCCACCACCAGACGGGCGACGACGGGCGGCTCCCGTTTCGCTTCGAGGGGGCCCGCGCGGGGCGGCTTGCGGAGCTCGTCGGCCATCCGCGCAAGTATAGTGGGTCTACTGGGGACCGCCGGACGGGACCAGGAAGGCCGGGTCGAACCCGAGGTCGCGGATGGCCGCGTCCCAGACCTTCTCCGCCGGGGTGTCGAAGATGCGCTCGGTCGACACCTTGCCGGTCAGCCAGCCCCCGACGATCACTTCGCGCTCGAGCTGCCCCGGCCCCCAGCCCGCGTATCCGAGGCACAGGCGGTAGGCGCCGGGGTCGCCCGCCAGGAGCGGCTTGAGGCTGTCGGTCGATACGCTCAGGAAGAGTCCGTCGTGCACCTTGATCGAGTCGGGCACGTCGGCTCGCCGGTGCAAGAGGAAGCCGCGCTCCGGCGAGACGGGGCCGCCGATGAATGCCCGTCCGGCCTCGGGGTGCACGCGCAGGCCCTGCTCCTCGCCGATCTCGGAGAGCGGCACCTCGCTCGGGCGGTTGAAGACGATTCCCATCGCACCGGCGTCCGAATGCTCGATGAGCAGGACGACCGATCGCGAGAAGTTCGGATCCTCCATCTGCGGGACGGCGATGAGGAGCCCGGGCGCGAGATCGTCCACGCCGGACAGCATACGACGCAGGCTGCGCTGTCGCTATAGCCACAGACGGAAGTAGTAGAAGATCTGCTCCTTTACACGCTGCCACCAGGGGCGGCGGCGCCACTCGGCCGGATCGATCTCACGGCACAGGGGCAGGTCGCGGGCGAAGCGCTCCTCGAGCGCGAACGCGGCCTCGTCGTCGACGATGGAGAGCACCAGTTCCCAGTTGTACTGCAGGCTGCGCTGGTCGAGGTTGTACGAGCCGATCGAGCACCAGGCCCCGTCCACCACGAACGACTTCGCGTGCAGCATGGTGGGCAGGTACTCGAAGATGCGGACGCGGCCGCGCAGCAGGGAGGCGTAGGTGTGCCGGCTGGCGTGCACGATGCCCGGCACGTCGCTGTGGTGCGGCACCATCACGCGCACGTCCACGCCGCGCATCGCCGCCCGGCGCAGCGTCTTGCGCCACCGCCGGTTGGGAATGAAGTACGCGCTGTGGATGAAGACCCGCGTCTGCGAGAGCGACACCGCGCGCTGCAGGTGCTTCTCGATCGAGCGCCGGTCGCGGAAACGGCCGATGGCGATCGCCTGGACCCGGCCGCCGGCTTCCGCCTGGCCCTGCACGAGATCGGCGCGCTGCGCGCTTTCGGACGGCCCCGACTCGTGCGCGCGGGCCGGCCGAGGATGCGTGAGACGCCGGGGGACGCCGTCGGGGCTCGCGTACCGCCAGGAATCGAAGAAGTAGCGCCGCAGGTCGGCGACCACCGGTCCGTGGACGCGGACGTGCACGTCGTGCCAGCCCTTGCCGCCCCAGTCGCGCGGCGCGTACTCGTCGCCGATGTTGATGCCGCCGGTGAACGCCACCTCCTCGTCCACCACCAGCAGCTTCCGGTGGTCGCGCACCGACCACCCCCAGCGTCCGCGCCAGGGCCGCACGGGATGGAAGGTGGCGAGGTGCACGCCCGCTTCGAGCAGCGCCTCGCGGTCGCTTCCCGACAGGTTCCACGAGCCCGCTCCGTCGACCACGAGCCGCACCAACACGCCCGACATCGCGCGGTCGCAGAGCGCGTGGTGGAAGCGCTTGCCGGTCGCGTCGCTCTCGAAGATGTAGGTCTCGAGCAGCACCTCGCGGCGCGCGCCGAGGATGGCGGCCAGCATCGCGGGGTACGCCTCGGCGCCGTCCACCAGGACGGACAGGCGGTGCCCCGGCTTCAGCTTGTGCGGTGTGAGGCAGTACCGTTCGCCGGGCGCGGGCCTGTGGGCCGCTCGCGCCTGCAGGGCCTGCGGATCCTCCACCGCGCGCGCGACCTAGGCCGGAGGTTCCAGCTTGAGCATGGCGCGCTTGCCTTCCATCTCCTTGTACTTCTCGGCGTCGGGCAGCGGCTCCTTCTGCTTGTTGATGTTGGGCCACTTGGTGGAGAACTCGGCGTTGATCGCCGTGTACTCCTTCCATTTCTCCGGCAGGTCGTCCTCGGGGAAGATGGCCTTGGTCGGGCACACCGGCTCGCACGCGCCGCAATCGATGCACTCGTCGGGGTGGATGACGAGGAAGTTCGCGCCCTCGTAGAAGCAGTCGACGGGGCAGACGGCGACGCAGTCCGTGTACTTGCAATTGATGCAGGGCTCCGCAACGACGAACGCCATGGAAAGTGCCCTCCCGCGGATGGTCGCGGCGAAACTTAGCACAGAGCGCAGCGGTGAGTAGCTTCCCAGCCCGGGAGACGCTTGGCGCCGCCGTTCGGCTGACCGCTTCCCTTCGCTCCCGCACGAATCCGCCGGAGCGCGGCGGCGTCCCTACCTTCCGGGGGCTGAGGCATGGCGACTACCGGGACAGCAGGCCAGCGGATGCCCGTCCTCTTCATCGGGCACGGCAACCCGATGAACGCGCTCGAGCGCAACGAGTACACGCGCGCCTGGGAGCGCATCGCCGCCGATCTGCCCCGTCCGCGCGCGATCCTGGCAGTCTCGGCGCACTGGTACGTGCCCGGCGCGCGCGTGACGGCACAGGAGCGGCCGCGCACCATCCACGACTTCGGCGGGTTCCCGCGGAAGCTATACGAGGTCGAGTACCCGGCGCCGGGGTCTCCGGAGCTGGCGCGCCGCGTGCGGGAGCTGCTCGCGCCGGCGGACGTGGAGCTCGACGACCGCTGGGGCCTCGACCACGGCACCTGGTCGGTGCTGGTCCACATGTTCCCGCGGGCCGACGTGCCCGTGGTGCAGCTCGGCATCGACGAGACGCTCACCCCGGAAGAGCATTGGGCCCTCGCCGTCGGGCTGCGGCCGCTGCGCGAGGAGGGCGTGCTGGTCCTGGGGTCCGGCGACGTGGTGCACAACCTGCACACCTATGCCTGGGGCAGGCACCCGGTCGAGCCGTACGACTGGGCGCTGCGCTTCGAGCAGGTCATCCGCACGGCGATCGAGGAGAACGATCACGAGACGGTGGTGGCATACGAGGAGCTGGGACGCGACGCCGCCCTCGCGGCGCCGACGCCGGACCATTTCCTGCCGCTCCTCTACGTGCTCGCGCAGGGCAGGCGCGAGGAGCCGGTGACGTATCCGGTCGAGGGCTTCGACGGCGGCTCGGTCTCCATGCTCGGGGTCCGCATCGGGTAACCGGCATGGCCCATGAGCGCATCGAGGACCACGGCGTCATCGGCAACATGCGGACCGTCGCGCTGGTGAGCGTGCGCGGTGCGATCGACTGGTACTGCTTCCCCCGCTTCGACTCGCCCAGCGTCTTCGCGGCGCTCCTCGACGACGAGAAGGGCGGCAGCTTCTCCATCCGGCCGCTGGAAGGGCAGGTGATCCACAAGCAGCTCTATTGGCCGGACACCAACGTCCTCCTCACCCGCTTCCTCTCGCCGGACGGGGTGGGCGAGATCGAGGACTTCATGCCGGTCGGTCCGGCCGCCCAGGCCGCCCGGTGCCGGGACGGAGATCGTCCGGCGCGTGAAAGTGGTGCGCGGCAGCCTGACCTTCGAGGTCGTCTGCGAGCCTGCCTTCGACTACGCGCGCACGCGGCCGCGCGTGACCATCCAGAAGAACGGCGCGGTGTTCGAGGGGGCGGGGCTCACCCTCGCGCTCTCCAGCCAGGTCTCGCTGCACGCCACCGAGCGCGGCGCGGCGGCGCGCTTCGTGCTGAGCGAGGGAGAGACCACCACCTTCGTGCTGCACCCGCTGGCCGAGGGATGCGAGGCGCCGCCCACCGAGGAACAGGCGAACCAGCTCTTCGAGGACACGGTCCGCTTCTGGCGCGGGTGGGTCTCGAGGTGCACCTCAACAAGTACGGCACGCCCATCTCGTATGATCTGTGGACCCACCTGCGGCGGCTGCTCAACTGGTTATCCGAGAACTGGCACCGCGAGGACGAGGGCATCTGGGAGACGCGGGGCGGCCGGCGCCACTTCGTCTACTCGAAGATGATGTGCTGGGTGGCCCTCGACCGCGGCCTCCGGCTCGGCGACTGGCGCGCATTCCCGGCCG
>WNFD01004168.1_pt1 | contig 14771 bp, 10 predicted proteins | sample 5400491 | NCBI WGS metagenome assembly WNFD01 (sample SAMN13153343, study PRJNA577476) | soil metagenome | isolation source: 120 cm saprolite under Douglas fir tree site 2 hole 2 replicate 2 | place: USA:California | collected 2015-04-18
GATCCCGCAGCACGTCGCCGTCGCGCAGGAAGATCACGCCGAAAGCCGCGCCGCACAAGGACTTCGCCGACTCGGCCAGCGTCGTCAGCACGGATTTCAGGTCAAATGCCGAGCGGCTTATGACTTTCAGCACGTCGGCAGTCGCGGTCTGTTGCTGGAGGGATTCGGTCAAATCGTCGGTGCGTTCGCGCAACTCCCTGAGCAGCCGCGTGTTCTCGATGGCGATAACCGCCTGCTTCGTAAAGTTCTCGACCAGAGCGATCTGTTTGTCCGTAAACGGACGAACCTCCTGGCGATAGATTGTGAAGGTGCCGATCAGTTCGTCTTCCTTCAGCATAGGCACGAGGACGACGGTGCGAGCACCACCTATGTCGGCCAGTTCACGCACGTTGAGATCCCCGCCAAGGTATGCAGGGCCCTTTCTGATATCTTCAACGTGTACCACTTCATGCGAGCTCACGACTTTAGAGAGACCGCTTTGAGGATGAGCGCGAATCAGCTTGCCTTCGCGAAGCGCCGCGAACGCGGGTGGGACGTTGTAAGCTGCAGCAGTGTTGAACGTTTTGCCGTCCCACAGTTGCATCATGCCAAAATTCGCTCCGCAGACCCGCGTGGCATTCTCGAGCATCTTCCGGAACACAGGCTCCAGTTCGCCCGGGGATGAGCTGATGACTTCCAACACCTCCGACGTCGCGGTTTGCTGTTCCAGCGACTCGGTCAGTTCGGCCGTGCGTGACTCGACCTTCTTCTCCAAATCCGCATAGGATTCCTGTAAGCGAGAGCCCATGTCATTGAACTGGTTGGCAAGGCCTTCCAGTTCATCGCCGCTCTTGATCGATATGCGCTGGGCGAAATCACCGCCGCCGATCCGCTCGGCGCCGGCGCGCAACGCCTGGATCGGGCCGACCATGCGCCGGGCCAGGAACATCCCCGCCAGCACCGCGAAGATCAACGCAGCCGCCAGCACGGTGGCGAGGCGCTGCAGCGCGGCGTAAAGCGACGCGTAGGCTTCCTTGACCGGAAGCTCGACGAACATGATCCAGCCCAGCGGTGCGATCGGCGCGGATGCCGTCAGCACCTCCTGGCCCTGAATATTCGGCGAGCCCTGCAAGGAGTCGGGGCCGGAATTCGTAATCCCTGCCCGCGGCGGCGCCGGTGCCGGCGGTGGCGGCATTGCCTGCGCCCCGGGCGCCGCCTGCGCGGCCAGCGCAGCCTGTTCTGCCTGCTCTGCCAGAGCAGCCTGCTCTGCCAACGCCGCCTGCACCTGCAGCAGCTTCGACATATCGGTGTTGCGTAGCACCAGGCTGATATCGGGATGCGCGATCAGGCGCCCCTGCGCGCCGACCACATAGGCATGACCGCCCTCGCCGACCTTGATCTGCGACACCAATTCCCAGATCAGCTTCAGGTTGACCTCGGCAATGCTGACGCCGGCATCCTTGCGGGTGCCGGCGAGCGACAGCGTCATATACGGCTCGGACTCGCGGCGGAAATAAACCGGCCCGTAATAGACCTTGTGGGCGACGGCTTCTTTGAACTTCGGATCCTTGGAGAAATCGGCACCACTGTCCACCACATCCATGGCGAGGCGCGACACCCGCAGTCGTTCCTTGCCGGTGGAATCCAGCTGCGCCAGTTCGGTGATCGCCGGCACCTGTTTCAACAGCCGCAAGGCGTCAAACTTGCGATTGTCGAACGAACTCGCAGACCACGGCAACTGGGTGGTCCAGCCGAGCTGGCTTTCGATTTCCTTGATGAACTGGCCGATCTTGGCCGCCGCGGCCTCAGCCTGTTCGTGCTGGATCCGGATCAGGGCCGCCTTGTGCTCGCGGTAATAGAAAAAAACCTCGAAAATCCCGTTGGATAGCAGCGCGACGCCCACCACTGCGACGAACAGGGCGACATATTTGGTGAACAGCCGGCTGCGGATTTTCGTTCCGGATGGCGCCTCCACCGGCGCCGCAGCCGCAGGCGATGCCGCCAGCGTTCGGCCCTCGGGCGTGTCGGGGTGGAGGGAAATGGTCATCCCGCCCAATTTAGCAAGAACCAGCGCCGCTGTCTCACATGCCGCAGTGCGGGAGGATTATTCGATGACCTCGTCGGCGGTCGCGAGCAGCGTCGGCGGGATGTTCAGGCCGAGCGCCTTCGCGGCCTTAAGGTTGATGGTGAGTTCGAATTTCGTTGGTTGCTCGACCGGCAAATCGCCTGCTTTCGCGCCCCGGAAAATCCTGTCAATGAAGCCTGCGGATCGGAAATAGAGGTCGGGATAGCTCACCCCGTAGGCCATCAATCCCCCGACGTCGACGAACTCCTTGGACGGATAGATTGCCGCCATATGCTGCTTCGCCGCGAGGTCAACGATCAGCTGTCGGTTGACTTGAATCAGGCCGTCAATTCCAACCAGCAGCGTGTCGACTCGGCCCGCACTTGCCTTTTCGAATGCGGAGAGGATGTCCTCCCTGGTTCTCACGTCGAGTAGAACGGCCTCAATGCCAAGTGCCTGCGCTGCTTTTTTGGTTTCTTCCCATTGCTGAGGGACGATGGGATTCCCCATGTTGTGAAACAAGGCTGCGGTCGAGACTCCCGGCCGCAATTCCCTGACAAGCTCGACGCGCTTGCCGGCCAGTTCAGTGACGAGTGCACTTAGCCCGGTGAGATTCCCGCCCGGCCGCGCAAGGCTCTCTACGATGCCCACACCGAGCGGCTCTCCAACCGCGGCCATCACAATCGGAATTGTTTCCGTGGCCTTCTTTGCGGCGCGGGCGGCAGGCGTACCCCGTGTGACGATCAAGTCCACACCAAGCCGCACCAATTCGTCCGCCAATGCAGGAAAACGTTCTGCATCGCCGTCGGCTGACCGATATTCCAGAACATAATTTTGGTTTTCGATGTAGCCCAATTCGCGCAGCCCTCGCCGCAGCGCTTCGAGATTCCTGATATTCAACGCTGGAGATACTGTCTCCAATATTCCGATACGACGACTTTTTGCGGGTTGCTGCGCGTGCGCCGAGCTTGTTGCGGCGACGACGGCGCCACCGAAAAGCGTGATGAACTCGCGTCGCTTCATCGCGGCATCCTGCTTTTGGACGCGCTGCAAGAGGGCGCCCATCAGGACAGGATATCACGGGAGACAGTGTCAAAGCGACAGCGACTATCAGCGCCGCCGTCGCTCAAGCTACATCCGGCCGTCCCTCAAGTCGGCCTGAGGGCCTTTGAACCCAGATCGAAGTCCGCGATCTCCTTGCTCCGCCGGGAGTCGGCGTTGGCCCTGTGGTCGGTGGCGAGCGACACATAGACCGCGGGCAGCACGAACAGGGTGAACAGGGTGCCGATCGACATGCCCGCGACGACCACCAGACCGATCGAGAACCGGCTCGCCGCGCCCGCCCCGGTTGCGGTCAAGAGCGGGATCAGGCCGGTCACCATCGCCGCCGTCGTCATCAGGATCGGTCGCAGCCGGATGCGGGCCGACATCTCGATCGCCGAACGGCGGTCGAGACCCTCGTTGAGCTGCAGTTCGTTGGCGAACTCGACCATCAGGATGCCGTGCTTGGTGATGAGGCCGACCAGGGTGAGCAACCCGACCTGGGTGTAGATGTTCATCGTCGCCATGCCGAAGAACAGCGGGATCAGCGCGCCGACGATGGCCATGGGCACGCTGATCATGATCACCAGCGGATCCCGCAAGCTTTCGAACTGCGCCGCCAGCACCAGGAAGATGATGATCAGCGCGAAACCGAAGGTGACCGCAAGCTGGTTGCCTTCCTGCACATATTGGCGGGAATCGGCGAGATAATCGTGGCTGAAGCCGGCCGGCAGTTTTTTGGCCTCGCCTTCGAGGAAGTCCACCGCCTGCCCGACCGTCACGCCCGGCATCGGCACCGCCTGGAAGGTCGAGGAGTTCAGCTGGTTGTAATGCGTCAGCGAATTCGGCGCGGTGGCGGTCTCGATCGACACGATGGTCGCCAGCGGGACCAGCTGACCGGTGTTGGTCGGCACATAATAACCGCCCAGCGATTCCGGCGACAACCGCAGGCCGCGCGGCACCTGCGGAATCACCTGATAGGAACGCCCTTCAAGATTGAAGCGGTTGACGTAATTGCCGCCCAGCAGGGTCGCCAGCGTATTGCCGACCTGCTGCATATTGATGCCGAGATCACTTGCCTTCGAGCGGTCGATCTTGACCTTCACCGTCGGCTGGTTGAAATCGAGATCGCTGTCGGAGACGATGAACAGGCCGCTCTTGCGCGCGGCGTCCTTCAGCTTCGTCATCTGCTCATAGACCGCCTGGAAACCCGCGGTCGAATTGATCACCATTTGGACCGGCAGCCCGCCCGGCCCGCCCGGCAGCGGCGGCAGGTTGAACGCAAAGGCATTGACGCCTTCGATCTTGCCCAATTGCGCCTGCACCAGCGGCTTCAGCTTGATGGAGGAGCGCTCGCGCTCGTCCCACGGCTTCAGCAGCATGCCGGCGATTCCGCCTTGCGGGCCGTTGATGCCGTTCAGCACGAAGCGAAGATCGGTCTCCGGAAAACCGGCGAATGCCTTGTCAAGTTTCTCGCCGTAGAAATCTGTATAGTCGATGTTGGCGTATTTCGGCGCTTTCGTCACCGCGAACACGATGCCCTGATCCTCCTCCGGCGCCAGCTCTTTCGAGGTGTGCATATAGAGGAAGCCGACCAACCCGAGGATCGTCAGCGCGAACAGCCCGGTGATCGGACGATAGTCGAGCGAACGGTCGAGCTTGCGGCCATACCACCGCGTCAGCCCGCCGAACACCCGGTTCACGACTTTGGCGAACCGACCCTCTTCGGCGCTCTTCAGGAATACCGAGCACATCATCGGCGACAGCGTCAGCGCGATCACGCCCGATACGATCACCGAGCCCGCCAGGGTGAAGGCGAATTCTCGGAACAGTGAACCGGTGAGGCCGCCCAGGAAGCCGATCGGCGCGTACACGGCCGCCAGCGTGATCGTCATCGAGATCACGGGACCGACGATTTCGCGCGCGCCCTGCAGCGACGCCTGCACCGGCGTTTTACCCTCTTCGAGATGGCGATGGATATTCTCCACCACCACGATGGCGTCGTCGACCACGAGCCCGATCGCCAGCACCATGGCCAGCAGAGTCAGAAGGTTGATGCTGAAGCCCATCACCAGCATCAGGCTGCAGACGCCGACCAGCGACAGCGGGATCGTCACCACGGGAATGATGACCGAGCGGAACGAGGCCAGGAACAGGAAGATCACGACGACGACGATGAGCACCGCCTCGCCCAGCGTCTTCTCGACCTCATCGATCGACGACTGGATGAACCGCGTGGAATCGTAAGCCACCTTCATCTTCATCGATGGCGGCAGGTTGCGCTCGAGTTCCGGAAACAGCGCGCGGACGCCCTTGACCAGCGTCAGCGGGTTGCCCTGCGGGGTCGCCTGTACGCCGATGAAGATCGCATGTTCGCCGTTGAAGGCGACGCTCGCATCCGAGCTTTGCGCCGCCAGTTCGACGGTTGCGATGTCCTCTATCCGCACGAAGCCGCCTTCCCTCGACTTGACGATCATGCGCTTGAACTGGTCGAGACTGCGCAGGTCGGTATTGGTCGTAACGTTGGATACGATGAAGTAGCCCTTGGCCTGTCCGGCCGCGGCCTGGAAGTTGTTGGCGGCGATCGCCAGCGAAACATCGTTCGGCGAGATGTTGCGGCCTGCCATCTTGACCGGATCGAGCCACAACCGCATCGCAAAGGTCTGGCCGCCGAGAATGTCGGCGGACGCCACGCCGTCGACCGTCGACAGCACCGGCTGCACGACGCGCGTCAAATAGTCCGAGATCGCCGATCCCGACAGTTCCTCGCTGGAGAAGCCGAGATACATCACCGCCGTGGTCTGGCCGGTGGTCTTGGTGACGATGGGGTCGTTCGATTCCTTCGGGATCAGGTATTTGACCGAATTCACCTTGGCGAGCGTTTCGGTCAGTGCCTGGTTCGGGTCGAAATTCAGCTTGACGAAGACCTGGATCGTGCTGGTGCCCTGCACCGACGACGAGGTGATGTAGTCGACGCCTTCGGCGGAGGCGACCGCCTGCTCAATCGGCGTCGTGATGAAGCCCTGAATCAAATCCGCCGACGCGCCGGGATAGACCGTCGTGATGTTGATCACCGTATTCGACAGCTTCGGATACTGACGGATCGGCAGGCTCGTCGCCGCGCGGAAGCCGATCAGGAGGATCAGCAGGCTGACGACGACCGACAGGACCGGTCGCTTGATGAAGATATCGGTTAAGGCCATGGCGATGGTCTCGCTTGTCAGTAGCGCGGCGGCTGCGCGGGCATCGGGGGCGCTGGATCGGGCGAGATGGTGACGGCCGCACCCGATTGCAGCTTGAGCTGGCCCACCGCGACGATGCGGTCTCCGGCCTTCAATCCCTTCAGGATCTCGGCCCGTCCGTCGACCCGGTTGCCGGCCTGCACGAAGGTGCGCACCGCGCTCAGGCTGGTTTTGCCGTCATCCTCTTTCTTCTCGGTCAGCAGGTACACCGAATCTCCATACAGCGTGTAGTCCACTGCCGTTTCGGGGACGGTGACGACCGGCGGCTTGTCCGGCAGCACCACGGTGGTGGTCGTGAACATGCCGGGCTTCAGGATGCGATCGGGATTGGCGATCGTCGCCTGAACGCGAATGTTGCGGGTGTCGGTGGCGATCTGCGGTTCGATGGTCGTGATGGCGCCCTCGAATTTGCGGCCCGGATAGGCATCGACCGCGATGCGAACGCTGTGGCCGACCTTCAACTGGGCACTGTCCTTCTCGGTCACCGTGAAGTTCGCGTATAGCGTGGACAGATCGGTCAGCGACACGATCTGCGTACCTGCGGTCAGGAACTGGCCGACTTCGACCTTGCGGACGCCGAGTTCGCCGTCGAACGGCGCGCGCACCAGCTTCTGCGAGATGATCGCCTGGGTCTTGGCGATGCCGGCGCTGGCCTGGTCATAGGCCGCCTGCGCGGTATCCACCGTCGCCTGCGGGCCGAACTGGCGTGAGGCGAGCTGCTTGGCGCGGTCCAGCGACAGCTGCGCCACCGTGGCCTGCGCCTTGAAGCTTGCCAGATCGCCCTGATCCGGACCGTCGAACAATTGCACCAGCGGCGTACCGGCCGTAACGGTCGAGCCGGCGGTGAACATGATATCGGTAATACGACCGTTGACGTCGGAGGTGACGTTGACCTGATGCACGGCGGCGAGATCGCCGACCGCCGTCAGCAGGTTCGGAATCACTTCGGATTTCGCTTCGGCAATGGTGACGCTCACCGGCGGCGGTTTGTTGTTGGCAAAGAACTGCGCGATCATCTTGCCGCGGAAGGCGTTGAAGCCGACGAGGCCGCCGACCAGCAGCGTCAGCAACAGCCCGACAATGATGAACCAGCGCAGCATCCGCACCGGACGCTTGTGCGGCTTGTCGGTGATGGCCTTGCCCGAGATATTGGCTTCGGTCACAATATTCATGTCATGCACCTTCTGCAGTTACCGGCTGCTGCCCCGGATCCGGCGACAATTCGCGATCCAGCTGAGAGACGACAGCGGCTTCGTTAAGTCCAATTCCGCGGAGAATGAATTCGCAAATCTGCCGCTCGAGATCGGCAGCGTCGCCATAGGACAGACAGGGAACCGATGGCAGCCGCGCCAGCGCCGCCATCAACACGGTGTGATGCGCAAGCCAGAACAGGTTGAGCGGATTGTTTCCGACCCGTGACGCGTCTCCTACCGCTATGGCCTGCTCCAGCGATGCGGTGAACACAGGTCCGATCAAATTCCCGATCTTCTCGTAAATCAGCCGCGCGAATTCTCCGTCATCGAGGTGGCTGGTAACCATCAGCCTGAGGCGCTGGGCCTCCTGCTGATCGGGCGCATCCGAGATTTGCTGGAAATGGCGGACCATTTCGCGAATCAGGATAACCAGCGTCTCCGTCGACGGCTCCAACCCCAGCAACCGGTGCAGCGCTGGATCCGCTTCGCACTCTTCTGCGAGGATCTCCGCATACAGCGCTGATTTCGTTGGGAAGTGCTTGAACAGCAACCCCTCCGAAATTGAGGCTGCGGCAGCGACGCTCTTGGTCGTGGTTCCCGCAAAGCCGTGGCGTGCAAAACAGCGCTTGGCGGCGCTCAGGATCAATTGCCGCCGCAGGTCCCCGGTCATGCGCAGTGGTGTACTCATACTCGTGAGTAAGCACTCACCTCAGCGAATGTCAAGGAATTTGCTGCGGTGCACCACGCAACCCCGATCAATTGGGCGTTAGATCGGCCCAAACCCCAGCGCGCCGCGGATGCGGGTCACGGTGAACTGGCCATCGCGGCTCGAAAGCACGCGCTCCAGGTTGGCGCTGTCAATCTTGATGCTGGCAAAGCGGGGCCCGCTCGAGACGTCCTGCATCGAGGGCGTAAAGGCCTCGATATCGGCCATGATCGCGATCGCGCGGGCATCCGTGATCCCGCAACTGCGGGCGACACCGACGAGGTCGACTGTCGCCGCGGTGTGGCTCGCCTGCCCGCCAGTCTCGCCATAGACCTCGTTGTCCAGCACGACAATGGTGAGATTCCCGGGCTTCTGCAGGCCGACGGTCGCGAGACTCCCGATCCCCATCAGCATCTCGCCATCGCCTGTGATCACCACCACGGGCAGTTTCGGCTGCGCCAGCGCGATGCCAAGCCCGATCATGACCGCGCCGCCCATGGCGCCCCAAAGGTAAAAGTTGCGGTCATGGTCGCCGGCGGCGGCGATATCGTAGGTCGAGGCGCCCAAGCCGCCGACCACGATGGCATCCTTGCGCTCCGCCAGCAGGCCTGACACGACGCTGCGCCGTTCGAGAAGATTTGCTTTGCTCATTTGGTGAAGACCTTTGCCCCGATCAGGCGTTGCGACAGCAAGACGGCGGTCGGCGTGCAGGCATTGTAGGCCTGCCCCGCCGCGGCCTCGACCACCTCGCGCACCTCATCCGGGTGCGAGGCCCGCAACACCTTGATTCCCGACAGTTCAAATACGCCTTGGGTGCTCGACCCCATCGGCACCTGCCAGGGATTGAATTCGCCCCATTCGCCGCGCATCGTCACCAGGGTCAGGAACGGAAAGCGGAAAATCTGGGTCAGCGACAGCATGTTCACGCAATTGCCGACGCCGCTCGACTGCATCAGCAGCACGCCGCGCTGGCCGCCGGCCCAGGCGCCGGCCAGCAGCGCCACGCCTTCTTCCTCCGTCGTCAACGGGACGGCGCGCATCGAGGGGGCGTCGAGCACGCGTTCGATCAGCTGCGAATGCCCGGCATCCGGCACGTAAGGCACCTGCCGGACATCGAAGCGCTGCAAAATCGCAAATATATCCTCCGGCCAGGAGGCTGCATTTTCGGTAAGGGCATCGGCGCGGGCGTGCATTTTGATTTCCAGTGGGCTAGCGGGATTGTATTCCGGGGCGGGACTGTCGAGGGCGCGCCGGTTCCGGAAAGAGCGAAAACGGCATATCGGTCTCCACCTGTGAGTATGGCAGCATGAATGCGAACGCGCGAGAGCTGGCGGCCAATTTCGACATCGAGAAGCTAACGCCGGAATTCTATGCCGACCCCTACCCGACCTATCGTGCACTGCGGGAGCATGAGCCCATCAAGCGGCTGCCCAACGGCTCCTGGTTTCTGACGCGCTATGACGACCTGGTCAGCGCCTACAAGACCACGAAGCTTTTCTCGTCCGACAAGAAAAAAGAGTTTCTGCCGAAATATGGCAATTCGCTGCTCTACGAGCACCACACCACCAGTCTCGTCTTCAATGACCCGCCGGCGCACACCCGTGTGCGGCGATTGATCATGGGCGCGCTGTCGCCGCGCGCGATTGCCGAGATGGAGCCGAACCTGATCGCGCTGGTGGATCGGTTGCTCGAGACAATCGCCGCCAAGGGCAACTTTGAGCTGGTCGGGGATTTTGCATCCGCGATCCCGATTCAGGTGATCGGCAATCTGCTCGACGTCCCGATGGAGGAGCGCGAACCATTACGCGACTGGTCGCTGTCGATTTTGGGCGCGCTCGAACCGGTGATATCGGCGGAAGCTTTTGCCCGCGGCAACACGGCGGTGAAGGATTTTCTCGGCTACCTGGAAATACTGGTGGAGCGGCGGCGGGCCAAACCCGGCAATCCCGAGCGCGACGTGCTGACGCGCCTTATTCAGGGTGAAGACAATGGCGAGCGTTTAACGTCCAAGGAATTGCTGCACAACTGCATCTTCCTGCTCAACGCCGGACATGAAACCACCACCAACCTGATCGGCAACGGACTGGTGGCGCTATCCGGCAATCCTGTGCAGAAAAAACGGCTGATCGAAAATCCTGATCTGATCAAGACCGCGGTCGAGGAAATTCTGCGATTTGAAAGCTCGAACCAGCTCGGCAACCGCATGACGACGGAGCACGTCGAGCTCGGCGGCATCACGCTATCGGCCGGTACGCCGCTGACGCTGTGCATAGGTGCTGCCAACCGCGACCCCAAACAATTCACCGATCCCGAAAACCTTGACATCGGCCGCACGCCGAACCGGCACCTTGCCTTTGGCACCGGCGCGCATCAATGCGCCGGGATGGCGCTGGCGCGGCTTGAAGGCGCCATCGCGATTTCGCGATTCCTGGCACGATTTCCGGATTACGTGCTGAACGGCGCGCCGACGCGCGGCGGCCGCGTTCGCTTTCGCGGGTTTTTGAGCGTGCCGTGCGAGGTCAGCTAGGGGGGATGACTTTTCTTCGAATCGTCATCCCGCGCTATCTTTTTGTTTGAGCATGATCTCCGGGCATACGCTTCGCGTTTGTCCCGAGGGAAAACCGGTACCCACTTTTTCCGGATCATGCTGTAATGCCGTTGCCGTGTTGAGGTCTGGAACTGGGTTCACGTCGATATCTCCTCGGGGCACGCGCATGGCAAGCGCGCGCGGCTCGGCAACGCGCGGGGCGACCCTTCGCTGTGGCGAGCCGGTGCAACTTCAATTGTGGGTAAGGATTTCTTGCCTGCAATCGCGCCGAAGAGCCCGTTGTCGGGCAGGGCCATGGGCGTTTTGCAAATTGCGCGGTGATGCAAAAGTGCCGCTGATTTGCCCGACGTGTCAAGATGTTTTCGAAGGATTCGCTCAAAGCATCCATGCCAGCGACCGTCATGCTACTTTGCATGGGGTTGTTTTCGATATTTTAGTTGGAAGCGAGCGCCGCGTCGGCCCTTGCGGCTGTCTTTCCCGTTGATGATCGCAGCATGGCCTGAACTGAATCCGCGGACAGACCGTTTCAATCAAAAAACCATCCCGCTCTAGGGCGTGGGCGCATCAAACAGCTCCCGACGCTTTGATTCATCTCGACCTGAAATAATAATCTTCTTCGCCCGGAAGAGATCCATAGACGAATGGCCGCTGCTGATTGCCAGTAGCTTTCAGAACGTCACTGGTGACGAGGCGGAAAAGCTTGTTGATTTCAATGGTTGGCTGCTGCAATCGCTTGATAAGCGAGGCCGCAAACGGACTGTGGCTGCCGGCTCCGTCCTCCGCCGTCTCGCCATCCTTCGCGGCAAACACGATGAGTGTGGCACCCAGGGGTTCGATGGCAGCTAGTCCGCGGCTTATCGAGCGTGTCGCGATGCTGCGATGCATCTTTTTCAAAAAAGGATTATCGCGGCATGCGTCGAGCATCACAAGCCTGAGCTTTTTCGCGTTTTCGACCGCCCTTAGAATTCGATCCACTGAAACTGCCTCATCCTGAATATCCCGGTCGTCCCCCAATCTTGCGTCGATCGGCACGAGATAATTCGTGCCACTGACTTCCAGCCCGTGACCGGCATAATAGACCACGGCCCAATCCGACGTGTCAGCCTCGCGTTGAAAATCATTGAGGGAGGCAATCATGCTTGCCCTGGTCATATCCAAAGCTATTCGCACGCTGGTGAATCCGTCGGCCTTGAGCACATCAGCAATCGCTCTTGCATCGTTGGTGGTATTAGCTAATCCGCTCACAGCTTGATAAGCGGCATTCCCAATGACAAGCGCCACGCGGCGCTCCGGCCCGGAAGGCAAATTGGCGGCAGGTGCCGGGCTTGGTTCGACCACCTCTTGATTCGAATGTGCATTGGGAGCCGCACCCACCTCTTGTGAGGGTTGAGCGATCTGATTCAAGGCTGTTCGGGCATTGGCGTTGCCTTGGTCGGCGGCGAGCTTGAAGAGGCGCGCAGCCTCACGGTTGTCCATGGTGAGGCCGCCACGGCCGTCCCGGTAGAAAATACCAAGATTTTGTTGCCCATAGGCGTTGTTCTGATCGGAGGCCAGCTTGAAGAGGCGCGCGGCCTCGCGCTCGTCCTTGGTGAGGCTACCGCGGCCGTCCCTGTAAAGAACGCCGAGATTATTTTGCCCGGCGGCGTTGCCCTGGTCGGCGGCGAGCTTGTAGAGGCGCACAGCCTCACGGTCGTCTTTGGCAAGGTCACCGAGGCCTCTCTCGTAGAAGTAACCAAGACTAGCTCTGGCGCCAGGGTTGCCTTGGTCGGCGGCCAGCTTGAAGAGGCGCGCAGCCTCGCGCTCGTCCTTGGCAAGGCCACCCAAGCCGTCTCGATATAAACCGCCGAGGTTGTGTTGACCGTAGGAGTTGCCCTGATCGGCAGCGAGCTTGAAGAGGCGCAGAGCCTCGCGGTCGTCCTTGGTGAGGCCAGCGCCGCCATCTCGATAGAAAACGCCAAGATTGTTTTGCGCTGCGGCGTTACCCTGATCCGCGGCGAGCCGGTAAAGCCGCGCCGCCTCGCGGGTGTCCTTGGGAAGGCCTCCGCGACCGGTTTCGTAGAAATAGCCGAGACTGGCTCTCGCGTCTGCGAGGGCCTGGTCGGCGGCCAGCTTGAATAGCCGCACCGCCTCGCGGTCGTCCTTGCCGAGACCGCCGCGGCCATCTCGGTAGAAGCCGCCGAGATTTTGCTGTGCGTAAGCGTTACCCTGATCGGCGGCGAGCTTGAAGAGGCGCAGAGCCTCGCGGTCGTCTTTGGTGAGGCCGCCACCGCCGTCTCTGTAAAGAACGCCGAGATTGTTTCGTGCCGCGGCGTTGCCCTGGTCGGCGGCAAGCTTATAGAGGCGTGCAGCCTTGCGATCGTCTTTGGCAAGGCCACCCCGGCCGGTTTCGTAGAAATAGCCGAGACGAACTTGCGCACTGGCGTTACCCTGGTCGGCGTCGCGCTGGAGGAGGCGTACCGTCTCTTCGTCGCTCATCGCAAAGCCAACGCCGGGCAGTGCAACAAGCGTTAGCCCTATTGCGAGTGCCAGCAGAATGCGACGCATCAGCTATTCCTCCAGGTCGCATGGGTCGGTTGGACGCACTCCCGATATTAGTTTCCGCAGCCGAGACCTTGCAAGCGGCAAAGCGTTTTCGGGACCGTGATGTCTGCCTTCGGCTTAGTCGCCGAAACCGACATAGCGGACGAAATCGTGGTTTGCCTCGCGGTCGGACGTGACAGCATTGGCGGGGAAGCTGTCATCGGGATAGCCCATGGCGACGCACGTCATGATGACTTGATCCTCCGGGATGTTTGCGACCTCGCGCACGATATCCGATCGGGTGATCCCCTGACCATTGATGACGGATCCAAGGCCGCGATTCCAGGCTGCGAGAACAATGCCGTAGCAGAGTGCGCCGAGATCGAAGTGGCAAGTCGCGCCGGGGTCGAGAATTCGGTCATAGGTCAGCACCATCGAGACCGGCGCATCGAACTGCCTGAATCCGCGCAGCACCCAGTCCTGCCGCATCGGCTTGTCGTCACGCGCAATTCCCATCACGGCGAAGAGTTGCTTGGCGATGTCGACCTGCCGTTTGCGATGGATGCCCTGATATTCCCCGTGCGAGACAATGTCCCGTTTCGGCTTGGCGCCGGCGAGCATCTCTTCCATGTTGCGCCGACGGACCCGCTCCAGCGGTTCTCCCGTCAAGACGTGCACATGCCAGGGCTGGGTGTTCATGGAAGATGGCGCGCGCTTGGCTATTCCGATGATCTCTTCGATCACGTTGCGCGGCACCGGCTCGGCCCTGAAGCCACGCACACTTCTGCGCGTGTTGACTAACTCCTCAAAATCCATTTCGGGGGTCCTCAAAAAATGTAGCAACCATTAAAACGCGGCAGGTTTTTCGGCCCCCGCCGCCGCCGGTCATGCTCCGGCCGTCGTTTGGCCATCCGCAACCTTGTCTTGCGTCCTGGTTTCGAAATCGCTGGCGTCGTGACGTTCGTGCAACTGGCTTGAGGGCTCGCCCCAGGTGCGGTTCACCATTCGCCCCCGCCGCACGGCCGGACGTGCGGCAATGGCATCTGCCCAGCGCTGCACGTTTTTGTACTCCTGCACACCCAGGAATTCGCCCGCGCCATAGAGCACGCCCTTCGCCAAACCGCCGTACCAGGGCCAGATCGCGATGTCTGCGATCGAATAGTCGTCGCCCGCCACATACGCGTTGTCCGCGAGATGCCGGTCGAGCACGGCGCGTAGGCGTAGAAGTGACCAAACCCGCCGCCGAGAAAAGGCGCGCTGCCCATCTGCCAGAACAACCACGACATGCATTCGGCGCGCTTAGCGACGTCGGTTGGCAGGAACGCCCCGAACTTCTCAGCGAGATGCAACAGGATCGAGCCTGATTCGAACACCCGGATCGGCGCCGGCCCACTGTGGTCCATCAGCGCCGGTATCTTGGAGTTCGGATTCACCGCCACGAAGCCGCTGCCGAACTGATTGCCGTCGATACGGATCA
>WNFD01007684.1_pt1 | contig 14769 bp, 12 predicted proteins | sample 5400491 | NCBI WGS metagenome assembly WNFD01 (sample SAMN13153343, study PRJNA577476) | soil metagenome | isolation source: 120 cm saprolite under Douglas fir tree site 2 hole 2 replicate 2 | place: USA:California | collected 2015-04-18
CAAATGTCCCGGCGTTTTTATTGGCCGCACGTCACAGCCACTTCTTCCATCGAAAGTAGACGATCGGCAAGACGGCGGCGAACACCATCAAGATCAGTGCGAAGGGATAACCGAATTCCCATTCGAGTTCGACCATGCCCCGGTGGAAATTCATTCCGTAGATCGAGGCCACCAGCGTGGGCGGCATGAAGATCACCGCCGCGATCGAGAAGATCTTGATGATGGCGTTCTGTTCGATGTTGACCACGCCAAGCATGGCGTCGAGCAAAAAGGTGATCTTGTTGGCGAGATAAGTCGCGTGGTCGGACAGCGAAGCGGTGTCGCGCCGCATCGATTGCAGGTGGGCGCGTACATCTTTGGCCCAGCGCATGCCTTCGGCTTCGTTCGAAAGAAAGAGCAACAGGCGGCCAATCGACACAAGGCTCTCGCGCACCTTGGAGGTCAGATCGCCTTTGCGTCCGAGCGCTTTGAGCACATCCTTGTAGGATGGCGGCTTGGCCTCGTCTTCCGGCTCGAAAATCGTGTGAGAAACATGGTCGACCTCCACGCCAATACGCTCAAGGATATCGGCCGAGCGGTCGATCACCGCATCGAGCAAATCCATCAACACCAGTTCGCCAGTGATCTTGGCCGGGCAAGACCGCGCCAGCTTGTGCTCCACAATGGCGAACGGACGCGGGTCGTCATAACGCACCGTCGCGAGCTTGTGGCCCGAAAGAATGAAGGTGACCGGCGTGGTCTTGGGTGTTGCCGTATCCGACCGGCACATCAACGTCGCCGTCATGTAGCGCGCACCGTTCTCGACATAGAGCCGGCTCGAGACCTCGATCTCCTGCATTTCTTCGCGCGTAGGGACAGCAATGCCGAGCAGTTTCTCGACCATTTTGTCTTCTTGGACGGTCGGCGTGACCATATCGATCCACACCGCGTCGTCCGGCGGTGGCGAGCCCGGCTCAACGGAAATTCGTTCGAGGGTGGTGCCGAGCGGGACGTAGACCGTAAGCATCCAATCACCATCTTGCGCATGATCCGTGCCGGGATCATGTCGCGGCCACGCCGTCTCTCATGACCCGATCGCGCGGATTTGCGCAAGACATAATTGCCCGCCGCGCGGCCGCATGTGCGGCCGCGCACGGGATCGTGGCGGTGATGAATGGCGGAAGTCGGTTCTTGTTACGCCGCAGCCGGCGTGTGACCCGCTAGTCGCGATCGTCGGGCTCGATGTGGGTCTCGGTCACATTGCGCAGGACACCTTGGTGGTGAACCGCGCCCGCAACTGCCGAAATCCCAATCTTGCCGTAGCGGTTGTCGAGATTGGTGTATTGCCGGGCGGAGTCTTGCTTCTGCTCCGTTACTTTCATTTCCATTGTACTTAACTCCAGTCCTTCCTTGCGTTTGTCCCTTGAGACGAGTGTGGTGACTCAGTGGGGCGGAATTGCGCGGCAAATCGTGTCCTCTTGTGGCATTTGACCCACAGTGCAAACGGCCCCAGCCCGGACAGTATAGGTCCGGCGTTGGTAAACCCCGCCTTAAGGTCTTGGGACCAATGTCGTTTTGGGAGTTAACGAATCCGGAACCAAGTGCGGCATTCCTGCAACAGGTACACAGGAAGGTGACTGGGGACACGCTGGAAACCATGGCAATGGCAGGGCTTTTTCGGTTAATAGCGACATGAGGCAATTTTGTTGCGGGCGCTGCATGGCGACCGGGAAATAGAGGAAGAGAATGGCGATCAGGGGGATATTGGTTGTCCTGTTCGGGGCGGGTTTAGTGCTGGGCGGTTGCATGCAGTCGACGATCGAACCATCGTCGGAAGCGAATTTCACCCCGCGCGACAAGAAGTTGCTGGCAGCGGCGCCTTACGAGAAAGCGACGATCCCTGAGCCGTATAAGCGGCATATCGTCGAATATCACCGCAGGGAAGCGCCTGGCACGATCATGATCGATTCCGACGCGCGCTATCTCTATTACGTGCTGCCCGATGGCAAGGCGATCCGCTACGGCGTAACCGTTGGCGAAGAAGCCATGGCATGGTCGGGCGTGGCCAAAGTCGAGCGCATGACGGAATGGCCGGCGTGGAATCCGACGCCTGGCGAGATCCAGCGCATGGGCGTGCCGTCTTATGTCGCTCCAGGCCCGCAGAATCCGATGGGCGCGCGCGCGATGTATCTGTTCCAGGGCAACAAGGACACCCTCTACCGTATTCACGGCACCAACCAGCCTGAATATATCGGCGAGGCCATCTCCTCGGGCTGCATCCGCATGACCAACGAGGATGTCATCGATCTCTACAAGCGCGTGAAGACCGGCACCGTTGTGGTCGTGCTGGCGCCCCATCAGGGCGACTCACCGGCCAATCCGCGCGTGGCCGCGGCGACACCGTTCCGCTGAGCACCAGCGGATTGAATTGAAAACGGCGCCCTCGCGGCGCCGTTTTTATTTGAATCGCGATGAACTCAGAGTTCGCTAAGGCCCCGGATTGGGGCACGCGTCAGCCGAGCGCGATGCGCACAATTTCCGGCGGCACGCCGAACCGCAACGGCACCATGCTGCAGCCAAGCCCGCCCGACACGATCATGTTTCGTCCGCTCTCGACGATGTGACCGTAAGCGAAACGCGCGCCGTAGGCCGATGGCGCCCACACTGGCGGCACGAATGGCAAACGGATTTGTCCGCCGTGAGTATGGCCAGCTATGGTGAGAGCGACGCGCTCCGGCACTTCGGTGAAAATATCGGGTTCATGCGCGATCAGGATGACCGGATCGTCGGTGCGGATACGCGCCAACGTGCGGGGCAGATCGTCTACACCTTTAAACCTGCTCGGTCCGAGCCGATAGGCAATCTGGTCGCCGAGCCCCGCCAGCCAGAAACGGCGGCCAGGCGGACCCAAAAGGATCGCGTCATTTTGCATCATCGGCAATCGGACTTTATCGAGCGCGCGGCGCACGCCGTCGACGTCGTACCACCAGTCGTGATTGCCCAGGATCGAATAGACGCCGAGCGGTGCGTGCAGGCGCGCGAGTTCGGCTGCCCAGACCGGATGCGGCACCCGTTCCGTCACAAAATGATGCGTGGCGAAAAAGTCGCCGAGCACGACCGTCAAATCGCTACCAAGCTCATTGGCAGCCTCGACCACCTGCCGCACGCGTTCGACACCCATATTGGGGCCGCCAGCGTGGAGATCCGCGACGACGGTGATGGTCAGGCGCTGACCTTTCGGCCAAGCGGATGGCGAAAGACGATAGTCGGTGATCACCAGCTCATGCGCCGCTTGCAGGGCGGCATAGGCGCCGGTCGGCAGCAAAAGCGCGCCAGCGCCGGCAAGTCCCAGCCCGCCTTTGATCAAGCCGCGGCGCGTAAGCATGCGCGGTTGTGGGCTCACAAAGGCCGTGGGATCACTAATCGTCATGTGCTGCTTGCTACGCCGGAACTATGAATGGAGGGTGCACGCGCTCTCACAATTTACGTGCATGGGCGGGTTCATCGGCGCTGACCGGCCGCGGAAGCGGCAGCGGAACGTGCTCGGCGATGTCAGCGGCGGGTGGCATGCGCACGTCCCATTGACACAATCGGTATCCCTGGCGGCGGTCCGCCAAATCGAGATGGATGTGAGATTCATGGTTACTGTCGGAGCCAGGGCCAAGAACTGTCGTGAACCGGTGGCACGCACTTTCACGTATGTCGTCACGGAAACCTTTCGCAACTGAAACGTCAGTCAACGCAAGCATACGGCCGTCGGATAATATGAATGCGCGCACATCGACGGCGTTGCCCTTGCCATGTTCGCTGAGCTTGGCACCGGCCACACGATTGCGCCCTCTGCATTCAAAATCATCATAGGTCTCGATCGTGCGCAGCGCAGCGCCGAGCTTTTCTGCACGAGGCGCCGCCTCGTCGCGCAACCAGCTCGCGAGCGACTCGGCAAACGCGCAACGCAGTACGGGCGCCGGCTTGAGTTCGATGCGCGCGCCGGCGGCAAGAAGCACCACGTCGAGGCGAACCATGTCACTGCCGCCGCAGGCATCGGGGCCGATCAGACGGGGCATCGGCTGCATTGTCGCGATCTTCCCCAGGCGGTCGTCGCACTCGGTCGGCACGCTCGTGACATCGGCGGAACTGAAATCGGGGCCGGCCGCTTCGCGAAAGGTCTGCGGCACGGTCCACACCAGGGGGCGCGGCCTCGGCAGCGGTACATCCTCGGCAACGGCGATACCGCCGCCAGCGCCTGCCAGCCAAAGGAGTGCCATCAAAAGCCGCATGGCAGCAGATATTGGCAGGGATTACGGCATTTATACGGGGTGCCTTGAAGCCGAAAGAGCCGCCGGGGCGTAACTATTCACGAAACCGTTGCGCCTTCCGGCCCGGCAGCTAACCTTAACGCCGACCGGCGAGGGGCGCCGGTCCAAGAGCGTCTTAATCGCGCATGACTTAAATCATGCGTTGCACAGAGAGGGGAATGCCATGCTCGGCCTGATGCAGGACTGGCCGTTGCTGTGCCATCGCATCATCGACCATGCCGCCACGTTTCACGGCGAGCGTAAAGTCATCACCCGCTCGGTCGAGGGTCCGATCCACACAACCGATTACGCCGAAATCCGCGCGCGCGCTCTCAAGGTGGCGCAGCGGCTGGAGAAAGACGGCATCAAACTCGGTGATCGTGTGGCGACGCTCGCGTGGAATACCTGGCGGCATCTCGAAGTCTGGTACGGCATCCTCGGCATCGGCGCGGTCTATCACACCGTCAATCCGCGCCTGTTCCCTGAGCAGATCGCCTGGATCGTCAACCACGCCGGCGACCGGGTGATGATCACAGATCTCACCTTCGTGCCGTTGCTCGAAAAGATCGCGGACAAACTCGCGACCATCGAGCGCTACATCGTCCTCACCGATGCGGCCCACATGCCGAAGACCACGCTGAAAAATGCGGTGGCCTACGAAGACTGGATCGGCGAGGTCGACGGCGATTTTGCCTGGAAGACCTTCGACGAGAACACCGCCGCCGGCATGTGCTACACGTCCGGCACCACCGGGCATCCCAAGGGCGTGCTCTACTCGCACCGGTCCAACGTGTTGCACGCCTTCATGGCGGCAATGCCGGATTGCAAGGGCCTCTCCTCACGCGACGTTGTGCTTCCCGTGGTGCCGCTGTTTCACGCCAATGGCTGGTCCCTCGCCTTCTCCACGCCGATGGTCGGCGCCACGATGGTGATGCCGGGCGCGAAGCTCGACGGCCCGTCGATCTACGAGCTGCTCGATACTTACAAAGTCTCGTTCACTGCCGCGGTGCCGACCGTGTGGCTCATGCTCCTGCAAGACCTGGAAAAGACCGGCGGCAAGCTGCCGCACCTCAAGCGCGTGGTAATCGGCGGTTCGGCCTGCCCGCGCGCCATGACCAAGACCTTCCAGGACAATTACGGCGTCGAGGTCGTTCATGCCTGGGGCATGACCGAAATGAGCCCGCTCGGCTCGCTTTGTACGATGAAGCCGGAATATGCCGCGCTCTCCGGCGAGGCGCGCCTCGACGTGGAGATGAAACAGGGCCATCCGCCGTTTGGTGTGGAAATGAAGATCACCGACGACCACGGCAAGCCATTGCCGTGGGACGGAAAAACTTTTGGCCGGCTCAAGGTGCGCGGGCCGGCGGTGGCCACGAGCTATTTTAAAGTCGATGGCGATCCGGTGTTCGAAAAAGACGGCTGGTTCGATACCGGTGACGTCGCCACCATGGACCGCTACGGATATATGCAGATCACCGACCGCGCCAAGGATGTGATCAAATCGGGCGGCGAATGGATTTCGTCGATCGATCTTGAAAATCTGGCGGTCGGGCATCCGAAAGTCGGGGAAGCCGCCGTCATTGGCGTGTCTCATCCGAAGTGGGATGAGCGTCCGCTGTTGGTCATCGTGCTCAAGAAGGGCGAAACCGCCACCAAGGAAGACATCCTTGGCTTCATGCAGGGCAAGATCGCGAAGTGGTGGATGCCCGATGACGTCGTGTTCGTCGACGAAATCCCGCACACCGCGACCGGCAAAATCCAGAAGCTCACGCTGCGAAAGCAATTCAAAGACTATCGATTGCCGACGACACAAGCGGCGGAGTGAGAATTGCGCCGGGACGCGCGCCACTCGTTCCTGGATTTCGATGATTACGGGCCTTGGTTCGCCAGGAACCGACCCCTTGTCATTATCACCAATGTATATTGTCAATAGTGTCACCTGTCCTGTATCCTCCAATTGGGCCATTTAGCTCTCCGTAACGACCAACACGGAGTACGAGCCATGAAACGCTATGTAATCGAGCGCGACTTGCCGGGCGTCGGCGGAATGAGTCGCGCGCAGCTCAAGGAGGCCGCGGCGACGTCCAACGGTGCGCTGGCGAAGCTCGCCGGCAAAACGCAGTGGGAGCATTCCTATGTCGTGGATGACAAAACCTTCTGCATTTACCTCGCCGAGAGCGAGGCCGCCGTTCGCGAGCACGCCAAGCTGAGCGGCTTTCCCGCGACCAAAATCACCGAAGTCCGCACCATCATCGATCCGATGACCGCGACGGGCTGATGATGCGACGCCGCCGCGCCGGGATTGCCGGCGGCGTTTCACATCAAGTCGTGGGCATGGGCGGTTCTGCTGGCACGACCTGAAAAGGAATGGCTATGGGTAAAAAAGCGGCACCGCGAGTAAGCAGCGGCATGAAAAAAGTGCCGCATCCCGGCGGAGGTGACAACCTGGTGGACGTCACCATTGTCGTTTTCGAAGATGGCTACGCGTCAACGGCAATAGCGCCTATCGAGATATTCCACTCTGCGGGTGTGGTCTGGAATTGGCTGCATGGCGAAACGGTCCATCCGCGATTCCGGGTGCGGACTGCATCGATCGACGGCCGGAAAGTGAATGCGGCCGGCTCTCTCGGCCTCACGCCCGACTGCGCAATCGGGGACATAAAGCATACCGACATTATCGTCATCGCTGCGCCCGGCTGGGACGTTCTCGACGAGATCGCAAAAAATACAACCCTCGTGCCGTGGGTGAAGAGGTGGCACGACCGCGGCGCCTACATTGCTGGCGCATGCACCGGTGTCGCCTTCCTTGCAGAAAGTGGAATCCTCAATGGCCGGGTTGCGACGACCCATTGGGGCGTCGCCGAGATATTTCGGAAACGCTACCCCGAGGTGTGCTGGCAGACCGACCAATTCGTGACGGAAGATGGCCGGTTGTTCTGCAGCGGCGGGGTCTATGCCTCAATCGATTTGAGCCTTTACCTGGTGGAGAAGTTCTGCGGCCACGAAATCGCGCTGCAAGTCGCCAAATCCCTGCTTCTGAGCATGCCACGAGGCCGGCAATCGGGATATTCGGTCGTACAACTCTCGCGTCCGCATTCCGACGACAAGATTCGACAAACCGAAGAATACGCGCAGCAACATTTCCACGGCGATGTGTCGATCGACATCCTCGCCAAGCGTATCGGAATGGGCCCGCGCAATTTCATCCGACGCTTCAAGGCTGCAACCGGCCGCCTGCCCGGTGCATACATTCAAACGCTGCGCGTTTCGGCGGCAAAGGAATTGCTCGAGCACGGCGCGTCGTCGATCCAGACGGTCAGCTCTAGAATCGGCTACGAAGATGTTGCGTTCTTCAGGAGCCTGTTCAAGCGCCACACGGGAATGACACCGGGAGAGTATCGAGACCGATTTTCGCAAATGACTTTTGAACGCGGGGAACTCGCGTCCAGCAGGCCACCCGACTAGCCCTCCATTAACGAAATTTCGCTATGTCCGGTCGTAGGCACGGGCGAACTTCGCAATACTGCGGCCAATTGGCTGCTCCGCCCAGAGTTAACGGCGGGTAATTGATTTAAATTTGAGGTAATGGCGTCCCAATCGCTTAAGGGCCCTTTCGTAGGGTCGGCTGTTTGGTGGAGCACTTATCTGCTCGGGGCCACAGCACGATCTCGGACGCATGGTACAAATTGTCATCCTCGATGATCGGGAGACCAATCGCAAGATTTTCTCGAAGCTTGCAGCCTCGATCGAATCTGGCGTGACGGTACACAGTTTCGGCGATCCGGTGGAGCTACTCGCGTGGCTCAAGCACAACACGCCCGATTTGATCGTCACCGACTTCAAGATGCCGACAATGGACGGCGCGGAATTTATCTGCCGGCTTCGCGCGCAACCCGGTTGTGGCGAGATTCCCGTGATCGTCATCACGGTTTACGAGGAGCGCGAATTTCGGCTCCGCGCGCTTGAGGCCGGTGCTACCGATTTCCTCCATAGCCCGGTCGACCACCAAGAGTTCGTCACACGTGCCCGCAATCTCCTAAAGTTGCGCAAGCAGCAAATCCAGCTCGCCGCCCGTGCCGACAACCTCGCGCAGGAACTCAAGGACTCCGAGCGCTCGCGCGAAGAAGCATTGCGCGATTCGAGCGAACGGCTCGCCCAGGTCATCGATACCGTTCCGGCCATGATCAGCGCTACCGATAGCGACGGGCGCATCCTGTTCATGAACGCGTATCAGGCTGCGCTTGCCGGCGTCGGCCCTACCGAAGCGATCGGACTCGATATGAAGCGCGCGTTTGGCGAGGACTATGCCACGCGCAGCAAGACGCTCGACCGCAAGGTCATCAACATCCAGGCCGCATTACCGAGCTTCGAGGAAGAGATCGTTGACGCAAGTGGAGCAAAACGCGTATTCCTGACGACAAAAACGCCGCTGCGCGATGGCTCCAATGCAGTGGTCGCCGTGCTGACCTCTTCGCTTGATATCACGGACCGCAAACGCGCCGAAAATCACCTTTTTTACATGGCGCATCACGATGGATTGACCGGGCTCGCGAACCGCGCGCTGTTGTCCGACCGGCTACGCCGCGAAATCGCGCGCACGCGGCGAGGCGATCGCCCCTTCGCTCTCCACCTCATCGATCTCGACGGCTTCAAAGACATCAACGACGGGCTCGGTCACCAGGCCGGCGACGAGTTCCTTGTGGAGGTTGCCGCCCGGCTGCGTTCGGTCGTGCGCGACATCGACACGGTTGCCCGTCTCGGCGGCGACGAATTCGCGGTCTTGCAGACGCGCGTCACCCGAAACGAAGATGCGGCCGATATGGCCACCCGGATCCTCGAAGCCGTCGGCAAGCCGTGGTCAAATGCGGGGAAGCAGGTCAATTCGAGCGTAAGTATCGGCATCACGATCCACCCCGCCGACGGCGCCGACGTGCAAGATCTTCTGCGCAACGGCGACCTTGCAATGTATCGAGCAAAGCACGATGGCGGAAAAGTCTTTCGATTCTACGCCTCGGACATGGATCGGCGAGCGCGTGCGAGCCTGGTCCTCGACGCCGATTTGCGCGAGGCAATCGACGAGGGGCAATTCGTCCTGCACTACCAGCCGCAGATCGCGCTCAGAACGGGCCAGGTTGCCGGCGTAGAGGCCCTGCTGCGCTGGCAACGCCGCGGGCACGGCCTTGTCGGGCCAGGCGACTTCCTGGCTCGGGCCGAGGAAAACGGCCTTATCGTTCCGATCAACGAATGGGCACTTCGCGAGGCCTGCCGTCAGGCAAAAACATGGCAGCAGCGCGGACAGCCACCGCTTCGTATCGGCGTTAATTTGTCCTCGATCCAGTTCTTCAAGCAGAACGTCCCGTTGCTGGTGACCAAGGTTCTTGCGGAGACCGGGCTCGATCCTTGGCTGCTCGATCTGGAGCTGACGGAAAGCATCGTCATGCATAATGCCGAGGCGGTCTCCAAGGACCTGCAACAGCTACGCGAACTCGGCGTCGGCATTTCAATAGACGATTTCGGCACGCGCTATTCAACTCTCTCCTACGTCAAGCATTTTCCGGTCGACCGGCTCAAGATCGATCAGTGTTTCGTTCGCGATATGGCAACCAACCCGAGCGACGCCGCGATCGTCCGAGCGATCGTGAGCCTGGGCCACAGCCTCGATCTCGAGATCGTTGCGGAAGGCGTAGAAACCGTTCAGCAAGCCACGCTTTTGCGTGCTGAAGGGTGCGACGAAGTGCAGGGCTTCTATTACGCGGAGGCGATGCAGGCTGATGAGCTGATCGCGTACGTCAGAGAAATTCGCGCACGGGCGCGCAGCGCGTGAGACTCGAGATGCGCGCCGCGGTATTCCGAAAAACCGTCCCGCCCTCACACGCCAACCGGCGCGTGACTCAGTTCTTTTCCTGGGTCGTGAGCAGGCTACGCAATCGGCCGGATTCCGAACACGAGCTGACAGTTAACCGGTTCGCGATTAGCGGGACCGCATTCGCCTATCTTCTAATCGCAGCGCAGTTTGGCCAACTCGGCGCCCAGCGGATGCTGCACGAACAAAGTCCGTATTTCGCCGTCTATCAAATCGTCTCCCTTATCCTGTTTTGTCACCTGCTCTATCGACCGGGGGTTTCCGTCGGGCGGCGCCTCGTCGGAATGGTCTTCGATCTCGGCCTTTTTTCATACGGGATGCACGTCGGCGGTGAGACTTTCGCGCTACTTTATCCCGTCTATCTGTGGGTCATTTTTGGAAACGGTTTTCGCTTTGGCGTGCCCTACCTGCTAGCCGCCTCCGCAACCAGCGTTCTTACCTTCGGCACCGTCATCATGACGACTGCTTTCTGGCAGGCGCATCGTGGGCTGGCTGCCGGCCTGACCGCGGGTCACACTGATCCGTAAGCTGTCGGAAGCCAAACGCCAGGCCGAAGAAGCAAACCGCGCCAAGAGCGCCTTCCTCGCCAGCATGAGCCACGAATTCCGCACGCCGCTCAATGCCATCATCGGGCTGAGCGACTTGCTGCGTGAAACCTCGCTGGATCCCGAGCAAGATGAGATGTCCGACACGATCGGAATGTCCGGACGCCAGCTGCTCACTTTGATCAATTCCGTCCTCGATTTCTCGCTCGCCGAGTCTGGCAGAATAACAATCAAGACTGCTGATTTTGACCTTGTCCCCATACTCGGAGAAATCCGAAACATGCTCGCGGTCGAGGCACAACATAATGGCGTACGGCTAGCAATTCACTGCACGGCCCGCACGCCGCGGTTCTTGGTTGGAGACAAACATCATCTCGAGGAAGTGCTTATCAACCTTGCGGGCAACGCCGTTAAGTTTACCGAACGCGGCTTCGTCGTCATAGCGGTCGACACTGTTGCGCGCGATGGGGACAAGGTTCGACTGCGTTTCGAGGTGACTGACACCGGAATTGGCATTAGCGCGGACGCGCAGGCCCGTGTATTCGAGCGCTTCACGCAGGCCGACGAGACCATCATTGATCGTTTTGGCGGCACAGGCCTTGGCCTCGCCATCGCAAGGCAGCTCGTCGAACTTCAGGGCGGGACCATTGGTGTCGAGAGCACGCTCGGCAAGGGCAGCACTTTCTGGTTCGAGATCGTATTACAGGCACAGGCACAAGACCCGCCGCAGGATCTTGCAGCGCCGGTGCCGGTCCTCTTCGTCGGCGGCAGTGATGCTGATCGCGCTCTGGTGAATTCCTGCGTGCCAAAGGTGACGTTCACTGACACCATGGACGAAACCGCTGCCGCACTGAAGTCGCTACGCGCGGAAGGTGTGCGCCGTCCGATCGCGATTATTCATCATGAAATATGCGATGCGACGGATGATGCCGCGTTCAGTCGTATCATGGGCGAAAACCTCGCTTCCGCGCCCGCTCTCATATTGCTCACAGATGATTCCAGCGAGGGTTTGCCCGCCAGCATTGTGCGCAGCCGATTCGTCACGACGCTGACTTCTCCGCTCGATCCACTAAAGCTTATGGCAGGCTTGCAAATCGCGCGTGGCAATGGCACAGCCGAGCGCCCCGAAGGTGCAAGTATTCGCACGATCGTTGCGTCCCGTCGTTCACTCTCGATCCTGGTCGCCGAGGATACACGGACCAACCAGATGGTCATCGCCAAAGTGCTAGATCGCGCCGGCCATCGTGTTACGATAGTCGACACCGGCGAGGCCGCTCTTGACGTGCTCGAAACGCAGGAATTTGACCTCGTTCTGATGGACGTGAACATGCCGGTCATGAACGGCATCGAGGCAACCAAACTCTATCGCTTCGCCGCCCTCGGCCGGCCACGCGTGCCAATCGTGGCACTCACGGCCGATGCGACAGAGGACGTGAGGCGGCGTTGCGAGGAAGCCGGCATGGATGCCTGCCTCACCAAGCCGATCGAGCCGCGTCGCCTGCTCGAAATCATTGGAACACTCGTGACCGATGATGGCAATAATCCACGACCTGGCTCGAACAAAGGTGAAGTCGCGAGCTACATCTCCGCTCGCGCGCGCGCTATTACGGCTCCCGCCGTCGATTCGCATACCCTTAACGAGCTCGCAAACCTGGGTGGCAAAGAATTCGTCGATGAACTCGCGGGACAATTCCTCGACGACGCGGGCGATATCCTACTCCAACTTACGGAGATAGCGGCATCAGGCGACTACGAGGCATTCCGCGAGCATCTTCACGCGCTGCGCAGCGCCGCAGCTAATATCGGCGCGCGTGGTATCTACGAGATGTGCTTGTCCTGGCGAAATATTGCCCCCGAGGATCTCGAAAGCCAGGGTGAAATGTACCTCAAGATTCTGCACGAAGAATTTGAACGAGTGCGCATCGCATTGCGGGCACAAATTTCTAAGCGCAACGTCGCGGCTTGATGCGCAAACTCGGCTAGGGGCGAACGTACCTGACACGGCGCAATTGCGCATTCGCCAAGCGTTCCATGTTGCGCAGATCTGACTCTTGAAGCCGCATCGCATGCTCCGCCCAGATATCGGTGACATCGCGCAGTTCCTCGAGCGAGAATGGATTGACGCAGAGGTTCACGTCGCGGATACGCTGATGCACGGTGTGGTGGCGGCGATTGCGCGCGATGTAGTCGCGCACCGCCTCCTCCCCGCGGCCATCCTCAGCCAGGATGTCAACGAGGCCCATTTCGTAAAGTTCCGGAGCGCTGTAAACACGGCCACTGAGGATCATTTTTTGAGCACGCGTCGCGTCGAGCTTGCGCGAGAGGAAGCTAAAGGCACCCATACCGGGAAATAGGTTGAACAGGATTTCGGGCAGGCCGAACTTCGCTTTTTTCTCTGCCACGATCACGTTGAAGGACAATGCACCTTCGAAGCCGCCGCCAAGTGCATCGCCTTGCACAAGTGCGATCGTGATCAGCGGCAGGTGGAAGCCGACGGTCATATGGTAGGCGACGTCGACGCAGTCGTGCGCATAGTTGCGCAGCGCCGCGAGATCACGCGCGCGAATGCTTTTTATGAAAAAATTGAGGTCGCCACCGAGATTATAGACACCAGGAAGGCGCGAGCCCCCGACGAAGTATTTGATCGGTGCTGTCTCGCCGGGCCGCAAATTCGCGAACATGCGCTGCAGCCGCCGGCGCATGGAAATCAGCTCTTGCAGCAGAGACCGTGTGAAGCTTGGTGGACCCGCTGGCCGCATATAGCACCAGATCGTCTCGTCCTGCGGGCTAAGCGTTAGATCGATCTCCGAAAAGCGCGCATTGGCGAATTCGATATCGAAATTGATACGAGAGCGATCAATGATGCCTTGGCCGCCCGCCGGCACAAGGCTGGTCGGCGACCAGAGTTCCAACTGTGTTGGAGTCCTGGCTTGCGCACCCCGAGCCAAGGGACTCAGAGGTCTAACGCTTAATTTTGTCGCGGCAGAACGCAAACTGCCTCCAATTCTTACTTACGAGTCTTGTGCACCCCAAGGCAGCACATCTGCCGGCGCGGAGCGATGACATTAATCAAAAATTAACCCTGCCGACATTCGTTGTTGCCAAAATGGTTAATCTTGGCTGTGACGGACGTCACAAAAATGCGCGATTTATTGTTGCGGCAAGGGCCGCGAGGAGGTCGCCGACTACCATCGCGTTGCTGGGCGGGCAGATTTGCTGTGTTCGTGGCTTGGCTATGCAAGCCATCACCATCGATAGAGATGCCGGCCGGATCGCCCTCGACATCAGCCATATCGCCTGCGCGCCGATATTGGGGCGGAATTGCATCTCTCAGGCGCCGACCGGCCCTTTAATCCTTTTAACGTGGGATGCCATCGGTGGCGGAGCACCGCACGCTCGTTCGGCACGGGCCTGACAAGATTCGGCATCGGCCGCGAGACGGAAGAGCGGATGAAGCCGCTGAGATTGCACCGCTGCCGCGAAGATCCAAGGCCATGCTGTTGGCAGACACCAGACTTATTCGCAACTCAGAACGCAAGCGGCCGCACCGCGAACGACGTTGCTTGCCGTTCCGCTTGCCTTTATCCCTGCTGGCCATGACCAGCCTCGATGCGGGCGGGATCGCGACGGGCGGCGGCGTGCGATTCCTCGGGCAGCGCCGATACTATTGGCGGCTGCTCATTCGGGGCGCAGCGCTGCTGATGGTCACCCTCGGCATCTATCGCTTCTGGCTGACGACCGATATTCGGCGATTTCTTTGGTCGAACACTGAAATCGCCGGCGAGGCGCTTGAATATACCGGTACGCCGATCGAGCTTTTGCTGGGCTTCCTGGTCGCAATCGCGATCCTGATTCCAGTCTATGCGGGATTTTTTCTGGCAGCGCTCGATCTGGGCATTCTCGGGAAGCTGTCGGGCGTGGTCGCCTTTGCCGCGCTCGGCGTTCTCGGGCAATACGCGATTTATCGCGCGCGGCGCTACCGGCTGACGCGCACGATCTATCGAGGTCTGCGTTTTCATCAAACGGGCTCGGCCTGGGCTTTTGCATTCCGCGCAATGTTGTGGTGGATCGTAACCGGCCTGAG
>WNFD01004011.1_pt1 | contig 14767 bp, 11 predicted proteins | sample 5400491 | NCBI WGS metagenome assembly WNFD01 (sample SAMN13153343, study PRJNA577476) | soil metagenome | isolation source: 120 cm saprolite under Douglas fir tree site 2 hole 2 replicate 2 | place: USA:California | collected 2015-04-18
GATCTGGAGGGCATGTTTGATGCCCGGAAGCTGGAGCGGGTCTTCTTTAATCTGATCCTGAATGCTTGCGAGGCGATGACGGAGACGGAAGGTTCCATCGTTGTCGATGCCAAGCATACCCCCAAGGGATTCGAGATCCGTGTCCGCGATTCGGGGCATGGCATCCCCAGTGGCATCCGCGACTCCCTGTTTGATCCCTTTGTGAGTTCCGGCAAACCCAACGGGACCGGACTCGGCCTGGCCATCGTCAGCAAGATCGTCCAGGATCATTCCGGCAGCGTCTGCATCGAACAAACCTCTGAGTCCGGAACCACGGTCCTGGTTCGTCTCCCCGCCGCCGAACAAAACGTGGCCGCCAGTGCGGCATCACCGATCCGCTAGTGTCTTCCCATTAATCCACCGTCGAAGACATTTCCCGGGAATTTTCGCCAAATCTGTTCAGGGATGTGAGTAAGTCGGAACGGGAGGCGGAGTGTAGTCTTGCCCGTACTTGTTCTTGTGCGCGGGCGTGAAACTGGGATTTTCCGGAACTTGAATGGTCCCTAGCTCTCTTGCGGAGGAAGAAATGGTCACGGCTCGTGTTAGATTCTTCAGGTCTTCGGGAAGGCTTCGTTCATACCACACGTGAAGTTCATATCTTCCGTCGGGCACATTTTGGATGGCAATGTTTCCCTTTCGATCGGAGAGCCCGTAATATGGCGTATCCACCGCAACCACTACCGCGCTCATCTCCGGATGAATGTTGCAAAAAAGAAAGCTCACGCCGAGCCGGTCAAACCTCACAGAGTTGGTCGCTCCTGCTTCATAAAGGCCAAGGTCAAACCGCTTCCCGTCGAACAGCGAGAACACGTTGTGAAAAAATGGATCGCGATTCGGGAAGTCCACTACCGAACCCACTGGAACGACCAGCACATGTGGACGGAAACTCTTATTGTGCTGTACGAGTCGAAAACTCTTTTGATCGGATGCAACTACCGGTCCACTCTTGGCGGCAGGGTCGAGAGGCTTCAGCCACACCACAATATCCGACGCATCCAACATCGCCTTGGCTGATTTTTCCTGCCTCGCTGCAGCCTGGCTACGGACAGCCATGTGCATGGTCACAGGGTTGTCTTGCCCGCGCGCCGGGATACCGGCGCAGGCCCACGCAAAGCAAGCAGCAATCACCAACCCAGGCTTTTGAGCCGTGTCAAACATTCCCACTAGAATATGTATCCCACGCTGAAGTTGGCTACGTTAGCCACATTTGCGCCGCTATCCAGTGTAAACGTTTTGATCCGCCGGTATTCCATCGAAAACACAATATCGGATCGCGGTTGATAAATGAAGTTCACAAACCCGCTCTCATTTTTCGACAATGGCACCGGGTAGTAATTCGTATTACCTCCGTGCTCACGCAGTTCGCGAGCGTACGGGTTGTCCAGACCGTACGCTCCATTGAACTGCAACTTGGAGGTTGCTTTGAACTTTAGCTGTGACCAGCCGCCCACGGAATTCAATCCATAGACGTCCGTTGCAGGATCCGCGAGGGAACCCCGCCAAAGCACGCTCTGCCCGATGCCGCCTCCGAGGCCGCCAATCGCGCGGCCGCGGAAAAATTCCGTCGTCAGTTCAAATTTCCTGCCCAGCGGCAAGCTGGCATCCACCGTACCAGCCCATCCATCCACGTGGCGCCCAAAGCCCCACGCCTGCCGGCCATAGTAGCCGCCCGCGCCCAGCATAAGATTCTGCCCGTGAATTTCTTGTTTCCAAGAAAGCCTCGCCGCGTACGCCGGTTGGCCGGAGTTCTCGCCCCACGTCGGCACTCGGAAATAGGGTGACGGCGGTGTGTCTCCGCTGAGCGAATCAAGAATTCCGCCTTGGATCAGCAACGCACCTGACTCCGATACCGCAAACTTGTGTTCAACCCGCACCTGCGGCGCCCAATTCCAAAGGGTTCCCGAGTAGGCCAGCGCCGGAACCGCCAACGTGGCAAGGGATGTGGGATTATTTGGCACGAAAAATAATGTGTCCTGCCCCGCTATGACCGAGGTCTTCGGCCAGTCAAGCCGCACTGTGCCTGTTCGCAGTCGCATAATCCCGAAGCTCGCTCCATTTGGAACTTGTGAAAATCCGCCGGCAAAATCGAACTGGAGATTGGCGCTGGTCTGCGCTCCTGCGACGGTAGGCCCGAACGCTTGAATTCCGATCTCCGATTGGCGAATCGAACCTCCGAAGGAACCTCCCGAAGACAGAAACTGGGATTGCTGGCTCTGTGCAAGCAATGGGAAGTCGGAATTTTCGACCGTGCCGCGATTCTCAAACATATTAAGCAGGATAATACCCGTGAGGCGGAGCCTGTATTTCGATCCGCTTTCCACCTTTGTCTGGCTCTGCTCGGCTATTTTGGAATCGGCGAGTTGCTGGTTTTCCTCGAGTCGGCTGATGCGTTCATCCGCTGTCGGAGTACTGCTAGGGGCCGCGGAAACCACTTGCGCGGGCGAGCCGGCGCCGGCGGGAACCCCCATCGCCATCAGTTGCGATTTTGCGATCTCCAGTTCTTTCCTCAGTACCGCGGACTCCGCCCTCGCCGATTGTTGCTCCGTCTTCAAGTCATTTACCTGCGCATGCAAGTCCTGGACCTGCGCCTGCAGCTTTTGCAGCAGTGCACCGACAGTTGCAAGGTCCATTTGCTGGCCGACAGGCTGTTCACTGGCTTGGCCACAAGCCGGGTTCGCTTGGGTCAAAAACGCACCGAAAAGCGCGCCCGCGCCAACAATGCGTTTCACCCACACTTTGCCTCGCATAACTGCCTCCTGTTCAAGCAGCACTTCGCCCTATGGCGATGGATAAATGATCTAAGAGCGTCTGGTCCCCGCGGTCGGCCGGGGCGCCCGCCTATTTGCGTCCGGGGACATTGCAGGGGGTTCTATGCATGGCCTCCCGCACAATCCAAGCAGCGTAATTCGAGAGAGCGTGTTTTGTAAAATGTGAGTCCCCCGTACACAAAGATACGGCCATCTCAGGCCCTCGGGAACTCAGATGCACATTCCCGTGCCCCAGCTTTATGCGCAACAACCAATTATTGTCCCTTTTCAGCCGGCACCAAGTCTTATCTTGCGGCTTCACGCGGCCGGTCGCAAAAACCCGCAGCAACACAGTGCAGACGAGTTGCGCGCGTTCAAGGAGCCTCTGACCATTTTTTGTCAGAGTAAATACTTTCGTCGAATACGATGAATGTCCTTCGATGGTGCGCTGTTCGATAAGGCCGTGCCGAGTGAGGTTGCGAACGTCACCTTCCATCTGCGCGCGATTGCCCAGGTATCCAAAGCGGGAGAGACCTACCGTTCGTGCTCGTCATTCGCCCGTAGAAAGCGCAATAGGAACAAGATGGCCGCACCTGCTCCAGCGACCGCCAGAACGAGTAGGGGCATGCGGAAAGACGGAATGCTGCCAGCGAGACTGATGGCAATAACACAGAGAAGCGCCGTTAGATAGTGACGGCGCTTCCGTCTCCTAATTTCTTGTGGCCTGGGATTCACGGAGCGAAAGAATAGGTCCATTTGACTGCAAAGCGGGTCTCACGGACCTGCGGGGGATTCGCGGGGGCAATGCTGGCGAATTGCGTGCCAATGTTATAGATGATGTAAAGGTCGCTGTCCGGGCGGTAGTTATATCTCAAACGCAAATTGGCACTGACCGCTTGCGTGTTTGAAGTATCCATCTGAATGAGGCTGGTGAGCGTCAAGAAGCGGCTAAACGAATAGTTCCCTTGTACGCTTGCAAGCACGACCGAAAACTTTCCATTTGGCAGGGGCAAGCGGAAGCGGTCCCAGGTCTCGGAAACGGAGATCGAGAACTTCGCGGTCGGACGATAATTGGCCCGCACACGAAATTCATTCAGAGTGCCACCGTAGTAGCCGCCGAAGCGTTCGAAGAAACTGTAAGTGAACCTTCGATCTTGGCCGGACCCATAAGTCAATTGATGGCGGGCAAATTGGTACAAACCGTTCGGAATAAACACGTTTTTGTAAATATGAAAGGGCGTCGCGATCCGCTGCGTAAACACGTCGACGATATCGTCGTCGGTGTAGGCGCCATTGTTGAAATCGGCGCGGAAAGTGCCCTGCCATTCCTGCGTTTGCACGACGTTGTGAGTGTCTGGCGCGTGAAGAATGAATCCCTCGAATTGCAACTCGCGCACACCCCTGATCTTCGGTCTGACTTTAAAAGTTAAACCCCCGTAGGTCTCGTTTGAATCGGTCCTTTCAATGAATCCCACTTCCGGGTTGAAGTTTGGACCGATCTTCCGTCGTTCCACGATCCCGTCCAGCCAATTTGACCGATAGGATAGCGATGCCCCCACGTCGCTCGCCCCGCTCGGATCTCCGGGAGATCGCGTGCCCGCCATGTGGGCGTCGACGAACCAGTCTTTGAAGAAGATGAGACGCGTATCGACGCCGCCGGTTTGATTGAAACTGTCCAGGACATTCCCCGATCGCTTGTCAATCCCCATCACGCCGATGTAAGAACCGGCCCACAGAGATTCTTTCACTCGTGCGACGGCGTAGTTTGCATAGGGATTAGGGCCGCTGGACCGGGTATCGACTTCCATTAGGCCCACCTCTGTTCGGCCGAACGTCCCGGTTAGTTTGGCTCCGCCATTGATAGGCACTTGCTGGCCGGTTATCGGGTCAATTCCAATCTGACGGCTAAAGAACAATTGATCCTGGTCGCCGATGTCGAAGTTGAAGATCCCTGCGTTTTCGAGGAAGAACTGGCGCTTCTCCGGAATGAACACTTTGAACGGCGTGAGATTGAACGGCTGAAGATCGACTTCGGCATCGGCAAAATCCGTGTTTCCCGTCAAATTCAACACGAGGTTTGAGGTAACCCCGTACTTGATGTCGACTCCGCCCGTCACCGGGAAAAGTGGGGCCTGCCCTGTCTGCTTGTCATAGCGTGCCAATCCGTAAGGCTTAACAATGAAGAGCCTTCCGCTCCCGATGTCTTGGATGCCCCGCAGATCTCCTGCCTCCGAGACTTTGGTGATCCCAAAAGTTCGCCGGTAAGCGCTCCAAAGGTCTTCTTCGTTCTTTCTACGGATAAATCGTTTGAAATTCAGTCCCCAGACCACGTCGCTTGAGTGAGTGAAATTGAGGGTTGTGAACGGAATCTCAATGGTCGCGGTCCATCCGTCAGGCGTGATGCGCGCCTCTGAGGTCCACACCCCGTCCCACCCCCGGTCGAAGTCGCCTCCATTTGTGTCCCCTTGCTCCTCCACGATGAGGCCGTCGCTTTGGGTACCAAGGGGATTGACCTCGAATACATAGCCTCCACGGCGATTGTGGTTCGAATCGATCAGGATTTCGAAGTGGTCGTCCAAGTCTTGGCTTACGTCGCGGCGGAGTTCCGTCGCAATGATCCGGGAAGGCTCCGAGTCAAAGCAATGAATCCCAAAATAGACAGCGCGGCGTGTGTAGAGAATGCGAACTTCCGTTTTTTCAGTGGCGAGTTCACCTTCGTGTGGCTCTCGCTGGCGAAAATCCACGATGAGTTTGGCTGATTGCCAAAGCGGGTCGTCCAGGGTTCCGTCAAGCTTTGGAGCGTTGTCGGCGCGCGTTGCTTCCGCAGAATTAGGAGTCACCTGGCCCTGGGAGCTGCCTCTGTCTGTGAGATTTTCAGCCGTGCCCGGAGCGGCGCAATAAAGTGAACAGAACACACCCAGGGCACACCAGCTTAGCCGGGACGAGTTGCGAGGGAGTTTTTTCATCAGACCTGGAAGCGCGAGGTGTCAGTCCCGCGTTTCGTAAATCCACAATTCGGCACCCTTGTTCGCTCGCCCCGGGACGGCTAGATAGAGGCTGTTGTGTTTTCCGACTTGGCCGGTATACACGCTGGTGCGTGCGCCAATCGCACTTGGTATTTTGGCAATCCGCTCATAGCGGTCGGCGTCGATCTGCTGGTACACAAAAATGAAATCTTCGCCACTGGGGATGTAAATGCGTTTTCGCGTTGGGTCGTACCACATGTCGTCCGTATCGGACGCTCCCGGAAGGCTGGCAATCACTTTGCCCGAGTCGCTATCCAATACCAACAGGCGCGCGGGCCTCCGAGCCGCAACAAACAAACGGTGATGCTCCTCGTCGAGCGCCATGGGGAAATTGGTTCCAGCCTCTTCCAGCTTCCACTTCACAACTTTCCGCGTGTTTCGATCGATAACAGCAATCTGGCTGATGGAGGCAAGGTTTACAAAAATCCTAGATCCCTTTTCCTCCAGTTGGAACGATTCCGGATGAGCGCCGAGTTCAAAATCACCGTCGAGCTTCTTGTTCGTTGTCGCGTCGAACATACCAATGGCGCCGTCGCCATAGCCGACATACACGCGTTTCGTCGCGGGGTCATAGCGAAGCTGATCCGCATCGTCCGGGAACTTTACGGTATCGATTACCTTGTATGTTTCACCATCCAGAATCTTGCATGAGCCATCGCCCTCGCTTGAAACAACAATCCGGTTCGACTCTGGCAAGTACATTGCCATTTGGGGCTTGATAAATCTCGCGTGGGTCCTTTGTATCCGCTTGCCCCTGGCTACATCCAGGACTTCCAGGCTGTCATTCCCGTATACAGCGGCCAGTACGCGGTTGCTTTTTGCGTCTACCCCCATGTGGTCGAAACGGCCCTCGACGTCCCCCATCGGGATGATCCTTACCAGAACGAGAGGAGCAAACTCATCATTCGACGGAGCCTCCTGTCCCGTAGCTCGGCCCGCGACCATCAATGAGATGGCCAACCAAATCATAAAAAGACTTTTCATGTACCGTCGCCTCAACACCCGTGAGATTTTTAGATCTTTAGAATCTACTCTGGCACAGCGTAGTTCCATATCTGTGCGGGTTCCACTCCCGACGCTGGCACGCCGACGTACAGGCTGGTTCCATAGAAAATGCCCGTGCGCACGCCAATTGCAGAGGGGATATTTGCGGACAGCGTATAGTGGTCCGGATCATTCTGTTGGATCACGCTGATAAATCCTTCGCCGCCGAGCGCATAGATGCGCTTGCGCTCCGCGTCGTAGTAGACATCGTCGCAGGATCCTCCTACCGGGACTCTGGCAACTTCCTTGCCGTTGTCGGTATCAAGCACCATCACGAACGGCGGTCTCCGAGTGACCACGAAGAGCCGGTGATTGTCTTCATCGAGCGCCATGGGATAGTTTGCTTTGACTCCGTTGAGCCCCCATTTGGTCGACTCACCCGTTTTCCGGTCGATCACATTGACCACACTGCCGTCCTCGGGGACGTTGACGAAAACGCGAGATCCCTTCTTTTCCAGTTGGAACGACTCGGAGTGACCGCCACTGCCTTTGAGGTCCTTCCCGACGTGAGTTTCCGTCACCGCATCGATCATGGCGATGCCGCCTACGATGCCTACGAAAACGCGTTTTGACTCTTCGTCATATCGCAGGTTGTCGGTGTCGGATTCTGCACCCAAATCGATAGTCTTGCGAAGAGCGTACGTCTTTCCGTCGTAAACCATGACCTTGCCGCTTCCCGCGTTGGCCACAAAGATTTTGTCGAGTCCGGGGACGTAGAGTACCCCCTGAGGTTCGTTCAAACCCTTGACGCTCTGAACGACTTTGGCCTGAAAGGTGTTGACGACCTCCATCGAATTGTTCCCCAGGGCGGCAAAAATCAGGAGCCGGCGCTTGGGAAATGCCGTGAAATGATCAATGCGGCCGGCGACATTCGGAACCGGAATTTTTTGTATGAGTAGCAACGGTGCAAGTTCGCGCGCCGGCGCCTGAGGCGCCGCGACCGCAGTCTTTGGGCTTCGCATCGTGAGCAGTCCGAAAGTACCCAATGCCACCACACCAACAACTAACCACTTCTTCATGTCTCCTCCTGAGAGTGATTTTTTCCACTTATTTCTCTTTAACAATTCCAATAAAATTGACCGATTTGTCAGGACTCCGGTTCGAACACGAGGATTGCAGCTTCGTCATTGCCAGTGGCGGGCGCGGCGACGTAGTAGCGATTCAGTTCGGGAGACCAAAATGAAGTGCCTGCGCCTGATTTCGTGGGCAATTTCCCAACGTTTTCATAGTGATCGGCATCTTTCTGCCGGTAAACATAGACGTATCCAACGTCGTTGTCGCGACCTCCGGAAACATAGATTCGCTTGAGTCGAGGGTCGAAATAGACCCCATCCATGCCCTCAACCGTAGGGAGATTTGCGACCTCCTTGCCGGTCCGAGCATCCATGGCAATCATCTCGGGGGGTGTACGTGTTCCGATAAATATCCTGTTGGTTTTCTCGTCGAGAGCTCCGTCTCCATTCCGCTTGCTGCTGACAGGCCACGTGGAGACCACTTCGCGTTTCTTCGTATCTACCAGTTGAATTTTACTTGCAGCGGACATGAAGACGAATAAAGTCTTGCCGGCTTGGTCCAATAAAAGCTCCGAAGGGTGGGCCTCTATCTTGACATCGCCAAGATGGCTATCCGTTTTTCCGTCAATAATCCCGACCTCTCCATAGTCCTTACCGGCATCCTTGCCTCCGTATCCGACATATAAAAGCTGGGTATGGGGATCGTATGCAACTCGGTTGGGTCCAAGATCGAGTTTGATCTCCTTCAGGAGCTCCAGAGTGTCGCCGCGGAATACGCGGACCATCCCGTCATCTCCGCTCGCGACGAATACCTTGTTGAGGGATGGAACGTAGGCAATACCCTGTGTTTTCTTAAATCCAGGAATGCTTTTCAGCCATATGCCAGCCTGAAGATCGACCACCTCGACTGAGCCATTCTCGAGGCCGGCCACAAAGAGCCGTTTGCCTTTCACGTCCACATCCATGTGGTCAATGCGGCCTTTGACGTTCGGCATCGGAATGGTTTGGATGAGTCGGAGAGGAACATGGTCTTGCGCATAGGCTTGGGTACTCAATGACACAAGCACAGCCAGACCGAGTACAGAAAACATCTTCATGGAGTTTCTCCTCCTTGTGTTCGGCACCTTCGTCTCCCAGGTGCCAAATGCTTCCAAGCGGCCACCTAGGGAGACGCGAATGGCTATGGATGCGCCCTGCAGGTATAGAACCAGTTCACTACTCTCGTACACCGGCTGGGCCTACAAAGCTACTTAAGATTTGCTGAACAAATCGTAAGGATCGCGGTGAAACGAGAATAAATCTGGCAACGAGAACCTTTAGGACATCCCTAGACTTCCGTATCCCGACTCTGTTCCTCGGGCGGCTGAATGGCTACAAATGCTTTGTAGAGCAAGAGATCGTAGACGATTTTCAGCGTGCCGGCGATGAAGAAGGGGGCGCTGATCAGCGACGGCTTCGCAAAGAGAAATCCCACAAAAAGCGGGCTAATCGCCGCGCCTGTAGTACGCGCAACTCCCGTGAAACCGCCCGCGGCGGACCGTTCCTCTGCCGGGACCACCGCCATGATATAGGATTGCCTCGCCGGGACATCCATCTGGCTGATGCTGAAGCGAAGAAGAAGGACCAGCACCGCCAGCGAGAGACTCGGCATCAGCGGCACGAGAATCAGCAGGATATTCGAAGGCAGGTGCGTGAAGACCATCGTGCGGACGAGGCCGATACTCGCCGCAAGTCGCGAAGCAACCAGAGCGGAAAATCCGGCAAAGACATTCGCCCAAAAGAAAATGGCTCCCAGCATGGCGGGTTGCACGCCAAAGCGCAGATAGAACCAGTACGCGGCGAAACTTTGCACCACGAATCCGCCCGCAAACGAATCGAGGGCGAACAGGCCCGAAAGTTTCAGCACAATATTGCGGGACCGAGTGAGTCCAAGGATATTTCCTGGAGAAGAAACCGCACCGTCCGGAACCTCGCCCACCTCCACCAGAGCGGACAAGCGCATGAAGACAAGTGCCAGTAGGATCCCCAGAGCGGCGTACACCAGGACCACCGCCCGATAGCTCGCAACAGGCGTCATCAAAGTCCGTTGCAGGGCCTGCGTGATAAAACCGGCGAACAACGCACCAAGCGCCGTCGCCAATGAACCGGCCATAGTGTACCAAGCGAAGACTTCCGTCCGGGCGGTTGCCGGCACAATGTGGGACAGCGCTGCCTGCTCGATCGAGAGAAAAGGTCCGACTTCATTGCCACTGGGACTGATGACGCCGATGGTGCCCGCAACTATCAGGAAGAATAGATTGTGTGTGGACGCAAACGCCAAACCGGCGGCAGCCATGAGAACAGCGCCAATGATCAGCATCCGCCGGCGCCCGATCCGGTCTGCTCGGGTCGTAAGGAATAGGGAGACCACCACATCACCCACAAGCGTGAGTGTGAGCACCAGGCCGCTCTGCACTTCCGTTAGCCCCAAGCCGATCAGGTAGAAAACCAGAATGACGGAGAGCGAACCGTATGCGAATAATCGCGCAAAGCGAGTGACAAACAAAAGCCACCCATCACGGGTCAGGGCTTTGAGAGCCATCGGTATCAGTTGCGTGGTCGACATTCGTTGTGGGCTCGATGCCAATACTATGGATTGGTCACTGCTTCATAAACCACCATCCGCGCGACGGACTTGCCGTCCTCTTGTTCCTCTGGCGTGTACACGCGATGGGTTTTGAGATCGACAGCGAGCGTGTGCACCGCATGCTGCACCCGGAAGTCTTCAACCTTGCGATAGTGGTCCGGATCATCCTGGTGGAAAACAGCGATGGCCCCGCTGTAACACGCCACATAAATGCGGCCTAAGCCTGGATCAAATTTGATGACATCCGGCCCGCCTGGCATCTTGAGAAACGCGATCGGCACGTGCTTGTCCAGGTCGAAGACCGTCATCAATTCATTTCCTTCACAGGAAAGAAACGCACGGTGATGTTCGGGGTCCAGCGCCATTCCATGATTTCCATCGCATCGGCCCACGGGATAGCGCGCGACGACTTCATCCGTCGCGGGATCTATCACCGCAAAAATGTTCTTGTCCTGCAAGTTTACGTATACTTTGCGCGCGACTGGATCGTACTGCGGCATTCCCGTTTCACTGTCAAAACGCAGTGTCTTGATGATTTCGTCCTTAGTTACGTCGACGATTGCTTCCGCCTTGCCGCGCTCGTCGGAAACATAGAGTTTGTGGAACGGCGTGGCATAGGTGCTTCCGTCCGGTTTCGATTCCGTCTTTAATTTCTTCACCACCTTCATCTGCTTTAGGTCCACGACTCCAATCGTGTTGTCGTATGCATTCGAGGTATAACATTTTTTCAATTCCGGGACGTACTCCACTCCTTCCGCTCCGGGGGTATCCGTAATAGTCGCAATGACTTTGTTTGTCGCGAGATCGATGACATAGGTTTGTCCCGCCGCGAGATGCGTGGAGAACAGGTAGTTGTCGTCTTCATCGATCGTGAGGTAGTCGAAACGTTTTCCACCCGGCCCCGGTAGGTCGAACTTGGCCGACTGCTTTAACGTCTGCCCGGACATACCAGCCGGGGAACCACAGCCGAGGATAGAAAGCGCACAGATCCCAAGACACATGGAACTGAACTTCGTTTGCATCACATCCTCCCAAAGAGACTCACCAACCGTGATGAATCGTTTAGTGAGCCATTTCGTGATCCGGCATACCCTTGCCGAGCTCGTCGAGAGCGGCCTTGAATCCTGTGGCAAGTTTTTCAGCAGGGCTGCGGCCCCAGTAATGAAGGAAGATTACCAGTGGCCGGTCTCCGGTCATGTGATGATGAATCGCGACCACGTCCAGACCGTTTTTCCGAAGGGCTTTCAGAACTGGCGTAATTTCGTTTTCGAGCATCGCCACGTCGCCCGCAATCGCAGCGTCCTCCTGCGTACCCACAAACGCTGCCCAGGTGTTGAGCCCCATACGAGCGTTGATCACGGCGCCGTGCTCCTTCATGCCGAGGTCGTCGCGTCCCACGGTGATCTTGTAGACCGCGCCGGATTGCTCCCCTTCATGGCCAACGATCTTGGCAAGCTTGGCCGTATCAAGCGGCGTACCAGTTCCTCCGCCCCACGGAGCGGGAGCCGCGGGCGTTACGTGACCGATTAAGTCCAAACCTGGTTTTATGCGGCGGGCGAGGTCCGCCGCTTTTCCCATACCGTGCACATGCATGAAGTAGACGTGCGGGTCGTCCCAGAAGAAATGATTGTGGAGCGCAGTGACATCGATTCCATTGTCGAGCAGCGCGGAGAGAACCGGATTCACTTCGTCTTGCAGCAACACCAGGTCGCCCATCATCACATCCGAACCATCCGCCGCTTTGGTCAAGGCAATCCAGCCGCCGAAACCAAAGGGCGTGGGCGTGGATACTCCCTGAATTGTCATTTTCAGGTCGTTCCGCGGAATATTTACCTTGAGGACGCCTGCTTTGAAGTCACCCTTGCGGTCGAGCGATTTGAGAACCTCCTGATAATCACTCGGCATGTCCTGGGCGAAAGCGCTCAGGCCGCACAACAGCAAACAAATAGTCGCGAATGAAACCGCTCTTCCTTTTTGAATCAAGCGAAGCATGTGACGAACCTCCTGGTGTTCGAATTTGAAAATCCGGAAATTACTTTGCCTACTGCTCGTTCGGCTTCTGACGGACGCATTCGTACAGCCCGTTGTAGAGTGAGAATTCCTTCGCCAAACGAAACATCCCGCACGTTACTTCCCTGGGCCCTTCGAGTCCGTGGAACTCTGTCGTGTTGTCACATGAGTTCCAGGACGCAATTCGTCGGTGCCTCGAACAGCCACGTCATCCCGGTCCCGCAGGTCACCGAAGACCTCGGTCTGCTTTCCGTCGACTTCGCCCGCTTGGACATTCACCCATTCCGTAGTCCCATTCCGGATGCGAACGACAAACGTCGCTTCTGTCGTTCGCGCCACAGCGGAAGTGGGGACAAAAAGAGTGGGTTGCGATCGGCTGACAGGCCAAATCACGTCCGGAAACATTCCAGAGGCCAAATGCCCATCAATGTTCGTCACATCAAGCTCCACGGGCATCGTTCGTGTTTTTACGTCGACGGAGTGAGCAATCCGCGCAACTTTTCCAAAGAAAGCTTCATTCGGAAAAGCCGGAACGCTGAATTGGACCTTTCCTCCTTCCGTCACACCGGCCACATATTTTTCGGGAACAGGGACAAGGAGCCGCAGTCGTGAAGTCTTTTCCACCCGCACGAGGGGAACTCCAAGACCGGAGCCGCTGGCCGGTCCCACAAGCGCGCCCGGATGAACGTTTCTCTCCGTCACGACACCGTCGAAGGGCGCTCGCACTTGCAGATACCCTTCAATGTCGCTCAGGGATTTCAACGCGGATTTCGCAGCCTCGGCACCTCCGCGGACGGCTTCGAGCCGTGCACGGTCTGCCTCGACGGCCTTTTGCGCAACCTCCAGATCATTTCCGGCGACAACACCGGGAGTTGCGGAAGCCGCTTTCAATCTTTGGTACGTGCTTTCATCCGAGGCGAGTTTGGCTTCGGCTTCTCCCCGTTGAGCCTCCGCTCCCTGGAGTTTCGATTGCGCCTCGGCACGCTGCGCTGCAATTTCAGGAGCCACAAGCCGTGCCATGAGTTGTCCCGCTTTCACAACGGACCCGCGATCCACGCTGATCGAATCCACGAAGGCGGTAACTTTGGGATAGACGGCGACGACTTCATACGGCTGTAGCTCTCCCGGAAGGTGCACAGTGATGGCAAGTTTCTTGAAGACGACCTTTGCAACTTCCACGGTGGGAGTTGACGCCGCGCTCCCTTGCGCATTGGTTGTATTGGCAGAGGAGCCCGAGTTCGAGCCACACGAGATACAGAAACAAACGCTACTGGCGAGCAATAGGCCAGAGACAACCTTCATTCGACTCATAGAGCTTCTCCCTGCAAAGGATTCTGATTGCCCGTTTGCTGGCCGGCGAAAGCGCTTTGGGGATCTTCCGGATCAAGCGACGGCGATTTCACTCCGGCTCGTTCCTGGACCATCGAAAACACCAGCGGCAGGATCAGCAGAGTCGCGGCGGTGGCAAATAACAACCCGCCGATGACGGCGCGTCCGAGAGGCGCCGTCTGCTGGGCTCCCTCGCCAAGTCCCAGCGCCATGGGGATCATGCCGGCGATCATCGCCATGCTGGTCATCAAGATGGGCCGCATGCGGGTTTGCGCGCCGTGGATTGCAGCGACACTGGAGGTGTTGCCTGCGCGACGGTGCTCCTCCGCGAAAATGATCAGCAGAATGGCATTCGCGACCGCGACTCCGATGGCCATGATGGCACCCATGAAGGACTGCACATTCAGCGTAGTCCGCGTAATCAGCAGCATGAAAATCACGCCGCAAACGACCGCGGGAATCGTCGACAAGACCACAAACGCAAGCTTCATAGACTGGAAATTGGCAGCCAGTAGAAGAAAGATGACAAGCACTGCGAGAAGCAGGCCTACTCCGAGGCTCGACAGTGTTTGCTTCATCGGGCCAATCTGCCCCCGCACGTTGACCTTCACGCCGCGAGGCGGAACTCCAGCGCGTTGGATTGCTGCATCCAACTGTTTCGATACCCGGCCAAGGTCCTGGCCGGACACGTTCGCGGTAAGTGTCACTATCCGTTGTCCGTTCAGGCGATGATATTCCCCGACGACATTGCCGTAGGTCACCTGAGCCACGTCGCCCAACAAAGGATGTGAAGCGCTGCCCGGTGTGACCGGAATGTGCTCGACATCCTGGATCGAGGCCATTTCCGACTGAGGAACTTGCACCTGGACTTGATAGCCGACACCGGATTTCGGGTCGGCCCAGTAATTCGGAATGACAAACCGGCTCGAAGAT
>WNFD01004012.1_pt1 | contig 14766 bp, 10 predicted proteins | sample 5400491 | NCBI WGS metagenome assembly WNFD01 (sample SAMN13153343, study PRJNA577476) | soil metagenome | isolation source: 120 cm saprolite under Douglas fir tree site 2 hole 2 replicate 2 | place: USA:California | collected 2015-04-18
CCGTCCCGACGGCGCTCGTCGGCGATAAGGGCTACCACAGCAACGACACGCTGCTCACCCTCGCGGCCCTCGGCCTCCGCTCCTATCTCGCCGAGCCCGATCGCGGCCGACGGTGCTGGACCCAGGCGCCCGAGGCCCAGCGCCCCGTCTATGGCAATCGCCGTCGGGTCGGCGGCCGGCGCGGGAAGCGGTTGATGCGGCGCCGCGGGGAGTACGTCGAGCGGACGTTTGCGCACGTCTATGACACCGGCGGGCTCCGCCGCACCCACTTGCGCGGGCATCAGAACATCCTGAAGCGATTGATCGTCCACGCGGGCGCGTTCGATCTCGGCCTCCTGATGCGGCACGCGATCGGGCGCGGGACGCCGCGCGGCCTTCAGGGCCGCCGGCGGCCGTGTTTCGTGCTGTGGCTGACCCTATACACGCTCCTCGCCGCGCTCGGAACGACTCTGGCGAGGTGCATCGGGGGTGGACGCTTCGCGTGCGCTGGAAGCGATTTGAGAGCAAGCCTCGCGGCAACGAGCCGCGAGGCCCTCGTCAGTTCAACGCGGTCCGGTCGGAGTGATCCGGAAGAAGATTGGATCGTGGTTCGCGAACGGGCGGCCGAACGAGACCCCGTTGGCGGTGAACGCGCCGTAGAAGGTGCCGCCGGCGACCTTCATCTGCATGTAGTCACCGAGTACCCGCTGGCGGGAGTTGCCATTGTCCCGGGCCGACGACACGAAGGTGAGCAGGGGCGTGTCGGTAAACGTCGCACCCCGGTTGGTGCTCAGCGCGAGCCGCGCAGTAAAGATCGGAAAATCCGAAGAATCGAAGCCGTCGAACGTGTAATGGAAGACACCCACTGTGCCATTCGGCGTGACCGCGACGGAAGGTAGCGCCGCATCGACTTGGCCGGTCACGAACGACTCCGCCCCGACGATCGGGTCTCCGGCGGCGTCGGTCGTGATGCGCCGGATCGCAAGACCATTCCGGCCGGTGCCGGGATCGCGATTGCCATAGACGTAGTAAAGATCGCCGGTCTGCGCATGCACCGCAGCATGCAGTACGCCACCCAGCAGCGCATTGACCGTCCCGAACTTGGGCCGAGGCTGGGTACTGTCGGCGCTCGCGACGATGATCCCATTGCCGTTACCGAGCGGCCAACTCAGACCACCGTCGATCGAGCGATTGAGCATGTAGTCTATGTGCTGCGAGCCACCCGCGCCGGGGGCAACTCTACGCTGGAAGAGGCTGTATATCACGCCAGTCAGCGAGTTCTCGGCCAGTCGATGCCCCGGATTCACGAAGCCGGTCGAGATGCCACTGCGAACATCGGTCAGAAAATTGGGTGGATTCGTGCCGATCGAGACGGCGACGCGCATATCCGGGCCCCCGCTGAAGTCGTCGTAGGCGACGTACACGTTGTCCAAACCGGCTGCGAACACATCTCGGTTGACGAGCACCCAAGGCTGGTCGGCTATGTTGGTCGCGACGAGGTTGGTGCGCGCTGTCGTTCCGCCGGGGGCGAGCCAGTCCCAGTCCGAAGCGTTCGCAGGGTCGGTCGTCGCCCCGCTATAGACGTTAGTAAGGACCGTCAGGAACGTCCCGACGAGCACGCCATCGCGACCGTACTCGACTGTCTGATCGCAAGGACAGCCAGTCGCCGGAATCCCCGGCGGACGCGGAATGGTGAACCGCTTCGTCCACGTCGCACCACCATCGGTGGAATGCCATAGCGGTGCAAAGTTCCCCCACCCTCCGGCGAAGGACGTGATCACGATCTCGTCGTGATTCGCTGGATTCACCGTGATGCTGGTTTCGCCATCATTCAAGGTGTCGGTCGCGCTCAGTGTCGGGTCGGTGTTGCTCACGACCACATCCCGAATGAACACCTTCGGGTGGATCCGGCCGTGGCGCAAATCACTGGCGCCTGCTGGCCGCGCGTACTCGGTTAGGTCCTTAGGCGAGCTGCGGACCGAGTTCTCCTCCTCCGAAGCCTGTTGCGGCGATGCGGTAGCCGCGAACAGAATGCCCGCGAAGGCGGCTGCCAAGGACAATCCCCGGCGTGTAGTCTTGAGTTGCTTGACCTCCATGGTTCCCCTCCTTCGATGTTTGCCTTGACCGAACTTCGCTCGGACCGGACGGTGCATTATTGGCTTACTGGCTTACCTGTCATTTTCCGGGAGGTGTGTGTGCACGTAAATCTCTCTCTATCCTTCTCTCTCATTCTGGCGCTGGACTAGGTTATGGGTGATAGGTGGGAAGTACACACACCCCGGATTTTTGACGGGTTCCCGCCCGGGCACACAGCCCCGCATTCCGCTCCATCGAGCCCTTGAGGTCAGCGAAGAGGACCGTCACCTGCTTGCGCTCGCCCTCGAGCGCGGCCTTGGACGTGAGGATCTTCTCGGCGAGGTGCTTCGGCGTGTAGGACTCGGGAGATGTGAACCTACGCTCGGCAGTTGCCTGTGAGGCAACGGGCTCCCCGCACTCTAAGCAGAATTTCGCGCCCGCGGGCAGCTCGCTACGACACTTCGGGCTGGTCAGCGCTACACGAGCTCCACACTCCAGGCAGAACTTAGCCTGCGGTGGATTATCGTGCTGGCACCGGGGACACTTCATGCCGTCTCTCCCACGAGCCTGAGTCGTGAAGGGTCGGAACGGTGGGCCGAGACTAGACCGTCAGTGCCAGGTGGTCAAGAATCTCCCTTGACAACCCATTTGGTCACGACCCAGAGTTTGGCCACGCGCTGCACGGCCTCCGGCGATCACGAGTGAAAAGAGGGGTGAAGAGATAAAGGAGGCTTCCTGAGGGCCCGAAGAATCCACAGTAGTCGGGAGCGACACGAGAGGATTGGAGGGCACACATGCGGAACTTGGCAGCACTCGGGCTGTGCTTCGTATTCATCGGGCTGAGCGGGTCCACTTGGGCTGCCGAGGCTGAACAAGAGAGCACTCCGTCGCACGTAGCCTACGGCGCCGGTGGCGCATTGGGGACGCTGGTCTACGCGCCCTTCAAAGGGGGCTTCTGCCTCCTGGGAGCAATTGGCAGCGTCTTTGCGCTTCCCTTCGGCACCGAAACGTCAGGCAAGGTTGTCAACTCGGCCTGCCGCGGAACCTGGGTGATCAGTCCGGATGTCCTGAAAGGACGAGAGAAGTTCGAGTTCATCGGCGAGAAAGTATCCAAACAGTAGTGCCTGGCGTGGCTAAGTTGGTCGGCAATCTTTTGAACTTCTTGGCGCGCCCCGGTTAAAGGGTCGTTTGTCGCGAAGGCCCCCGGGGGGGGCTCGACATCCCACTATTTGGACAACACCGCACGACTGGCGCGCCGGACAGTCGAGCACCACCGCCCATCACCGCTATTCGTGATCTCGGCTTTTTGTTCATCGGCCTGTGAATCGACTACCCGTGTGCCTGCGCCTAGCCCCTGCCGGGCTGCCCCATGGCCCCCGACCTGCACGATGTGTCAACGCAAGAGCGTGGGGAGGCAACGGCGTCGGTCTGTGCCTAGCTCCTACAGGTGCCCAAGCCTATGCGGCCAACCCAGTGCCCACGCGCCCTCAGGATAGTCGGGTTAGTTGTGGGCTAGTTGTGAGTCACGTCTGAGCGTCTTCGGTATCAACCAGGTGCAAGCCACATTCTGCACGGACACTCACGAACCCGCATGAATACTGGACGAACTGCTAAGTGGTGAGATGGAGCGGTACGGAGAGCTAGCCCCAAGCCCCATTTCAAGTCCACTGCCTTACCAGTTGAGGCTAGCCCTCCGTGTCAGAGACAAGAGGCACTTACGATACATCAAGCATCGTCTGGATCCCCAGGAACAGCACGCGCTACTCGATCACCTGATCTGCCAGCAGCAGGATCGCCTGCGGGATCGTGAGCCCCAGAGCCTTGGCGGTCTTGCGGTTGCAGATCAGCTCGAAGGTGGTGGGCTGCCCGATGGGCAAATCGGCCGGCTTCGCTCCCCTCAGGATGCGATCCACGTGCGTCGCCGCTTGCCGGTATACGTCGGCCGCCTTCGGGCCATAGGCCATGAGGGCGCCGATCTTGGCCCACTGGGCATCGTCGACTATCGTCGGGAGCCGATGCTTCACGGCGAGGTCCAGAATCTGAGGGGCTAGTTGGTCAACCCTAGGGTCGTCCCAGATTAGGAGTGCGGTGTCGCGTTCCTTGACCATCTCAGCGAACACAGCGGGGAGCGCGTCAGCGCTCTGAAACTGGACGTAGCGGACTCTGATACCGAGCTTTCGTCGGTCGCCTGCCGATAGACGGCGAGGAGCCCCGGATGCCATGAATCCCGTCGGAGAACAGCAACGCGCGATAGAGTCGGAATAAGCTCCTTGAGCATCTGGAGACGCTTGCCCATCATCTCGGGAGCGTAGCTTTGCATGCCGGTGATGTTTCCAGCGGGCCGAGCCAGGCTCGGGACGATGCCGGACGCGACCAGGTCTCCAGAGGTCAGAGTGACGATGGGAATGGAGCGGGTCACTTTCTGGACCACCGCGGCTCTGGCCCCGCCCACAAGGACGATGACATCGACTTTGATGCGGACGAATTCCGCGGCCGCCTGCTGAAGGCTGGTCAGGTCGTGTGTCGGACGGCGCTCGAAGACGATGTTCTTCCCTTCGATCCAACCGAGGCTCCTTAATCCTTGAATGAATGCTGGCCAGGAACGCTGCTCCATGCGCTCCGGTCGGTCGAAATCCACCGGGCTAACATGTCCGATGCGATACATCTTCCCTGCCTGCTGCGCCTCGGCCGAAAGCGATGTCGCCAGGGTGCCTAGCGTCAGGCCGTAGAGGAACGTGCGCCGGGTGATCACTGATCGATCATCTTCGCCAACGTGTCCGTCGGGACAGCGGGGATGTACGATACACCGTCGGCCGGCTCTGCGTTTCCGGAATGTCGCGCCGACCGCGTCCAACCGAGCCGTCGGTGCTGGGAACAATAGATTCCGGAAACATCCTCATGACCACCTCTTGTCAATTCGGGGCTGCTCGTGTAGAAGATAGTTTCTCGACATCAGCCGGCGCATGACGCAAGAGGGGCGAGCCATGACGGTAGCATCCGGTCTCTACGGCGCTTCCTCTCGTCTTGCGTCTCCGGGACCTGCTCGCTTGGCCGCGGGTCTCGTGCTCGCCGCCTTGCTGCCCGGATCACACAGCACCGCACACGCCCAAGAGTCGGCGACCGCCAGGATTGCCCGTGAGAATCTCCCCGCGGTCGTGACCCTGATCGCGGTCGACGCGCACGATCAGCCGCTCGCCCTGGGAAGTGGGTTCTTCATCACGCGCGACGGCGTCCTGGTGACCAATGCCCACGTCGTCGGCGGTGCCGCCAAGATCATCGTGCGCTGGCGCGGCCAGCGCGGAACCGCGGTGAAGATTTTGAACTTCGCCCGCAAGTACGACCTGGTGACACTCCAGACCTCGTTCGACGCCACGCCCGCCGTGTCGCTCGCCGACTCGGACTCGGTGACCGTCGGGCAGGATGTCGTCGTCCTGGGCAGCCCACAAGGACTCGAGGGAACCGTCTCGACCGGGATCGTGGGAGGACTCCGGACTCTGGGCAACGTCAAATTCCTGCAGATCACGGCCCCGATCAGCCCCGGGAGCAGCGGCGGGCCCGTCTTCAACTCCGTGGGCCGCGTGATCGGGGTCGCGACGGCGACGTCCGCTAAAGGGCAGAACCTGAACTTTGCGCTCCCGGTGAATCTGCTGCGCGACCTCCCGCCCGCCTCGATCGCCTTCAATGCGGCGATGCCGGCCGCCCTCGATTTGCGCGAGGGCGACCGGCTCAAGGACCTGGTCTACTTCAACAACATCATCGAAGAGTTCGGGATCTTCACCGAAGGCAGCACCCTGGCCTCCCTCACCGCCTCGCTCCAGAACAGGACGGCCGAGACGATTGCGGACGTCCGCATCCTGGTCGTAGTCAAGAACCCGCGTGGTGAAGTGCTGGACTTCCATCTGCGGGACTTCAAGGGGACCGTCATCCCACCCGGCCTCGCGAAGCAGGTATCGATCCCCATCCTCACCCGGGGGTTTCGGACGTGGAGCAGCGGGATCGACTACGTCCGCGGCACCTACGAGATCAGACTCCTGGACTACACGATCGTCGGCAGCCGCAGCGGCGGTGCGGCAGAGGACTCCCTCAAGCGACGATAGCTCACTCGCCCCGCCATCCGCGCAGCACCATGCACGACCGAAAGAACAGTAGCCGTATCCCGGGGTCCACCCGTCCCACATCTCGCAGCTGATTGTCGGCGTCCAGCTCACACTCGTGCGCGTCCTTGAGGAAGGCCGTGGTTCGGGCATTTTCAGTGGTCGCGCACGCACCGAACAGGAGCACCACGGCCAGGCACAGACGGCGCCTCACCGCTCTGACGCCGGCAGCCTCAGCGTTCGAACCGCGTCAGACGCTCGAGGCCATCCATGTACGGGCGTAGCGCCGGTGGGATCGTGACGGTGCCGTCGGTCTCCTGGTAGTTCTCGAGCACGGCCATCACCGTGCGGCCGACCGCGAGGCCCGAGCCGTTCAGCGTTGCGCAGTGTTCGGCTCGGCCGCCGCCCTCCGGACGATACCGGATTTCGGCGCGTCGGCCGCCGAACGCGTCGTAGTTCGAGCACGACGAGATCTCGCGGTAACGCTGCTGCCCGGGCAGCCACACCTCGATATCGTAGCCCTTCGCCGCGCTGAAACCCAAATCTCCGACGCAGCGGGCCACCACACGGTACGGGAGCTCGAGCCGTTGCAGCACCGCTTCGGCGTTCTGCACCAACGACTCCAGCTCGTCGTACGACTGGGCCGGCGTCACGATCTTCACCAGCTCCACTTTCTCGAACTGGTGCTGGCGGTAGAGACCCTTCATGTCCCTGCCGTAGGTCCCCGCCTCCCGGCGATAGCAGGGCGTGAGGGCCGTGTAGAGGAGCGGCAGGGCCCGCTCGGCCAGGAGCTCTCCGCTGTGGAGCGCGGTCAACGAAACTTCCGCGGTCGGGATGAGATAGAGATTGCGGTTCTCGTCGGGCTCGACCGTCTTGAAGAGCCCCTCCTCGAACTTCGGGAGCTGCCCGGTCTTGAGCATGGTGGCGCCGTTCACCAGGTGCGGGACCCAGACCTCCGTGTAGCCGTGCTCGCGCGTGTGGAGGTCGAGCATGAATTGGCCGAGCGCGCGTTCGAGCCGAGCGGCGGGGCCCCACAGCACGTTGAAGCGCGCCTTCGCGATCTTGACGGCGCGCTCCGGGTCGAGGAGGCCGAGCGCCTCACCGACCTCGTCGTGCGTCTTCGGCGCGAACGGAAAGCCGCGCGGCGTGCCCCAGCGGCGGACCTCGACGTTGTCGTCCTCGCTCCGCCCCTCGGGGACTGAGGAATGGGGCAGGTTGGGAATCTGGATGAGCAGCGCCTCGATCCGCGCGTCGACATCCTTCACCGCCTCGTCGAGCGCCTTGATGCGCTCACCGACCTCACGCATCCGCGCCATGTCCGCCGAGGCGTCTTCGCCCCGCTTCTTGGCCTGACCGATCGCTTCCGAGGCGCGGTTGCGGAGCGCCTTGAGGTCCTCGGCCTGCTTGAGGAGACGGCGCCGCGTGGTGTCGTGGGCGACGATGTCCTTGACGTGCTCGGCGCCGCCCTTGCCGGCCAGAGCGCGCTCGACCGCCTCGGGCTGCTCGCGGATCAGCCGGAGGTCCAGCACAGCGCTACGGCGCTTCGACGGGCGCGGCGCTCTCGGAATCGACGCGAGCGACGGAGCCGACGCGGTCGTCGGGCTCGAGGTCGATGATACGCACGCCCCAGGTGTTGCGCCCCTGGGAGGAGACGTCGGCCGCGTGGAAGCGGATCATCTTGCCATTGGTCGTGACGACCAGGATGTCGTCGCCGTCGTGCACCTGGAGCATGGCGACGACGGTGCCGTTGCGGCCGCCGGTCTTGATGTCGATGATGCCCTTGCCGGCCCGCCCCTGCAGCCGGTACTCGTCGAGGGGCGTCCGCTTGCCGAAACCCCGCTCGGTGACGGTGAGGATCGTGACGCCTTCCTGCACGACGTCCGCGGCGATGACCTCGTCGCCGTCGTCGAGCTCGATGCCCTTCACGCCGCCGGCGCCCCGGCCCATCGGGCGCACCTCTTCCTCCGAGAACCGGATGATCATGCCGAGCTTGGTCGCGATCATGACCTCGCGCCGGCCGTCGGTCCGCCGGGCGGTCATGACCTGGTCGTCGTCGTCCAGGCCGATGCCCTGGATCCCGCCGGCCCGCGGGTGCGAATAGGCCTCGAGCTCGGTCTTTTTCACCTGGCCCTTCTTGGTGGCGAACAGGACGTAGCCGCCGGCGGCGAAATCGCGCACCGGCACGCACGTCGCGACCACCTCGCCTTCGCCGAGCGAGAGGAGGTTCACCATGGCCTTGCCCTTGGCCTGGCGCCCGCCCTCGGGAATCTCGTGGACCTTCAGCCAGTGGACCTTACCCCGGTTCGTGAAGAAGAGGAGGTACGAGTGTGTCGAGGCGACGAAGAGGTCCTCGACGATGTCCTCCTCCTTCGTCTCCATGCCGGTCACGCCTTTGCCCCCGCGCCTCTGGCTCCGGTACGCCTCGACGTGAGTCCGCTTGATGTAGCCCGCGCGGGAGATCGTGACGACCATCTCCTCGTCGGCCAGGAGATCCTCGATCGTGAGCTCGGTGGTTTCGGTCAGGATTTCCGTGCGCCGCGGGTCGCCGTACTCCTCTTTGATCGCCAGGAGCTCCTGACGGATGATCGCCATCAGCTTCGCGTCGGAGGCGAGGATGCCATTCAGCTCCTGGATGAGAGCGAGCGTCTGCTCGTGCTCCTCCACGACCTTGTGGCGCTCGAGCTGGGTCAGCCGCTGGAGCCGCAGATCGAGGATCGCGCGGGCCTGGATCTCGGAGAGCTCGAGCCTCGCCATCAGCGCCACCCGGGCGGCGTCGGGGCTCTCGGCCTGCCGGATGAGCCGGATCACCAGATCAAGGTGCTCGACGGCCTTGCGCAGCCCCGCCAGAATGTGGGCCCGCTCCTCGGCCCGGGCCAGATCGTAGCGCGTCCGCCGGGTGACGATCTCGCGGCGGAAGCGGACGAACGCCTCCAGCATCTCCTTGAGGTTGACGACCTGCGGCCGGCGCTCGACCAGGGCGAGCATGATGATGCCGAAGGTCGTCTGCATCTGGGTGTGCTTGTAGAGCTGGTTCATCACGATCTGCGGGATCTCGCCGCGTCCCAGCTCGAGCACGACCCGGATGCCTTCGCGGTTCGACTCGTCGCGGATCTCGGAGATGCCAGCCATCTTCTTGTCGGCCGAGAGCTCCGAGATCTTCTCGATGAGGCTCGCCTTGTTCACCTGGTACGGCAGCTCGGTGATGATGATCGCTTCGCGCCCGCCCCGCATCTTCTCGGCGTGCGCCTTCGCCCGCAGCGTGATCGTGCCGCGGCCGGTCGTGTAGGCCTCGCGGATGCCCCCCGCGCCGTAGATGTAGCCGCGCGTCGGGAAGTCCGGGCCCTTGATGACCTTCAGCAGCTGCTCGATCGTCGTCCCGGGGTCGTCGACCAGCATCACGAGCCCGTCGACGACCTCCGTGAGGTTCTGCGGCGGGATGTTCGTGGCCATGCCCACGGCGATCCCCGCCGACCCATTGACCAGGAGATTCGGGATCCGCGTCGGCAGGACCACCGGCTCCCGCTCGGACTCGTCGAAGTTCGGAACGAAGTCGACGGTGTCCCGATCGATGTCGGCGAGCATCTCGTGGGCGATCTTGGCCAGACGCGCTTCCGTGTAGCGCATCGCCGCCGGCGGGTCGCCGTCGACCGACCCATAGTTCCCCTGCCCGTCGACCAGCGGATAGCGGAGCGAGAACTCCTGCACCATGCGGACGAGCGCCTCGTAGATCGGATCGTCGCCGTGCGGATGGTACTTGCCCATGCAGTCGCCGATGACACGGGCCGCCTTCTTGTAGGCGCGGTTCCAGTTGAGCCCCAGCCCCTGCATCGTGTACAGGACGCGCCGGTGGACGGGCTTGAGACCGTCGCGGATGTCCGGTAGCGCGCGACCGACGATGACGGACATGGCGTAGTCCATATAGGACTTACGCATTTCCTCTTCGATGGGGACCGGGATGTGGCGCTCATTCGGCATGTCAAGCTCGTGAGCGGGCGAGCGGAGCCCCGCGGGCCTGTCTCTGGCCACCCGCGGGGGTCCCGGCCTCGCGCTCAGTTAAATAATTAAATATCGAGGTTCGCGACGTCCAGGGCGTACTTCTCGATGAATTCGCGGCGCGGCTCGACAGCATCGCCCATGAGCACCGTGAACATCTGGTCGGCGCCGACGGCGTCCTCCATCGTGACCTTGAGGAGCGTCCGCGACTCGGCGTTCATCGTGGTGTCCGCGAGCTCCTCCGCATTCATCTCGCCGAGACCTTTGTACCGCTGGAACGACGCGCCCGCCTTCGCGTGCTCGAGGGCCACCCGATGAAGCGCGTCGAGGGACGCCACGGCCGTCTCCCGCTCGCCCTCGATGATCGCGGTCGGGCCCTTGGCCGCCGGCGCGACCTTTTCCCACAGCTCGCCGAGGCTCGCGTAGTCGGGCGACTTGAAGAGGTCGGTGCTGAACGAGAGCGGGGGCGGGCCCGCGATCGTCACCGTGTGCCCCTCGTTCCCCTCGCCGGCCTGGACGCCGACATCATACCCGTCGACCGCCGCGGCCGCGCGCACGATCGCCTCCGCGATTTCGGCGTGGCCGATCCCCCGCTTGGTGCCCCGGAACTTCGTCCGCAACAGCTCGTTCAGCACCGGACCCGGCACGCCACGCTTCGTGAACTTCGAGACGAGCGTCCTGACCTCCGACACCGCCCGGAGCAGCTCGCGAAGCGGCTCGCCGGTGATCGGGGTCTTGGTCCCCGGCACCTTCACGCCCGCGTCCTCGACCCAGGTGGTGAGGAAGAACTCCTCGAACTCGCGGTCGGACATCAGGTACTTCTCGACCTTTCCCTTCTTGACCTTGAACAGCGGCGGCTGAGCGATGTAGAGGTGGCCCGCCTCGATGACCGGCACCATGTGCCGGAAGAAGAAGGTCAGGAGCAACGTGCGGATGTGCGCTCCGTCCACGTCGGCGTCGGTCATGAGGATGATCTTGTGATACCTGAGCTTCGCGACGTCGAACTCGTCGGGGCCGATCCCGGTCCCGAGCGCGGAGATGAGCAGGCGGATTTCATTGTGGGACAGGACCTTGTCGTAGCGCGCCTTCTCCGCGTTGATGATCTTGCCGCGGAGCGGCAGGACCGCCTGGGTGCGCCGATCCCGTCCCTCCTTCGCCGAGCCGCCCGCCGAGGCTCCCTCGACCAGGAAGAGCTCCCGGTACTGCGGATCGCGCTCCGAGCACTCGGCGAGCTTCGCGGCGAGCCCCTCGTCGTCCACGCCCCTCTTGCGCGTCAACTCACGCGCCTTGCGGGCGGCCTCCCGCGCCTGGGCGGCTCGCACGCACTTGTCGACGATCTTCCGCGCCGTCGTCGGGTCTTCCTCGAAGGCCTCGGCGAGCTTGTCGTAGACGATCTGCTGGACCAGACCCTTGATGTCGCTGTTGCCGAGCTTGGCCTTGGTCTGCCCTTCGAACTGCGGCTCCGGCAACCGGACCGACACCACCGCCGTGAGTCCTTCCCGGACGTCGTCGCCGGTGATGCCGCTCTTGAAGTTCTTGAGGAAGCCGTTGGCCTGCGCGTAGTTCGAGAGCGTGCTCGTCAGCGCCGCCCGGAACCCGGTCAGGTGCGTGCCGCCCTCGCGGGTGTTGATGTTGTTCGCGAACGAGAAGACGCTCTCCTGGTATCCGTCGTTGTACTGGAGCGCGACCTCGACATCCGTATCGCCTTTCTTGCCCTCGAAGAACAGCACCTTTGGGTGTAGCGGGGTCTTGTTCTGGTTCAGGTGCTTGATGAACTCGATGATGCCGCCCTTGTACAGGAATGTGTGGCTCCGCCCGTCGCGCTCGTCCTCGATGACGATCTTCAGGCCGCGGTTCAGGAACGCCAACTCGCGCAGGCGGTTGCTGAGCGTGTCGAACGAGAAGGTCGTCTCCTCGAAGATCTTGGCGTCCGGCTTGAAGCGGATGATCGTCCCGGTCTTCTTCGTCGTTCCGGTCGCCGTGAGCGGGCCGGTGGGGACGCCGCGCTCGTAGCGCTGCGTCCACTCCTTGCCGTCGCGGCGGATCTCGACCTCCAGCCACTCGCTGAGCGCGTTCACGACGGAGATGCCGACGCCGTGCAGGCCGCCGGACACCTTGTACGCGGAGTGCTCGAACTTTCCGCCGGCGTGCAGGACGGTCAGGACGACCTCGGCCGCCGACTTTCCACTCTCCTTGTGGATGTCGACGGGAATACCGCGGCCGTTGTCGCCAACCGAGCAGGTACCGTCGGAGTGCAGGATGACCTTGATGCTGTCGCAGTAGCCGGCGAGCGCCTCGTCGACGGAGTTGTCCACCGCCTCGTACACGAGGTGATGCAGCCCGTACGCGCCCGTGTCGCCGATGTACATCGCGGGGCGCTTGCGGACCGCCTCGAGCCCCTCGAGGACCTTGATATCGCTCGCCGTGTAGGTCTCGGCGCTCATGCCGGAGTCACGCTCCCACCATTGACCCGAAACACCGCCGCGCCATCCACCATCGGTGCGTCTGGCGTCGTCAGGAACACCTGCTCGGCGGACTGGATCTCACGGAGGACATGCTCGCGCACGACGGGGTCCAGCTCCGAGAGCGCATCGTCGAGCAGAAGGACCGGGGCGGTGCCCGCCGCCTCGCTCACCGGTAGCATCTCGGCCAGACGCAGGGCGAGCGCGGTGAGCCGCTGCTGGCCACGAGAGCCGAAGGCGCGAGCATCGACCCCGTCGATCTCGATCGCGAGATCGTCCCGGTGCGGGCCCACGACCGTTTGCCCCCGCCGGGTCTCCTCACGCTGACTGCGCTCGAGGGCCGCCAGGAGTGCCGCCGGTTCCTCGGCCTCGCCGAGCGCGGTCCGGTACCTGATCTCGACCTTGGACCGCGCCGCCGAGAGGGCCGCATACACGCGCGCGAGCTCGGTCTGCAGCGCCGCCACCGCCTTTCGACGCCGACCGAGTAGCTCCATGCCGACCGTCGCGAACTGCTCGTTCCACGGCCCGAGCCGTCCTGCCAGGCCAGCGTCGTGCGGGCGCGGCTGGAGGAGCCGATTCCGGCGCGCAAGGACCTGGCGGAACCGAAGGAGCGTCGGAATGTGATTCGGGTAGAGCCGCCCCGCGAACCCGTCGATGAAGTTACGGCGCGCCGATGGTCCGCCATTGACGATTTCGAGGTCTTGCCATCCGAACGCGATCGCGCGCGCCCACTCCGGGGCCGGCTCCCCGATGGTCTGCCAGGTTCCATCCTCGAGCCTGGTCAGCGCGCGGCGCACTGTTCGCCGCGTCTCGCCGTGAAGAACCTCACCTGTGAGCGTCGCGGTCTCCGTCCCCCAGCGCGGGATTTCGGCGATTCGGGAGGTCCGGAAGGACCGCCCCGTGATGAGGAGTCCGAGCGCTTCGAGGAGGTTGGTTTTGCCCTGGGCGTTAGGCCCGGTGACGACGTTCAGGCGGGGCGCCGGACACCATGAGAGGGTGCGATAATTTCGAAATTCCAACAACTGAGCGCACCCTATCTGCACCCTCGTAAGCTCCCGTTTTATAAAGTGAAAATAGCATCTAGATCCGCATCGGCATTATAACACAGCAGTACCCTTCGTCCTCGGCGCTTTTAATCACCCCGGGGCTCTGAGCATCCTTGATCTCGAACAGGACTTGATCCTTGTCGAGGGCGGCCATGGCCTCCAGCAGGTAGCGTGAATTGAAGCCGATCACCATCTCCTCGCCGGCGTACTCGACCTCCAGGATTTCCTCGGCCTCCCCCAATTCCTGGCTCGAGGCCATCACCTTCAATGAACCCGGGCTGAGCGCGAGCTTCACCGGCTTGTTTCGCTCCTCAGCCATGACCGCGACGCGACGCAACGCCGCCGTGAGCGAACTGCGCGGGGCCGCGAGCCTTCCCGGTTGCGTTCGAGGAATGACGGCGTCGTAGTTGGGGAACTGTCCCTCGATCAGGCGAGCGGTCATCACGAAATTCGGCATCTGCAGGACAAACTGATTTTCGGTGATCGCGATCTGGACCTCCTCACCCGCTCCGAGGACGCGCATGATCTCGGTGACGGCTTTCCGTGGCACGATGCCGGTCGCGGTGGGGATGGCGTTGCCCAGGCTCCGGGTGGAGAAGGCCAGACGATGTCCATCCGTCGCCACCATCCGCACGTCCTTTCCCTGGAACGCGAAGAGCACACCATTGAGCGCGTACCGCGTTTCGTCGTGGGACACCGCGAAGCTCGTCTGGGTGAGCATCTCGCGCAAGATCTTGGCCTCGAGGGTCACCCACGATTGCGGCGATGCGGGAACCACCGGCGGAAAATCATCGGGGGCCAGGCCGACCAGTCGGTAGGTCGCACCACCGCACCGCAAACTCACCGTCACGTTCTCCGTCACCTTGAGCGCGACCGCGGCGGCCGCCAACTCCTTCACGATTTCGGCGAGCTTTCTCGCCGACACCGTGATCGCTCCCTTCCCGCCGACCTTCGCCGGCACTGAGACACGCGCACCGACCTCGAGATCCGTCGCGGTCATTCGCACGCTCTCGCCCTCCGCCTCGAGCAAGACGTTGGCGAGGATCGGAAGCGTCTGGCGCGGCTCCACGATGTTCTGCACCATCTGGAGGCCTTTGAGGAACGCGTCACGGTCGA
>WNFD01007397.1_pt1 | contig 14761 bp, 14 predicted proteins | sample 5400491 | NCBI WGS metagenome assembly WNFD01 (sample SAMN13153343, study PRJNA577476) | soil metagenome | isolation source: 120 cm saprolite under Douglas fir tree site 2 hole 2 replicate 2 | place: USA:California | collected 2015-04-18
TCGCAGGCGAAGGCGACCGCGCAGATGATGATGGCCACGACCCCAAGATCGATACGGCTCACGACGGCCTCCGTGGTGACATCAGGACGCTGCTCCCGGTTCGGCTCCCCCCCGGTCTTCCCTCCGCCCGCGGTCGAGCTTGGTGATGCGGGGCCTCCGGATGTTCAGGAGCGCCTCCAGCTTCGCGATCTCCGCCCGCGCCCCGAGGTGGGCGAACCCCGCTCGTGCCATACGACGTGATCCACGGCTTCCGCACGGTTTTTCCGGTGCCCCTGGCGATGGCCTCTTCCTGGGATCCGCACATCGAGGAGCGCGCGCAGGCGTTTGCGGCGCGTGAGGCGCGCGCGACCGGGATCACGTGGACGTTTGGGCCGATGGTGGATATCGCGCGGGATGCGCGGTGGGGCCGCATTGTCGAAGGCGCGGGCGAGGATCCCTTTCTCGGAGCCGCGATGGCCCGCGCGCAGGTTCGTGGATTTCAAGGGCCCGCGTTGGGAACCCCCGATCGCCTGCTTGCCTGCGTCAAACATTACGCCGGATACGGCGCGGCGGAGGGCGGCCGCGACTACGATGCGGCGTACTTGCCCGAAGCATCGCTGCGCAACGTTTACTTGGTGCCGTTCAAGGCCGCCGTGGACGCCGGCGTCGGTTCGCTAATGAGTGCGTACATGGATTTGAACGACGTGCCCGCGACCGGAAACCGCTACACCCTACGTGACGTTTTGCGCGGCGAATGGAACTTCAAGGGATTCGTGGTGAGCGATGCGCTCGCGGTGAAGGACTTAGTCACGCACGGCTACGCTCGCGACGTCGCCGACGCAGCGTACATAGCGTTCCACGCCGGTGTGAACGAGGACATGGCCAGCCTCACTCTGCAGGAGCAGCTTCCCAAGCTCGTGCGGGACGGAAGAATTTCCCAAGCGGAGATCGATGATGCGGTACGGCCCGTTCTGGCGGTGAAATTTCGCCTCGGGCTGTTTGAACATCCCTACGCCGATCTGCCGCGCATGCAAGAGGTGATGAGCGACCCGGCGGCACGGCAGTTCGCGCGCGTTGCTGCCCAACGCTCGATGGTACTGCTCAGAAACGAGGGTCACACACTGCCGCTGAGCAAGAGCGTAACGTCCATCGCGGTGATTGGCCCGCTGGCGAACGCTGCGACCGATCTGGATGGAGGCTGGGGCGTCGACGGCGAAACGCCCGCGGTAACCGTGGAAGAAGGCATCCGCGCAAAGCTGCCGGGCGCGACCGTACGGTACGCGCGAGGTGGAGAAATTCGCCGCACGATTCCGTCGGTGTTCGACGACTTTCTTCCCGGCGGGAAAAAACAGCCGCCACTGACCGACGCCGAGAATGCGAGAGAAGTCGAAGAGGCCGTAGTGCTGGCGCGCCAGTCTGATGTGTCCGTTTTGGTGTTAGGTGAGCTTGCGAACATGAGCGGTGAGTATGCATCGCGCTCGACGCTCGAGCTGCCGGGGAGACAGCAGGAACTCCTCGAAAAAGTCGCCGCTTTGGGGAAGCCGGTCGTTGTGGTCTTGGTGGGCGGCCGGCCGTTGAACATTTCTTGGGCGGCGGAGCGCGTCCCTGCGATTCTAGAGGCTTGGCAGCCCGGAACCGAAGCGGGCAACGCGATTGCCGACGTTCTGTTCGGCGACGTGAATCCAGCTGGCAAGCTGCCAGTTTCCTGGCCCCGGCGCGCGGGCCAGGAGCCCCTCTACTACTCGCACAACCTGACACACATGCCCGAAGGCAGCTGGCTTTATCGTTCGCTCTATTGGGAGGAGCCCAATGCGCCCTTGTATCCCTTCGGCTACGGCCTGAGTTATACCACGTTTGCCATCTCTAATCTGCAATTGAGCAAGTCTGAGGTGAGGATAGGCGAACGGGTCGAGGTAACAGCGATCGTGGACAACACCGGCGCGGTTGCCGGCGACGAAGTCGTGCAGCTCTACATTCACCAGAAAGCCGGCTCGGCTTCGCGCCCGGTGCGCGAACTCAAAGGCTTCAAACGGATTTCGCTCACTCCAGGAGAGAAGCAAACGGTCCGGTTCACGCTGAGCAAGGACGAACTCGCCTATTGGAGCACCAGCAAGAAGGCCTGGGTGGAGGAGCCCGAAGAGTTTGACGTGTGGGTGGGCTCCGACTCGAAGGCCACAATCCACGCGGCGTTCCGCGTGACGCCCTGACCGTTTCGGACGCGCCACTGGCAACGCTGACGAACGCGCCCAGCCCTATGTCCAAACGGAAGGGCTCGCGTCGCCGGGAGAGTCGCCGCGCACGGACTGAAGGGACGAAGGGGGCCTGTGCGAACCAGTCGTGCTGTGCTCCGGCTCCTGAATCGAGTCAACCCACCTCAGTCATGCGCCGTTCGCACATCGCAGAGACCGCTCTCCTGGTTCTCACCGGCGCGCGACCTGTCGTCGCGCAGACCACCGTCGCCGTCACGCCGTCACCGAGCGGGTTGTCCGACCGATGCTAAGGGCGATAGGCCCGCCACCTTCAAGCGCATGCTAGGCCGCTGCTGCCCTCTACGGCGCCTGGTGCCATAGGAACGAGTCGCGGGCGTTATATAACACATCTCCATTCCCGCTTCGGACCGTCACTACCGCAGACAGAACCGCCGCATCGAGTCGGCTCGTAGCCAATCGCGTAAGAAACCTACCGTCAATCGTAACCGTGCCCTCGCGTGGGAAGTCGCAGCGGAGGTGGACCGTCGCGGCGCTGATTCGGGCCTCCGAACACGACTCCTGGTCCTTGTTACCGGCCGTCGCCGACGCAAAGGTCACAAGGGTCTCCGGACGAAGGCTGAATCCGGCAAATCGGTATCCATTGACCGTGAACTCATAGCCCGGGACGTAGTACCCCTCAGCCTCTGACTGAAGCGCCGGCTTGGGCCGCTCGATGCGCGGCGGTTGGGGCGCACGCTTTTCCGGGAGGCTGGTGGCGGGCGAGCCTAATCGGAGCGCGACAAAGATGCCACCTGCGACGGCCAGTGCAACGATGAATAGCAGACGATTTCGGGACATGAGTCCGTAGTCTCCGATGGCAGCGGCATAACGGCACCATAATAGCGCACGCTGACCGGGCCGTGAGGCGGTGTAGGTGTAGATTGGACTGGTCATGGTGACGCCGGACCCCGAACACGTGCAGCGCGCCGTCGGCGCGCGCTACGAGGTGCTGGACCTGGTCGGTGCGGGGGGCATGGGCGCCGTATTCCGCGCCCGGCACCGCGTGCTCGGGCACGTGGTGGCCATCAAGGTTCTGCCCCCGGAGATCGCCGCAAGCCGCGTGCGCGCGGAGCGGTTCCGGCGCGAAGCCCAGCTCTCCGCCCACTTGTCTCATCCCAATGTCGTGCCGGTGTACGAGTTCGAGAGCCGGGAGGGCCTCACCTTCCTGATCATGCCGTTCGTGCGCGGCCGCACGCTCGAGGGCCTCTTGAACGAGCGACCGCGCCTGCCGCTTGCCGACTTGCTGCCGGTGCTCGCGGACGTCGGAGCCGCGCTTGACTTTGCCCACGCCCGGGGAGTCGTGCACCGCGACGTGAAGCCGGGCAACATCCTCGTCGAGGAGGAGACCCGCCGGGCGCTGCTCGCAGACTTCGGGGTGGCGCTGGCGCGCCTGTCCGCCGCCGGCTCGCTCACGGCGCCGGGGACGCCCATCGGGACTCCCGCCTACATGGCGCCGGAGCAAGTGAACGGCGCCGAGCGGGTGGACGGGCGCGCCGACCTTTACGCGCTGGCGCTGGTGGCGTATGAGGCACTCACGGGTGCGCTCCCGAGCGCCGGCGTGGATTGCGCGACCCTCGCCACCACGCTGCACGAGCGGCGCGGCGACGTCACACCGGAGGCCGCGGCGGCGCTCGTCGCGCCCCTGGCCGAGCGGCCGCTCGAGCGTCCCGCGAGCGCCGCCGCTTGGCTCACACGCGTCCGAGGGACCTCCGGGCGGCACGGGCCGCGGGTCTCGATGCGCACGCGCGTGGTCACGGCTGGTGCGATTGTGGCGCTCGCCGTCGGTGGGGTCGCCACATGGCGGACGAGGGCGGGCGGGCCGACGGTGCTTGCGGTGCTGCCCTTCGACAATCAGGGACCGTCCGACGTTGAATATTTCGCTGACGGTCTGACCGACGCGATCTCGGCAAAACTCGCGTCGTTACCCGGCCTCGCCGTCATCGATCAGCGGAGTTCGGGCCAGTACAAGGGGACAACCAAGCCTCCAAGGCAGGTCGGGCACGAACTGGGCGCGGAGTATCTCCTCTCCGGCACAGTGCGCTGGGCGGCCGGGCCGGGCCACTCGCGCCGGGCCCAAATCATGCCTCGCCTCATCAGGGCACGCGACGCGACCACTAGGTGGGCCGGAGAGCCGGTTGTCGTCACGCCCACCGATCCATTCGAAGCCCAATCGCAGATTGCCAAGAGCGTCGCTGTCGCGCTCCAGGTCGCCCTTGCGCCGGCGGACCAGCAGCGCCTCGCCCGGCGCCCGACGGAGAACGCCGAGGCGTACGACCTCTTTCTGCGCGGACTGGCCCTCGCGAGGGACGTGCACCGCTCCACGTTCTCCGTCCGCGAGATTGATCGAGCCGCTGACGACATGGAACGTGCGGTCCAGCTCGACTCTACGTTCGCTCTGGCCTGGGCGCGGCTCGGCGGCCTGCGGCTTCGACACGCCGCGGAAGCGCCAGGCGACCGCACGTCGGTTGGCCGCGGGAAGCAAGCCCTCGACCGGGCGATTCTTCTCGAGCCCGGGCTTGCCGTGGCTCACGACATACGGGGGCATTACCTGACTTGGTTTGCCGAAGATCGGCCTGGAGGCGAGCGCGAGTTCCGTCGCGCGGCCGCACTTGATCCCAATGACGCCGACATCCTCGTCGATTTTGCGGACGCGCAATTCCGCGGGGCCCAAGTGGATAGCGCGTTTGCGACGGAGGAGCGGGCAGTTAGACTCAGCCCCCGTTCGTTGGATGTTGTCGCGACGCTCGCGGATTGGTGCGCACGGTTTCGCCGGTGGGATGAGGCCCAGCGGTACACGAATCGGGCCATTGCGCTCGACTCCTCAGACGACCGCGGCTGGCGGTCCCGGCTCTTCATCAGTCGCTACCGTGGGGACACGCTGCAAATGCAGCGGGATCTGCCGGCAGCACTCCAGCACTCGCCCTCGGCGACGGTCCTGACGGCAATGGTCTACGCTGGCGGGGAGTTCGCCCGGCGGTACCAGGACGTGACCCCCGAGCAGATCCGTATCGAAACACTCCTTGACAGCATTTCCAACTACTACGACAACAAGGCGGACTTGTATACCTATCTCCGCCAGCCGGAGCGGATGCGCGCGTACAAAGACTCGATCCGGCTGAAGCTCGAGGGCCGCTTGCTCACAGGGTATTGGGAACCGCTGTTGAGGCTCTATCTTGCCGACGCCTTCGGGGCGCTCCAACGGCCCGTTGACGCCCGTCGCCAGCTCGCCAACGCTCAGGCGGCCGCCGCGCGGCTTGGCACGGAAGGCGCTCTGGATTTGCGAGTCTACGCCGGCGTCCTCGGGCGGCTCGGCGACCCTGACTCAGCGGTCGCCGTGTTGGAGCGACTGCTTCGGGAGCCGCAGGCATGGACGGCGGGGGGGCTCGCCATTGAGCCCAAGCTCTACTCACTTCACGGCAATCCCCGGTTCGAGCGGCTGGTCGCTGGCCGCTAGCTGCGTCAGGCTCAAGCGCCGCACGCAAGACTCCTGGCCGGGGAACGGACGGCGGATTGGTCATCCACTGCGCTGTGCTAACCAGCTCTATGCCTACCAGCTAAAGAGCGCACCTTGATCTTCGAATCTGAGCTGTGCCCCGGGCACCAGCGTCGACGCCGTGCGCGGGTTGACCGTTGCCTGACGACGCTGCATGGTATTAGCCACGGGATCTAGCGGCGGGGCTTGCCGGTATGGCGGAAGTGCAGTGGGCTCGCTTGAACACCGACGTGGACTCTCCGCTTCGACGCGGTGCCTGGTATCGTGTCTTGTCGTTGACGAAGCTCGAAGTGTTCGTCGAGGTGCAAGGGGCTTCGGTGCCCGTAGCCCGACCCTTCGTCGATCTCCGCACCGCGGCGCCGCAGGAGTGGACGGTCGTCGGGCACGTCAAGGCGACACTGCAGGGGCCAGAGCCCTTGCGGAGTGGGTACGTTGTCTGCCCCACCTGTCGGAATCGCGCGGTGCTGCCATTCGCACGAGTACTGAAGCTGCGCTGTCCGCGCTGTAACGAACTCTTCCCGATTGCATGGGACGAGCAGGCGTTCAAGAACCCGGCATAGCCGCCTGAGCCCGCAACATCTATAGGTCGTGAGCTTCCTGCGCCTCGTCGCACCAAAGTTAGCGACCTTGTGTAGCCTCGGTGTTTGGCCAGCGCTCGGCGTACCAAGCGTGGGCCCTGATTGCGAAGGGAAGCGCATCGGGTACACCCATCCCGAAGTGCTCAGCCACCTCACGAGTAAGAAACACCGCGACCTGCTCAGGCGCTTCCTTCGCTTCCAGGCGGCGCAGGAGGGGTCCGACGAGGCGGTCGTACTCGTCCTCGAGCGCACCGGCGTTAAGGAGGCCTTGAGGGTCCCACTCGTTCACTAAATCTCGGAGCTCCCGATATCTTCGCTTCAGCTCCTGCGCGGGAAGGCGCACTGTCTACTCCTAAAACGCGAGTCGGTTGCCTCGGGTCACTGTTTGGTTGATGGCCCGGTACCAAACTCACCTTGCGCAAGCGAATCAAGGGCCGAGCGCCCCAGCGCGCTTACGAGGGCAAAATATTGGCGCGTTTCCTCGGGTGCGATCAGGGGGAGGATGCGCTCGAGATTCGCCACTGCCCGTCCCAACGCCGCCACCTTCCATACACCCAGGTCGGCCCCCATCTCCCAGCTGCCTAGGACATCCTGGACGTCATCGTCCACTTCTCCGAGCGAGACGCCATCAATTATGTCGCCGATATTCGGAGGCCTTGGTCGCCGCTGGTACTCGGCCCATAGTTCTTCGCGAGTGGTCATCGAGATGCTATGCAAGCTGGCTAACTCACAGTTATGTGCCCAAGCTTCCTGGCGGAAGCGCGCAAGTCGTTGCGGTGCAAAGAGGCGCCGGTCGGAATCGAACCGACGAATAGAGGTTTTGCAGTAGACCGGGAGCCCCTGCGTCGGACTCTATCCCGCTCCGTTCCACTTCGAAGGCCCACGGGCGTCTCGGTAAGACTTCGTCTCGTTGCGTCCCGCTGACGCTGGTTGTGCCCCAGATGTGCCCCGGTCTTGGTGCCGCGTGCGAGAGCAGCGGACTGAAAAGATCGGGATGAGAAAGCCGACCCCGTCACGAGGTACCCCATACCTTAGGGGCTTCGGGCTCGGCCGAGGCGCAGGCGCCGAGCATGTGAGAAGCGCCCCAAAGGCTGGCTAGGTCCTCAGACGTTTTTCCCATCCTCCTCCCAGGCGATTGGGAAGAGCTGGTTGCAGCCCGGACACCGCAGCTTCGACACGCGGGCGAAGGGGAGTACAGCGCGGTGCCGACAGCTGGGGCAGACGACGCAGCCACTCAGCAGGGTGTCCGGCGCGCGCGGCGAACCCTGGACCTGCCGCACGACGGTCCACTCCCGAGGGGGCACGGTGCGGATCTCGACGAACGGCAGCGCCACGGACACCGACTCACCCTGCACGTCGACGACCGCCTCGAGCGGCGTCACCGTCACCACACGATACCACGCACCGCGCCGGAGCGGACAGTCCACCGCGGTCCTTAAGCGAGCCCACTGCATCTCCGGTACGCCGCCCCTTGGTCGTGGTCGGGGACTACGATGCAGATGGCCGCGCCGACCGTCAACTCGTGTCGGTCATTGGATGCTGCGCCCTGCGGTGGCTGGTGGCATCAGCGTCCGGGGATTTTGCCCCAGGTTTTTGAACGGGTCAACGTGCTTCCGGTTTGTGCCGGCATTCCCCTGACGAGTCTCGCCTTAGCGGCAAGGGGCTACATGCCAGGCGAGCCGTATCGCGGCGCGCTCGTTGCGACCGACGAATCGGTGCGGACCTACGGCGAGGCCTACCCTTCCCCCTGGAGAGCGCAGCTGCAGGTTGCCGTCTGAAACCTCGACTTGATCCATCCGCATGCCTTTGCCGTTTGGGGAGAGGGGTTCGAACCAGGGGAAATGGTCCGCATCGTCTCCCGATCCGGGGACGAAGTTCTCTCCAACTCGGTGCAGGTGCTCCCGGACAGCACGTTGCCGGAACGCTCTGAAGCCCCAGTGAGCTTCCGGTGGGCAGGCCTGCCGCCCAGTCTGCGCCTGCGGCTGGCGGGCCCGTTCTTCAGCGGAACCGTCCGTTTGTGCGCCGCCAGCGCTCCACGGCGCGAGTGAACTTGAGCTAGTTTGAAGAAGTATCTGAACACATGTGAGTTACCGCGAGTCGGCGCGAGTCCGGCCCGGTCTCCTAATCCGCTGGTCGTCGGTTCGAGTCCGACCGCCGCTACTTGTCGCACAACGCCTTACTAGCAGGATACCTCGCGAGCCTGACCTGATGGCCAACCGCTTCCCACCGCAGCAAGGCCCTCGAGTATTACGCCCGCTTCGTCGATCTCTGGTGTCGCAATCGATAGCATGCCGGGAAGCGGGCACTACATCTATTTCGCAATCGATAGCATGCCGGGAAGCGGGCACTACATCTATGAGGAACACCCCGGGGCGGTCATGGCGGCCGTCGAGCGGAAACGGGCCGGACTTGTTCTCGAGACTTGGGGCGGCTTTCAGTCACCTCCCCGGCGTAGCTAACGGGCGCCACCCTCCCGGTCTGGCCATCATTCGCTCGCTCGCATGCGACGTGCATGATCAGTCGAGGGGACGCCCGCCGAAGCTCGCGTGCGAAGCGAGCGCCCATCCTTCCGGCGGTAGCGCTGCCCGTCACCCCGGTCTCAGGCAACCGCGACACGAACAGCTCCCGGATCGAGAAGCAGAGACGCCGCAGCGCCTCCCACCTCGCTACGGCGTCTCGACTTCACAAAAATGGGCCGGAGTGGAGTTGAACCACTGACCTCACGCTTATCAGAAAACTCCGCGCTGTCGCAGCTCGTCGTGCCTAGTCGTCAACTGTGTCGTCTAGCAAGGAGATAGAGAGTTGGGTCGGACGGTCCTGTAGGACCCTTTCGGGCCGTTTTTGCAAGTGCAAGATGGAATACTATGGAATGAGAACGGCCCTCGAGCCGTGAAGCCCGCGTGACGGGACCTAGACATTACCGGCGCTGGCGGATGTAGAGCTCGGGCGGCCAGTCGAATCCCTCGAAGCCCGCATCCAAGGTGTCACCGCGCAGAAAAGCGCGCTTCACCTCGAGTGTGTCGCCGACGCCAGGGTTGAACCACATAAACACAAGCGTGTCCCCGCGATGGTGCAAGCTGCCCGAATCACGCTCGACCCTCCGGGCGCCCAGCGTCCCACCAACCCTCGAACAGGTGGTACTAAAGTCCCTCGTATGCCACCAGCGGTCTGCGCCGAGCTCGTAGGACATGGCGTAGTCCACCCATTCACAGTCACCCGCAGTGTCGGCATCCGGCTCGTGCGCTGGGAGCGGATCGTGATTCAACAGGACGAGGCGAAACGTCCCCAGTGAGTTGCCGCCCGTCGTGCTTGCAACGCGGCCGCAAGAGTCTGAACTATGGCAAGCGGCGCTGCAAATGACAGCAGCGCTGAGGAGGGCCACCCGCCAAGGTCGAGACACGTTGACACCGCGTAGCAGTGCGTCGCCGCCCAACCGGCTCGCGCTTAGGCTGCGCGGCATCTTTATTCAACGATGGCGCGCGCCCCAACCGCCGAGCACGCGAAGCAGAAGACGAACTGCGGAGTCACCGCGCCAAAAGCTCGCCACGAATGCGATGGCAGCCGCTCCCCAAACGAATGCAAGGATAGGCGGGTTCGCGTGATTCAGCGAGCGAAAGGGTCCAGCTGCGAGCAAGAAGCCGAGGAAGGCGCCGAGTAGGCCGCCGACAATGCCGGCGAGCAAGCGGCTTACGAAGTCTCTTTCGGGCCAGGGCATGTACGGATGCCGCCTAACTAGGTATTAGGCTGCGAGCCTCGCAGCCTAATTCCGTTGGTTGACCTCAGACACCGTGAAAATGCAGCAAAGCAATCCGGCGCGTTAGGGCATCCCGCGGAGAACGAGCAGGACATGTCAATAAGCATCGTCGGCGTTCCCCCGAAGGACGACCACTCTGAATGGATCAGCCAAAACTTTATGATGCGTGCGGACGTTCGCGTGACCGCGGATCATAGGCTGGCGAGCAGCTCACGGGCCGCGGACTGCGAGTCCGGCGCGCGCGTCTAAGCCTCCTTAACGGCTTGTCCTACGAAGCGCTTGCCGAGGTGTTTGCCACTCGGGGAACCGGTGGAGGGGGAAGCCCGGCTGGCCACGAGGAGTCGTGGATGCGGCTCAGCGCCGGCGTGTTCCCAGCCCGCTTCCTGAATAACTGCGCCGCACCCCGCCTGACCTGACGTTGTGTGCGCGCCACGGTGCCGCGCAGACGTCCGGGCACGCCCGCGCGGGGGTGTCTAGCAGGGGCATGGTAGCCATTACGCACAGGCTCTGCGCCGCTTCTTCGATCCATCTTGTCGCATCGCCGCCCCTCGGTGCCGCAAAAACGCCCTATCGCGACTGCAGCGCTGAGTCCAGCTTTATGATGAAGGGCCGCCATCGAGGCAGTAGCCTCGAGGCGTCACCGCTGAATCGAGTTGTCTTGATGCGTGGTGTGAGCAGGACTGGTCTCTCCCGCAGGCGCGCGGCATGCCGGTGTTGCTGGCGCTCTACCAGCAGTCCGACGCTGTTGGGGATGCTCACGCTGGTGCCGCTGTTGACGGCAGGCGCTCAGGAATCTCCCTGTGACAGAGGCCTCGAGGCACTGGCCCGGGGCCCCCATGGCTACGTTCGAAGAATACGATTTCACTTCCGGCGCCGACCTCGTCATCGAGTGGACGGCGCCGCTTGACCGGACTGTGCGACTCCGCGCTCAGGGGATCAAGCGCGACCTCTACTATCGCATGGATGCAGTTCGTCCGCCCGCATCGCATTCGTATCGCTGGCCTTCCGATGTGCTGGCGGCTCAGCATATCGCCCGGGGAGATATTGGGGTGGTCGGTTGGATCCGCCATTCACTGGCGGGCGTCGACCGCGACGTTTACCTCCCGCTGCGGATCAGCCAGCACCACTCACGTGCTGTGGCAGGTGCCTACGACCTCGTGCTGTTTCCGACAGTGGCGCTGAAGGAGGTCTACCTCACACTCGCATCGGTCGGTCAGAATGGCCTTCCCAACAAGACCATAAAGCACGGGGAGCCACTCGGATACGGCTATTACCCGGCGGAGCGCCCAGTGAAAATCCGGCTTGCCAACGTCGGCGACGCCGGAATCTACTACATCGAGATCGGGGCGGAGCTCGCATCTGGCGGGTCTGCTTCCTTGACGCACTGGATCTACTACGCTCATGGCCCATACCCGAACTGACGCAGACGCGCTCCGGGCGCTAATGGCTCGGCAGACGGACGAGCTGGCGGCGGAGGCGCTCCGCACCGATGGGCAGATACCCGCCGAGCGGCTCGAGGCCTTGGGGCGGCTTGCCCGACTCGTCGTGATGCGTGATGCCGCGGTGACCGCGCTTCGCAGACGCTGGGCCCGTGCGCGAGTGTGCTCCTCTTCGCCAGGGTCTCCAGCACAGAGGTCGAGATGGAGCTCAACGTGTCTGAGTTCAGCTTCGTGCTGCCGACGGTGCAGGTGATCAGCGATGCGATGAGCGTCTCCGTGTTAGGCGTTTCCGGGCTGAGGGTGATCGAGCTGCCGAGCGCGGACGGTCGCCCTGGGTGGCGCCGCCCGGCGGCCGACATCTTTCTGGCCGCGGACCGAGTTGGTCGACGCACTGGAACGGTCAGCATCAGTCCCATCACCCTGCCGATGGGGACGCGCGTTTCTCTACGACAGCTGGAGGGGCATCACGGATATCGACTCGTTTTGCGGAGCGCCACTCCAGAGCTGGTCGTCTCCGTGAACGGGCCCATTCGAATCATCGTGCCGTCCGCCGTCAACGAGCTGCGTGAGTTCTCATTCCCGCGGGGAATCGGGTTGGAGCCGGATTCTAATCAAGTGAGCCTGGACTTCTTGCCCACCGAAGCCGCGGAAGTCAGCTGGGCGTTTCGGTCCCCTCTTCCTGTGGAAAGTCTGTCACTGTATCGAGTTGACCAGTTCGAGGGGGCCGAGCAGACGTTAGTTCGTCGGGTGTCGACGATCCAGTCGGGCACGCTGTACTTCGAATCCATTGACGGCCGGGCGCGCCAGCTCCGGGCCGGAGAGGGACTCCACTTTGCGTGGTCCGGTGGCGAGATCCGCGAGTGGCGGATCCGGAACGACGGCGTCGTGGTGAGGTTCCACGGCAGCGTGCGGGGCATGAGCTCAGGGTCTGGTGAGATCAAGAGAAGCCTGATGCCCACCCTGATCGAGTGGCTGAGGGCGCGACATGGACTCTCGCTCCTGTGGGGAACGACCGCGTACGTTGTAGGGCTGTTTGTCACGATCCTTGGCTGGTGGAGACGACCAACATGAGGCGTGCCCAGCAGATTCTGGCGCGCTCGCGCTTCCGAACGGCCCTCTTTGCGTGCGTATTCTGCACGCTGTGCGGCACGCGGCGAATAGCAGGGCAGGGCGGAAACGTGCCCGACGAAGCGAAGGCGCTGATCGTGAAGGTCGTCACCTACTATCAGGAGGGCAGCGCGCCCGAAGTGGGCGCCGGGATCATCGTTGGAGCGACCGCGACCGACCTCTACGTCGCAACTGCACGTCATGTGGTTCGACGAGACACGGTTGCCCAGAGAATCTGGGTGGTCTTGCCCTCTCGCGATTCCGCCGAAGCGGCGCTTGTGGCGCGAGCGCGTTCGCGCCTCGACTTGGCCGTGCTGCGTGTCTCCGTCGATTCCGCGCGCTGGCGGCGGTGGACGGCCTATTCGTGGGACCGTCGCGGCGAGCCGGGCTCGCTTCGCGGCAACGATCCCGTCAGCCCCGTCGGATGTCCGCAGGACAGCTGTTGGCAGGCCCCCGCACCCGCGGACCGTGTCATTGGAGTCGACAGACTGGGGATTCTCTTCCAGTCGTCGTTCGTCGGCCCTGGAAGCTCGGGTGGAGCGCTGTTCAACGCGTGGTGGGAAGTGGTGGGCATGGTCACGGAGGACGCGCCACCGCGGGCCAATGCGATTCGGATCGATGAGGTGCTGGCGCAGGTGCAGGCTTGGCGGATTCCGGTGACCCTGAAACGGCCATCCCTTCCTCGAGCCGGGTATCGCACCACCATTGGCCTGCTCCTTCTGACTCCGACGTCCTCTACTGGGGCTGGAACAACCAGGAGCGGTGTGCCGGGCGGACGGCTAACGATCGTTCACCAGGTAATGTCAGCCGTGAGTTGGCATGTCGCTGCGCTCCGCCTCACGCCGCAGAACTGCGTACGTCCCGTTCTGGAGTCGGGTCGTTGGGGACGGCCTGGGCATTGGCGGAGGAATGAGCGTCGAGACGGTCGCATTGCCACGGACGATCGTTGAGTTCACAGCAGGCTATTGGAGCTTCACAACGCCGCTCAACGCGCCGAAGCTAGCAGACCTTTTCATCGGCGGGGGCATTCGTTTCGGATTATGAAGCAGCTGCTCCAGTTCGCCGCTGTCCTCGAGGCCTTCGCGCTCGCGTGCCAAGAATTCCCAAGTGAACCGCCGATGCCGGTGACGATAGCCGCGAGTTGGCCACGCGAAATGTTCGTGCGGGACAGCGATACATTGGGACTCACGGTCACGCTTCGGAATGCACCGGGGACTGGTGTCACCGGGCTGCGAACCGTATGGCAATCGAGCGATGTTGCCGTGCTGCAGGTGGCGGCCGTGTCGCCGTCGAAGGATGCGAGTCGAAAAGACTCGCTCACCGTACAGCTCCGCGCCGTCGCGAAGGCGTCGGCGCCGGGGCGTGTCGTCGTGTCGGTCGCTGTCGCGGAGAGTAGTGGATTGGCGCGGAGTGAGTTCCAGGACACGATCACGGTCATGGAGCGCTGGGTGTCAGTGACCGCGGGCGGATCCCATTCTTGCGCGCTGACGATCGGCGGAACGGCCTACTGCTGGGGCACAGGGACTTCCGGCCAGATCGGCAACGGGTCGAGCGCTGGGTCTCTCATCCCGGTTCGGGTTTTTGCGCCCAGTGGCGTGAGCTTCAGCTACGCGACAGCTGGTGACGCTCACACCTGCGGTGCTGTCTCAGCAGGCGTCTTGTATTGTTGGGGAAACAATGGGTCCGGTGCCCTAGGTACGGGTACGAGGCTCAATGTATTCATACCGGTGCCGGTCGCCTCCGGGCAGACATTCCTGTCCGCCGCCGCGGGTGCGGGCTTCACCTGTGCGATTTCCGACCAGAAATATGGATTCTGTTGGGGAATAGACCAGGTCGGCCAGGTTGGCGACAACTCCGTACCCGGTGCGGGTGGCCCGTGCGGCGCCGCCTTCTGCAAGCTTACGCCAGTAGAGGTGACTTTCGGGATTGTTGGGGGAACCTATGCCTATCCGCAATTCCTCTCCCTGACCGCGAGTGCCTCGGGGGCGCACGCCTGCGGCGTGGACGTCACCGGGTCGGTCGATTGCTGGGGGTGGAATGCATTTGGGCAACTGGGGGTGGGTAGTAAACCGCTCGGAACGTGCACGGTGGCAGGTCTGTCGTTCCCATGCAGCGTCAGTGCCATACCCATCACCTCAGTGGTGAGTCTCGGGGGAGTGAGC
>WNFD01020790.1_pt1 | contig 14761 bp, 23 predicted proteins | sample 5400491 | NCBI WGS metagenome assembly WNFD01 (sample SAMN13153343, study PRJNA577476) | soil metagenome | isolation source: 120 cm saprolite under Douglas fir tree site 2 hole 2 replicate 2 | place: USA:California | collected 2015-04-18
GCGTAGGAGGACAGCAGGATTTCCCCGCCATCGAGGCCCTTGAAGGTGAAGGCATAGGCGGTGACATGGCTCATGGCTGTTGCGTGCGCAAAACGCGGGGAAAGGCTCACCAGTGACGCGGCCCCCAAAAGTACAAAATGTCGACGATTGATCATGGCGGCACCATAGCCCGCCGCCGAGCCGCTGACTGTGCAAAATCGCGTGAGAAAAGGCGGGCCGCTCAGCGCACAAACGCGGGTGATGCGAGAGGCTTTGCCGTTATGCCGCGAAACTATGCCGCGAAACGCACGGTCGTTTCGAATGACGTGCCGCAGGCGTCGCATTGCCACAGATGCCGCACACGGCAGCCGTCAAGGCATTCCGACCATTCAGGGATGTAGATGCGATCGCCACATTGCGCGCATTCAATCACAGGACGCGAGCGCGCGTATTTTGTAATCTCGGGGGACAATTCCATAGGGCTTCTCCAAAATAACGACCCGTCCCCTGTTTCCCGTTGTGGTGTCCGCCTTGACCTTAGGGCAGGCAACGTCAGGGTGTAAAGCAGCAGCACTGACGTAACATGCACCAAGCCCGTGAAAGTTTTGCGGCAGAACGATCAACATCGACTCAATATTTTCTACGGCCGTCAAACAACTGAATTGTCTTCGCACTGCAAAAACTTTCGCGCCTGACTCGTCACAAGGTCACGCCGAATTTTCCCAACATCCAGATCGTGCAGAGATACAGCACGAATGTGAGCACGCAACAGGCTGCGAGTGTGGCCCAGAATCCGATTCCGTGACGCAGCATTGCCGGCATCACCAGAAACATCGGCAATGTCGGGAGCACATACCAGAAGGTGGATTGGGCGTGCGCGGCGATGCGCTCGGCGTCGGTGGTATCATGCCACAGCCAAAGGATGCCGAGGATCGACACCAGCGGAAGCGACACGATGAGCGCGCCGAGCGTCGGCGAGCGGCGCGCGACTTCCGAAACGGTTGCGATGATGACGCCGGACAACGCCGCCTTGATGGTGAGATAAAGCATGGGTTGCTCCTGGAAAACCTGAAGTCTGAGTACCACCGAGTACCACCTGGGAAGAAAGTCGCGTCAACAGGATGGTGACACGCCGCCTCAATTTTCGAGTTCCGGGAACGATTTCAAAGGCTCAGCAATTGGACGGTCTGGATAAGCAGAAAACATAGAGGGGCGGTGATGGCCTCGGGGGAAGATTACGTTTTGAAAGCCGCGGAAATTCGTGCCCTGGCCGAGGCCGAGACCAACCCAAAAGTGAGAAACGAGTTCGAACAGCTGGCGCGAGCTTATTTGCGCCTGGCGGGACAGGCCAAGCGCAACGTCGAGACCGATATTACTTACGAGCCGCCGCCGCCAAAGCTCGATGATTCACAAACAGAGTCTTAGGCCGTCCGGCGCAGGTCCCACGACCGGCTATCCTGAAATTGTAAGGCCCGGTCCGAGCGGCGGCCGTTTTCATCTAGGCCGAGCTCAGGCGGGCAGTCCCCCAAACCAGCAAAGTTGAATAGAATGTGGGCTGCACGAGCGGCAGAATAAGGCGAGCTGCCAGAACGGCCGCGTGGAGAGGCTCGCAATGGGCCAAAAGACCCTTGAGAAACCGCGGACCAAGACCAAGCCAAAAACGCAGCGGCCGCCGCTATGGAAGGTGATCCTGCTCAATGACGACTTCACGCCGCGGGAATTCGTCGTGCTGGTCCTCAAGTCCGTCTTTCGGATGAACGAGAGTCATGCGTATAAGGTCATGATCACGGCCCACCAGAAGGGCGCCTGCGTGATCGCGGTCTATACCCGGGACGTGGCTGAGACCAAGGCGAAGGAAGCGACCGAAATGGGTCGCAGCAAGGGCTATCCGTTGTATTTCACGACGGAAAAAGAAGAGTAGGCACGGAAACGATCATGATCAAAAACCGCGATCGCTTCCAGGCCCTCCAGAAGCGGCTGAGCGACCCCGCTTTGACGGGACTAGCCGCCCTCCTTGCGATACTCATGTTCGTGGTGGCCCCGCTGCAAGCTGTGGGCGTGCTTGGCGCGCATCATTTTGCGATGGCCGTAGCGCTGGTGCTGGTCGCAGGAACCTTCATCGTGTCGGGCAGTGCGGTGGCCGTCACGGCGATGCTGACTGCCATCGCACTCGTCGTCGCGGCGACGACGATGAGATTGCGGCAACCCTCATTCGTCGATCTCTACCTTGATGCGATCGCCTGGATGATCGCCGGCGTGACGTTGAATATTGTCATCGCGCGAGCGGTGTTCGCGCCGGGGCGCGTGACGTTGCACAGGGTTGTCGGCGCGGTCCTGCTTTACCTCGTCATCGGCTTCACGTTTGTGGCGATGTACTGCTTTGTGGCGCTGATGGTGCCCGATGCGTTCACCGGTCTGAAGCCTTTGGCCGACAATCTCGGCGTCGCCAGCAACTTTGGGTATTTCAGCTTCGTGACCCTGACGTCAGTCGGGTACGGCGATATTGTCCCCGTACACCCCTTCGCGCGCGGCCTCGCCAATATCGAGGCCATTATCGGGCAGCTTTATCCGGCGACGCTGCTGGCGCGGCTCGTTACCCTCGCGGGAACCGAGCAACGGTAAGCGTCAGCCCAACGCGTACGTAATCTATCGTGCTACTTCGCCTCTACGGTGTCCGTGGTTTTCAGCACGATGGCGATTTCCGGCTTCTCCGCTCCCGCGGCCGGCAATAACGTCCGCGGAGTCAGTGTAGGCTGGGGCGTGATCAAGGTCGCGACGGCGTGCCCGATCATCGGCAACAAGGCAGCCTGTTTGCGGTTCTGCGCGTAGAGATACATCCCCGCCAGCACCACCACGATCACCACCAGGATGACCAGCGTGTTGATCGTCGTATCCGGGCTCTGGCCGCGCCGCCGCTTGCGTGCCGCCGGCTTGCGCGATGCCTTTTTGGCTGCTGCCTTTCGCTTCTTCGCCATGTCGTAGAGCTCCCCTCGATGGTGTGGCCAACTCACGGCACTGCACCGCAATTTACGTCATTATTCCGGAGCACGTCATTTCAATACAAACCGGCCCGGGGGCCTAAGCCGCCTCGGCGCGCAATATCAACAAACACCGAATCACTGCCGCAAGATTAGCCGATTCGACGGCTTAATGGGTGAACGCGGCCCGGCGCGCAGCGGCCGCCGAATCGACTACTGGCCGCAATTCCACATCGGGCCGATCGGCGTCTGCGTCCAGCAAGGGCCGAAGCCGCCGCCGTTCCAGCGGCCGCGATAGAAGCCCGGCCAGGCTGGGCCGTAATATTGCGGCCCGTGCACCCTGTAATAATGCTCCGCCCGTTCGCGTGCGATCACTTCCGGCGGGCGATAGCCGGGCAGGAAGCCGTAGCCGTGCCAGTGACGGTCGACATGCCGCTTTTTATGGACGGGCGCTGTCGGCGCAGGGTCGCCCGCTGCGGCCGTTGCCAGCAGGAGGCATGCCGCAATGGAGATGGCGCCGGAAATCGTCCGCGGCATTGAGGACCTTTCGCAAACAGGAACAGGGTCTGAGGGCCAGTTGGCCGCCTATTTCATGGTAAAACTGAGACGCGTGTGAGCTCACCAAAATCTGCAAAAAAGGGGAAACGATGCCGCAACGTGTTTTGATAACGGCCGGCGCTGCCGGCATCGGCCGGGAATTTGCGCGTGCCTTTGCAGCGATCGGCGCCAGGGTCTTCGTCTGCGATATCGACGACAAGGCGCTCGCTGCGATCGCCAACGAAATCTCCGGCCTCATTGCCAGTGCCGGAGGCGGTTGCGGCGCTGGGCGGGCTCGATGTGCTCATCAACAATGCCGGCATTGCGGGCCTCACGCTGGCGGTCGCCGACTATCCGCCTGACGATTGGGACAAGGTGGTCGCCGTCAATCTCACCGCCATGTTCGACGTCTCGCGGCTTGCCATCCCGCACCTGAAGCAATCGAAAGCCGGCTGCATCATCAACATGTCGTCGATTGCGGGCCGGTACGGCTTTGCCAATCGCAGCCCCTATGCGGCGACCAAATGGGGCGTGATCGGGTTGACCAAGACGCTGGCGATGGAGCTCGGCGAGTGGGGCATCCGCGCCAATGCGATCGCGCCCGGCGCGGTCGAGGGCGACCGCATCGTGCGGGTCTTTGCCGGCCGCGCGCAGATCAGCGGCAAATCGATGGAGGAGGTGAAGGCGGAGGCCTTTGCCGCCCAGTCGATCAAGGCGATGATTGACCCGAACGACATCGCCCAGCTCGCGGTGTTCCTTGCATCAGACGCGGCGAAATCGATCTCGGGGCAGGTGATCCCGATCGACAATGACCGGCAGAAGGCGTGAGCCGCTGCCGGAGTATCGAAAAATGTCCATGAAAAGGTACTTGACACAGTACCTATATGTACTAACTATTAGCTCATAACAATGGTTATCGAAGGCAAAAATGGCATGTCGAAATATACACAATTGGGAGAATACCTGAAAAAGCAGGCGCGCGAATATGTACCGATGACGTTTGCGGAGATTGAAAAGATCACCGGCACGAAATTGCCTGCCTCGGCTCGCTATCGCGCATGGTGGAGCAACAACGATCTCAACAGCGTGCTGACGAAGGTCTGGCTCAATGCCGGCTTTAAGAGCGAGCAAGTGGACATGGCCGCGCGTAAGCTGGTGTTTCATCGCGTGCGCCCCGCGAAGATGAAGATGTCGTCAGAGTCACCGGGTCACCATCCGGCCCTCGGTGCGATGAAGGGTCTCATCCGCATCGTGCCGGGCACCGATCTCACGCAGCCTGCCGATCCGGAGTGGGGTGCCTCCGTTGATGGCGGGGCGAAATAGATGCAGCCCCTGTTGTGGGATACATGCGCGGCGATTTGGATTTACGAAGGCGCGCAATTGTCGCAAGGCGCGCTCGAAGCAATCGACGCAGCCCATCGCGAGGGTGCTGCTTCCTTTATCTCACCAATCACGGCGTGGGAGGTCGGTATGCTGTCGTCGCGTGGCCGGTTGCAACTCCTGATCACGCCTGAGCGATGGTTTGCCAATCTCTTCCAGACGCCAGGTGTTCATCTTGCCGGCATGCCGCCGGATCTGTTGATCGCATCTTCATTTCTGCCAGGCGATCCGCCGCGCGATCCCGCCGATCGCATCATTGCGGCCACCGCGCGTGACCTCGGCGCGACGCTGATCACGCGTGATCGGTCGCTGCTCGATTATGGTGCGCAGGGGCATATGAAGGTGGTTGAGTGCTGACGACCGCAATGGCGCGAGGTTGCGCAGCTCGCGGTGGGCAGGTGATCCCGATCGACAATGACCGGCAGAAGGCGTGAAGCCATAAGCAACCGACGCCTCATAGCGGAGCTATCAAATGGGAAAAGATCGTCTCGCCGCGTTTAGTGATGGCGTCATTGCAATCATCATCACAATTATGGTTCTCGAGCTGAAGGTGCCGCATGGCGCCAATTGGGCGGCGCTTATTGGCGTGCTTCCGAATTTCCTGAGCTACGTATTGAGCTTTATCTATCTGGCGATTTACTGGAACAATCACCACCATCTTTTGCACACCGTCGCGCGGGTCGACGGGCTCATCCTTTGGGCCAATTCGTTTCTGCTGTTCTGGCTTTCTCTCATTCCAGCTGCGACGGCCTGGATGGGTGAAAATCTTTTGGCTCCTGTGCCGACTGCGGTCTACGGCGTCGTTCTATTGATGCCTGCCATCGCATACTACTTGCTGCAGAAAGCGATCATCCGAAAACAGGGTGCGCATTCCGTGCTTGCGGGTGCACTCGGGGCCGACGTGAAAGGCAAATTGTCACCGATATTCTACATCGCCGGAATTGCACTCGCCTTTGTCAGTCCGCTGTTGTCGATCCTGATGTATGTTTTGGTCGCCGTGATGTGGCTCATTCCGGATCGCCGGATCGAAAATGCTTTGCGCGAAACCTGACTGAGCTCAAAAGCTGGCGTCGCGACTCAGCGACCTGTGGACATTCGAGAGCATTTTCGCACACCGGGGAGCATCAAATGAAACGGGAAGTCATTCGCGTCGAACCTTTGGCCACCTGGCTGGAATGGTGGAAAGCGCCGACCTCGGCGGTCACCCGGCACGGCGACACGATTTACGTTTCGGGGCTTCCACCGTTCGATCCGGCAACCGGAAAGATCGTCGACGGCCCGATCGAGCGCCAGACCGAGATTGTCATGGAGCAATTGAAGCTCTGTGTTGAGACGGCGGGGTCGTCGCTGGAAAACGTTCTCAAGTGCAACGTCTATTGCACATCGGTCGAGAATTTTGCGGTGGTGAACGCGGTCTACGTCCGGTACTTTCCGAAAGATCCGCCGGCGCGAATTTTTATTTGTGTTCCCGCATGGCCGGGACATTTCGATATCGAGATCGATTGCATTGCCGCCGTGTAGCGGGCTACGGCGCGACGCAGGTTTTCAGTCGGACGTTCGTTGAGGGCGGCGCCGATCAGTAACAGCGCTGCAGGCAGTACCTTCCGGAGGCGACGCACGCGACATACGACCCGTAAGCGCAAAATCGACCGCTTCCGGGCGCAAACGGATCGGCATCGCTCATGTAGCCGCTGTAATAATAACTGGTCCGATACGCCGCGCGATTGGCTTGATGTAACTTGTGGTGGCGGCCCGAATAATACTGCGCATTGATGGGCGCGCATTTGCCATCGGGGCCGGGCTGAGTGCCAATGTCGCATCCGCCGGTGGCAACCTGAATCGTCAGTCGAGATTGCAACGATCCATATTGGGCGGCGGGCATTGCATCAGCGGCCACCACGCTGGCGGTGGTCATTCCAACGGCGAAAACAAGCGAAATAAGCTTGTTCATCTGCTCTCTCCTTTGTGGCCGAATACGGCCCACACATGCCTCATAATAACGCAACCCAGACCGGAGCGCGGCGGCTTTAAAATAAACTTGATACTTGAGGTTAACACGTCACTATCGGGCTGTGGCGAGGCCTCTTTGCGCACAGCATTTTTGGTTTGGTTTGGCTTGCGCGCAGGATGGCAGGGTGGGAGACATTTGATGAAGCTCACATACGCAACAGCGCTCACTGCTGTGATTGCGGTTTTGACGACGCAAGCGTCTGCTGAACCGCGTTACGATAGCCACTACGAAATGGTGACCACGCAACTCGACCAGAATGTTTCATTCGGCGCCGAGACCCGGCGAGACTTCCACGATCAGCGGGGCCTCGCTGATCAGGCCTGGCGCAGGTCGACGGATAAGGTGATCATTCTGGACAAGCGAAGCGGCGAATTGTGGGCCTGGTCCGAGCGATTTCAGACCGTCATGTATCTCGGCCAAATATTTCCGCTCGCGGGAGCAGGGCCGTTCGCCCGCGTGATCCACGTTCCCGAAGAAAAAGCGCGCTAGCCGCAGAGCAAGCGTCGGTTGCCGGGACACATCGAGAAAGGGAGGTTTCGATGGCCGCTCTCAATCGTCTCGCGGCACTCGCCGCTTGCACACTTGCACTGGCTCTCGCGATGACGGTGGCGCCCGCGATGGCGAAAGATCCGGTGCCCGACAACCCGGCGGACGCTGCCCGCAAATATTGCTCGGGCGCTTACAAGCGCTACTGCGCGAAGATACCGGCGGAAGGCCTCGAGTCACTCAATTGCCTCAAGCAGAATGTGAAGCGTCTGCCGCGCGCCTGCCGCAAGGCGGTTGAGGCGCTGTGAGTGGCGGCGGTGGTAAGCCGGTGCCGCACTGACGTTTTTTTGCTGGGCATTCTGGGGATATCTACAATTTTGCCATAAATCTAACGTGGCGATGCTTTTCTGGTAACAGTCGGCCACCGGCGTCATCACCCGCCGGTGGCCTCTCTATGGGGCCGCCGTCTCCGGACTGCGGTCCCTTTTTTCAGAGCGCGTCTTGGCACACTCCGAAAAATCCCGGCGGGAACTTTCGAGTGTGATCATCGCGCAGGGCATGCGCCGACGCTGTGACTCAGGTCACACGTGCGGCGTTTTGTTTTTACGCTTGTGGAAAAGTCGCCATTACGCCGCCAGCGACGTCACCACGGCGGCGTAGTGGGAGAGCGCGGCGGTGAGCACGAAACCGTGCCAGATCGCGTTCTGGAACCGCAGGCCTCGCCACGCATGGAACACGACGCCGACCGAATAAAGCACGCCGCCGATGGCGATGAGCGCGAGCGTCAGCGGCGCGAGCGCGGCGGTGATCGGCCCGATGGTGAAAACGCCGCTCCAGCCCATGATGAGATAAAGCGCAACGGACGTGCGGTCGAAACGGCCCGGCCATAGCAGCTTGATCGCGATGCCGGCGAGCGCGGCGGCCCAGATGGTGGCGAGCATGATGGTCGGGACGGCGCCCCGCATCGGCAGCATGAACGCAGTGTAGGTCGCCGCGATCAGCAGATAGATCGCCGAATGATCGAAGCGGCGCAGCCACCATTTGAACGGCGAGACCGGCCACAAATTATAGGCCGCGGAGAAACCGAACATCGCAAGCAGGCCAGCCAGATAGATCGCGATGGCAGCACGCTGCGCGAACGTGCCGTGCACGGCGATGACGATGAGCACGGCGGCGCCGACAATCGCCATGGCAACGCCGAGGATATGGACGACGGCATCGGCGAGAGTCTCGCCGCGGTCATAGTCCCAGTCCCACGTGAATGGAGAGGTCATGCCGCTCGCTTAGTTGTGCATTGCGGCGAGGAAGGGGCGGGAAGAGGGCGGTGGCGGCCAGTTACGCCCGTCAGTGGAAGCGTTGAATGGCAGCGAATGTTCGACGGGCTTACGCCAGGCGATGCTTGCAGGTGCGAAGCTGACATCACCTCAGCGATACGGCGATGTTCGCTAATGACCCAAAGCGGACATTGGTTACCTCACGCGCATCCCTTCCAGTGCGCTACTTTAAGTTGATACGATGCGCTGTTCACAGTCTCGGGGGCGGCAATGAGCCGGCGCGAAATCATCAAGATAATTGCCGGGTCCGCAGTCGCTGTTTGGCCGATCGCGGCGCATAGTCAGCAAACCGAACAGATGCGTCGGATCGGCGTGCTCATGAACCGAGCGGCGAGTGATCCAGAAGGCCAGGCGCGTTTTGCGGCGTTCAAGCAAGCGCTGGAGCATTTGGGTTGGAGCGAAGGCCGCAATATGCGGATCGACCTCCGCTGGGGCGAGGATAACATCAACATAGAGCGCAAATATGCGGCGGAATTGGTAGAGCTTACGCCGGACGTCATTTTGGCCAATGGCACCGTGAGTATGACGGCCTTGCAACCTCTTACTCGCACCTTGCCGATCGTGTTTGCTGGCGTCGCTGATCCGGTCGGTGCCGGTTTCGTCAATTCCATAACTCAGCCGGGCGGAAACGCTACTGGCTTTATGCTTTATGAATACAGCTTGAGCGTAAAATGGGTCGAACTTCTCAAGCAGATTGCACCAAAATTAACGCGAGTGGCTATTCTCCGCGATCCCACAAATCCTTCTGGGTTGGCCCAATTCGCCGTCATGCGAGCTACGGCGCAATCAGTGAGGCTAGAAGTGACCCCCGCCAGCATTCACAATGCGGCCGAGATCGAACGCGATGTCGCTGCCTTCGCACGTTCTGGGAATGGTGGCCTCATCGTAGTACCGAGCTCGTCAGTGTCGGTTCATCGCGCTCTGATTATCGAACTTGCCGCCCGCTATAAGCTACCCGCAGTCTACCCCTTCCGTTACATGGCCACCGCCGGTGGCCTGATCTCGTACGGGCCCGATTTTGTCGACCAGCTTCGGCTTGCGGCGGCTTACGTCGATCGCATCCTTAAGGGCGAGAAGCCTGCTGATCTCCCAGTGCAAGCGCCGACCAAGTACGCACTGGTGATCAATCTCAAGACGGCCAAAGAGCTTGGCCTTAATGTGCCGGAATCACTTATCGCCCGTGCTGACGAGGTGATTGAATAAAGTGAGACGATGTCCGCTATTGGCACTTAGCGGACATCGCCTAGTGCACTTCACATGTCCGCTTTCGGAGTAAATGGCACGAGTGCCTTGCACTCGCTGGGCGCATTTTTGGGCGCACTGGTTAATTCTAGCTGAGTCATCTTTTGTCTGCTGCTTTTGTTGTTGCTGCGCCTGCGCCTGCGCCTGCGCCTGCGCCGCAGACGCAATACAGAGCATTCCAATGATTGCGAGAAGCCTAAGCATGGTTCGCCCCCTATAACGGCAACGCGCAAGAGTACGCCGTGATCAAGTTTGCCACAACGGGGCGGCGCGGGAGCGTTGGTTTTTTCTAGCCTAAAGACCCTCCGCCCGGCGGGGCTAATGTCCTTTTGCTCGACATCCATTTCTGGCGAGGCGAACCGCGGTCCAACAAGGCATCGGCGGCCATCATTGATGTGAACCGGTAACCCGTGCCAATATCGCTGCCGGCCGAACCGACGAGGATTAAATTCTTTGGGACGGTCACAGCCTTATCGCCATCACGAAGCTGCCCACCTTCACATCGGAAAGGCCGACCGTGAATAAGTTTATTTACGCGATTTTTTGCATGTTCGGTGTTTGCGTAAGCCCGTCAGCATTTGCCGAGGGGTCATCTCTTCCCTATGGGGGAGGTGGTCGCATAGGGATCGATTCTGTCATCCAAAAATACAACCAATCCGGTGAATATTTCCGTATAGAAGGCCACTGTCAATCTTCATGCACGAAGCTCCTTGCAATCAGAAATGTTTGCGTCGATCCCAACGCTTCACTTTTGTTTCATGCTGCCCTAATCCCTAGCGAGAGGGACCAGAAGCCGGACCCAGCGAGACAATCAAGAATGCTGAACTCTTATAATCCGAAACTTCGACATTTTCTCATTGCAAATCACTACGTTGATAACTTCGAGTTTCATACAATCGCCGGCCGCGATATCATTCAGAATTTTGGTTATCGACAATGCCTGAACAAGTAGCACTCTCTTTCTAGATCACGCGCTGTGGGCGGAGCATTTTTGCGCTGACCGATGTCCGGCATCGCACGACGAAAATTTATCCTTGGGATCGGCGGCGCAATCACCGTTTGGCCCGTCCGAGGCGTTGCGCGCTCGCAGCCGATCCCAGTGGTGGGCATTCTTTATGCCGGTTCATCCACAGGGGCGAGCCCGACTTCTTGGACAGCATTCCGCGAAGGCGTTCGGGATGCGGGGCTCATCGAAGGCCAAAATCTGGCATTTGAGTTTCGTTTTGCCGACAACAACCCTGATCTTTTGCCGGAGATTGCCGCCGATTTAGTCCGCCGACGCGTCGCGGTCATCGTCGTGCCTGGCAGCGCCGTTGCAGTGCGCGCGGCGATGGCGGCAACGAAGACCATTCCGATTATTTTCATGAACGGAAGCGATCCAGTGCGAGGAGGTCTAGTCGCGAGCCTGTCGCGACCCGGCGGAAACGTCACCGGGATCACCGACATGGGCATTGATCTTGCCAAGAAAAGGTTGGGGCTATTGCATGAAATTGCGCCGGAGGCGAAACGAATCGGCGCACTCACAGCCGAGTTCATTGCTCCGAATGCAATCAACGAGCTGCAAGAGGCAGCTGGTGCGACCGCACTTCAAATCGAAATCATCAAAGCCCGTACAAGCCAGGAGATCGATGCTGCCTTTGAAGCATTCGGGGAGAAGCAGGTCCAGGCGTTGTGGGTTAGCCCAGGTTCATTATTCCTCAACCACCGCGAACAAATCACTAAACTCGCGGCGGATCATGCGTTACCCGCAATATATCCGCTCCGCGAGTTCACTGAAGTCGGTGGACTGATGAGCTACGGTTCAAGTATCGCCGACCGCAGCCGACAGGCCGGTATCTATGTAGTTCGCATCCTCAAGGGAGAAAAGCCGGCGGACTTGCCGGTCATGCGCAATACTACCTTCGACTTGGTGATCAATTTGCGAACCGCCAAAGCGCTTGGACTAAGAGTGCCAATAACTTTGCACACCCTGGCCAAGGAAGTGATTGAATGACCTTTTCAACCGTATTTAAGAATGTCCGCTTCTGGCACAAAGCGGACATCAAAGATGCGTTCTCAAATGTCTGCTTTTGACCCAAAGCGGACATGGCCCCCTTCCAGCGTTGTTCCTTAATCCGATACGATGGGCTGTCCTAAGCCTAAGAGGCTGCATGAGACGGCGCGAGTTCATCAAGGTCATTGGCGGCGCGGCGGCAACGTGGCCGCTTGCGGCGCGTGCGCAGCCCGACCGCGTTCGTCGGCTCGGCTTGCTCACAAACTTGGCCGATGCAGAAGTTAAAGGCCGCATTGGCCCGTTCTTTGACGAGCTGCAGCGATTGGGCTGGACCGACGGCCGTAACATCCAAATCGACAAACGCGTCGGCTCTGGCAATGTCGATGCCCTGCGCAAATATGCGGCGGAATTGGCAGCGCTTGCGCCGGATGTCATCCTCGCCGTTGGCAGCGTCAGCGTGCCTTGTCGACAATCTCTCCCGGCCGGGCGGCAACGTTACGGGTTTTATGTTGTTCGAATATAGTTTGGGCGGCAAATGGCTCGAACTTCTAAAACAAATCGCGCCGGGCGTAACGCGCGCAGCGGTGCTTCGTGATCCCGTGTCCCTATCCGGGACCGGCCAGTTCGCCGTCATCCAATCCGTTGCGTCGTCATTCGGGGTCGAGTTGAAACCTATCAACGTGCGCGACGCGCGCGAGATCGAGCAAGCCGTGGCGGCTTTTGCAGGCTCCGCGAATGGCGGTCTGGTCGTGACGGCGAGTCCGCAGTCGACGGATCATCGTGATCTCATCATCATGCTTGCGACAAGGCACAAACTACCTGCGATCTACTACGAGCGCTCATTTGTCGCCGCCGGGGGATTGATCTCATATGGCCCAAATTTTGATGACGAGGGTCGGAGCGCGGCTCACTATGTCGACCGCATCCTCAAAGGTGAGAAGCCGGCTGACCTCCCAGTTCAGGCGCCGACGAAGTATAATCTGGTGATCAACATCAAGACCGCCAAGGCGCTCGGAATTGCTGTGGCGCCCACGCTGCTCGCCCGCGCCGACGAGGTCATCGAATAAGGGTCGCGATGTCCGCTATTGGCACTTAGCGGACATTCCCGAGCCGCCGATCAATGTCCGCTTTCGGGGGTAAAGCGGACATCGCGAGGCCTTGTCGCAATGTCCGCTGATGACCCAAAGCGGACATTGGCCCCCTTCCAGTATGCTGGTTCAAGTCGGTACGATGGCTGGTCATGAGCCTCGGGGGCATCAATGAAGCGGCGAGATTTTATCGGAGTTGTTGTCGGCTTGGCGGCAGCGTTTCCGTTTGCGGCCCGCGCACAGCAGCCCGACCGCATACGGCGCATCGGCGTGCTCTCGGGCTCGGCCGAGGACGATCAGGACACCAAATTAAGCCTCGCGGCATTCCAGCAGCGGTTGCAGCAACTGGGCTGGACCGACGGCCACAATGTGCGGATCGATTATCGCTTTGCCGCCGGCAAATCCGAAAACTTTCCTAAATATGCAGCGGAACTGGTCGCGCTGGCTCCGGACGTCGTTCTGGTCTCTGGCACTTCTTTGCCTGCAATGCTTCAGGCCACCCGTACGGTGCCGATCGTGTTTGCGTTCGCTCCCGATCCGGTCGGCTCAGGCATGGTCGAAAGTCTGTCGCGGCCGGGCGGCAACGCCACTGGCTTCTTGCTGTTCGAATATGATTTGTGCGCAAAATGGCTGGAGCTGCTCAAAGAGATCGCGCCGGGCGTGAGGCGAGTGGCAGTTCTTCGCGATCCCACCGCAATCGCCGGCATCGGCCAATTCGCCGTCATCCAGTCCGTGGCGCGGTCGGTCGGCGTGGAGGTGAGACCGCTCAACTTGCGCCACGCCGACGAGACTGAGCGGGCCGTCTCGGCATTCGCGAGTTCGAATAATGGCGGTCTGATCGTAGCGGCGAGCGCGTTAGCGAGCGTTCAGCGCGATCTGATCATCGAGCTTGCGGCCCGCCACAGACTTCCCGCGGTCTACTTCGATCGCCTGTTCGTCGCCGGTGGAGGTCTGATCTCGTATGGAGCTGGTTTTGGGGACGGATGGCGACGCGCCACCGACTACGTCGACCGCATCCTCAAGGGTGAGAAACCGGCCGACATGCCGGTGCAGGCGCCGACCAAGTACGAACTGGCGGTCAATCTTAAAACCGCGAAGGCACTAGGTCTTACAATCCCGCCGGTAGTACTTGCTCGCGCCGATAAGGTGATCGAATGAGGCTGGCAATGTCCGCTTTTGGGGGAAGAGCAGACACAAACGTGGTGAACTCGCGACCCCGAGTTGCACGAAGACGTCCTAAATTATCGACCTTGGCGCCCAGCCTCACTTTTTCTTCTTCACAACACCCTTTGCTTTCGCCGGAGCCTTCGCTGCCTTCACCACCTTCGCTGCCTTCACCGGCTTTGGCGGCGGCGGTGGTGCGTTGGCCGCGGCTTCGCGCTCGGCCGCTTCCTTGGCAAGGCGAAGCGCGCGCAGCCGCTCGGTCTTGATGCGCTCCGCATTTCCGGCCGCCTTGTATTCGGCCATAGCGGTCGCGCCCTCGCGGGCCTGGGCTTCTTTCTTGTGGAACGCGGCTTGTGCACGTTCCATGTCTTTTGTGTTTTTCGGAATACTCACGAACACCCCGTCGTTGAACCGCACGTATCGCACTTCATGCAGGTGCCATTGCGCACCAGTGTGAAGTTCCCGCACTCACCGCAGGCTTCGCCTTCGTAGCCTTTTGCGCGCGCTTCCGCGCGTTTTTCGGAGGCTGCCGCCTTGGCATATGCGCGCGCACCTTGCGGATCGGTGCG
>WNFD01008730.1_pt1 | contig 14758 bp, 8 predicted proteins | sample 5400491 | NCBI WGS metagenome assembly WNFD01 (sample SAMN13153343, study PRJNA577476) | soil metagenome | isolation source: 120 cm saprolite under Douglas fir tree site 2 hole 2 replicate 2 | place: USA:California | collected 2015-04-18
GAACGGCAGTTTCAAAGCGAACATCGTGCTTGCGAAGATTTTGGCGGTTCTTGTTTTCATCCCATATGAATCGCATAGCAAGTCGCGACAAGAACAGCATATCTGTTGAAATGAAAGATGTCAATACATTTGTACGTACGTCATGACTCAGGTTGGCGCTCCAATACCCCATCCTCGAATGTGGGTGAGAGTGCTGCCCTCTCCACGAAGCTGAGGGCGCAAACCACTGTACTTGTAGCCATCTGAATCTATCTCAGAAGCCTTTGTTTATGCAGCTCTTGAAGTAAGCATCGAGAAGCGGCGATCTCCCGAGCCGAGGTGGTACGCCAGCCACCAAAACAGACACCATGAAATACAAGTGAAAGGAAAATCAGCGACTTACAGAAATGGCGGAGAGGGTGGAATACTCACCCTGGCCTATTCGCTATCCTACCACGTTTTCAGCAACTTGCATGAAACCCGCATGAACATTGGCGATTTCTACGCGCTCTCTCTCTTCAACTCCTTCAACTCTTTCGCATAAATAGCACCAATTTCGGGCCTAAACAGACACCAAAGACACCAAGAAAATCCCTCTCGAACTTCCAGACCTAGTGTGCTGTCTGGGGTGGCGGAATCCCCATGGAAGGAAAGCCGACTCGAAGTAGACGTCAACTACACCCAGACGAGAGGCTGCAAGGCGCGGAGTAATTTCCAAGTTACCGCGCTTCTTGCAACATCGGGAATCTCCCGAGCGCGAACGCCTGTTCGTCGGAGAATTGAAAGCGCGTTGAAATGAATCGCATACAGAAAGGGGTTGGGTGATTCACCGCCTTCGGAAGTTTTGGCGAACGACTACGTTGGGGGGGTAACCAAATTAGCCGCTTCAGTCATCGAAAATACTGATAGTTCGAAAACGAAAAGCTGATTTGAAACGTCTAAGGGTATTAGGTATCATTCGCTCTTGTGATTGCCTCTATTCCAAAGACCGCTGCCTGTTGTCGTCTGCAAATGACGGCGAGGGCCGCTGTGTCTTGTATGGGTGAAAAGCCAGCTTTGTAAGAAGCTTATTACTCCAAGATTTTGGCCAACCCACCGCCGGAAACCCTGGCAGGTGGGTTTTTTGTTTTTGAACGGAGATCCATGGCGCACTTTTCAGAAGTCACGTTTTCCGAGCTGGCTGCGACTTCTCCCTACGAGGGGAGCACAGCGTCGCATCTCCCGCGGAAGCTGAATCATCTGATGGCGTTGGAGGCTGAGAGCGTACACATCCTGCGCGAAGCGGCGGCTGAATTTGCGCGGCCGGTCATGCTCTATTCTATTGGCAAAGATTCTTCAGTAATGCTACGTCTGGCGCAAAAGGCGTTTTTCCCTGGAAAAATCCCGTTTCCTCTGCTGCATATCGACACGAGCTATAAATTTCCCGAGATGGTCGAGTTTCGTGACTCGTACGCGCGACAAATCGGCGCCGAACTCATCGTGCATAAGAATCAGGCGGCTCTGGACGCCGGGGCCAATCCTTTCTCGCTGGGAACCCAAAAATGTTGCGGCTTGTTGAAGACAAAATCGCTTCTCGACGCGCTTGCAGAAGGGGGCTTCGACGCTGCGTTTGGCGGAGCGCGGCGGGACGAAGAAAAATCGCGGGCCAAAGAGAGAATTTACTCATTTCGCGATCCACTGGGGCAATGGGATCCGAAAAACCAGCGGCCTGAGCTCTGGAATATCTTCAATTCCCGGATAGACAGAGGAGAAAGCATTCGCGTTTTTCCCCTGTCGAATTGGACGGAGCTCGACATCTGGCTCTACATCCAGACGGAAAATATTCCTATTGTTCCCCTTTATTTCGCGAAAGAACGGGAAGTGGTCCTGCGAAACGGCTCGATTGTCTTGATCCACAGCGCAAAGGAGCTTTTGCCCGGCGAGAAGACGCAAATGCTCAAGTGCCGGATGCGCTCGCTCGGATGCGTTCCGTGCACAGGAGCAATCCGTTCCGAAGCGGACTCCGTGGCGAAAATTGTGGAAGAAATGGTGTCGTTCCGGCGTTCGGAGCGCGAGAACCGCGCGATCGATCACGATGAAGAAGGATCTATGGAGCTCAAGAAAAGAGAAGGGTATTTCTAGTGATTTCCACGACGCGTGGGAGACCGCACGAAGGCTTTGGGGAGTTCCTCGAGCAGAGTCTGGAGATGGAGCTTCTTCGATTCACGACGGCAGGAAGTGTCGATGACGGCAAATCGACGCTAATCGGACGGCTCCTCCATGACTCAAAGGCTGTTTACGAGGATCAGCTGGCTTCGGTGAAGAAGAGCCGCATCAATCGCTCCTCAGGGCCAGTTGACTTTTCCCTGCTGACGGACGGCCTGCGCGCGGAGCGAGAGCAAGGCATCACCATCGATGTGGCCTACCGCTATTTCGCGACGGCATGGCGAAAATTTATCATCGCGGACACCCCTGGGCACGAGCAGTACACGCGCAACATGGCCACCGGCGCGTCCACGGCCGATCTCGCGGTGATTCTTGTGGATGCCACCAAGGGGATCCTTCCACAGACACGGCGCCATGCCTTCATCGCTTCTCTGCTGGGAATACGCAATGTTCTCGCTGCGGTGAACAAGATGGATCTCGTCGATTACCGGGAAGATGTGTTTTTGGAAGTTGAGCGGGCTTTTCTGGAGTTGGCAGGGCAACTCGGAATCGCCCACGTACAGTGCGTGCCCATCAGCGCGCTTGAGGGAGATAACGTCGTCGAGAGAGGCGAGCGGACGTGTTGGTATCAGGGGCCAACACTGCTCGAACACTTGGAGTCTGTTTCTGTCGCAGCAAGCGATGCCCTCGACAGTCTGCGATTCCCGGTGCAAATCGTGATTCGTCCCGACGCCAAGTTCCGGGGCTTTGCCGGCCGCCTGGCGAGCGGAGTGATTCGCCCCGGTGACTATGTGCTGGCACTGCCGTCCGGGCGAAGAACACGAGTGCGTTCAATCGTCAGCTACGACGGCGATTTGTCGGAGGCGTTTGCTCCAATGTCCGTGACCGTGCAACTGGAAGATGAGATCGACCTCAGCCGAGGAGACATGCTGGTTTCGCCCGAGGATGGCCCGCGAGTGTCGAGAAGATTCCGCGCCATGGTCGTTTGGCTCCATGCGACTCCGCTGGAAGCGGGTAGAACTTATCTCGTAAAGCAGACGGCTCGCCAGACAAAAATTCGCGCGGTACAGATTCGCCATCGCGTAAACGTCAATACGCTCGAACAGGAACAGGCGATGCAACTGAACATGAACGACATTGCTTCAGTCGAATTCGACGCCCACGTTCCGCTTTTCTTTGATCCATATGCCAGCAATCGGACAACGGGCAGTTTCATCCTGATCGATGCGATCTCCAACGCCACGGTTGGCGCCGGGATGATCCAAGATGATTTGCCTGACCGACAGAAACTGGAAAGAGCAGGACTCGCATCGCTGGAAGTCGCGGAGAAACGCGTCAGTGCGCAAGAACGCTACGAACGGCATGGGCACTATCCAGCGACTTTCTTGCTAGAGAATCAGCCTGCTCTTGCTTCGAAGTTGGAGCGCGCCCTCTTCGACCAAGGTTTCGAGGTACTGCATTTTGACGACGAAGCACCGGGCGGCACGCTTCTAGACACGGTTCGTGCAGCGCAAAGGATTGGAGCCGTTTCTATTTATTCGGGAGTAGCCCTCGATACGGAGACGAAACAACGCCTCGCTTTGGAAGCAAAGCCCCGGTTGTTCGACCTCTCCCGGAAAAACGAGAACCCCAACGATGAAGAAGTTTTCCGGCGCGCCCTGGCGTTGGCGGACTCCTTGCGGTTCGCAAAGCCGCAAAAAGAATCAGGAAGAGGTCAATTAAATGGAAGTGGATCGTATCGCTGAGGAATTGGAAAGTCTCGCACCTGAGCAAACGCTCGAAGCCGTGCTCGCGGCGAACCAAAACACACACGTTTGCCTGACCAGCAGCTTTCAGGCGGAAGACATGGTAGTGGCACATCTCCTCAGAAAACGAATGCCGGACTTCCCGGTGCTGTTTCTCGATACGGGATATCACTTTCCGCAGACCTACGAATATCGCGATCGAATGACGAGGGAGTGGTCGCTCAATCTGGTCAACGTGCTGCCCACGCAAACGGTCGCGGAACAGGAATCAGCGTTCGGCATTCTGTATCGCAGCGAGCCCACGCGGTGCTGCCAATTGCGCAAGGTTGAACCGCTCATGCGCGCGCTCGAACCGTTTGACATCTGGTTCACAGGATTGCGGCGAGAACAATCGCCCACGCGGAAGAATCTCAAGAAGATTGAAGAACACCGCTTGCCGAGCGGGAAAAAACTTTTGAAAGTGAGCCTCCTCGCAGATTGGACCTGGAGACAAGTGTGGGAATACACGGCCAAGAACCAAATCAGCTATTTGCCGCAGTACGATCAAGGCTATTTGAGCATCGGCTGCGAGCCTTGCACGGCAATTCCAGATAACCCGAACAACCCTCGCTCGGGCCGCTGGGGCGGAACAAAGCTGGAATGCGGAATCCACACGTTTTCAGAGAGGGGCCAGTGATGTACTACCTGGTTGGATTCATCATTGCCATTGCGGTGGGTTTGACGGGGATCGGTGGGGGAAGTTTTACGGTTCCCGCCCTTGTGCTGCTCACTGGACTAACGGCCGGGGAAGCCGTCGGAACGGCATTTTTGTTCGCGGGCGTGCTGCGTTTGATTGCAGCTCCTTTTTATCTGCTCGGGAAGCAGATTCATTCGCGCTATCTGTGGCTGCTGCTGCAAGGAGCAGTTCCGGGCCTTCTTGTGGGCACTTGGGCGCTTCGTATATTGAATCGAGACGCGGGGAACCCGTACGTAATCGTGCTACTGGGCGTTCTTTTGGCGGCGTCATCAAGCGTGACCTTTATCAGGCGCGTGCAAAATCCCGCGTTCGCTGGAAAGAACCATCGCTGGCTCCCGTGGCTCGCTCTGCCGATTGGAATGGAATCGGGATTTTCGTCCGCAGGTGCTGGGGCGCGCAGCGCTTTTCACTGGACTTTTGGCTCGATCAGCATGCCGATACTTTTCCAGCTTCTTCTAGGTGGTGTTCCTGGAGTGGTGTTTGGGTGCTTGCTGGCGAAGAGAGTTCCCGCGAACAAGCTTAAGACAGCTGTTGCTTTGGTGGCTATCTTTGCAGGATTGCAGCTGGTGTGGACCGGAAGCCGCTCGCTGGCTTCCAGACGCGCGACGAATGCCGCTAAGATCACCGCACAGGCAGGAGTCGGCCATGCGCGCTAGCCAACCTCATTTTGCGAAGGAATTTCTTCCAGTTGCATTATCAGAGGAAGTCCTAAGACCGCTCCTTGCTTTGCGCTCTGTCATTCACGCCTGTCCTTGTTGTTGACCCCACCTGATTCGTTCTCCTGATCCTTGGCGGGGTTGGCCCGCCGTTGTCCCAAGAATATTGAACGCTGACGCGCCGCGTGGGCTCTGGCAAGACAAATATCCTCCTGCTGACATTTGGGCTTCTCGCGGTCAAGTGCTTTGGGCGAGGCTAGGGACAAGGCTCCCCACAGGGCTTGCCGACCAGAGAAGGCCCTCTTCATATCACCGGCGTTGGCCGATGTCAACAGGGTAAGATTAACTTGGAACGTAACCCTGGCCGCGTTCACCGGTTCACGGAACGGCAACGGTGAACACGTCCTCGGTGTGGCCGGTGGCGTCTTTCACTGTGACGACGCGGCGCATGTCGGTCCAGAACGGGTGCGCCACGCCATCGAAGCCCACGGCGAGGCCGTTGTAGTCGCCGAGGAAGATGGTCTTCCCGCCGGTCGCGCCGGAGAACCAGCGCGCATGGTTCGGGTCGGAAAGACCGGTGTCCACGCGCTGCAAACTGAAACTGCGCGCGCGCCCTCCGAGCCGCGCGAGGGTTATCCCGTATTGCGAGTTGGCCGGGTCATAGCTGCGATCAAAGAACGAGATATTCACCGTGCCGTCGGGGGCAAACGCGGCCCAGGGATAGAACTGATCGTTCGCGGCGCCGCTGACCGTGATCGGCGCCGACCAGGTGTTGCCGCCATCGGTCGAGTGCGCCATGAAAATGTTCGTGTTCGTGTTGGCGGCGGTGCCGTTGCGGTTGTCTGACCAAACGACTACCAGCGAGCCATTGAATGCATCCACGGCGAGGTTGCCGGCGGAATTGACGCGGAACTGCGAATTGGAAAGGGTCTGCCGGCCCACGATGTTGATGGGATAATCGCTCGCGCCGTCGTGGATGATGTCGCTGGCGCGGACAGGCGCGCCCCACGTCTCGCCGCCGTCGGTGGACTTCACCACCAGATATTGATCGCGGAACTCGCCGTCGTTGATGTCCTGCTCATTCTCAAAGGCGACGAAAATAGTGCCGTCGGGGCCCACCACCGGCGAGGAGAACTGGTTCTCCTTGCAGCGTCCGTCGTAGGGCAGCGGCGTGCCTGAGAAGGTGCACACTGTCCGATTGGCGCCGCTGATCTCCTTCGGCGCCGACCAAGTCTGCCCGCCGTCGCGCGACGCGGCGAAGAAAATCGGCGATTCGAGGTAGTTGTCGAGCGCATTGAAGTGGAAGCGCGTCCAGGTGACATAGATGCTGTTGATGAAGGGGCTCGCGGGGTTAGTGTCCACGACCAAATAGGGCTTGTCTTCTTCGATGCCATCGTTGGTTGACACCTCAACATTCACCGCCGTGGCAAACGTGCGCCCGCCATCGCTCGAGCGCGCGACTTGTATAGCCCCGCCCAGCGCCTTGCCGCCGATGCCGAGATCGAACGACACGATGCCGATGAAAACGTTGCTTTGTGTATCGAAGCCCAAGGCGGGATCCGAAGCTTGCGCGAACCCGGCGCCGGGGACCGGTCCATTGATCCAGGTCTTGCCGCCATCGAAGCTGGTGTAATAACCCAGCGCGGAGCGCGCGCTGCCTGCTCCGTTGGGCGGGAGCTGGGTGTCGTTCGACCCGGCGGCCAGGTGGTTCGGGTCGTTCGGGTCCACGACGATCGCGGTCTCGTTGTGCGGCAGCACGATGCTGTCGCAGTTGGCCATAACATTCGAGCCGAAAGTCGTCTCCGCCGTGCAGAGCGAAGTGAACGGCCCGCCGACGCTTTCGTTTTGCAACGCCGCGGCCCGGTCGCGCGCGCTCGAAAGCTGAACTCCGCCGCGCCGCGTCTGCGCCCCGGCAGCGCACGTCCATCCTAAAACAACAACCAACGCGAGAATCCATCGAGAGTGGAATCGCATAAGACCTCCTCCGAAGACTTCATGCTCGAACTTCGCCGCCGGCAGTGAACTCCTGCGGGGACTGGGGCTATTTCGAGCCGGTGGATTGACCCCTAAGGCCGGAATTTCCGTTTTGAGCTTCCCCTTGCCCCGAAAGCCTAGCCCTCCTGCTCCGTCGGGTCAACCGCATATCGCGCTGGCCCCTTGCGGTGTTAGTGCGGCTCGTTTTGGCCGTTCTGTGGCATCCTCCACCCAGATGATGATCGAAACTGTTTTGGTTTTGGCACGTCTGCGAACGTAATAGATTGCGGATGGTTGACGGGCTAACCGGAGGTTATTCACGCTCGCCGGCTTGCTCCTTGACCACGCTTCGAGGATTCTTGTCCTCGCGCAATCCGACAAACTTCGAATGTCGCAGCCTATCTCCTTCGGTCCATTTTAGGAATTCGATCTGAGCGACTGCTTCTGGCCTCAACCAAACTGCCTTCTTCATTTTCTCAGCGTTGAGTTCTTGTCACATGGAAGGCAGATGCGGAGCCGGGATTTAACAATCCTATGGCTACTTGCCCTGACCCAATATTCCACTCATCCGACCACCAGGGAAATGATTGCTTTTTCCATTTTTCCTCAACCTTATAGACGTAGGGCCGAGCAGTAAAATTCACCGCGAGCAAACTTATCCACAACTGAGTCGGATTCCCAATCCGGCCACTCAGTTCCAGACCCTCTTGCGTATACTGCACGGCATCAAACACGATTGAGTAGCCGCGACGCGGAAACTGGATGGTATTAACTTTCGGTTCAACAAAATCACCAGCGAAAAGATAATCTGTTTCGAACAAGGAAAAAGACAGCTCTCTTTGTTTTTCCGCGATTCCTTTTGTTTTGAGCCAAAATGAAATGGACAACGCAGCGATGAGAACCAAGAAAATGAAGCTCACAATGATGAGCGACATCGTAAGTCTTTTTATTTTCCGAACGAGTCGAGACAGCGCATGACGCGCGTGAGTTTGGTGGCCGGGCAAAATGACAATATGGCAATGGGCGCGCGGAGGGCGTTTGAAGAAACACTAAGCGGTGAAGAGCGGGAAAGGTGGTCTACATTGCCATACACTGGTTGCGACGCCAGCCCCAGAGCCGGACAGGAATGGATTCGGACGGGTTTGTTGACGGCATCCATTTTCCTGCCACCAACCGCGGGCGTGGCTGTCGAGACGATGGTGCAAGCGATTCAAACTGAGAAACAGCCACACCTATACAAGCAACTTATACCTGCGTCTTACCCGCCAATACAAAACCTGCATAAACCGCGGGCCTAAAAAGAAGCTCCTCGGCATTGCATGGCTGTAGCGGACGGCACTTTTTCACACGGAAAGCTTCCCTTATCCTTCGCGAGGGAAGTACGGCGGCCCCCGCCTTGGTCGCGAAGGCGCCAGCAGACGGTTACACGTTGCTCGTGAACACCAGCGCTCAGGCTTACAGCGCTGCGTTTTTGAGGAACCTGCCGTATGACCCGTTGAAGGAGTCGCAGGGCGTACCGATTACCTTCTGGCACCCATCCCGGCCGCGCCGGATCTGCGCGACTCGCTTGCGGAGCACGGGGCCGATCCAATGAGCATGACGCAGCCTGAGTTCGCGCGCTTCGTGCCGAGCGAGAGCGAAAGCGAGGCGCGTATCATCGAAGCCGCTGGGATCAAACCTCCATAAGCCTGAGGTTTCACAATAGGAGGCTCCCCCTAGGGGAGTCGCCCATTTCTCCGAAGCTCTATTGTTCGCGAAAGCGTGGAGCGGACCCGTTTGCCATCTCTGTCTTTCGCCAGCAGACCTGGCGGGAATTCATTTGTATGGCCGTTGGGACGATTTTGGGCGTATCGTACCGAAAACAGACTGCTAGTTTTGTGTGAAAGGGGTGTGCTATGCGAGCTGCCTGGGGAGTGCTATTTCTCTCATTGGTTGTCAATACCAGCACCTGTTCGGCCCAAACGGTAGGGGCCAGCTTACAAGGCACAGTGTACGACCCGTCCGGGGGTTTTGTTCCCGGCGCGGCGATCGAAATCCGCAACGTCGAACAAGGCGCGGTGCGAGCTCTTATTACGGACGACAAGGGCCGCTATCGCGAACCACTGCTGCCTCCCGGAGAGTATGAGCTGCGCGTTAAGGTGGCGGGCTTTCAGCCGGTGGTGCTGAAGGGCATTAAGTTGACGATCGGGCAAGATGCGGTGCTGGACGTCAAACTGGAAATTACCGGCGGCGTTGAACGCATAAATGTTAGCGCCGACGAGGCCCCGCCGATCGATCTGGCTTCCGCAGCGCTGAGCGGGACCGTGAACCGCTCGCAGATGAATGATCTGCCGCTCAATGGGCGTTCGTTTCAGGAGCTGGCACTTTTGCAGCCAGGTGTGAACGCCGCGGTCGCGGCGGGAAGCGACGCAGTGGGCGGACGTGGAAAGAAAATCACTATTAACGGTGCACGACCGGAGCAGAACAGTTTTCTGCTGGACGGCTCGGACATCAACAATGTTTACAACAAAACGCCGGGGTCGGTGGCCGGCGTGCTGCTGGGCGTGGAGACTGTGCAGGAATTCCAGGTGCTGACGAATTCTTATTCGGCGGAGTTCGGCAGATCTTCAGGCGGCATCATCAATGCGATTACGCGGTCGGGAACTAACAAGCTCCATGGGAACTTGTTTGAGTATCTGCGCAATTCGGTGCTGGACGCGAAGAACTACTTTGATCCGGCGACAAATCGCATTCCGCCTTTTAAGCGCAATCAATTCGGGGGAACGCTGGGCGGGCCGATTCGGCACGATAAGACGTTTTTCTTTGGGGCTTTCGAGGCCATCAAGGAACGGCTGGGAGTAACGGGCTTAACGAATGTGCTGGACGATAACGCGCGCAATTCGGCTACTGGCGCGGTTAGTTCACTCGTACAGATTCTGTTCCCGCGGGCGAACGGGCGGGTGCTCGGGGGCGGCGTTGCCGAGTATTCATTCACGAGAAACCAACCCACCGATGAATACTTCGCGCAGGGCCGGATCGATCATCGCTTTTCCGAGAAGGACATCTTGTTTGGCCGCTACACCTTCGACAACGGCAACGTCGATCGGCAGATCAACAATAAGCCGCCGGACGTTTTTTTTAAGGAGCGCTCGCGCAATCAATACGTGACGCTTGAACACGTACACACGTTTTCACAGAGACTGTTGAATACGCTGCGGGTGAGCTTCGCGCGGTCGACATCTGAGGTTGACAACCAACGCACCGTGGATGTGCCGCCAAACCTTTGGTGGATACCGCCGTCGGCGGGCGGCGTGCAGTTCGGGTTCCTGACGATTTCGGGACTGGTGACGGAGATGGTGGGTGATTACCGCCTCCCGCGGAACGATCACCTGAATAATTACCAGTGGCATGATACGCTGTTTTGGACCAAGGGTGCTCACGGTTTGCGCTTCGGTGGCGAGGGCCAGCGCATGCAGTTCAATCAGCACACGACCAGTCAGCTGGGCGGCATCATGATTTTCACAAGCTTGGCGAATTTCTTGACGGGCACGCCTTCGTCGTTCAACTTCGCTGTGCCGGGGCGAATTGATCCGGATCGTGGCTTCCGGCAATCTTTCTACGCGGCTTTCGTGCAAGACGACTATCGTTGGAAACCAAATTTAACCCTCAATTTGGGCCTAAGATACGAGTTCGCCACAGTCCCGACAGAAGTAAACGGAAAAATCTCCAACCTCCGCAGCATTTCAGACTCCGCCATGGTCATTGGGGACCCCTGGTACGCCAACCCAGCACTGAAGGACTTTGCGCCGCGAATTGGTTTGGCTTGGGATCCGTTCAAGAATGGAAAGACTTCGGTGCGATCTGGGTTTGGGATCTTCTACGACCAGCTTCTGCCCAAGTATTATGTATTTTCGGGCAGCCTCAATCCGCCATTCACGACGCGCACGAGCCGCGCAAATCCCCCATTTCCGAATGCCGTGCAAGGTTTCAACCCGAACGCTCCAGTCTGCGGAGTTCCCGGCGGCCCAACGGGAGGCTGTCCTGCCGGAAATCTCAAGGCCAATCTCCAGACGGTGAACTACGACCTGCAACCCTCTTACATCATGCAGTACAACTTAAGCGTGCAGCGCGCTCTGCCTGGTAATTGGGACGTGACGCTCGGCTATGCCGGCTCTCACGGGCTCCACCTGATTCGCGTTGCTGATGCCAACTTAGCCCCATCGATCCTCGTGAACGGTGTAAAGACTTACCAACCGTCGCGGGGTCGCCGCAACCCGACTTTTGGTGGCGTCACTCAGCGCGAGACCGATGCACAATCCTTCTACAACGCACTACAGGCGGGCGTGACCAAACGACTCTCGCATGGCTTGCGCGCGCAACTCTCGTATACTTTCTCCCGCTCGATTGACGAATCGAGCGGCATTAACTCCCAGGATTTCGACAACACCACCCAATACTCGATTGATTTCTATGACCGTAAGGCGGACCGCGGTCTTTCGAGCTTTTCAGTGAAGCATGTTCTGGTGGCGAACTGGAGCTATGAACTACCGTTTGGAAGCAGCAGCACAGGTCTAACCGGGGTGCTGGTGAGAGGCTGGCAGCTCAACAGCATCGTGACAGCGCAGTCGGGCACTCCGTTTGAAGTGCGGCTCGGCCACAACCAATCGGGAAACTTAAACACCATTGATTTCTCCATTCACGAGCGGCCGAACGTCGGGCCAGGCGGGTCCAACAATCCGATCCTCGGCGATCCCAAGCGCTGGTACGACGCAAGCGCGTTTGTGCTGCAGCCCGCCGGCACGATAGGAAATCTTGGCAGGAACACGCTGATTGGCCCCAAACTCGTGAACTGCGATTTCTCTCTCTTCAAGCAATTCGCGTTGGGGGAGACCAAGGCGCTGCACTTCCGCGCCGAGATGTTCAACATCTTCAACCATCCGAACTTCGGGGTTCCCAACCAGGCAAACCGGACTGCCCTGCTGCCCACAGGCATGGTGAACCCCAGCGCCGGCGCTATTCTGAGCACGGTGACGACATCGCGACAAATTCAGTTTGGATTGAAGTTGACTTTCTAGATTGCGCGTTAAACCGGACGAGTGCCATTTTTGCCGAGAGCCGGCATAAAACCTCATTGCCTGGCTGCAGCAGCCTTTGGCGCGATGAGTAGGAAGCCTTCTCGAGCAGCCTCCTTTTCGAGTGCGGCGAGGTGGCCGCGGCCCGCAGCGGTCTTGCCGAATTTCATTTCGATTTCGGATCAGGCGTATCGCTAGCCCGCGTTCATTGACTGGCTGTAAGCTGGCTAAGCTTCGACACCAAGTCGTTTCGGGTTAACCGAAAGATGCCTCAGCTTTTCGCATTCCTACGAGCCATTAACGCCGGTCCGGGGCGGGTCGTCAGAATGAACGTGCTGCGCCAGGCTTTCGAATCGCTCGGCTTTTCCGGAGTTGCGACGTTCCTCGGAACCGGGAACGTGGTGTCCGAAACGAGAGCCACGGATGTAGGAACCCTCGAAAAAACGATCGAACGTAGACTCGAACGGGCTCTAGGCTATAACGTGCCGGTGTTCATAAAGGGCGCCTGCAGAGCTGAAGGAAATAGCCGCTTTCGAGCCCTTCGAAAATTCGGAGGTCCACGGTGCAGATGCCAATATCATCTTTCTTGCGGACAATCTTGATGAAAGGTCCAAGGCGAAGCTCGTGGCGCTGAAGACGGGAACCGATGGATTCTGCGTCCATGGACGTGAAATTTACTGGTGGCGTCGCAAGAAGCCAGGCACATCGCTTTTCTCGACTGTGCCGCTGGCGGAGTTGCTACGCGTGCCGTTTACGATCCGCAGCACGGACACAATTAGAAAGCTGGTCGCGACGTGGCCGTAGAGTCTCTCTGCAATTGATGAGTCACGGGCTATGCGGAAGTTATTCCAATAAACCCGACCGCACCATTGTCGGGTCGGAGGAGGCGCGCTTGCGCGCTAGCCTCCGTCCGCCGCCCAAACTGCACGTGCGGTTTTCCCGCATGCAGCTTTCACGAAGACACGTGACCTGAGATGTAAGGAAAAGGCAACCGCCAAGTGGGCCTTGCTTACATCCGGAAGGTTGAGTCCGGCCTCCAGTATCCTCGGACGATGATGTACGGGTTTTTCGCTAAGCGAACTGATCCACCTTCATCATCCTTACTCTTCTGGCTGGCTGCCCGCCTCTTCCTTCCCGCCTTCGCCTGCCACCTTCCCCGACCCACTCTAGCCGCCGATCGCTCGGTCACGTGACTTTCCTCACGCTTCAGGTACTATTTGGCAGTCGGACTACTGACCGAGCATCACTCGCCATTTCGCTTCCGCTTATAGGTCCGCTTACTCCGGTGCCACCCGGAGACTCTGTCAGTCCTCCTGAGGTCGCGCGCTGTTCTTCCGTGCCGTGCTGCCCGCAAACACCTTGGTGCGGTGGGTGAATGAGAACGCCTTCGTCTCAGAAGTGCAGACTCGACCTTGCCCCACCTTGGGCCGACCGGTTCATCTTGGGAGTTACCCCATCGATTACGGCCCGGTACTTCTCCGCAGGCCCTTCGGATTCCACCTCGCGGTGGACACCCTGCCCTCCGGAGTACGGCCAGCGGTGGCTTCAGGTCAGTCTTGGCTGTGTCCAGCTTTCGCCTTCGTGCCCGTTTAGACCTCTCCATACCTTCCGCTTTCTCCGGCCAGCGAGGCTACGAACCCCGCTTCTTGGATATGGCGCCCCTCATTTGAGCGCCAGAGGGACTTCAACCCTCCTGAACAACGCGCTGCTCAGCGCGCACTTCCTGTTTGCCGACCACACTGGCGGTATCGCGCACATCCGCTTCCAAGAGAACCACGCTCCGTTTGTCTGTGGTTCAACTATGCCTGACAGAGTTTGGTTCCAGTGACGATAAGAACCTCAGCCGGAAAACTCATCCCGCGCTCGGTCGAGTACCTCTGTAGAACTTCCAGCGCCTGACGCTTCACTTCAGTCAACTGCTCGCGTGAAAGCGTAGCAAGCTTTTCACGAACCTTCTCGGACATCTCGCATCGCAGTGTCCAAAAGTCTTCCACTGAGGTCGATGCTTGTATTGTGAACTGCAACAGGCGCTCGGATGGAGACATCGCGCCGGCCTCAGCAAGAGCGCCCCGTAACTTGCCTGGGCTGGCAAAGCGGAATGCGTCCGGAGCATCGGGCGCAGGGGGTGGCGAATCGACAAACCGTTCGATGACCCGCGCCAGCGCGTAGTGAAAAGGATTGTTTTCGGCGAAATGCCAGACTGCCAGGGCCAGTTTCCGTCCTGGCTTGAGTACCCTCAACATCTCTCGAACTCCGTCAACAGGAGATGGAAAGAACATCACCCCGAAACGGCTGACCACGGCATCGAAGGTATCGGCGGGGAACGGCAGACGGTCGGCAGAGGCGACTTCGAATTGTGCATTCCTGAACCCAAGATGGTCTGTCGCTCGTCGAGCGGCGTCCACCATCTCGGGCGCAGGATCGATCCCGAAGACCGCGCCTTCGGAGCCGACAAGGGCAGCTATAGTCAAA
>WNFD01004016.1_pt1 | contig 14754 bp, 15 predicted proteins | sample 5400491 | NCBI WGS metagenome assembly WNFD01 (sample SAMN13153343, study PRJNA577476) | soil metagenome | isolation source: 120 cm saprolite under Douglas fir tree site 2 hole 2 replicate 2 | place: USA:California | collected 2015-04-18
TCCGGCGGCATGAAGATGCGCGTGGCGATCGCGCGCGCCATGGTGCTCGAGCCCGACATCCTGCTGATGGACGAGCCGTTCGCCGCGCTCGACGCGCTCACCCGCCGCGCCATGCAGCAGGAGCTGCTGTCGCTATGGCAGCAGCTGCGGTTCACCGTGCTGTTCGTCACCCATTCGATCGAAGAGGCGATGCTGATCGGCTCGCGCATCCTGGTGCTCACGCCGCATCCCGGCCGGGTGCGGGCCGAGCTCGACGCCGACGGCTTCGGCTTCGATACCATGGATCGAACCGAGTTCGGCGCCATGTCGAAGCGCATCCATCGCCTGCTGTTCGAGCCGGTGGCGGATGCAGTCGCGCCGGCCGCCGCGGCCGGGACGCTGCGGCAATGAGTGTCGTCGCGCCGGGTACCCCGGACGCCGGACGCCGGCCGGAGTTCGAGCGCGAGCCGCTCGATGCGCGCGGGATCGGCGAGATCGAGCGGCCGCTGCCGCTCATCGAGCGCATCGTGCACGATGACACCGTGCAGCGTGTCGGCATCCTGCTGGCGCTCGTGCTGTGCTGGGAGCTGTACGCGCGCTGGCTCGACAATGCGCTGTTGTTCCCGACGTTCACCGAAACCATGGGCGTGTTCGGCCGCGACATCGCCAGCGGCGTGCTGCCGGACCGCATCCGCACCTCGCTCAAATCGCTGGCGATCGGCTACGCCGCGGGCGTGGCGCTCGCCGGCGTGTTCACCACGATCGCGGTGGCGAGCGCGGTCGGCACCCGCCTGCTCTCGACCTTGACCGCGATGTTCAATCCGCTGCCGGCGATCGCGCTGTTGCCGCTGGCCTTGATCTGGTTCGGGCTCGGCATCCCCTCGCTGGTGTTCGTCATCGTGCATTCGGTGCTGTGGGCGGTCGCGCTCAACACGCTGAGCGGCTTCCGCAGCGTGCCGGAGACGCTGCGCATGAGCGGGCGCAATTTCGGCCTGAAAGGCGCGCGCTACGTCGGCCTGATCCTGATCCCGGCAGCGTTTCCCTCGATTCTCGCGGGGCTGAAGATCGGCTGGGCCTTCGCCTGGCGCACGCTGGTCGCCGCCGAGCTGGTGTTCGGCGTCTCCTCGCGCTCGGGCGGGCTCGGCTGGTACATCTTCGAGGCGCGCGCCGAGCTCGAGACCGCGCGGGTGTTCGCCGGCCTGTTCGCCGTCATTCTCATCGGCCTCGTGATCGAGGCCGTGATCTTCCGCACCATCGAGGCGCGCACCGTCACGCTGTGGGGGATGCAGCGGTGAGAACCGGGGCGAACAACTCATGCGGCACGGCGAGGCCGCGCAGCTGGTGCGTGCCGAGCGATCGCAGCGGCCCGCCGTAGGCGCGCGCGAATTCGTCGCTGACCACGATCGGCAGATTCAGCGTTTTCGCGACCGCCTCCACCCGGCTGACCAGATTGACCGCCGGCCCGATGACGGTGAAATCGAGACGATCCGCGGCGCCGATGTTGCCGTAGATCACCGTGCCGGCATGCAGCGCGACGACGATCTGCAGCGGCGGCTCGCCCGCCGCGGCAAGCTCGTCGCCGAGCTCGCGCACCGCCGCGAGCGCCTCGACCGCCGCCTCGAGCGCGTGGCGCGCGGCCTCGGCGGCGGCGCCCGGCGTTTCGATCGGGAAGATCGCCAGCAGGCCGTCGCCGATGAATTTCAGGATCTCGCCGCCGTGGTCGTGAATGGCCTTGGCCTGCGCGTCGAACAGCGCGTTGAGCAGCGCGATCATTCGCTCGCCCGGAAGACGGTCGGAGCGCTCGGTGAAGCCGCGCAGATCCGAGGACCACAGCACGGCGCTGATCTCCTCGCCGGCGCCGCGGCGGATCTGGCCCGCCAGCACCCTCTGACCGGTCTTGGCGCCCAGATAGGCATTGAGCACGTTGCTGGCGATCGAGCGCTGGCTGTACATGTCGGCCACGACCGGCAGGCGCTGCGACACGCGCGTCAGGTCGGCGATCTCCGGTTCGGCGAATCCGCCCGGCCGGTCGGTCACGTAACTGACCATGTAGTTGTAGCCGCCGTGCGCGCCGGCGACGGGCAGCGCCAGGTAATCGGTGGCACCCTGCGCCTTGAGATCGTGCAGGATCGGGAAATCGAGCACCGCGTCGGGGACGTCGATCCGGCGCCGCAGCGTTTCGCCGCCCACGACCACCCGCCGGACGGGGTTTTCCTCGTCGCGGATCAGGTCCCTCACCTCGTGCGCAATCAGCGTCTGCACCGTCTTGCCGGTGGTGCGGAACCAAACGAAGGTGGCGCCGAGAAATTGCGGATGCAGGGTGGTGCTGTGCATGGTCACGCGCAGTAGCGGCAGCCCGGTCGCCAGCATGCGCCAGGCGAACTCGTCGAATGCGCGCGCCCCGGATGCAATGCGGCGCGCCGGTCCGACCAGCCACTCGGCGACCCCATCGAGGCTGCCATGGGCCGGGCGCTCGGCCGGAGGCCGCTCGACCACCTCCACGGTCGGCTGCAGCCGCGGGTCGAATCGGAGCGGCGCGGGCCGGGGATCAGCCATGGGTCGGCGCTTCGGGGGCGACCGGAGCAAAACGATCAGCGCTACACGCCCGCGTCACCATGCCGCCCGCCAGCGCTCGCTCCGGATCATCGCTTTTGACGCGGACATCCGCTTGCTACAGTTTCCGAATGGCTGCCCGCGGCGGTATCGATAGCGGGCCGAGGAGCCCATGTCCAACGTACGATCGCAATTGACCGTGTCGCTGTGGCGCGGCGGCGAGGACGGCCGCTACCAGAGCTATCAGGTGCCGCTGCGCGAGAACCAGACCGTGCTCGACGTGGTGACCTGGGTGCAGCGCAATGTCGATTCGTCGCTGGCGTATCGTTTCGCCTGCCGGGTCGGCATGTGCGGCTCCTGCGCCATGACGGTCAACGGGCGGCCACGCTGGACCTGTCGCACCCATGTGTCGCGGGTCGCCGACGACGGCCGGCTCGAGATCGGGCCGCTCGAGAACCTGCCCCTGATCAAGGATCTCGCCGCCGACATGCGGCCGTTCTTCGAGAAATGGCAGCAGGCCAAGGGCGCGTTCGCACCGTCGAAGACCCGGCACGATCCGATCGAAACCATCCGGCCCGACAGCCCGGCACGGCGCGCGGCCGACGCGGCGATCGAGTGCATCAATTGCGGCGTGTGCTATGCGGCCTGCGATGTCGTGCGCTGGAACGAGGATTATCTCGGACCCGCGGCGCTCAATCGCGCCTGGACGCTGGTCAACGACGTGCGCGACACGGCAAATGTGCGGCGCCTCGAGGCGGTCGCGGCCAGCGGCGGCTGCCATGCCTGTCATTCGCACCAGTCCTGCCAGGAGCATTGCCCCTTGTCGCTCAACCCGACCGCATCGATCGCCGGCCTCAAGCGCCGCACCGCGCTCTCCTTCCTCAAGGGCGAGATCGAGGCATGAACGTCCGGCTCTACGTGGCGCAGCGGCTGACCGCGGCCGTCATGGTCCCGCTGGTCGCGGCGCACCTGGCGGTGATCGTTTACGCAACCCGCCACGGACTGACGGCGGCCGACGTGCTGGCGCGCACGCGCGGCAGCATCGCGTGGGCGCTGTTCTACGGCATCTTCGTTCTCGCCGCGGCGATCCATGCGCCGATCGGCATCCGCACGGTGCTCACCGAATGGTCGCCGCTGAAACGCCGTAGCGCCGACGGGGTCGCAACGGGCGTCGGCCTGCTGCTGCTCGTGGTCGGCTTGCGCGCGGTTGCGGCCGTGGTGCTGCCATGAATCGCGTCCGACTCCATCACCGCACGGACCTGCTCTGGCTCGCGGCACTGGTGCATCGGCTTTCCGGACTGGCGCTGGCGATATTCCTGCCGCTGCACTTTTGGGCGCTCGGCCTCGCCATCGACGGGGAAGCCCGATTTGGGGATTTCCTGCGCTGGACCGACGCGTGGTCGGTGAAGCTCGCCGAAACCGGCCTCGTCTTCCTGCTGGCGGTGCACCTGTTGGGCGGCTTGCGCGTGCTGGTAATCGAAAACTTCGCTTGGCGCGACGGCCAGAAGCAACTGGCAACGCTGGCCGCGGGGATTTCCGCCGTCATCGCCTTCGTGTTCCTGCTGCGGGCGCTCTGAAATGCAACGGCATTGCAGCTTGCTCCGAACACCTCCCCCCTTGTGGGGGAGGTCGGCTCGCGCGCTCTGCGCGCGAGCCGGGAGGGGGGTATCTGGTCCTCGGAAATCAAACAAACACCCCCCTCCCCACCCCTCCCCCACAAGGGGGAGGGAGGCGATTGCGGCTCGGCTTCGGTCCGTGGAGCCTCAATCATGAACCTCGAACGCCTGCAAACCGATATCCTGATCCTCGGATCGGGCGGCGCGGGACTGTTCGCGGCGCTGCATGCGCAGGCGGCGAATCCCGAGCTCGACGTCACGGTGGCGACCAAAGGTCTGCTCGGCAAATGCGGCTGCACCCGCATGGTCCAGGGCGGCTACAACGTCGCGCTCCATCCCGGCGATTCGGTCGAGCGGCATTTCATGGACACGATCGAAGGCGGCAAGTGGCTGTCCCACCAGGAGCTCGCGTGGACGCTCGTGACCCAGGCGGTCGAGCGCGTGCGCGAGCTCGAGAACGAGATCGGCTGCTTCTTCGACCGCAACCCGGACGGCACGCTGCACGGCAAGGCCTTTGCTGGCCAGAGCTTCGATCGGACCGTGCACAAGGGCGATCTGACGGGGATCGAGATCATCAACCGCCTGATGGAGCAGGTGTGGGCGCGGCCGGGCGTGCGGCGCCTGGAGGAGCATCGCGCGCTCGCGCTGATCCCGACGCGCGAGAGCGGATCGATCGCCGGCGTGCTGCTGGCGGATGTCCGCACCGGCGAGCTGCGCTTCCTTTCAGCCCAGGCCGTGCTGCTCGCGACCGGCGGCGGGCCGACCATGTACCGCTACCACACGCCCTCGGGCGACAAGAGCATGGACGGCATCGCCATGGCGCTGCGCGCCGGCCTGCCGCTGCGCGACATGGAGATGGTGCAGTTCCATCCGACCGGCCTGCTCGCGGGCCCCGAGACGCGCATGACCGGCACGGTCCTGGAGGAAGGCCTGCGCGGCGCCGGCGGGTATCTGCTCGACGGCGCCAAGCGCCGCTTCATGGGCGATTACGACCAAAAGCTCGAGCGCGCCACCCGCGACGTGGTCAGCCGCGCGATCTACGCCGAGATGAAAGCCGGGCGCACCACGCGGTACGGCGGCGTGTACCTGAGCATGGCGCATCTTGGACCCCAAAAGGTCGCCAAGGAGTTCAAGGGCATGGTCGAGCGCTGCGCGGATTGCGGCTTCGATCTCGCCGGCGGTCTCGTCGAGGTCGTGCCGACCGCGCATTATTTCATGGGCGGGCTCGTGTGCAATCCGGACACTTCGACCGAGTGGCCGGGCCTGTTCGTCGCCGGCGAGGATGCGAGCGGCATGCATGGTGCCAACCGATTGGGCGGCAACGGCGTCGCCAATTCGACCGTGTTCGGCGGCATCGCCGGCGACGCGATGCCGAAATGGATCGCGTCGAACCCAGGCCGTCGCGTGCCCGATGAGGACGTGCTTGCGGCGGAGTTCTCGCGCGCGCTCCACCCATTCGACCGCAAGCCTGGCGATCTGAACCGATTGCGCGAACGGCTGCTCGACCTGATGTGGGACGACGTCGGCGTCATCCGTGACGCCGCGGGGCTCGACCGGGCGCTGGCGAACCTTTCGGATCTCGAAGCCGAGCTGCTGGAAACCGGCATTGCGGACACCGGCAGAGTATTCAATCTGACCTGGCACGATTGGCTCAATCTGCGCTCGCTGGTCGAGACCAGCCGCGTGATTGCGCTCGGCGCCAAGCGGCGCGAGAATTCCCGCGGCGCGCATTTCCGCGGCGATTTCCCGGAGCCGGGGGATCTCCTCGCCTCGCGCTTCACGGTGGCGCGCCAGCAATCCGGCAAGCTCGCGATCACGGATCAGCCGGTATTGTTCACGCGCGTGAGGCCCGGCGAGACGCTGCTCGAAACCATCGCGGCCGAATAGTGGAGCCGACAATGATCCCGCTGTCATCGCTCGAACGCACGGCGGAGGCCTTGATGGCCAAGGCGGCGATCGAGATTCCCGACGATTATCTCGACGGCCTGCGCCGGTGTGCCAACACCGAGACCGGGGAGCTTTCCGCTTTCGTGCTCCAGGCGATGCTGGAGAACTACGAGGCCGCCAAGCACGACCGCCGCGCCATGTGCGGCGATACCGGCGTGCCGCGCTGGTACGTCAAGATCGGCAACGAGGCGCGCGTCGAGGGCGGGCCGGTGGCGCTCGAGGCGGCGCTGCGCCGCGCGACCGCCAAGGCGACGCACGACGTGCCGCTGCGCCCCAACCGCGTGCACCCGCTGTGGCGCACCGATCACAACAACAACGTCGGCATCGGCGCCCCGGAGATCGAATATTCGTTCCACCCGGACGCGGATTGGATCGAGCTCACCACGGTGCACAAGGGCGGATTGTTCGGCAGCGACTACCGCATGCTGTTTCCGGCCGACGGCATCGAGGGCATCCGGCGCTTCTACCTCGATACGCTGGTCGGGTTCGGCAAGCGCGGCCTCGCGTGCCAGCCGGCGATCGTCGGCGTCGGGCTCGGCGGCTCCAAGGACATCTCGATGGTGCTGGGCAAGCAGGCCGCCTGCCTGCGCGTGGTCGGCTCGCGCAACCCGGACCCGAGGATCGCCGCGCTCGAGGACGAGCTCAAGACATTGGGCAACAGCATCGGCATGGGCGCCATGGGTTTCATGGGCAGCTCGATGGTGATCGATTGCCACATCGAGGTCGGCTATTGCCACACCGGCGGCATGCCGATGAGCGTGCACATGTTCTGCCTGTCTTCGCGCCGCGCCTGCGCGCGCGTCGACGCCGGCGGGCGCGCCGAGTTCCGCACCGATCCGATGTGGTTCACCGATTACATGCGCCGCGCGACCGTGGAATGGGAACGGCCGGCGGCGGAAGCGGCGGAGTGAGCACGATGGCGGGCCTGAAAACTGTTGCGCTGAAACTCCCGGCAGCGGCCGAGGATCTTCGCAAGCTCGAGATCGGCACCGTCGCCTATCTGACGGGCCGCATCTTCACGGCGCGCGAAGGCGCCTACAAGCACGCGATCGAGGACGGCGCCGGCATGCCGGCCTCGAAGGAGGCGCTGGGATCAGCGAATTTTCACTGCTCGCCGGCGGCGAGGATCAATCCCGACGGCACCTATTCGGTGGCCGCGATCCCCAGCGCCCCGATGGAGGACGCCGACGACGTTCCGCCGCATGCCGCAGCGGCCGACAAATCCGAGCCCGGGTACAATGTGGGCGCGGTGAGCGCGACCGCATCGTTCCGCTTCGTGAAATGGCTCGACCGCTGGTTCAAGCTGTCGGGCTGCAACATCATCATCGGCAAGGGCGGCATGACGTCGGAGGTTTATCGCAAGACCTTCGTGCCGAACCAGGCGATTTATCTGACCACGGTCGGCTACGGCACGGGCGCGCTGCTCGGCCGCGGCATCAAAGGCGTCGCCGGCGTCTATTGGCTCGAGGAGCTCGGGCTGGCGCAGGCGGTGTGGGTGCTCGACGTGGAAGATTTCGGGCCGTTCCTGGTCGAGAGCGATCTTGCCGGCAACAGCCTGTTCGAGCGCGAGAACGCGAAAATCGCGCCCGGAATCGAAAAGCTCTACGCCGGCACGCGGCCCGCCACCATGCGCCGCTACGGCGAGACCGACGACAAGACCCAAGAGGTGATCTGAGCGGGCGCGTGGCGCGCTCTATCTAGCCCAGGTACGGTCGATCCTACCGTCGATTACTCGGAGGCTATGGAATCGAAAGCGAACCGATATTTCCTCCGGCGCATCGCGAAATGTAACCTCCTCCAAGCGACGGGGCATCGTGCTCCATCGACCGAGGAACGGAGAGAATTATGTCAAACAAAATCGCGATGGCGTTGCTGATCGCAGTCGGCGTCGGCGCCGCTTCCTCGGCCTCGGCGGCCGTGAGCGCTCCCTGGCCACCGACCAACGTGCAAAAGACACAGGCCGTGCCGGGATACGGCTATGCGATATCCAAGGGCAATCGTCAGCGGATGAACCATGCTCCGCAGATCGGCGAGGCGCACGGTTCCCGGTGACGGTCGCTATCTCGACACGATAGGGCACTGTTGAGTGCTTGGAGGCGGACGGTCAGTCCGACCGCCTCGTTTTGTTGCCTGCACTCTGTTCTTGGGATCTGAATGAGACGCCGGCTCACGGCTCGCGCGCGGCGCAGTCGTTCCCGAGTTCCGGCGCGTTGCACCGCGTCCCGCGGAACGCGGCCGGCATGGGGCCTCAGTGCGCGGTCCAGCCGCCGTCGACCGGGAGTGCGATCCCGGTGATCGAGGTCGCGGCGTCGCTCGCCAGGAACACGGCGACCGCGCCTAGCTCCTCGACCGTCGCGAACTTCTTGTTCGGCTGCTGGGCCAGGAGCACGTCGCGCACCACCTGCTCCCGCGGGATGTTGTGGGTCTTGGCCTGCGCCTCGATCTGCGCTTCGACCAGCGGCGTGAACACGTAGCCCGGGCAGATCGCGTTGCAGGTGATGCCGTCCTCCGCCGTCTCGAGCGCGGTCACCTTGGTCAGACCGACCAGGCCGTGCTTGGCGGCGACATAGGCCGACTTGAACGGCGAGGCGACCAGCCCGTGCGCCGAGGCGATGTTGATGATGCGTCCCCAGCCGTGCTCGCGCATCGAGGGCAGCGCGCAACGCGTGGTGTGGAACGCCGAGGACAGATTGATGGCGAGAATCAACTGCCACTTCTCGACCGGGAACTCCTGGATCGGGGCGACATGCTGGATCCCGGCGTTGTTGACCACGACATCGAGGCGGCCGGAGGACTTGAGGATGCCGTCGACCATGTCCCGGATCGCCTCGGGCTTCGACATGTCGGCCGGCGAGTAATCGACCCCGACCTTGAATTCCGAGTCGAGCCGCGATCGCGTCGCCGCGATCTCCTGCGGATTGCCGAACCCATTGAGGACGATGGAGGAACCGGCCGCCGCGAGCGCGCGGGCGATGCCCAGCCCGATGCCGCTCGTCGATCCCGTTATCAGAGATACTTTGCCTTCGAGCATGCGTGAGGTCATAATGTTGCGCTGCATCACGGGGATGTTCATGGCCGAAAACCTCCCTGGTTGCGCGAGCCGAGGACGATCGCGCCGTCACACGGACTCTGCCGAAACGGGCCAAGGATCTGAAATGCCGGTTGGCTAACGACTCGATAGGGGGCCGCTATGGAGATGCATCAGATCCGTTATTTCCTGGCCGTCGCGGATCAATTGAACTTCACCAAGGCCGCCGAGAAGTGCAACGTCTCCCAGCCGTCGCTGACGCGGGCGATCAAGCTGCTGGAAGAGGAGCTTGGCGGCCTGCTGTTCCATCGCGAGCGGGCGAACACCCACCTCTCCGAACTCGGCACGATGGTGCTGCCGCATCTCCAGCAGATCTACGAAGAGTCGCATCAGGCGAAACGCCTGGCGAAAGATTTCGCCTGCCTTAAGAAGAGCACGCTCAAGCTCGGCATCATGTGCACGATCGCTCCGGATCAGATCATCGACCTGATCGGATCGATCCAGCGGCATCACCCCGGGGTCGAGCTGCAGCTCTCCGATGCCAACGCATGGGACCTGCAGGAGCGGCTCATCGAGGGCGCGCTGGAGGTGGCGATCTATTGCATCCCCGGCCAGGAGCCCGATCCGCGCCTGCACGTGATGCCGCTGTTCCGCGAGCAGATCGTCATCGCGATCAATCCCGGGCATCGGCTGGCCAAGCAGCAAACCATTCGCGTCAAAGACCTCGACGGCGAGTGCTACATCCACCGCATGAATTGCGAGTTCGCCGGCTATGCCGACAAGGCATTCCAGCAGCAGCAGGTTACTTGCAAGCCGGTGTATTGGAGCGACCGCGACGACTGGACGCTGGCGATGATCGCGTCGGGGCTCGGCTGGGGCTTCATGCCCAAGCACTCCGTCAATCATCCGGGGGTCGCCGGCATCCCGATCACCGAGCCGGAATTCTGGCGCGAGGTCCATTTGGCGACCGTGCGGGGTCGCCCGCATTCCCCTGCGGTCGGCGCGCTGGTCCGCGAAGCGATGCGGGTCCAATGGTTCGGCGAGCCGGCCATCGTCTCGCGTCGGCGCGAGCTTCCGGTCGTGGCGAAGGCTCCGCCGGCGGCGGGCAGGAAGCCTCAGCGCGTCGCCGTCGGCTAGCGGCAGGGCAGCTGCGATGGAAATGCATCAGATCCGCTATTTCCTGGCGGTCGCGAAAGAGCTGAATTTCACCCGCGCGGCAGAGCGGTGCAACGTTGCGCAGCCCTCGCTGACCCGCGCGATCAAGCTACTCGAGGAGGAGCTCGGCGGACCGCTGTTCCACCGTGAACGCTCGCGCACGCATCTCTCCGAGCTCGGCAACATGGTGCTGCCGTACCTTACGCAGATGTACGAGCAGACGCAGACCGTCAAACAGCAGGCGCTTGATTTCACGAAGCTGAAGCACACCAAGCTCAAGCTCGGAGTGATGTGCACGATCGCGCCCACGCAGCTCGTCGAGCTGATTGCTGCCGTGCAGTCCCGTCACGAGGGAATCGAGCTGCAGTTGTTCGACGCCAGCGCCCCGGCCCTGGAGGAACGGTTGATCGGCGGCGACTTGGAGGTGGGCATCTATTGCGTGCCCGGCCGCGAGCACGACGAGCGGCTGTACTACCTGCCGCTGTTCCGCGAGCAATACATGATCGTGGTTCCTCCCGGTCATCCGCTCACCTCGCGGAACGCGATCCGCGTCAAGGATTTGAACGGGGAGCGCTACCTCAATCGCACCAATTGCGAATTCAACGGCTATGCCGGCCCCATCTTTCGCGAACGCGGCGCCGTTTGCGAAACCGTGTACCGCAGCGACCGCGACGATTGGATCCTAGCCATGATCGCGGCAGGCCTCGGGTTCGGTTTCATGCCGGAATTTTCCATCCCGCAGAGCGGCGTGGTCGCGCGTCCGCTGATCGAGCCGGAATTCTGGCGTGAGGTGAATCTCGTCACCGTTCGCGGGCGGCCGCATTCGCCGGCGGTCGGCGCTTTCGTTCGCGAAGCGATGCGCACCCAATGGCTCGGACAGCCGGCGCTCGCAGTGCGGATGGCGAGCGCGAAACGCAACTCCGAACCGGAGGCACTCGACTGAATTCGATTACGCCACTTCGCGCACTCGCGCCGATTCAGGCATCTCGCCACCCGGCGTCATATCTTGCATCCGCGCGCCGGAAATGCCGGTGATGAGGCGGGTGCCCCGCTGGAACGTCAGGTAATTCCACGCCCAGTTGGTCGCCACGGCGAGGCGATTGCGGAATCCGATGAGGAAATAGATGTGGGCGACGCTCCATAGCACCCATGCCAGAAAGCCGCTGAGCTTGAACCGGCCGATCTGGGCGACGGCGCACTTGCGGCCGATCGTGGCCATCGCGCCGAAGTCGCGGTAGCGGAACGGCGGCATTTCGTTTCCTCGGGCGCGCGCCATCAAAAGATCGGCGACGTATTGGCCCTGCTGCTTGGCGACCGAAGCCACGCCCGGCAACGGCTTCCCGTGCTCGTCCAGGGCGAGCGCGGTGTCGCCGATCACGAACACATCGGGATGGCCGGGCAGCGAGAGATCCGCCACAACCTTCACCCGACCGGCGCGATCGGTCTGCGCGCCGAGCCAATCCCCCGCCGGCGACGCCATGACGCCCGCGGCCCACATCACGGTGCGCGCCTCGATGCGTTCGCCGCCGAGCGACACGCCCTGGCAGTCGCAATCGGCCACCGCGGCGCCGAGGCGCACCTCGACGCCGAGCTGCTCGAGCGAATGCCGCGCCGCCTGCGAGAGCGACGGATCGAACGGAGCGAGCAGCCGCGGCCCGGCTTCCACCAGAATGATGCGGGCGCATCTCGGATCGATCGAGCGAAAGTCCATGGCCAGCGCCCGTTTCGCCAGCTCGGCGATGGCGCCTGCCATTTCCACGCCGGTCGGTCCCCCGCCTACGACGACAAAATTGAGCAGCCGACGTCGTTCGGCGGCGACCGGCTCCGTCTCGGCCTTCTCGAAGGCCAGCAGGATGCGGCGTCGAAGATAGGTAGCGTCGTCGATCGTTTTGAGGCCCGGCGCATACGCGGCCCAATCCTGGTGACCGAAATAAGCATGCTGGGCGCCTGTCGCGACGATCAGATGATCGAAATCGATGCGAAGCCCTTCCGCTCCGACCTCGTTTCGTTCGAGGTCGATATGCGAAACCCGGGCCAGGATCACGGTGGCATTCTTTTGGTCGCGAAGAATCCCCCGGATCGGGGAGGCGATGTCGGCGGGCGACAGGCCGGCGGTGGCCACTTGGTAGAGCAGCGGCTGAAACAGATGATAATTGTGCCGGTCGATCACGATCACGTCGAACGGGGCATTCCGCAGCGCCTTTGCGGCGGAAAGGCCGGCGAATCCTGCGCCGATGACGACGACGCGCCGACGTTGCTTGCGGGGATCGTCCTGGGCCATCGGGCTCTCCTGATCTTCGCGTTGGGAGTTGGCCAATTCTCGCGAAGAACGTCGACGCGCGGAAATGCCAAATCCTTATGGCCTCGATACGTGCGGTCTATCGCGGAGGCGGACAGCAGACTTGCCTAGCGCGAGCGCAGTCCTATCAAACCCGGAAAATGCCAAAGGCTGAAATATCATTCGCCGATGGACTCCATAGCGCGGCTCTATGCCGCCCGGAAGAATCGCTGGCCTGCCGACCTTACCCGCCCGATCCCAGGGCCGGCGGAAATAGCCGGCTGCTATGAACTTGAAAGCAATCCGGTATTTCCGTTTGGCCGCCGCTTCCCCGAGGCTCCGCTTGCCATTGCCGAGATCCTTCGATCCCGGCCGAAGCAGACGGAGACAAACCATGATTTACGCAACCACTGGCCGGGCAATCCGGCACAGCCTGTTCGCGGCCGGCATCGTCGCGGGCGCGGCGTTCACGTTTCTGGGTCCGGCGAATGCCGGCGAGTGCCCCGCCGACAAGCGCGGCATCGATGTGATGAAGATGGACACGACTCCCGCCAAGGGCGTCAGCGACAACGTGCTGGCCGCGATCAATCTCGCCGATGAACCGGCGAAAATCCAGGATCGACAGCTCCGCCTGCGCAAGCTCGTGATCCAGCCGGGCGGTGTCGTCCCCTGGCACAGCCACGGCGACCGGCCGGCGATCATCTACATCATCGAAGGCGAGATCGTCGAATACGCCAGCACGTGCGCGGTTCCGATCGTGCACAAGGCGGGCGACGTCGCGCGCGAGATCCACACGACCTCGCATTGGTGGAAGAACAATGGCGACAAGACCGTCGTCTTGCTCTCGGCGGACCTCTTGCACGACAAGTCCGACAAGAACATGTGATCACCGTCGCGGTGTGACGCCTCGCCCGTGAGGCGTCACACAACGGCCCAAACCAGCGGAAACGACCATGACGCAGGTGTTCCACGCGGTGGCTTCGCCCGAGATGGCCATGCATGTCCATGCCTCTAACGTGGTCCGGCGCACGCTGGTGATCGGACTGACCGCATTCCTCACCGTGGTGGATCTGTTCGCGACCCAGGCGATCCTTCCCTCGCTGACGAAGGCCTATCACGTCACGCCTGCCGCCATGGGTCTGGCGGTGAACGCCAGCACGCTGGGAATGGCAATCGCCGGCTTGGCGGTCGCATTCTTCAGCCGCAGAATCGACCGGCGGCTCGGGATCCTGCTCAGCCTGACGCTGCTTTCGATCCCGACCGCGCTGCTCGCGTCGGCGCCCGACCTCACGACCTTCGCACTGCTGCGCATCGTGCAAGGCGTGTTTATGGCCACGGCTTTCGCACTGACGCTGGCATATTTGGGCGAAGCCTGCAGCGCCGAGGACACCGGCGGCGCGTTCGCGGCCTACATCACCGGCAACGTTGCCAGCAATCTCATCGGGCGGCTGATCTCCGCCGCGGTCGCCGACCACCTGGGCCTGGCGACGAATTTCTATGTGTTCGCCGCGCTCAATCTCGCGGGCGCGGTTTTGGTGTATTTCACGATCAGTCGCACCAAGCCGATGGACGCGGTGGAGCCGGTACCGAGCTCGCCGTTTGCAATCTGGGGCGTGCACCTGCGCAACGCGCAGCTACGGGCAAGCTTCGCCATCGGGTTTCTGATCCTGTTCGCCTTCATCGGCACGTTCACCTATGTCAATTTCGTGCTCGTCCGCGAGCCTTACGCAGTGGGGCCGATGGCGCTCGGTTTCGTGTATTTCGTGTTCCTGCCCTCGATCTTCACCACGCCGATCGCCGGGCAATTCGTCCAGCGCTTCGGTACCAGGCCGACGTTCTGGTGTGCGCTCGCCGTCGCCGGCATTGGACTTCCGCTCTTGCTGATGCCGCGTCTGTCCGCCGTGCTGATCGGGTTGGTGCTGGTCGGGATCGGGACGTTCTTCGCGCAAGCCACTGCGACCGGCTTCGTCGGCCGCGCCGCAACCACCGACCGCGGCTCCGCGAGCGGCATCTATCTGGCATGCTATTTCTTCGGGGGTCTCGTCGGCAGCGCGGTGCTCGGGCAAATCTTCGATCACTTCGGATGGGCTGCCTGTGTCGCCGGCATCGGTCTGTCGCTGATCGTGGCCGCGGTGCTCGCCGTTCGCTTGAAAATGCCGGCCGTGCCCGCGATGGCGTCGGCCGCGTGAACCCCGGAG
>WNFD01010659.1_pt1 | contig 14754 bp, 10 predicted proteins | sample 5400491 | NCBI WGS metagenome assembly WNFD01 (sample SAMN13153343, study PRJNA577476) | soil metagenome | isolation source: 120 cm saprolite under Douglas fir tree site 2 hole 2 replicate 2 | place: USA:California | collected 2015-04-18
GAACGGGAGATTTCCGCGCTTATGCAATACGAATGGGGTAAGCGCGGCTGCGAGCGAGTGGCTTACGCGCCCATTGTGGGCTCGGGCTATTACTCAACGGTTTTACACTACTCGGATGACGACAATGTCATGAAATCCGGGGACGTGGTTGTCATCGACGCTGCCGGTGAGTATTCGATGTATGCCGCCGACATCACTCGCACGATGCCGATCAATGGCCACTTTACCGCGCGGCAGCGGGAGATTTATGACATCGTTCTGGGCGCGCAGCAGGCCGCTGTGGCTGCCTTCAAGTCAGGTAAGTCGACCATGAAGCGCGACGATCCCGAATCGATCTACAAAATTGCTTACGACTACATCAATACCCACGGTAAAGATCTGCACGGCCAGCCCCTGGGGCAGTACTTCATTCACGGACTCAGTCACTATATCGGCCTCAACGTTCATGATCCCGGCGATTACAATGTGCCTCTCGGACCCGGCATGACTTTCACGATTGAGCCTGGCATTTACATTCCGGAGGAGAACCTTGGTGTGCGCATCGAAGACGACTACTACGTCGACCAGGACGGCAAGCTGATTAATCTAAGCCAAGCGCTGCCTTCGAAAGCGGAAGACGTGGAAAGGCTGATGACGGGAAAGTGAGAAGTGAGATTGAGTAATCGGGTAATTGTGTAATTGTAAAATGCAGGTCCGTTCTAAAATTACCCAATTACCCAATTGCAAAATTACCCGATTCCTACGAGATGTACTCCTGGATGTACTCATCTTGGGTCAGCGTGAGGGCGCGCAGATCGCCGTCAAAAATTACTTTGCCGTCGCGCAGAATCAGAAAGCTCAGGGGCACTGCGCAATGCTGGCCTGGCGGGAGCGCCACCATGCGGTTGGCTTGTTTATCGTACTGATGCGTGGCCATGGTGAAGGCATCCTGCAAGCGATGCGTCACCAGCAGAGCGCTGGTCTGGTTCACATCACGCTGCTTCACAATCAATTCAATGATGGTGTTTGACGTTACCGGATCGAGACCCCCGGTAGGCGAATCATAAAGCAGCAGTTCCGGCTGCGTAATTACGGCCCGCGCAATGGCGACACGCCGCCGCATGCCTCCAGAAAGTTCCGCAGGATCAAGATCGAGCGTGTGCTCGAGTTCCACAAAACGCAACGCCTCGCGCACTCTGCGGTCGATTTCCTGATCGTATATCCCGTGCTCTTCCATCAACCGGTAGGCAACATTTTCCCGCACGGTGAGAGAATCGAACAGGGCGCTCTCCTGGAAAACAATTCCGATCTTGCCGCGCAACGTGAACAGGTCTTCTTCCCGCATCTGCGAGATGTCGTGCCCGAGCACCAATATGCGCCCGGAGTCCGGCCGGATGAGTCCCATGACAAGCTTCAACATCAGGCTTTTTCCGGAGCCGGCAACACCGAACAGCGCTTTAGTTTCGCCCCGGGCCAGACGAAAGGAGACTCCGCGAAGAACTTCATTTCCGGCAAAGCCCAGCTCAACGTCTTCAAATATGACCACCGGCGAGGGATCTTCTTTCGTGATCACGGAAGCGGAATCGAGTGGCAAAGTAGGCGCGGACATCGGATTAACGGTAGGAAAGCACGGCCATGAGAAATCGAGTTACGAAAAAGTCGAGCACGAGAATCAGCACGGAAGAAGCGACCATGGCTTGCGTCGTGGCCCGGCCCACGCCCTGGGTTCCCCCGCGCGCATTCATGCCGTAGAAGCAGCCTATGGTCGCGATAATGAAACCAAACAGAACCGGCTTCACCAGTCCCATAATCACGTCTTGAAAAATTAACGTCTGCCATGCGTTAGACCAATACTGCCTGGCGTCCAGATGGAGCAGCACCTTGGCGACCAAACCTCCGCCAGCCAAGCCCACCAGATCGGAGACGATCGCTAGGAAAAACAGCATGAAGACTGTGGCTGCGACGCGCGGGGTCACCAACTTCTTCATGGGATCGGTGCCGAGGGCACGCATGGCGTCGATTTGTTCGGTCACCATCATCGATCCCAATTCGCTGGCCATGCCGGAGGAATTCCGCCCGGCCACCATCAAGCTGGTGAGTACGGGTCCCAATTCGCGCACCATGGAAGCTGAAACCAGTTGTCCTACCAAAGAGAGCGACCCGAAGCGTTCCAATGTATTCGAAGCCTGCAGCGCCAGCACCGCTCCTGTGAAGAAGCCGGTGAGCACGACGATGGGCAGCGATCCCACGCCGATTGCATCCGCCTGCCGTACCATGTCAGTGAAATAAAAAGGCTTCTGGAACAGATTGGCCACCGCTTGCACGCAAAACAGGACGTAATCCTGAACCGTCTGGATTTTCAGTTTGGCGAAATAGGTGGGCGAGGTGAGTTCCATGCGGCTCGGAAAAGCCCGGCAGTAATCCGCCGATGCTTTCCCGAAACTATAGCAGAGAAGGCAGCCAGTCTTCAGCGATCATTCATCCTTCATCCTGCATCCTGCCGCTTCAACTCATCAATTGTCTGAACTGCGGACATAAGTTCTAAAGAGAAGGCCTATTGCGAGGCGGCAAGAGATTGGCAAGTTTGGCAGCGGCCATTTGTCTGAGCTGCTTGTTGTGTTCGCGAAGTGCGGCCTTGAGTTCCGAAATAAGCAACTCTAACTGACTGCCTTCTGCGGCCACAACCTTGGCGCACAGTTCGCGGATGCGATCGTCGAGCTTATGGAAAGGCACCTGACAGGTTACCCCAGCTTCGCCGGTCGATGCATACAGTCAATTCCGTAGATAGGCGCCCCGGAAGTGAGCCGCTGACCGATGTCAACTTGTTTTAATTTTATTGAGTGTCTTTCCGTCGGTTTCATACGCCAGACGTTTTTTTCTGGCATCCAGGAGACGGTTGATTTCACTGACCAACTCCAGGAGCCGCTTCGTGTCCTGTTCGACCGCGGCTCGTGCGCACGGGGCAATCCAAGTCTCTCCGCCTCGCGGGTGGCCACAGACGAGGATCGATGTTCGGGGAGAGTGTGGTTCTTTGCCGGAAGGAGTACCATCCTGAGGCTTCGAGTCGCTGCGGTTTGTGGTCACAGGACTAAGATGCCGGCGCGAAGACAGTGTTTTATGCTGTGAATTCTGTAAAAGGACGAGGCCAGCCCTGCAGAATGAACCTAGATGACAAATTCGTGGAGGTCTCGTTTTCGCAGGACGGTGAATTTCGCGCTAACCTTTGTTATCCTCGCGTCTTTTTCTTGATCTCGATACTGAGCCGGCGAATTTTCTGATTGAGTGTCGAGAGTGGAACTTTGAAATGCTCGGCCGCTTCGGTCTGGTTCCAGTTGCACTTCTCCAGCATCTCGGCAATGATGCGCCTCTCCACGTCTTCCACGATTTCGAACAGCGAAGCATCCGCGGGCGGATCGTGAAGGGAGAAGGCGGAACCCCGCCCCAGCAGGCTGTCGGGTAACAAGTCCATCGACGGCCCGCTCGATTACGTTTTCCAGTTCGCGCACATTGCCTGGCCAGGAGTAGGACATTAGAGGCCGCAAGGCCTCGGGCGTGATGTTACGTACTGGACGGTCGTTCTCTTCGGCGTACTTCTTCAGAAAGAAATCGACCAGCAGGGGAATATCCTCTTTACGCTGCCGCAAAGGAGGAAGCTCGATAGTGATTACGTTGAGTCGGTAAAACAGATCCTCGCGGAAGCGGCCTTCGCGCACTGACTGCCGCAGGTCGATGTTGGTGGCGGCGATAATGCGCACATCCACCTGAACCTCCTGCACTCCGCCGAGATGCATGAAGCGACGGTCCTGCAGCACACGCAGAATCTTGGCCTGGGTGTCGAGGCCCATGGTGGCGATTTCGTCGAGGAACAGCGTACCCCGGTCCGCCATCTCAAACAGGCCTTTTTTCGAGGCCATGGCGCTGGTAAATGCGCCTTTCACGTGTCCCAAGAGGGTGGATTCCAGCAAGTCGGTGGGCATGGAGCCGGTATTGACGGGGACGAAGGGCCGGTCGTGGCGGGGCGAATTCAGATGCAGCGCCTTGGCGATAACTTCCTTGCCCGTTCCGCTTTCGCCCTGCAGCAGGATGGTCGAGCGGCTGTTAGCGACTTGCGCGACGAGGTCGAAGATCTTCAGCATCGGCTCGCTCTTGCCGACGATGTTTTCGAAGTTGTAGCGCTGCTTGAGAGCACGCTTTAGTTGGACGTTTTCTTCTTCGGCCCGGCGCCATCCTATGGCGGCGCGCACATCGGCGAGAAGCTTTTCGTTGTCCCAGGGTTTTTGTACGAAGTTGGCGGCGCCCGACTGCATGGCGTGCACCGCGTTTTCGACGGTGCCATAGGCCGTAATCATGATGACCGGCAGGCGGGTTTCGTGGGCGCGAATCTCAGCCAGAATTTCCATGCCGTCGCGGCTCGGCAGAGCAAGATCGAGGAGGACGAGGTCGAAAGGGTGTTCGCCGATGCGCTGCAGGCCTGCTTCGCCGCTGACCGCGGTCTCCACGGCGAAGCCTTCCATCTCCAGCAGAGTCTGTAAAGACTCGCGAATCTCAGCTTCGTCGTCGATGATGAGCACCGCGCCGGCCAAGCCGCGGGTTTCGTTCAAAGGCGCGCGAGAGACAACTGCTGTGTCAGACATATTCAACCTTGGAATGAACTGCCTTTCTACTTAGAGGGAAATCGAGCGTGAAGGTTGTCCCAGCCCCGGGATGACTTTCTACGCGAATCTTTCCAGCATGTTCCTGAATGATGCCGTAGGTGACGGAAAGTCCCAGGCCGGTGCCTCGGGCCTGGCCTTCGCGGGGCGAGGTCTTGGTGGTAAAGAACGGATCGTAGATGCGTTGGATGTGCTCGGGAGCGATGCCCGATCCCGTGTCGGTTATGCACACGCTAACGCTCTCGCCGTTCAAAGTGGCCACGCGCAGCCTGCCGCCGCCGGGCATGGCGTCTTTGGCGTTCAGGAACAGGTTCAAGAACACCTGCTGCAATCTCCCCGCGTTCCCTTGAATGGCCGGCAGCCTGGGGGCGAGCGCATTCTCAACCTCGACCTTGGCCACCTTGAACTGGTGTTCCAGCAGCGCCAGAGTGTCGGTGACCACTTTGTTCACATCCACATCGCCGATCTCACTGCCGGTTGTGCGCGAGAAATTCAAAAGGTTATTTACGATCTCAGAGGCGCGGAAAGTCTGCCGTGTGATCTTTTCGAGCAGTCCCGATTTCTGTGGATCGCCATGCAATTGCTTGCTGAGCATTTGCGTGTAGGAGGAGATCACGGCCAGAGGGGTGTTCACCTCGTGAGCCACCCCGGCAGCCAGGAGACCGATCGACGAAAGTTTATCGGCCTGGGAAAGCTGGGCCTCGAGATCGACGCGCTGGGTGATGTCGTCCATGATGATGAGCCGCCCGATGACCTCGAATTTACGGGTAACCAGCGGCGCCAGAGCCACATTCACGGTGCGGACTTCACTGGCAGGCGTCTTTAAACGGAACTTGTACAGATTTCGAATACCGGGTTCGCGGCGCATGCGATTGAATTCTTCGACAAACTCGGGCGGGAAAATTGCCTTCAGCGGCTGAGTCAGGGTTTGCCAGCGCGGCAAGGCGTACATCACTTCCATCTGCGCGTTCCAGCTTTCGATGCGGTCTTCCATGTCGAGAGCCATCACGCCCACGTTGATGGATTCGACAATGTTTTCGTTGAAGTCTTTCAGGCGCTCATACTCGGCCGCCTTCTGCTGCAAAGAGGCATAGAGCTGCGAGTTCTGAATGGCGATGCCCAGATAACCGCCCAGTGTTTCCAGCAATTCCATGTCTTCGCTGGAGAGGAAGTCGCCCTGGGTAGTTTTGCCCAGGCCGAGGACAGCGATGGTCTTATGTTGCGCGTGGCGGCGGGCGTTTCCCGAGGCACCTGGTGCGTGTTTTCGAAGAAGAGATGTCCAGCCTGCTCGGGCCGGGGAGCGCTCAAAAATGCAAAGTCAATACTGCCGGGGGCGGACAGCCCAAATGATTTCGCGAGCGCAAATTTTCCGGCCTCGTCGCCGGCCAGGAAAATCGCCATGCGATCGACGGCAAGGGTGCGGGACAAGCGGTCGATCAGCGAAGAAAGCAGGGTATTCAGATTGGTCTCCGAACCCAATTCGCGGCCGAATTCCAGCAGGGTGCGGCGATAGTCATAGCGCGTGCGATAGAAGAACTGGTCGATATGGTCCTGAATCCACTTGCGAACCGGATCGAACAGCAACGCGGTTACTACGACGGCGAGGATGAGACCTACCGGACCGGAACTGGGTTGCCAGTTGTGTACCAGAAGGGCCACACCTGCCACCAGACCGAAATACAAACCGACAACGATGGCCGCCGCAAGGGTGTAGACCACACCCCGCTTGAAGATGAGATCGACGTCCATCAAGCGATAGCGGAATATGGCGTAGCCGAAGGTGAGCGGGAGCAGCGCCAGCGACAGCGCAGAAACCTTCATGGTTGCGCCGGGCAGCGACCCGATTAGATACGGGACAACGTAGAACAGGGTATAGGGGACAATCGCCAGCACGGTTCCGCGGGTTACCCACTTTAATTGTTGCCGCAGAATGGTGGTGCTGGCGCGCCGGTAGCTGTACCAGAGGACGACTGCCGCAGCCAGAAAGAACAGCGATCCGTAGGACATTTCCATGCGGTCGAGGTTCCAGCGCAGGCGTTCGCTGGCCTGAAGCCAACGCATGGCGGTGAGGTGCCCCATCAGCAGCAGAGCTCCCGGCACGTAGACCAGCGCCAGCAAAAGAGGGTGCTTGCGTACGATCTGGCGCTTCTCAGGGAAGGTCAGAACGAAGTGAAGAAACAGGGCAGGCTGCAGCACCCCGGCGGCGATGTTACCCCAATAAATCACCCAATCGAAATCGTTTAGTTTGCCTGTGTATTTGAAGGAATAGGCGATGAAAGAAACCAGACAGAAAATATAGAAGTGCGTGGATCCGGGAGCGGTCCAGCGGCGGAGCAGCACGTAGAGCCCGATGCCCAGGTAGATGAGCGCGATCAGCCGCAGCCAGTTGTTGAGGGAACGCTCGGCAGGTACAAGTATGACGCTGGAATCGAGAGGGACGGATTGCCGGAGAAGGGAATACGCGGCTTTGGACCAGACGCCGTTGCGATAGAGTTGGCGCTCCAGGCCCGACATGTTCTGAACTTCCTGTCCGTTAATGGAAACCAGTTGGTCGCCGGCCTTAATGCCGCTCTTGGCGCCCGGTCCGCTAGGTTCGACCCGATCAGCCGTGAGTCGCCCGCCATGCTCGACCCACCAAACGCCGTCGTCGGGAACCAAAAACTTCCACTCTGAATTAAAATTGAAGGCCGCGAAGACGACGGCGGCCACCGTCATAAGGAACAACAGCACGGCAACGGAACGAACTTGGCTTTCCCGATTCATGGGTTTCGGCGGCATCCCGACAGGCGGGCTGGTGAGCCGCAGATCAATGCCAGACTGATGCTCTGTGAGCAAGTTCGCTGCCATGATAGTTCCCGATCAGGTATTCCTAAGTGGCGTGTCTAAAGCAAGTTCCAAGATTATAGATGGATTTGTGGAAACTGAGTACGCTTTTCCGGAGGTTTGTGTGGAATCTTGTATCTAATTGGGTGGGAAGATTATAAGGCGAGCTTTTGGGCTGCGAACCTGCCGACCGGTCGGCTAGCAGGCTGGCGAGCTGAATGGCGCGAACGTGGAAAGTACAGCCAAATCCAAGCCTGAATTAGACATGACTCTGCCGGAGCGCCTCCTCGAAAGGGCAGGCGCCGACCCAAAATTTGCGGTCGTTGAACCGGTAATCCGGCGGAGTCCGGAGTGAAACCTTGCGTCGCTACACACCGTCTAGCCTTAGGCCAGTGCTGGCCGCAAGGTGCACTTTCGAGCACGGGCCCGGAGCCGTTTTCCTCCCGTATCCATCTATAGCTAAGGCTAAGAGGGCCAGGGGGCGGGCCGCGCGGTGCCGGGCCCAAGACTGACGCGAATCACGTTCATCAATTCGTCATTGTCCGCGGGCTTCTGAAAAAACGCTGCTGCCCCTGCTTTCAGAGCACGTTCCTCGTTATTCTGGGGATCGCGGGCGCTCAACACGATGACAGGAATACCAGCGAGCACGTCGCTGTTTTGCAGCCGTTCCAGAACCACAAAGCCGTCGCCGACCGGAAGACCCAAATCCAGAATAATCAAGCTGGGACGCTCTTTCTGGGCGGAGGCGATGGCGGAATAGCCGTCGGTCGCGGTGGAGACTTCGTAATTGTTGGCGCGCAGGCGCAGGCGCATAGCACGCACTAGATCGGGATCATCATCGACTACCAGAATCTTCGGTTTTGCCATTGCAGTTCTCCTTTTATGTGTGTGTTAATTGGCGCTTTGTGTGCTTTTCCCGGCAGACAGGTGTTTTCGTTCCATGCTGGTCAAAATCAACTGAGTTACGCAGCCGGCCACGGTTTGCACCTGCTGGTCAAGGGATTCGTTCGTCCCGGTGTCCGGAAATTGAACCGGAACTGTGGTTATGGTTAAGACGCATTTGGTTTTGAGATCGGTGACGCGCTCCAGTTGCTCGCGAATGCGCGTAGTCATGATCCCGGAACGCTCGAGAGTGGTGGAGGCCACCACAAAAAAAGATTCAGCAGCTCCGGACGTGCCCATCGGAGGCAAGACCAAGTCCTTGTCGAGATAGACGCAGCGCCGGACTATTTCCAAACACTGCTGCCAGGTCTCTTTCCAATTTCCGCGCGGAGGGTTGGAAAGTGGCGTGAGTTCGACGCGCACCAGCACAAAAGACGGGCGTAAACGGTCCTGGTACGTGATCACCGGAGCCAGCAACTTGGCCAGCGAGTAGGAGGGCAGAGTGAAGGTGAACGTGCTACCTTGCCCAGGTTCGCTGGAAACCCAGATGCGGCCCTGATGCAGGCGGACGATTTCCCGGCAGATGAACAGGCCCAGTCCTAATCCGGAACGGTTGTTATCAACCGAATCGGGATCCTGATACAGGCGTTCAAAGATGAGCGCCTTGGCTTCGGGACCGATGCCGCGTCCGGTATCGCTAACTGAAATGTAGACTGATTCCGGATCGGCTTCCACCATGCTGGCTTGCAGCATGACGGCGCCATCCGCAGGAGTGAACTTGATCGCATTGTCGACCAGATTGATAAGCACTTCGAGCACGCGGTCGGGGTCGGCTTGCACCAAGGGCAGCCTTTGGTCCAGCCCGATCTCCAATCCAACCTTCTTTTCGTTCGCGGTGGGGCGCAGCATTGCAGCCGCCTGCTGCAGAAGTTCGCCAAGCGCGACGCAACGCGGCTCGATCCGCATCTTTCCGCTCTCGGCGCGCGTGGCCTCAAGCAGGTCGCGAATCATGGCGTGTAACTGATTCACGCTTTTCAAAATAGTCTTCAGGTGGTCGGCTTGGTCGGGGACTACCGGGCCAGCCAGCCCGTCCAGAATCAAAGTCACGTATTGGTGAATACAGGTCAGAGGCGTGCGTAGTTCATGAGAGACGTGAGAGAGAAATCGGTTCTTAAACTCTAATTGCTGCTTTTGTGCAATTTCCAGGGAGCGCAGCAGGGCCTGCCGTTCTATGGCGTAGCGCATCGCCCGCTCCAGATTCTTGCTGGAGATGTTGCCCTTAACCAGGTAGTCCTGCACCCCGTGATGAACGGCCTTCATGGCCAGCACTTCATCATCCTGGCCGGAGAGCACGACCACCGGTACATTGGGGGAGTGTTCCATAAGGCGGCGAAAAGTTTCCGCACCGTGGCTGTCGGGAAGGTTCAGATCCAAAAGCACCAGCGATGGTGTTTCCCTGGATAGGGAGGCGAGGCCATCCGATAGCCGGTTGACACAATTCACCTTCACCGGCGATTGACCTTCCACCAGGCGAAGGCGGACCAGATCCGCATCTCCCGGGTTATCTTCTATGAGCAATACGGTTGTGGTGGTTTGATCCATTGTTTGTTTATTCTCCTCGTGGCGGCAGAATCGCAGAGCCGAACCAGAATTGTTCGATCGACTTCATAGCGGCAAAAAATTCAGTAAGATTTCCCGGCTTGCAGACGTAGCAATTGGCGCCCAACTCATAGCTGCGGATAACATCCCGGCTTAGCTGGGACGTGCTAAAGATGATGACTGGGATGAGGCGCAGAGCCGGACCAGCTTTGATGGCTGCCAAAACCGCCAAGCCACCTCGTTTGGGCAAATTCAGATCCAGGATCACCAAGTCGGGCCGGATCGCATTGGCATATTTGTCGCGGCGATTCAGAAAAGCCAGCGCTTCGACCCCGTCCTCCACGCTGTGGATCTGGCAGCCGGGCGCGCATACTTCTAACGCTTCGCGGGCCAAAGTCACATCGGCCGGATTGTCGTCCACGATGAGCAGTTGGCGCACCGATTTCATGCCTTGCCGGCTTTCTCATCGGGGATGCCGAGCGGAATGGTGAACTTGAATGTGGAACCGGAACCGGCCTGCGGCTCGACCCAGATTTTTCCGCCGCCGCGCTCGATAATCTTCTTACAAATCGCCAAGCCGATGCCGTTGCCGGGATACTCCGTGCGCGCATGCAGGCGCTGGAAGACCACGAAAATGTTTTCCGCGAATTCAGGGGCAATTCCGATTCCGTTATCGCGCACGCTGAACAGCCAGTTTGGGTCGGCTTTTTCCGCGTGCATGAAAATCTCCGGCGACCCTTTCCCGCGGAACTTGATGGCGTTCCCAATTAGATTCTGGAAGACCTGCGCCATTTGCGTGCGGTCCGCCCACACCGTGGGCAGACTTGCGAAGTTGATGGCGGCCTTGCTCTCCTGAATCGCGGAAGCGAGACTCTTCCGGACCTCCTCCATTACGACATTGCAATCGACGGTGGAACACGTGGCGTTGGCCCGGCCGACCCGGGAAAAAGCCAGCAGGTCCTGAATCAGCACCTGCATGCGCAGCGCCCCCTCGCTTGCATAGCCGATGAATTTGTCGGCGTTCTCGTCGAGTTTGCCGCGATAGCGTTCGGCAAGAAGCTGGGTGTAGGCCGCGACCATGCGCAGCGGCTCCTGCAAGTCATGCGACGCCACGTAGGCGAATTGTTCGAGGTCCGCGTTGGAGCGAGCCAGTTCGTCCACCTTTTTGGCCAGATCTTCTTCCGCCTGGTGGCGCAAGCCGCGTTCATATTTCTCCCGCAAGGCGCGGCGGATCACCTCAGGCAGGCGCGCCAGACCATCTTTGAGAACGTAGTCGGTGGCGCCTTGCCTGATGCATTCGACTGCGTTCACATCGCCCAGCGCGCCCGTAACCAGAATCACTGGAATATCGAGATTCTGGCGGCGGAGCATGTTTAGCACTTCCATTCCAGTCCAATTCGGCAGGTTGTAGTCGGCCAGCACAACTTCGGGACAGTGGCTGCGAAGCGCCTCTGCGAAGCCGGCTTCGTCCTGGACAATCAGGGCGCTGACATCGAAGCTTTCTTTGCGCAGCTCGCGCAGAACCAACTCAGCGTCGAGGGCGTTGTCTTCCACGAGTACGGCGCGCAGCTTGGGTTTAGGTCCGACTGAGGTCGCCGTTTGGAGTTTGGTTCCGGCGCCGCTCATTTCCCCTGCTCGGCGGCTCGCGATATGCCATTGGTTACGGGAGCCTGATTGGTGAGCAGCCAGTACAGTCCAAGCAGCTTCACCATTTTCCGGAACTGGTCGAAGTCCACCGGCTTCTGCAGGTAGCTGTTAACGCCCAGGTCGTAGCCGCTCACCATGTCTCGCTCTTCCCGGGAAGAAGTCATCATGACGACGGGAATAGTCTTGGTCCGCGGATCGCTTTTGAGCTGTTTGAGAACCTGCATCCCGTCGACTTTGGGCAGCTTCAGATCCAGCAAAACCAGCTTTGGAGGCTGCTCAAAAGATCGCTGGGCATGAGGTCCAGAGCAGAACAGGAAATCCAAAGCTTCCTCGCCATCGCGGGCGACGAAAACACGGTTGGCCAGATTCTCTGTCCGCAAAGAATGGAGAGTGAGATCCACGTCCTCTTGACTGTCATCGACCAGAAGAATATCGACTTCATTTGGGTTCATTGGGGGGCTCCTGCGGCGGTAGATTTGGTGGTTAGATCGTTCGAACCAGGCTCGCCCGGGCCGCCTGGTTTCGCGCCGGCTGCTACGGTGCTTGCCAGGGTGAAGTAGAAGGTAGCGCCCTTATCGAGTTCCGCCTCGGCCCAGACGCGGCCTGCGTGCTTGTGAATGATGCGTTGCACCGTGGCCAAGCCAATGCCGGTGCCTTCGAAATCCTCGGCCCGATGCAGCCGCTGGAAGACGCCGAACAGTTTGTCCTGGTACTTCATGTTGAAGCCGACGCCATTGTCGCGAACGAAGATTACGGTCTGCTCGCTTTGCTGCTGGTGATTGATTTCGATGACGGCACGTTCTCGGGAGCGGGTGAACTTGAGTGCGTTGGAGATCAGGTTTTGAAAAACCTGCTTGAGCAGGATGGGATCGCAGGTCGCAGGTGGCAGCTTCGCAATCTTCCAACTGATGAGTCTGCCTTCAGCTTCAGGCAGCAGCAGAGACACAACCTCATCGATGACCGAATTCAGGCTGATGGCTTGGAGCTTCAGGGAATGGCGCCCTACTCGCGCCAGATTCAAAAGCTCATCCACGAGTAAGCCCATACGCTGGGTGCCTTCCTCTATGCGCTGCAAATGATGCCGGGCTTCGGGCTCCATCCCGGAGGAAAAATCTTCGATCAATATTTTGGAGAACCCGCCAATATGGCGGAGCGGTGCGCGCAGATCATGGGAAACGGAGTAAGTAAAGGCTTCCAACTCTCGATTGGAGACCTCCAATTGCGCGGTGCGTTGCGCAACTCGCGCTTCAAGTTCTTCGTTCAGTTTGCGGATTTCGCGCTCGTCGGCGCGCCTTTGAGAAATGTCGCGGAAGGCCACCACGCCGCCCCGCACCGCCCCGTTCTTGTCTTTCAAAGGACCGCCGCTGGCTTCAATCCAAGTCCCTTGATCAAGCTCGGGGTTGCGCACAAACATTTGGGCGCTGCTCGCCTCTCCGCGAATGGCACGAACCAAAGGCAGATGATCGGCGGGGAAGGGTGTCACCATGTCTTCCTGGTACACGCCGTAATGTGAAGTCCAGTCCGGGCTGCGCAGGTTCGTTGCGCCCAGGCCGAGAATCTTCGTAGCGGCCGGGTTCCAGATGATGAATCTTCCCTGCTCGTCGGCGGCGACCAGCCCCTCCTGCATACTGTCCAGCACGGACTGCAGCATCAGCGTCTGGGTTTCCAGGGCCTGCTGCGAGCGCAGCAATTCTTCGGCTTGCCGGGAGAGTTCCTCCGCCTGTCCCGCGAGCCGCTCCTCCGTCTGTTTCCGTTCGCTGATTTCTGTGTTCGTGCCAAACCAGCGAACCACGCGATTTTCCGAATCTCTTACGGGCATGACACGGGTCAGGAACATGCGAAAATGCCCGTCGGCGCCACGCAGCGGGAATTCCATGTCAAACAGCTCGCCCGACGCAATCGAGCTTTTCCATCCTTCGAGCACCTTGGGTAGCATGTCGGCGTCCTGGACGCTCTGCCATCCCCACCCTTGCATTTGCTCGAAGGTTGTGCCCGTGTATTCGTACCAGCGTGCGTTGTACCAAAAGATGTGTCCGTCGGCCTCTGCCATCCAGGCGAGCTGCTGGATGCCGTTGGCCATAGCTTGGAAACGTTCTTCGCTCTCGCGCAATGCTTCTTCCGCCCGTTTGCGTTCCGTGGTATCGGCGCGTATGGCTACGTACTGCTGCGGTTTGCCGTCCGGGCTTAAGGTAGGAACGATGGTCGTATCCACCCAGTAGATCGATCCGTCCTTTGCCCGGTTCTTGATTTCGCCATGCCATACTTTTCCATTCGCGATGGTGATATAAATCCGCCGGAAGAATTCCTTGGGATGGTGGCCCGAGTTGAGGATTCGGTGATTCTGTCCGATAAGTTCGTCTTTGGAATATTGACTGATGGTGCAGAATTTTTCGTTGACGTAAGTGATGGTGCCTTGGACGTCGGTGACGGCGACGATGGCATGTTGATCCAGGGCAAAGTTTTGGTCCGCCAGCTCTTTCAGCGCAGCCTCGCTGGTGGCCAGGCTTTCCTGCAGCGCTTCCTCCGCCGCTCTGCGTTCGGTAATGTCGCGCGCGACCTTGGAGAAGCCTCGGAGCGTGCCGCCGTCGTCGTACATGGGAGTGATCACGACGTTGGCCCAGAAGGCGGAACCGTCCTTGCGGACTCGCCAGGCTTGCTCCTCAAATCGCCCTTTGGAGAGGGACTCCTGGAGTTCTCGAGAGGGCTTACCGGTTTCGCGGTCTTCTGCAGTGTAAAAACAAGAAAAATGCTTGCCCAGAATTTCCTCTTGCAGATAGCCCTTGATGCGGGCCGCACCCGCATTCCAGCTAATCACGTTACCTTCGGGGTCGAGCATGTAGATGGCGTAGTCCTTGACTCCGTCGAGCAGCAGCCGGAACCGTTCCTGACTTTCGTGCAGCACTTCCTCCGCCCGCTTGCGCTCGGTGATATCCGCGCGGATCGCCATGTATTGCCGGGGTTTGCCGTAGGCGTCGAGGAACGGGACGACGGTGGTATCCACCCAGTAAATCGAGCCGTCTTTGGCGCGGTTGCAGACCTCGTCCCGCCACACCTCGCCGTTGGCGATGGTGTGGTACATCTGGCGGAAGAATTCCGTGGGATGGTGCCCGGAATTGAGGATGCGATGGTTCTGACCCACTAGCTCTTGGCGCGAGTATTTGCTGATGGCACA
>WNFD01005483.1_pt1 | contig 14753 bp, 14 predicted proteins | sample 5400491 | NCBI WGS metagenome assembly WNFD01 (sample SAMN13153343, study PRJNA577476) | soil metagenome | isolation source: 120 cm saprolite under Douglas fir tree site 2 hole 2 replicate 2 | place: USA:California | collected 2015-04-18
AGACCGCCTGCTTCGATTACTGCAACCCCGTATCGCCGCTGGTGCGTTTCTTGGCCAGATCCATCTCGGTGACCGCGATCAGAATTTCGGCGCGGGTCTTGAGATCGGGCGCCTCAAGCATCGCCTGCTTTTCCGGCGGGCCATAGGGCGACATCATCGCCAGCGCGTTGACCAGCGCCTCGTTGGGCGCGCTCTCGACGCCTTCCCAGTCGACCTTGAGATTGTTGGCTTTGAGAAAATCGGTCAACACCTCGAGCAGCGCTTCGCGGTCGACCGCTTCTTCGCCCTTGCGCGCGATGAAATCGTCGATGTAGGGGAAATAATCCACCTTGCATTGCCGATACGCGGTCAGCACGGCAATTTCCTCGACCACCTTGAAGCGCGCGATCCCGGTAAGCTCGAGAATGTAGCGGCCGTCGCCGGCCTCGGCGAGCTGGGTGATGCGCCCGACGCAGCCGACGCGAAACAACGCCGGCCTGGCCTCGTTCTGCGAATGGGAAACATCCGGCTGGATCATTCCGATCAGCCGATGGCCGTCGCGCAGCGCGTCGTCCACCATCGCCAGATAGCGCGGCTCAAAGATGTTGAGCGGCATCTGACCGCGCGGCAGCAGCAGCGCGCCGGGCAGCGGAAACACCGGGATCACCTCGGGAAGGTCGCCGGGCCCGCGATAATCGGCATTGATCGGCATGTGCGGTTCCGGCGCTAATCCAGGGGTTCTAAACTTGCGCGCATCCTAATCGCAAAACCGGCGTCCGCTTTTGCGGAACCCGCGCTATGAGAACAAGATTGTCGATAGCCGCTTTCGTCCATCCACGGTGGCTTCATCGGTCGGACCCCACGCCTCGAAGAACTGCACCAATTGCTTTCGCGCGCCATCCTCGTTCCATTTACGGTCGCGCTTGACGATTTCGAGCAACTGGTTGGTGGCCTCGGCGCGCTTGCCGCTGGCGTTGAGCGCGGTCGCAAGATCGAATCGCGCCTGATGATCGAGCGGATTTGCGGCGACTTTCTGCTCGAGCTCGGTCACCGGGCCGAGCGCCTTGGCCTGCTCGGCAAGATCGATCGACGCCTGCACCGCCTTGACACCGGCGTCATTGCGTTTCGATTCCGGCACCATCGCGATGGTTTGCTTGGCCTGCTCGATGGCGCCGGTCGCCATGTAGCATTTCGCGAGCCCTGCTAGCCCCGCGATATTGGTGGCGTCCGCGGCCAGCACCTCGGCATAGATCGATGCCGCGGTGGCGGGATCGCCTTCGGCCAAAACGGCTTCGGCCTCCTTCAGGATTTCCGCGATATTGGGCTCGCCCGCGCCCGGCATGCTCGCCGTAAGCTTCTCGATGAAGGCGGTGACCTGGCTTTCCGGAACCGCGCCCATGAAACCATCGGCGGGCTGGCCGTTGACGAAAGCGATCACGGCCGGGATCGACTGGATTCCCATCTGGCCGGGAATCGCCGGATGTTCGTCGATGTTCATCTTGACCAGCTTGACCTTGCCCTTTGCCGCCCGGACCGCCTTCTCGATGATCGGCGTGAGCTGGCGGCAGGGGCCGCACCACGGCGCCCAGAAGTCGATCAGCACCGGCTGGCGCTTCGATTCCTCGATGACGTCCTTCACGAACGTCTGGGTGGTCGTTTCCTTGATCAAATCGGGCGCCGCCTGCGGCGCCGGCACGCTGCCCTGCTCTACTATCGTCACGGGAATCCTCGCCTGATGTATCGGGATCGGGGCCTATTCTAGCACGCCCCAGGGTGGTGGTTGAGAAGTTCTCTGCACCTAAGTGGCGGTTTGCCGGGAAATTTCAATCGGTTCCAGGTGTGGTCGGAAGCCTCGGATGTATTGGCCGCAACGGGTTCGCTCGGTCGGGGATCGGGTGGGCGGCACGGGTTTCCTCGCCCATGGTCCGGTTTCAACCGGGTCCAATGAAGGGATTGAGAGATGGCCAAAGCCTATTACAGCACCGTGTTCGAACAGCCCGCCCCCGAGGTGTGGAAAATCGTTCGCGATTTCAACAGCTATCCGATCTGGGTCGGCGGCGCCGGCGAAAGCAAGATCGAGGACGGCAAGTCTGGCGATACGGTCGGGGCGGTCAGGCGTGTGCTGTATCAAGACGGGCACATTCGGCAACGGCTGTTGGCGCAATCCGACGTCGAGCGGTCGCAAACTTACGAATTCTGCGGCGCGGCATCGTTGCCGGTCACCGGCTTTCAGGCCACCTTGCGCATCACGCCCATCGTCGATGGCGACCGGGCCTTCGTCGAATGGTGGGCGACCTTTGATTGCGACGCGCCCCGTCGCGAAGAACTGACCGGGACCCTTCAGGGCTGGTTCGGCAAATGGCTCGAATCGCTCCGCAGTACGCTGGGCAGCCGGCCTTCGGGGTTCCCGGAAGCTGCGTCCGGTGAGGTCGGCGACCGTTCGCAGGCCGTTTCGGGCTGATTTGCCCGCAATCGCTCCGATATCGGGCGATTGGGCCGGTTCAAAGGCCACGCGCAGCCTGTTGCATTCGCGGTGCGCATTTGGCATAGCTCTGCCCGTTGCCGGCGCGCCATCGCCGCCAATCTCTCGGATGCGGGTGTAGCTCAGTGGTAGAGCACGACCTTGCCAAGGTCGGGGTCGAGGGTTCGAATCCCTTCGCCCGCTCCAGAGAAACTACTGGAAAACGTATTGTTTTCCGCAGTTTCTCGCGTGAGCGATCCAGCCTCGCAGCGCCTGAACAAGCCGCGAACAGTGCCCAAAAGCCCCGCGGGTTTGGGCAATGCTGGGGCAGTCTGTTCAATCAACGTTCTGCCGCCTCGGTTTAGGCCGATCGCACACTCGGTTTATGTCGGCCGGGAATTTCTCGGCCGCTACGTCCAGACGGACCAAAAAAAATTCAAAGCGTTCGACGCGAATGATCGGCCGTTAGGAAACTTCCGCGTCCGCGCGAGGGTGCTCGCTGCGATCCGCAAAGCGCGGAGGGAACGGTGCTCCTGACCGCTTCCCAGCTGCAGGCGTCCTCGAGCCTGCTCAACTCGCCTCTGTTTCGTCGGCTCGCCGCTGATCCTGACCTGGTTCAAGGCTACGCCTCGGGCGAGATCCTGACAGTCCCGGCCCGCACCAGCGCCCACCAGGTCCTTAAGGGCTTCAAGGGGCGCTTTACCAAGCCGCGCTACCAAAGATCGCCCGACCGGGAAAAATCGCTCGTGCGCCGCCACACGCTCGCCTCGACGTGGAATATGCCGCCCGGGATGGCGGGCAAAGCCAAACTGACCGTTGCTCAGCGGGCGCACGCCAAGCTGCTATCCGATGAGCACGCCAAGCACGGCCGCTGCACCATGACGCTGGATGAGCAGGCGGCGCGCATAGGAGTGTGCCGCAAGACTGCTAAGCGCTCGCAAGACCGTTTCGAGGAGCTGGGCCTAATCTCAGTTGAGGAACGGAAGGTCACCGGCCGGAAGAACCTGCCGAACGTCATCCGCATCGTCTCTGCGGAATGGCTGGCGTGGATCGAAAACGGTCCGCAACCTCGGCGCTCCTCTATAGGGGGACATGAACGTACGGCCACGGTAAACCAGTTTATTCTTAAGAGATCAGCCACTCCGATTGCGCCTGTTGAGAGACCTCAGGGGGCTAGGCAATGGGGAAGAATTGCGTGTCCCGCGCCAGAACCGGGGACGTGGTGAACGAGGATGGAGCGCGATGTCATCTGACCCCTACTACAAGTCGAAGCACTGGCGGCGCCTCAGGGAACTGCGCCTGGCGCTCGACGGGCACGTCTGTGTTGTCCCCGGCTGCGGCAAGCGCGCGAACACCGTCGATCATATCAAGCGACGGCGCGACGGCGGCGGCGATACGATCGCGAACACGCGCTCGCTGTGCGATGACCATGACCGCTCGATCAAGGAGATGTCCGACGGTCGCCGGCGCAATGGTGGCCGCCTGGTTGTGAAGGGCTGCTTTCCAGATGGCACGCCGCGCGACCCATCGCACCCTTGGTACACAGGTGGCCGATGATTTATGGATGCACGCGGTGAAGGGCTGATCGTCACGTCGTCACGCTGTGACGCGCGTGACGACACAGGCAGGGGGGTTCTGCGTAGACGACTTAAGAGGGTTTGGACCGGTAGATACATCGAAACACACTTAGTTTTTTGGGATTTTTCATGGGACAACGAGGCATCGGAGCGAAGCCCGTCAAGCGGTCTGCGCCGAGTAAAAAATCAAAAAAGAAAGCCGAAGCCTGGGCGGCGCCCGGATTGACGCGCGCGCAGCGCGTTGTGGCATTCATTGAGAGCCTTTCCATCACCTCCGGGATCTTCGCCGGCCAGCCCTTCAAATTGCGGCCGTGGCAGCTCGAGATCATCGAGGCGATCTATGCGACCGACGAAGACGGGCGCCGCATCAAGCGCCAGGTGCTGCTGACCATCCCGCGAAAAAACGGAAAGACCCAGCTCGCCGCCGCGCTGGCGCTATGTCACCTGGTCGGCCCGATGGCCGAGCAGCGCGGCCAGGTGTTCAGCGCCGCCAGCGATCGCAAGCAGGCAGCCCTCATCCTCAACGAGCTCGTCGCGTTCGTCCGCGCCGATCAGAAGCTGCGCGACCGCATCATCATCCGCGAGCACAGCAAAACGCTAGAGGATGTCATCACGGGCTCGACCTATGAGGCGCTCTCGAGCGATGCGAAAAAGGCGCACGGCCTCAACGTATCGTTTGCCGTGCTCGACGAGCTCGCACAGTGGCCGAAACGGGATCTATACGATGCGCTGACCACGGGCGGCGCCGCGCGCCTCGAGCCGCTGTTCGTGGTGATCTCGACGCAAAGCCATGACAAGAATCACGTCATGAGCGAGCTGGTCCAATACGGCAAGCGCGTGCTGTCCGGCGCGATCGAGGATGCGACATTCCTGCCGGTCATTTTCGCGGCCGACGATGACGCGGATCCGTGGTCGGAAGAAACCTGGCGCGCGTGCAATCCAGCGCTCGGCGATTTCCGCTCGCTCGAGGAAATGCGATCGGCGGCCGAGCAGGCGAAGGCGCTGCCGGCGCGCGAGCCATCGTTCCGGCTGCTGTATTTGAACCAGCCGGTAGACGCGACGTCGCGCTTTCTGAATGCTCGCGACTGGACCGCCTGCAAGGCGGAAACGACGCCGGATCTGTTGCTGCACAAAGCGCGCTGCATCCTCGGGCTCGATCTGTCGTCGACAACCGATCTAACCGCGGCCGCGGCGTGGTTTCCGGAAACGTTTGATCTAAAAGTGTGGTTCTGGATGCCGGCGGACAATCTCGAGGAAGCCGGCCGGCGCGACAATGTCCCCTACTCGCTTTGGGTCAAGCAAGGCTTGATCGAGGCGACGCCTGGCCGCGCGATCGACAAGACGTTTGTGGTCGAGCGCCTGGGCGAGCTCACAAAGCAATTTAACGTCGAATTCTGTGCGGCCGATCGCTGGCGCCTGGATGAGGTCGAGCGACTCATCGCCGAGGCCGGCTTCAAATTGAGGCTCGAGCCGTTCGGCCAGGGCTACAAAGATATGGGGCCGGCGATCGACGCGATCGAGACTGCAGTCCTGCGCCGCGAGCTGCGCCATCCTGGGCATCCAGTGCTCGATATGTGCGTTGCGAACGCGCAGGTCGTCTCGGATCCAACGGGCTCGCGAAAGCTGGTCAAAGAGCGCAGCACAGGCCGAATCGACGGGCTGATCGCGGCCACAATGGCGATCGGCGCCGCCGTGAAGGTCGCGCCGAAGCCGAAATCTGTATACGCGACGCGGGGGCTGATTTCAGTAGGGATGCGATGAACTTCGTTCCCGCGCAGAACGAAGTTGATTTAGGCGGTTCCGGCGCGGCGCCGCCTAAAATGTTCTGGCGGTGCCGCGTAGGAACGGCCAGAAAACCTGTTCCGCGTCGGCACCGGTTTTCCGTTGTCGATGCCGGCCTCGGCCAGCGTCGGCGGCCGAGTTTCTACCGGCGCCGTGCCGGAACCGGTAGACTCGCCCTGGTAAGGCTGGGGCCTCCCCTGGCGAGGCCGATCGTTCCGACGCGGAATAGATTAGCCCTCGCTGCCAGCCAGGGTTAAATTTTGGAGGAAAGGGAATCAGATGTCACGGAAGCAAACACGCGCAGAAGACTTCGGACCATACAGTGCGGCTGCCGGCTCAAAGGAAGCGATTCGCGCTCGCATCGCTTTGATTGGTCGTGAGCGCGGAATACCTCAGGAAGAGATCGACCAGGCGCTCGCGGCCGATTTTGATCGGGACTACGCCGCAATCCTAAAATTCATGGAAGGCCGTCGGATCAGCATGCATTGGCTGCTAACTGGCGATCTCCAATGCCTGAAGCTGATGCGCCAGCCGGAGCTGACCTGGTAAAACCGCTGGCCGCCAAAGACTTAAATAGCGATGCTATTGACTGAATAAATAGCGATGCTATTAATGATTCGAAACCCGAATCATTCGAGGCGGCCGGAAAATGTGGATCAGCGACGCACCATTGCTCTCTCAGCCTCTGATGCTGAAGATCACCGGCCTAAAGGCCGCAACGCTGCAAACCTGGGTCAATCGCGGCCACATCAAATTGCCTACGAAAAATCCTGGGCGAGGCAAATCTCGTCTTTATTCAAAATCGAATTGCGTTGTCGCCTCAATTCTTAGGAGGACGGACGATCTAGGCCTGCCATTGGCTCTTGGTCTGGATCTCGCAAACTCCGTTATTGCGGACTACGCGAAAAAGAACATTCCGAGCGATCTTTGTATCTATCTCGATGCGCAGACCATGTGGGTCGCATTGGCCTCTGGCATCTCATCGCCTCGCCTCTATCGCTATCGGTGGACAAAAGAGCCATCTGACGCGACCACCATTGCCCAGGCTTTGTCCAAAGCGGGCGGTGAGCCGGTTATCGTTTTTCCGATCGGCAAGATCGTCGAGAAGACGCAGCAGTTATTGATGGACGAAGCAATCTCGTCTTTGAGCGAGCTTACCAAATCCCGGAAGTAGCATCGAATTTCCCGAACCTGTTATCCCGCCGTGATGGCGGCAATGCTCAGTGCCGGACGTTCCGGCCCGATAGATCTTTTTTCCGCCCGTCGTGGTGACGGCACAGCCCAGAGAAGGACTCGACGATGAAACTCCACGAACTCCAAGAAGCCCGCGCAGCCGCGGTCGTAAACATGCGGACCCTGGCGGATCTCGCCGAAACCGAAAAGCGCGATCTGACCGCCGATGAGGCGACGAAATTCGCAGGCTTCAAGACCGAGATTGCGGGCTTCGATGCTCGCATCGGCCGCGCGCAGACCTTGGCCGAGGCCGAGCGCAGCGCGCCGGCGATCGTGCATGGCCGCCTCGGCGACGGTGCCTATGAGGAGCGCGCCCGCGATTTCTCGATCACCAAGGCGATGCGCGGAATGCTCCCGCGGGATCTCGGCGGCGGCGATGTCGATGTCGGCTTTGAGAAGGAGATCAGCTCCGAAGTTGCCCGGCGCAGCGGCCGCAAATTCGAAGGCCTCGCCGTTCCGGACCAGGTGTTTCAGGTCGAGCGCCGCACCTGGCTGATCGGATCGACGGCCGCTCCGTTGGTGCAGGAGACTCATCGTCCCGATCTTTGGATCGATTTGCTTCGCAGCAAGCTGGTTTGCGCCGCCCTCGGCGCGACCTACCTGAGTGATCTTGTGGGGTCGCCGATCGACATTCCGCGCCAGACGGGATCCGGCACGGCGCAGTGGTTGGCCGAAGACGCATCGTTGACGGAAGCGGACGCGACCGCCGATGACGTCCAATTCACCATGAAAACGGTTGGTGCGATGACGTCGTACTCTCGCCGCACGCTGTTGAATGCGAGTCCGGCGATCGAACAGATTGTTCGCAACGATCTCGCCGCGGTCATCGCCAATGCGGTTGATGCCAAGGCTATGACCGGCGACGCCACGTCGAACACGCCCAGGGGGATCATCAACGTCGTAGGCGTCAATACGGTCTCGATCGCCGCGGCGCCGACGCTGGCAAAACTGCTCAGCTTCATTTCCCAGGTCGATGCGGCCAACGCGCTGGGCGGTTCGCTCGGCTGGGCGCTCAATCCGTTCGTGGTTGCACTCTTGCGTCGCACGCAAAAACTGCCGGCCACCGACAGCACCACGCTGATGATGGACCCGAACATTCTGGCCGGCTATCCGGCCGTCTCGACGACGGGACTGCCCGGCAACACCACGGGGCCGATTGCCGGCGCCGCGATCTTCGGAAACTGGGCCGATCTGATGATCGGATCCTGGACCGGAATCGACATTTTGCTGAACCCCTATGACAGCACGGCCTATCCCAAGGGTCGCGTGGTCGTGCGCGCCTTGAAGGATCTCGATATTCAGGTGCGGCATGCGAAAAGCTTCACCGTTTGCTCCGACGCGACGGTCTAAGACGCCAATGACCATCGAACGCCGAATTGCGGTCGAGCTGCGGGCCTCGGGGGGCAAAACCCCGAGGCTCGCCGGCTATGCCGCCGTGTTTGACAAGGCGTCGCAGGATCTCGGCGGTTTCACCGAGATCATCCGGCCAGGCGCCTTTACGCGGACGCTCAAGGGTGGCGGTCTCGACCCGCTTGCTTTGGTGCAGCACATGCCGCAGCTCGTCCTGGGCCGCCGCTCGGCCGGCACGCTGCGCCTCAATGAGGATCAGCGCGGACTTGCTTTCGAGATCGACGTTCCCGAGACAACGGCGGCGCGCGATCTCCTGGTCAGCGTCGAGCGCGGCGATATCCGCGGCGCATCTTTCGCCTTCTCGACGCCCGCCGGCGGCGACAAATGGGAAATCCGCGGCGACGCCATGATCCGCGAGCTGCTCGATGTAGACCTGCATGAGGTCACCATCACGGCCCAGCCGGCATACGTCGACACCTCGGTCGCGCTGCGCTCCCTGCAATCCTGCAAGTTTGCAGGATTTTCCTCGCTCAGAGCGCTACGGCGCTTCCTGGAGACGGTCTGATGACGGAAGCGTTGCCAAACGTTTGGATGCCGCCGGCGGCATCCGCTCCCAGGATCTCGACGGAAAAGCGCTCCTCGCCGCCGTCGACTTGGGATCTGATGAGGACGGGCTTTGTCGATTACGGCAACGATGCCGGCGTGCCGGTCACCGTGTACTTGGCCGAGGGCCTTTCGGTCGTCACGGCCTGCGCGACCGTGATCTCCGAGACCGCCGGCATGTTGCCGCTTCACCTTTACCGCAAGATGCCGGACGGGTCGCGCATTTGCGAGCATAACCACCCGCTGGCGATGCTGCTTGCGGACGGCCCGAACGACTGGCAGACGACGCCCGAATTTATCGAAATGATGACCGCGCATTGCGTGCTGCGGGGCAATGCCTATGCCGGGATCCAGCGCGATAACCGCGGCGCCATCACCGGCCTTTATCCGTTTCACCCTGACCTTGTTTCGCCCGTCTGGATCCCCAGCACCGGCCGCTATGCTTACGACGTGTCGCTGCGCCAGGGTGGCACCAGGCGCTATCTGCCCGAGGAATTGCTGCATTTGAAAGATCGCACCGATGACGGGTTCATCGGCAAGTCGCGCCTGGCGCGCGCCCGCGAGAGTTTCGGCAGCGCGATCGCGACTGAGCGCTACGCGGCTTCGACCTTCAAAAACGGCGCGTCCATGTCGGGGATCCTGACTCATCCTGAGGCGATCGGCGAGGAGGCTGCGACCAGGCTGAAGAAAGATTTTCAGCACACCTATTCCGGCTCAGAGAAAGCCGGCGCCGTTGCCGTGCTCGAGGAAGGCCTCAAGTGGCAGCAGATCAGCGTTTCGCCCGACGATGCTCAAATGCTCGAGAGCCGCAAATTCACGACCCTGCAGCTTGCGCGCATTTATCGCGTGCCGCCGCCGATCATCGGCGATCTCGACAGCGCCAGGGGCAATTCCATCGTTGAGATCGGGCGGTGGTTCTATTCGCAAACGATGATGCCCTGGCTCAACAAGTGGGAAAAGCTGATCGTTCGATCGCTGCTCTCAACGGCCGAGCGTCGCAACTATGAAGTGGAATTCGATTGCGACCTGCTACTGCGCGGCGACATGCTGACCCGCTTTCAGGCCTATCGGATCGCCCGCGAGATCGGCGTCTACAACGCGAACGAGCTGCGCCAATTCGAAAAGGCAAATCCGCGAAAGGATCCCGAAGGGGACGAATATTTCGCGCCGGCCAACATGCAGCAAGAGCAGACCGGCCAGCCGATCGCCGATCGCGGAGGTGGCGATGCCTCCCAGCAATAACGTTGGCCAACGTTGGTGGTCTTTAGCTGCTCGCGGGATCGCTGAAATGGCTGCGACAAGACGGTCAGTGTCGCGATGGAATCCTTTCGAACAACGCCGTCAGCCCGTGGACGCTCTCCTGGCATCGCGACGGGCATTTTTTTCAAGAGGTGAAACATGCTGACCGTCACTGTTGCTGCCGCCAGCTACGACCTGGTTTCATTAACCGACGCGCGAAGCGCCGTAGACGCTACGGGCACGAGCCAGGACGCGAAAATAGCGAGTTTGATCACGCGCGCATCTGACGTGATCTCGAGGCACTGCAACCGCGTTTTCCGGTTGGAAACTGTCTCCGAACAATTCCGGCTCGATCGGATGCAGACTGATCTGGTGTTGACGCGATATCCGGTAGCGGCGATCACCTCGATCATCGATGACACAATCACCTTGGCGCCGACAGACTACGAGGCGGATCTGACCAAGGGCATCATCACTCGACTTTACAACGATTGCGTTTGCTTTTGGTCAAGACGCAAGACCACGGTCATCTACAGCGTGGGCTATAACGCTCTCACTGACATACCGCCGACTCTGCAGCGCGCCTGCCTCGAGCTGGTTACTGCGTACTATAACGCCACCGATCGAGACCCCTTGCTCCGCTCTGATGTCGTCGACGGCCTCGGAAGCAAAACGTACTATCAGGCCACGGAAGTGGATCTGCTGTCGCCGGAAGTTCGTGGGCTGCTCAATCAGTTCAAGAGATTCAGGGTCGGCGGCTGATGTCACCCGAGCTCCTCACTCTCGCGGAAATAGCGGATCGCCTCAGATACCAAGGAAGCGATCGCGAGCGGAGCGTTCGCCGGCTTTTCCGCAAACATAAGATCGAAATCATCCGCCGAGACCGCGGGACGTTTCTCGTCACCGAACGGCAATACGCGTCATTGTTGGAGGCGATCTCATGCTCACGATCAGGAAGCGCGGCAAGTATTTCCACGTCCGCGGTTCGGTCCGTGTCGGGCGCGAAACGAGGATCGTCAAAGAACATTCTTGCGGCACAGATCGCCGGGATGATGCCAACGACTACAAAGCGAAACTCGAAGCCGACATCCGGCACGAAATCCTTCACGGTACTGGCGGGCGGACGCATAGCCTGACGATCGCCGACGCCGGGCTGCGCTACATGGGGCGGCCAGGCGGGCTCCGCACCTATGATCTGTGGCGGCTCGAGCAGATTAACGCCGTTGTCGGCGACCACACGATCGCGCGGGCAGCGGAAGCCTGGACCGAATTCCGGCGCGTGCGCTGTGGCGGGATCGCGCCGACAACCGTGCAACGTTTCCGCTCAACCTTCAGAGCTGCGATCAACTATCTGGCAGATGCCGAAGGCTTCGAACCACCGCGTCTGCCGAAGCGACCGAAAGGCGAGCGCATCGACAAAAAGCGCATTCGGTTTCTCTCGGAGGTGCAAGCCGATCGGCTCATCAACAGCTACGCCGAGCACGTTCAGCCGATCGCCGTCACGCTGCGATGGCAGGGCCTTCGCATCGGCGAAGCGCTGCGCGTCGAGTGGGATCAGGTGAACTGGAAAGCAAATTCGATTTTTATTGCCAAGAGCAAGAACGGCGAGGCCCGTACCCTCGCTATGCACAAGAAGGTCCGCGCGGCGCTGCACAGACTGTTCGTGGCTCAAGGCTCGCCCGGCGAGGGCATCGTGTTCCTGACGCAGCTCGGCGTGCCGTATCACGATCCGCGGCTCTACAAGAAGTTTCCGAGCGGGAGCCCGATCAAGAAAGCGCACGGGACTGCAGTCCGCCGGGCGGCGATCAGCGATTTCCACGTTCATGACTGGCGTCACCACTGGGCATGCCAGTGCGTCATGGCGGGGATCGATCTCGAAACGATCCGGCAAGAGGGCGGATGGAAGTCGCTGCGCATGGTGGAGCGCTACGCGACCGTGAGCGCGGCGCACCGAGCTCATGCCATGCGCAAGCTGAAGTAATTGGGCAAGGTTTGGGCATTGGCGGTGTTAAGATGGAAAAGGTTATGAAAAACAGTATCTTAGACAATAGGAAAACTACCTTGCCAAGGTCGGGGTCGAGGGTTCGAATCCCTTCGCCCGCTCCAGAATTTTTTTAGGTGGCAAAGCGACAGTTCAACGACAAGCCGCCGCTCGGCGGCTTTGTTGTTTTTCGTCCATTCGCTTGCAAATCGTCGGCCTGCGCGATTCCTGATCACCGATTGTGAAAATTTTCATACTCGGCGGGGGCATGCAATGTTCTAAAACTATAGGTTGCAAAGTAGTTCGACAACACGGCGGGGGGGATTCCGTGAGTCGAAACATCGTGCTGCTTTCCGACGGCACAGGCAATTCCGCGGCGAAGGTGTGGCGCACAAATGTCTGGCGCACCTTCGGGGCGTTGGACCTGTCGGGAAATGACCAGGTCGCATTCTACGACGACGGCGTAGGCACCTCGACGTTCAAGCGTTCAAGCCGTGGGCGATTCTTGGTGGTGCGTTCGGCTTCGGCCTGAAGCGGAACGTCATCGACATCTACAAATTCGCCTGCCGCAACTACAAGGATGAGACCGACGATATCTATGGCTTCGGCTTCAGTCGTGGCGCCTTCACGATCCGCGTGGTCATCGGCCTGATCCTCAATCAGGGCCTGGTGTCCGCTGACAATGAAGCCGAGCTCGACAAAAAGGCGATCGCCGCCTACCGAAAGTATCGCAGTGAGCGCTACCATACGCTGTGGCCGTGGCATCCAGAGGACTGGTACCGGGCAATTCGGAACGCGCTACTGCCGATCAAGTACGACAAGCGCGACAATCGCCCCGTCAAGCACATCCGCTTCGTCGGGGTGTGGGACACGGTGGCCGCCTACGGTCTGCCGATCGACGAGATGACGCGCGGCGTCAGCCGCTGGATCGTGCCGCTCGAACTTCCCACTCACACCCTCGATCGCGAACGCGTGATGCGAGCCTGCCAGGCGCTGTCGCTTGATGAAGATCGCACCACGTTCCATCCCGAGCTGTGGGACGAAAAAGTCGTTCCGCCTTCGAAGTTCGATCCGGACAAAAAGCGTCAGATCGCCGATGAGCAGATCAGCCAGGTATGGTTCGCCGGTGTCCATTCCAACGTCGGCGGCGGTTACCCCGATGACGCGCTGGCCTATATCCCGCTGGTCTGGATGCTCACCGAGGCGCAACGCTGCGGCCTCAAATTGAAGTCTGACCTCGGGGATCCGCCCGCCGATCCCGATGCGTTAAAAAATGCCATCTCGATGGGTGACAAGGACGGACGAATCTACGATCCGCGTGCGGGACTTGGCGGCTATTACCGCTACGGCCCGCGCAAGCTGGTTCAGCTCTGCAATTACAAATATTCGAAAAAGGAAGACGACGAAGTCACGATCGAGCGTCCGAAAATTCACGAAACCGTCTTCAGGCGGACGGAAACCATGCGCACGCCTACGCGCCCATCGGGCTGCCCGCCACCTACGACATCGTCAAGAGCAACGGCGAAATTGTCACGCCCGATCAATATGGCTTCGAGACCGGCGACGCTGCAAAGGCCCGCGCGGACGCGCAAGAACATATCTGGAATGAAATCTGGAAGCGCCGCATCGTCTATTTCGCAACCGTCGGCGCAACCGCATGGTTACTGGCGTTCCCGCTGATCAGTGGAGCGCAACGCGCCGACGAGTTCAAGAGCCCGGTCCGGTGGATCTCGGACATCATCCGCCTTGTCGGCGGGTTCCCGCCAGGCTTCGCCTCGACCTGGGTCGACGGCTATGCCCGTGCGCCGATCTCCTTCGTCTTGCTGGCTCTGCTCGTGGCCTCCTTCACCATATGGGGAATGACAATCGCCGCGCGCATTTCGGATCGCAAGGGTGCGATCTGGCGGAAAACGTCCGGCGCGCCATCGGGTTTGCCGGACGACGGCATTTACCGTCTGCGCAGCAATCGGATCTACATCTGGTTTCATGAGGGCCTGAAGCGCCGCTGGGCGCCGGCCCTGTTTGCGCTGCTGTTCGTGTACCTCGGACTCTCTTTTCTCAGCCACGGCCTCTACGATATCCAGGACGTCGCGGGCCTTACCTGCGTCGAGAGCACCGACGCCAAAAAACTCGAAAAGCCCGAATGGTCAGACAAAGCCAAAGACAAAGATGGCCAACCGATCATCGCGACCGCAACCGCATCCTTCGAGATCTCGGAGCTCTGCAATCCGACGAAAATCCTTCTTGAGAAGGGCGTGCGATACCATCTGGAGATCGACGCGCCGCCGGACTCCTGGAGCGATGGTGGCTTTCAGGTTCCGGTTGGCGGATTCTCCGCCAACCAACCTCCGATCTGGTATCATCGGATTTTACTGGGACTTGGCGTGCCGCTGCGACGAGAACTGACGCAGGACTGGTTCCGGATCGTGCTGCGCTATGGCCGTGTTGGTGGCGAGGAGGTGTTTCTCGATCCCGATCCCGAGGACTCGAAGATCGAGGCCAACATCAGGCCCACGCGCGACGGCGAGCTTTTCATCTTCGTCAACGA
>WNFD01004017.1_pt1 | contig 14751 bp, 7 predicted proteins | sample 5400491 | NCBI WGS metagenome assembly WNFD01 (sample SAMN13153343, study PRJNA577476) | soil metagenome | isolation source: 120 cm saprolite under Douglas fir tree site 2 hole 2 replicate 2 | place: USA:California | collected 2015-04-18
ACTCCGATCTACCAGACATCCACATTTGAAGTCGCCGACAATGACGAGCAACTTCGCGTCACGCCCACCGATCATTTTTATACGCGCTATGGCAATCCTACGAACACGGTCGCCGAGCAGACCATTGCACAACTGGAAGGCGTGGACGCGGCGCTGACTTTTGCTTCCGGCATGGGCGCAATTACGACTACGATCATGGCCTTGCTGAAGTCCGGTGACCACATTGTTGCGCAGCGTGACATTTATGGCGGGGCAACCAAGTTTTTTAAGCAGTGGCTGCCCAAGATGGGCATCGAGACCACGCTTGTCGACACGACTGAATACGATCAGCACGCGCGTGCGATTCGTCCAAACACCAAACTGCTGTATGTCGAATCGCCGACCAATCCGGCCGTGCGCGTGGTTGACCTGAAGCAAATCGCTGCGCTGGCCCGGCAGCACAACCTGATCAGCATGATCGACGCCACCTTCGGCACGCCCATCAATCAGCGACCGTCCGAGTTCGGCATCGACCTGATCATGCACTCGGGAACAAAATACCTGGCAGGGCATTCCGACCTAATCTGCGGTGTTGTGGCCGGAAGCGGGGACCTGATTGACAAGATTCATTCGACGCGAACAACACTGGGCAACTGCATGGACCCCCACGCGTCGTGGATGCTGATTCGCGGATTGAAGACTCTGGCAGTGCGCGTGGCGCGGCAAAACGACAACGCCTTGCGCGTGGCCGAATTTCTTTCGCAACACGCAAAAGTGGGGCGCGTGCATTACCCATTCCTGAAGACCCATCCCCAGCACGCGACAGCGCGCGAGCAAATGAGCGGAGGCGGTGGCATGGTCAGCTTCGAAGTCGAAGGCTCCGGCGACGACGCGCGGCGGCTCACCGAATCTCTGCGGCTATTCACCCTGGCCCCGAGCCTGGGCGGCGTGGAGTCGCTGGTGTCGATTCCCGTGCTGACGTCGCATGCCATGATCGAGCCCGAGCAGCGGAGCAAGATGGGCGTAACCGAGCAGATGGTGCGGCTGTCGGTGGGGATTGAGAATGCGGATGATCTGATCGCAGACCTGGAGCATGCGCTGGAGGCGGTGGCGACACCGCAGCACGCGCAGGTGGGGTGAGTGGCTTCTAGCTTCTAGCCTCACGACTTCAACTCCAGGTTCATTTTCATTTCAGCGCAAAAAGTAACCCAGCCCCGCACAAGGCCGGGTTTGCTCTTTGTCCTGCAATCGGCAGCTAGAAGAGGAACTTTGCACCCAACTGCAGGATGCGCGGATTATGGGCTCCGGTGACTTGCAGGAATCCGGTGGTCGGATCCTGGCTAAATGTGTTATTGGTCTCACCCAGGTTACTGGCGGCAGAACCCGAATCTCCGGCAATTGGAAGCCACTGAGTATGGTTGAAGACATTAAAGGCTTCCGCGCGGAACTCGAAGCCCATGCTCTCGGTAATTTTGAAGTGTTTAAAGAGGGCCATGTCGAAGTTGGTCCAGTGGGTGTTGTTCAGGCCGTTTCGTCCAGAGTCGCCGAAAGTCAGGCCGCGTGGCAGAGCGTAGGCGTTCGGGTTGTAAATCTGGGGTCCCAGTTCGCCTGGAAGCTGTGCGACTCCTGTATTCGGATCACCTACTTTGTCGGCACGCGCGGCCGAGCCGATTCCGTTGGCCACGCCGGCATTATCAGTAGAAACGATGACACTGAATGGCGTTCCGGTCTGGAAGCTGGTAATGCCGGAGAACTGCCACCCGCCGAGAACTTTATTCGCAAGACCCGGGCTTTTGAAGAACGGCAGATCCCAAACGTAGGAGAAGTTCAGGATGTGCCGCTGGTCGAAGTTGGAACTCGCGCGATTTGAGCGGGGATTGTAGGAATCAACGAAGCTTCCGTCAAAACGATCAGACGAATCGTCGATGGAATGGCTCCAAGTGTATGCGAAGCTAAGTTGCAGGCTGCCTACACTCCGCCGCACGGACGTTTGGAAAGCGTGATAGATCGAAGAAGCTTTGTACTCCAAGTGAGCAATATCGCCGTAACCCGGGAAGGGGCGGAAGGGATCGGGATTGGCGCCACAAGCCGCGATACCGACGTTGACAGCCGGGCTCCGAAAGCCAGGCCCACCGTAGGGGATTGCCACTCCACTTGGGGTGAATCCATCGATTGGAACCCCGAATTGATCCGTCCCCTGCACCGTACCACAGTCGTTGGCGCCGTAGGTCTCACCTGGCTGATACGGATTCTGGGAAACCGGCACTGGCCGAAGCTGATTGAGGTCCGTCTGACGGTTTAGATGCGTACCTTTACTGCCCACGTACGAGACTGTGGCGACTGTGTTCCTGACAACTTCATGCTGCACATCTAGATGCCACTGCTGCACGTATGGCCACACCGCTTTGGTAGGAATTGCCACCACACTGAGAGGGAACTGAGCCTGCGCTTGACCACCTCCCGCGTAACTGGGGATATTGTTCCGTTGCGCAGCGTTCGCTAAGGGAGGCGAATTCTCGAGCGACTCCGTGTTGCCCTCGTTGCCGTTCGCGTGCTCGAAGAAGATGCCGTATCCGCCGCGGATTGCGGTCTTCCCATTTCCCCTCGGGTCATAGGCAAAACCGATGCGGGGTGCGGGATTGAACAGGTGGCCCTTCATGCAGCTGACGGGCACACCGGAAGTCACTCCGCACTGGACAATTCCATTCGGCAAATCGTTCACCGACGGTTGCATGCCATCAGACGTAAGGTTGTTCACGGTGCCGTCTGGATTGACACTGGTCTGACCAGCGACGTAACGTGCCGGATCAAAGTTGAAAGCCTGCTTCTGCTTGTCGCGATAGGTTCCGTACAAACTTAGGCGGAGCCCGAGGTTCACAGTTAGACGATTGGTTGCATGCCAGTCGTCCTGGAAGTAAGGTTCCACAATCTTGTAGCGGTTGTAGTACTTGAGCAGGTGGTCCTGCTGGCCGAAGCTGGAGATTCTTCCCAATAGCAGGTCTGCGAATGCGTTTCCGGTCGTGATCGCACCGTTCGAGTCGTCAAATGTCAGATAGCCGGGAACCGAGCCGGGACCGAGCTCCCCGCCAAACTCGTTCTTCTGTCCCGCGGCGACGTACGCGCCGAACTGGAGATTGTGCTTGCCGACAATCTTGCTCACGTTGTCGCGATACGTATACGTCGGATTGGAATTGTAAATACCATTCGGGATATAGCCGGCGTCCTCTCCAAAACCCCCGCCGTATGCGCTGGTGACCAAATTAATGCCTGGCAGAATGCCGTTCCCGTTCCCCGGAAATATATCCGGTACCGTGAAACCTGGGAACGACGAGCGCTTCCAATTCCCTACGTTGTTTAGAATGATGTGGTCGGTTGTGTAGCTGAACACGAATTCGTTCAATAATGTTGGAGAGAAGGTCGAACTCAACCGGGCCACCAGCGCCACGCCCGGTCCTTTGAATGCCGTCTGAATAGTTGGAAAACTCCCCGCGTTCGTCCATAGGGGAACCGGGGTAATTACGTTCCAGGAATCGTGGATATAGCGGAAGGTGAGACGTTGCTTGTCCGTGAGGTTGTGGTCTATCTTGATCAATTCCTCCCGCCAGTTGGTGGGTTGAACCGGCGAAGCGACAAACACGGAATTCGCCCCGCTTCCTTGAGTGGCAGGAGAAATCTCGCTGAGCAGCCCCTGGACGGTGGGATCACTCGGATTAAACGGAATCTGGTTGCCTGGAAAGGGCTGACCCGCATTCGGGTTTGGAGAACCATCAGCAAGCGTAGCGGGTTGCACGGGGCAGTTCGAACCGGGGCACTGATCGCTGAAGTTCCCGGTCCGTTCCTCTACCGACGGCACCGGCTGGTTGAAGTTCTGGCCCGGCACCCGGTCTCTGCGCCATTCCTGTGACCAGAAGAAGAATGTGTGATTCTTCCAAATTGGTCCACCAACCGTGTAGCCGTAATCGTTCTTTTTGTACGGCGGAACGTTCGGCAGGAAGTAGTTGCGCGCGTTAAAGGCATCGTTGCGGACAAACTCATAAACGTCGCCGTGGAATCTGTTCGTTCCTGACTTGGTCTCAACTTCGACGGTGCCTGAGCCGTTGCGGCCATATTGCGCGCCGTAATTTGAAGTAAGAACCTTGAACTCGGCAATCGCATCGAGGCTGGGATAGACGTTCAGCGTTTCATTGCTGCCATTATCCATGTTGTCCCCGCCGTCGAGTTCCCAGTTGTTGTACTCAGTACGGCCACCGTTGACACTGAAAGCAACATTGCCGTAAACGCCGACCGTACCTTCATCCTGTCCCGTTTGATTGCTGACTCCGGGAACGAGTGTGATCAATTGGGTGAAGTTGCGACCATTCAGTTCAAGCTGGGTAATCTGCTTGCCCGTGACTGTGCCGGTAAGGTCAGAGGACTGGGTTTCCACCTGTGCCACCTGCGTGCCTTGCACTTCCAGTACCTCACTAACCGCACCGAGCTGCAGGGCGACGTCCACGCGAGCCTTCTGCGCCACGTCCAACTTCACGCCCTTGGCCTGGTACTTCTTGAAACCGGGCGCGGTGACGATGACGTCGTAGGTGCCTCCCGGCAATGCGGACTCGTTGTAATCGCCGCCGGCGTTGGAGGTCGTGTGGCGATCGATACCGTGATCGGGATTCGTCACCACGACATCAGCATTCGGAACTGCCGCGCCTGAAGGATCCTTCACCGTGCCTGTAATTGATCCGGTGTCCTGGGCTGACGCCCCTAGACATAGAGCGACAATAAGCAAGCCTATGGCCAACATCACACGATGAAGTTTCATAATCAGGTTTCTCCCTTTGCGCGCGGCCGCGCGTTCCAGCTAGCTTCGGGCGCGATAAAAAGCTGCGCCGCCCTTTTTCTAATCCCCGGACCGGCGGAATTGCCGGCACTTTGTGAAGGAGCTATTAAAACGTATGAATAGTGCTTTTATACGATGTCCTATGTCAAGAAAAAAGCGACGGCGCGGTAGCCCGACCTACAATAGGCTCCGGGTCGACTCCCGCACCACCAGCTCCGGCGCCACCTTCCTGTGGGTAGCTGCAACGTCACGTTTTTCGAGCACTCCATTGATGCCATCGACCACAATGCCCACGGCCGAGGCTCCCATCGCTTCCATGGGCTGGCGGACTGTAGTCAAGGCCGGCGTGTATAGAGTTGCGGTGGCGACATCATCGAATCCGATCACCGAATAGTGTTCCGGGACGCGCAATCCAGCTTTGGCCAGCGCTCGGATAGCTCCGAAGGCAGTCATATCGTCAAAGGCAACAAGGGCGGTGAAGGGGCGTTTATGCTTCACCAACTCCTCGGTGAGTTTGTAGCCAGCTTCGAAACTAGAGGCTGGGTCTCGCGATTCCGGCAGGTCCACAATGAGCTTGGAATCGAGTTCCAAGCCGCACGCTTTTGCACAATTGCGTACGCCTCGCCACCGCGGAGCACTGTCTACCAACGTCTTGGGGCCGCGGATAAATGCGATCTTGCGGTGTCCCAGAGAATGCAGGTGCTCGAGCGCCATGTATCCGCCAATTTCGTTATCGACGATGACCGAGCTCATGGAGTCGGTTTCCAGCTCGCAGCCAACAACCGCCGTGGGAATGCTGTTCTTCTCCAGGTCGCCCAGCAGGTGAATGTCAACGAAGAGCCAGTTGGCCAAAACGATCAGGCCTTCGATGCGGCGGTCGAGTAACATCTCCAGGTAGCGCTCAAAGCGGCTGCGCTCGTTGTGCACGTCGGTCAGAATCGGCAGATAGGAAGACTGGTACAGAGTATTCTCGATGCCGCGGAGCACCAGCGTGCAATAGGGATCGGTCATGTCGGCCACCATCACCCCGACGGTGTGACTGCGCTTGCTCCTCAGCGAACGGGCAAATTGGTTAGGCCGGTAACCGAGTTTCTGCGCGGCGCGCTCGATGCGCTTCTTGGTGACCGCGGGAATGTAGCGCGCGAGAGGCGCATTATTCAGGACAATGGAGACGGTGGTGGAAGAAAATCCGCTCTCCTTCGCCACGTCGCGAATAGTGACTGTCAAAGCCTTTACCTTAAACACTGAACGGCTGACAGCCTCCGGAGCGGCTTCAGCCATCAAAACCAATGCTTCCACGTCGCCTCGGAGCCGACCGGCCCAAGAAGTGCGTTCGCCCACGAGCCGCCATCGCCAGGGCAACGCTTGAATTCAAGGCGATGGCTGGCGGACACTACAGCAGAGAGTGGAACCAGTGTCAAGCACGCGGATCATCTCGATAGTTTCAACTTTGCTTCTGCTGGGGGGCGTGGCGGCGGCACAGTCGCAGAATTCCTCGTCCGCGACTACCGGAAATGCGCAGAAAAGCGCGCCTGCGACTTCATCTGGACACCTCGCTGCGGCTGATCCGGCGCAGCTTTTTCAGCAAGGACAGGATGCGCTCAACCACGGGCGGCTGGACGAAGCGGAACGGACCTTTCGTGAAGTGCTGGCGCTAAACCCTCAGTTAGCAGGTGCCTATGCCAACCTCGGCGTCGTCTACATGCGGCGAAAGCATTGGACGAAGGCCTTAGAAATGCTGAACAAGGCGGAGCGGCTGGCGCCTCAGGTCGCGGGCATCCGCCTGAACATTGGACTCGCTTATTACCGGCAGAGTGAATTCCTGAAAGCTATACCAGAGTTCGAGTCGGTGGTGCGGGATCAGCCTGAAGCGCTCCAGCCGCGCCATTTGCTAGGCCTCTGCTATTTTTTTGCGGAGCGGTGGGCTGACGCCGCCAGCACTCTGGAGCCACTGTGGACGGAGGAATCCACGCAACTGAACTATCTCTACGTTCTTTCGATCGCGGCCCACCGGGCTGGCTTGAAGGAATTGGACGCCAAAGCGACGCAGCAGTTAGTGAAAGCCGGCGAAGGCTCGCCCGAATTCCACATGCTGATCGGCAAGGGCCATCTGAATCTTGAGCAGTACGACATGGCGCTCTCCGAGTTGCAAGCCGCCGTCCAGGGCGATCCTAAACTGCCGTTCGCGCATTTCAACCTCGGACTGACCTATCTGAAGAAACAGAATTACGAGCAGGCCCGCGATGAGTTTCTGAAGGATGCCGCAGTCGAGCCCGATCTCGCCCTTAACTACGACGAACTCGGAGACGTCTATTCCTTGATGCAGCAAGATGGCGATGCGGAGAAGAGTTATCGCGAAGCCTTGCGGCGCGATCCGCGGCTGTCGAATTCATACGTTGGGTTGGCCAAGATTTATCATCGGCAAGAGAAATATGCGCAGGCTTTGCGTGCGATCGATTCGGCGGAGGAACTCGCTCCCAATGCCAGTAACATTCATTATTTGCGCGGGCAGGTTTTGTTGCGCATGGGGCGAAAACAGGAAGGCAAGAAAGAAATGGAGACTTCGATCCGCATGGACAACGAGCGCCGGGCCGAACGGGAAAAGCAGGTGGAAAGCGGCACGCTGCCTTCGCCCGAGTTAACCGAGGATGAGCGGTGATAAACTTAAGGCTTACCAGTTCTCCGCTGGGCTGGGATCGCAGGTCTGGTAATTCCTTCCGGAGGTGCACACCATGAAACGCGTTCTGAAAATCGTGGCTATTATCCTCGGCGTGTTGATCGTGATCGTCATCGCGCTTCCCTTCTTTGTGGACGCAAACCTCTTTCGCCCGCGGATTGAATCGGAATTGACCAGCGCTCTGGGGCGGCAGGTTAATGTGGGAAATCTTTCTTTGTCGATCTTGAAGGGGGGTGTGACCGCGGATGATATTTCGATCGCCGATGATCCAGCGTTTAACAAAGCTCCGTTTGTGAAGGCCAAATCCTTGAACGTGGGTGTGGAGTTAATACCTCTCATTTTTTCGAAGGCGCTGCACGTCACGGACCTCTCATTGAATGGTCCCGAGATTGCCTTGGTGCGCTCCGAAAACGGTGACAAGTGGAATTTTTCCAGTCTGGGCAATAACCGCGCGGCAGCGGCGACCGGCAACCAGCCCGCGACTCCAGCTGCCAAGACCACAGATCAGCCGTCCGGCACGACTTCAGGCGGGAATCCCAATCTTTCGGTCGCGAAACTCAAAGTGAATGATGGCCGCGTCACCCTGAGCCGTGCTGATTCCTCCGACAGGCCGCGGGTGTACGACAAGGTGAATATCGAAGTGCAAAATTTCTCGTTCGCTTCTTCATTCCCTTTCCAGGTGACGGCCAACCTTCCCTCAGGAGGAAGTCTCAAACTCGACGGCACTGCAGGACCGATTGACCCCAGCAATGCCGCGCACACGCCCCTGCAAGCCAAGGTTTCCGTGAAGCAGATGGATCTGGCCTCCTCGGGCTTTATCGATCCAGCATCTGGAATTTCAGGGATCGCAGACTTCGATGGAAATGTTGCCTCCGACGGCCGCGAGGCCAAGACCACCGGCACCTTGAAAGTCGTGAAATTGCAAGTGGTGCAGAAAAATGGCTCGCCTGCCGGCAAGCCGGTGGAATTAAAATATGCTGTCTCCTACGATCTGGCAAAGCAATCAGGCACAATTACCCAGGGAGACGTCGCCATGGGTAAGGCTGTGGCGCACCTCAGCGGTACCTACGATGCGCACGGCAAGACAACCTCGGTGAACATGAAGTTGGCCGGAACCGGCATGCCGGTGGACGATCTGGAAGCCATGCTGCCGGCGCTCGGAGTAGTGCTGCCTCCCAAATCTAGTTTGAAAGGTGGCACCCTCGCCACCAACCTGATCATTGCGGGCCCAGTAGACAAGTTAGTCACGACCGGCACAATCAAGTTGGAGAACTCTGCGCTGGCGGGATTCAACCTGGGATCCAGACTCTCTGCCATCTCGGCGCTCTCGGGCAAGAGCGCGGGAGGCAATGACACCTCCATTCAGAACTTCAGCTCCGAGGTGCATGTTGCGCCTGATGGCACGCGGGCCGAGAACATCAATCTCACCATTCCGGCCTTCGGCGTGCTCACCGGTTCCGGCACCGTCAGCCCTAACAATGCGCTTAACTTCAAGATGAACGCCAACCTGAGCGGAGGCGCCGTCACCGGCGTTACACAGATGGCCGGGTTCGGCGCCAAAGGCGGCAGCGTTCCATTCATGATTACGGGCACAACTTCGGACCCCAAATTTATTCCCGATGTGAAGGGCATGGCGGGCGGGATGTTGCAACAGGCACTCAAGGGAACTGGCGCTCCTGGAGCGACGGGCGCGCAGAATCCGCTGAGCGGGCTCTCGGGAATGTTCAAGAAAAAGAAGAAGCCGTAGTAACAGTCGCGCCTTCTCAACTCGGTGAGGACTACTGTACCGTATCGAACGGTCATTCCTTACGGTCCGCGTGTCCAGGGAAAAAGCCCGCTCTCTGAGTCAAAATCTTTTCATCAGGCTCCGCTGATCTGATTCGGGAGTCTACGTTGCCGTTCTCTAAATATATTGTTTTCCGCCCGTTGCGCTCGCCTGATCGGCATCGCGGTGGAATCTAGAGTGCAACCTTCGTTCCGTTGACAACCCCTGGGTTCCAGCCCATACTCCGGCCAAGCTGCAAAAGATTGCAGACTTACGCTCATTCGCCATGGCTTGGCGAGGTTGTGCCTGGCGAGGTTTTTGTTGCTGACGGTGTCTCGACGCCGAGTCTTATCTCACGGATCAGTGTTTCAGGGATTCATCACAGGAGGAGTCGTCGTGTCTAAACAATCTGCTAGAAGATCAGTTCGCGCTTGCTGGGTGGTCGTCACTCTCATCGCCGTGGCCGCGGTCGTATTCGCGGTTGGCCCAGCCAAGTCGTTTATCCGTCACGACGATGCCCGCATCGCACAGGTTGCTCGGCACGCGTCGCAGCCGGCGGCAGTCACGCCCACAACGCGAGCCCGCATCAACGCCAGCTTTGCCGCGCTCCCTTTGGCCTTTGAGGCCAATCAGGGTCAGACAGACCCGCAGGTTAAGTACATGGCGCGAGGGAACGGGTACACGTTGTTTTTGACCTCGGGTGATGCCGTCCTCTCATTCGCGTCATCTTCTTCCTCAGTTCAATCTCGCCCTAGGGAGATGATGCAGCGCCGACTGCTTGGCTATTCGCGCGAAACGAAGCGGCTGATTCGGCGGAGTCAACCACAATCCAAGGCCAGACCATCCTCGGTCGCCATGCTCCGGATGCACGTGGTCGGCGGCAAATCGGGTGCTGAAATCGTGGGCAGCGACCGGCTATCTTCCAAAGCGAACTACATAATCGGCAATGACCCCAGCAAATGGCACCGAGGAGTCCCGCATTACGCCCGAGTGTCTTATCACGATATCTATCCGGGTATTGATCTGACGTACCATGGTCAGCAGAACCAATTGGAGTTCGATTTTGTTGTTGCTCCCGGATCGACCCCTGATCCTATCAATTTGAGTTTCAGCGGCGCGAGCCGCATGAGGACCGACGCGGCGGGAAATCTCGCTCTCTCATCTTCCGCAGGCGAGCTCACGCTGAACAAGCCGGTTGCATATCAGGAGCGCAACGGCATCCGCCAACTGGTAGATGCACGATTTGTTTTGAAAGCGAATCGCCAGGTTGGTTTCGAGCTGGGAGGATATGATCGCACCCGCGAACTCGTCATTGACCCCTCTTTGGCGTACGCCTCATACCTCGGTGGAGTAAGTGAGGATGTCGGATTCGGGATCGCCGTAGATACATTCGGCGACTTTTTGATAACCGGCCACAGCAATTCCGCTGCCTTTCCTGGTTTTTCGGGTACGGTAACTGGTCACAGCGGCGGGTTCAGCGCATTCGTGACCGAACTCGATCCTACAGGTGCGTTAGTTTACACGACGTTCGTGGGCGGCTCCGGCGACGATCTCGGAGCGTCCATTGCCGTGGATGCCAACGGCGCCGCGTACGTTGCAGGAATCACATCGTCTACAGATTTCCCGACAACGCCTGTAGTAGTTCAGCCTTTCTCGGGCGGGGGCGGCAGTACGTGCGGTACTGCCAGCAACGAGATATGCCTCGACGGCATCGTGTTTAAGCTAGACCCCACAGGCGCGAATCTGGTTTACGCTACCTACCTGGGTGGAAACAATGACGATGAAGCATTCGGGATCGCAGTAGATGGATTTGGGAATGCTTATGTCGCGGGAGATACATTTTCGACGAACTTTCCGGCGCCTACGTCGTTGTTTACCTTCAACAACGGCCACGGGGCGAATGGCTCCGATGACGCGTTTGTTACCGAACTCAATCCCACCGCAACCGCCTTTGTTTATTCCACCTATCTCGGCGGAAGCTTCAGCGACTTCGCGAATGGCATAGCTGTAGACAGCAGCGGCAACGCCTACGTCACCGGCGAGACGCTTTCCACGGACTTTCCGGCCACACCCGGATCTTTTCAAACCACATGCGGAACTGACACGAAGTGCAACGCGGCTGGCGGCGTAGTTTTCAGCGATGCTTTCGTAACTAGAATCAATGCGGGCGGCGGCAGCCTGCACTATTCCACGTACCTGGGCGGCAGCTCGGATGACACAGGTCTCGGGATCGCTGTTGATGGCTCAGGAAATGCCTACGTGACGGGCGAGACCACCCATACCAACAAAAGCATGACCACCGGCGACTTCCCAGTAACCGCCGGGGCTTTTCAGACTAGCTACGGCAACGGCTCTGCTGCGGCGGGATCGAATGCTTTCGTCACCAAGCTCAACGCTGCCGGTTCGGGGTTGGTGTATTCCACATACCTCGGCGGAAGCACTGCCGATGTAGCGGTAGGGATATCGCTCGATCCTTCAAACAACGCCTATGTCACTGGCACAACCCTGTCTACGGATTTCCCGGTCGTTAAGCCGTTCCAAAATGCATTGAGTGGAGGCTCGGACGCCTTCATTACAGAAGTCAATACAAGTGGAACCGGTTTGGTCTACTCCAGTTATCTTGGAGGCGACGGGGATGAGGATTATGACGTGGCCACCGGTTCGTTCTTCGGCGGCGGCATCGCCGTGGATCCCTCTGGCAATGCTTTCTTGACGGGCTCCACGACATCTGTATCTGGCTTAGCTATCACGGGTGCTCTTCAGGCCAGTTACGGTGGCAATCCGTTCGATGCATTCGTCGCCGTTGTTCCGTCAGCCCTCTCGGTGGACTTTACGATCACGGCGAACGCTGACTTAGGTGCCGTCAACCCCGGTAGCTCCGCAAGTTCCACCATTACGGTCACCGGGGAGAACGGCTACAGCAAGACCGTGAATCTCTCTTGCAGCGTTTCGGGTGGCGGAGCACCTGCACCCACATGCTCGTTCAGTGCGAATTCTGTGGCCGGGTCTGGGACCGCTACTCTTACCGTGAATACGACCGGGCCCACCGGGGCCCTGTTCCACCGATCGAACATCTTCTATGCAGTGTTTCTGCCCTTCCCGGCGTTGGCTTTGGTCGGGCTCGGCTTCGGCTCCGCAAACTCGCGACGGAAGAAAGTGCTGGGTTTCCTGATGCTCTATGCCATTCTGGCTGCGCTACTCCTCCTTCCTGCGTGCGGCGGCAGCAGCAGCCACACTAATCCCCACGGCGGAACCCCAGCCGGAACCTACACGATCACGGTCACAGGAACTGACGGAACATTAAGTCACTCCGTGGCGCCGCCCCTAACGCTAAAAGTTAACTAACTGAATCACGATCGGCGCGACCGTCTCCACACGGAGACGGTCGCAGCTTTTTAAGCTCTCACTTGCACACATCTCTACTCGACTGGCGTTCCAAACAACGGTAGTCTAAGATTCTCTCTGGTGATGGCGCGAGTAGGGCTCGCATATCCTTGACAGACGAGAGCACGTCGGGCAGCCTTTCCTCTGCTCCGCGAATCGAACCACAATAATTGAGAGAACCTAATCAATCTCCTCATGTTTAATTCCAGGCGCGTCGCGCAGCACATCGTCATAGTTCTATTTTCCGTCATCGCAGTCCTGGTCATTCTTCCGTGCGCGTACGGGCAAGCTAATTTCACGCTGGCGGCATCGGCGCCCTATCCCTCCGCTGTAGATCCGGGCGGATCTTCGATTTCGACGATAACGGTCGGTACCATCAACAACGTCTCCAGTGGTTCGGTTGCACTGTCGTGTACGGTGGCGCCGCTGCAAACCAATGGCGCGACGTGCTCCATCCTCAGTTCGGTGACGCCTCCCGCCAGCCCCACGCTGACGATTACAACCACCAGCCTCACTCCACCGACGCTCTACGCCATCACCGTAACGGGTAGCGCAGGGGGTTCGACCTTGACCGTGCCAGTGAATCTTAGCGTGCTTGCGGTGACGCCCGCCTACACGCTCTCGGACACGACACCCAACCCCAGCAGCGTTCACGCGGGCAGCGCGGCTACGGCGACCGTGACGGCGACGCCTATCAGCGGCTATTCTGGCAGCGTCACCTTTTCCTGCAGCACGATTTCGCCGACGGTCACGCCCGCACCGGTTTGTTCGTTCAATCCCGCCACAATAACCGTGACCAACAGCGCGGCGGCGAGTTCGACTCTCACAATCTCCACCACTGGCCCGTCGGCAACGAGTCTGCACCGCTCGACCATTTTTCATGCCTTGTGGCTGCCGCTTCCCGCACTGGCGCTGATCGGAGCCGGGCTGTCCACGACCCGCAGACTCTGGAAGAAATTGCTGGGTTGGCTACTGCTTGGCATGATCGTCTCAGGGATCATGGTCACGATCGGCTGCGGTAACAGCACTAGCACCAGCAGCAGCGTCACCAGCACACCCAAGAACACATACACGTTTACGATTTCGGCCATTGATCAAAACAAGGTGGCTCCGAGCAACGGGACACAGTCGATTAGCCTCACGGTGAACTAGTCGCATTTTCAAAGTTGCCACCGAGTTTGAAGCCCGAATTCAAGCCGGCTATATACTTCCCTCGCATGCATTCCTTGCGGCATCTCGCGCGTCATTGTTTCGCGTTGCTCTTCTATGTCTGCATGGTCCACGTTGCACCCGCCTGTGCGGCGGCGGGCAAGGAGAAAGCTCAGGTCCCGACGTTGCGCTGGGACGAACAGCGACCAGGGTGCACATTCTCGATCACGCAGGACGGCAAGTATCACTACGGTCTATGGGCGGGCGACGTAGGCGTCACGCTGGCAGTCGATGCCCAAGAACTAGCGAAGGTTCGCCGGCGGCACCAGCCTATCTTCGGGGTTCTGCTGACTGTCCGCTACCGCGGACGGGGCTCGCTCGATGTTAGCGATCAGAACATTTCGCTTGAATTTGTAAAACACTTCCATGTCATCCAGACTTCGCTCAATCCGGACGGTTTCTCGGCGCGGATCCAGAACGACGCTGACGAACTTGACCACCAAACCATGCGCGAGATTGAAAAACATCCAGAACGCAAAGAGACGAAAGAGGCCTATCTGCGCGCGTTTCAGAAGGATGTGAGCGAACTATTGGAATTCCTTAGCAAGAACAGCCTGCGGCCCGCCGAGCTAAATCCAGCCAATCCGGAGATTAGCGGATGGGTTTTCTTCAAGACCAACATCAAGTGGATCAGTGAGTGGAAAAAGCAGGAGGAGTTCGTATTGCGCTTGCCGCTCGACGAAAAGATTTTTGAATTTCCCTTCCGGCTTCCGCCCAAGCAAGGCGAGTTGTTGCTGCGGCGTCGGGAGTGAAGGGAGGCTTCAGGCTTTGGGCCCAGGCTCGGCGATTCGGAGACTTAGCACTTCAAACTCGGACGCTTTCGGCCTCTGAACCTGAAGCCCAAAGCCTGAAGCCCGATGCCTACCCTGTGACACTGCCCGACGCGCTTCAGTCTCGATTTCCGCGGCGCGGCGC
>WNFD01013811.1_pt1 | contig 14750 bp, 11 predicted proteins | sample 5400491 | NCBI WGS metagenome assembly WNFD01 (sample SAMN13153343, study PRJNA577476) | soil metagenome | isolation source: 120 cm saprolite under Douglas fir tree site 2 hole 2 replicate 2 | place: USA:California | collected 2015-04-18
CCGGTTCAGACGAACGCCAACGGGGACTATGCCTTCACCGGTCTTTCTGCCGGCAACTACACGGTCTGCGCACAGCAGCGGAATTTCTACTTCCAGACCACCCCGCTGGGGACCGCATGCAGCACCCAAGGGGGGTTCACGATCGTGCTCTCCGCGGGCCAGGTCGTCACCGGCCAGGACTTCGGGTTCTTTTTCTAGAGCATAGGTAGCGCAGGCGTGTGAGGGCCCCGGGCGGTTTCGCCGGGGCCTTTCTCTTGTAACTTCCGGGTCTATGCACACAGCTCGACGCACCCACTCGTTCACGGAGTCGGTGATCCGCGGGATGACCCGGCTCGCGAGCGAGCACGGCGCCATCAACCTCGCTCAGGGATTCCCCAACTTCGCGGCTCCTGACATCCTGAAGGAGGCTGCGGCGAAGGCGATCCGGGACGAGGTGAACCAGTACGCCATCACGTGGGGCGCCAAGCGACTGCGGGATGCGCTGGCCCGGAAATACGCCGATTGGTACGGCATGACGGTCGACCCGGAAGCCGAAATCACCGTCACCTGCGGCGCCACCGAAGCGATGGCCTCGGCGCTGCTCGCGATCGTCGATCCGGGCGACGAGGTGATCGTGTTCGAGCCGTTCTACGAGAACTACGGGCCGGACGCGATCCTGTGCGGCGCGCAGCCGGTGTACGTGCCGCTGGCGGCGACTCAGGAGCTCGACCTCGATCGGCTCGCGGCCGCGTTCTCGGAGCGGACACGCGCGATCATCGTGTGCACCCCGAACAACCCGACGGGCCGGGTGCTGTCACGGCGCGAGCTCGAAGCGATCGCCGAGCTGTGCCGGCGGCACGACGCGTATGCCGTGACGGATGAGATCTACGAGCACATCTACTATGAGGGCGAGCACATTCCGATCGCGACGCTCGACGGCATGGCCGAGCGCACCATCACGATCAGCGGGGCGTCGAAGACGTTCAGCGTCACCGGCTGGCGGATCGGCACGATCGTGGCCCCGCCGGACGCAACCGACGCGATCCGCAAGGTGCATGACTTTCTGACCGTGGGAGCCCCGGCCCCGCTTCAGGAGGCCGTGGCGGTGGGACTCGAGACACTGGGGGAGGACTACTACGAGCGGCTGGCGCTCGACTACCGGGCGCGACGGGATCTGCTGTGCCGGGCCCTGGTCGACGCCGGGTTCCGTTGTACGCCCCCCCAGGGCGCCTACTACGTGCTGGCCGACTGCTCCGGCGTGTCGGAACTCCCGGACGACGAGTTCTCCTTCTGGTTGACGAAGGAGATCGGCGTGGCGCCCGTGCCGGGCTCGAGCTTTTTTAGCCGCCCGGAGCTGGGCCGGCGGCTGGTGCGGTTCGCGTTTTGTAAGACGGAGGAGATGCTGGCCGAGGCGGCGCGGCGCCTCGCCCGCGTCAGGCATCCCGCGCGTCCGGTAAGGGCGTAGCGACCGGCGAGAGCACACCGCGCGCCGGCGTCGCCCGCCGCATCAGCTGCAGCCCCGCCAGCGTAAACAACCACCCACCCAGCGGCCCGCTCCAAAACCGCAGCCGCCGCTCGGCCTTGGGATCGGTGCGATGCTCGGTGCGCGCCCGTGCCGCGATCGCGGCCAGCAGCCCGGTTCCCGCGACGACGCCGAGCAGGGTAGGCACCCCTACCACCTCACCTAACCCCGGCAACCGCTCCATGGCCAGAACAACGCCTCCCGCCGCCGCGACGCACGCGTAGCACAGCCGCCGCAGCGCGCGCTCCAGGGGGGACCGCCCCTCCCCGTACAGGAACGCCAGCTCTTCGCGCCGGTGCGCCAGCTCCGCACGCAGGGCACCGAGCAAGTCGTCTCGCCCGTATCCCGCCTTCCGGAGACGGCGCACGCGCCGGACCATGACGACGACCGGCAGCGCCGCGATCGCAACCGCCGCCGCGAGGATCCCGGCCCGGGCCTGAGGCTCGTCCGCCCCAAACAACCGAGTCGCCAGGAGCGGGATGGCGACGGCTGCGAACGCGCCGTACAGCAACGCCGAGGTCGAGAGCTGCCGCGCCTCGGTCACGAACGCCCGCACGGCCACGGCCGCGCGGGGATCGAGGGCGGCGGCGAGCGCGTCGGCGAGCGCTTCGCCGTTGGCGAAGCGCGCGCCCGGATCCTTGGCCAGGCAGCGGTCGATCGTCTCAGCCAGGCGCGGTGGCACGCCGGGCGCCACCGAGGCCAGCGGGGGCGCCGGATCGTTGACGTGGCGCGCGAGCACCGTCATGTCGTCGGGGCCTACGAACGGCAACTCGCCCGACAACGCGAAGTACCCGACCACGCCGAGTGAGTACAGGTCGCTCCGCGGGTCAACCCGCTCGCCCAGCACCTGCTCCGGGCTCATGAACTCGGCCGTCCCGACCACGCGCTGCGGCCCCGTCGTGACGCCCGAGCCCACACGCGCGATTCCGAAGTCGGAGACCAGCGCGCGGCCGGTCGCCAGGTCCAGCAGGATGTTGTCGGGCTTCACGTCGCGGTGCACCACGCCGCGGTCGTGCGCGTACGCCAGCGCGCGAGCCACCTCTTCGAGCAGCCGGGCCGCGGTGTCGTACGGCATCGGCCCGCGCTGACGCACCCGCCGCCCGAGCGTGTCTCCGTCCACATACGCCATCGCGAAGTACACGAAGTCCGAGACCTCGTGTACCGCGTAGATGGGCACGATGCCCGGATGCGAGAGCTGGGCGGCGGTCCGGGCCTCGCGCAGGAAGCGCTCCCGCGCCCTCGGTTGGATGGCCCGCTCGGGCGGCAGCAGCTTGATGGCGACTTTGCGGTCCAGGCGCAGTTCGCGGGCGAGGTACACGACCCCCATGCCGCCGCGTCCCAGGCGTCGTTCCAGCACGTAGCGCCCCGCGAGGGCGCGTTGCAGACTCGGGAGGAGTGGGTCGGCTGTCACCGTCACGGGGCCTGTTTACCCCGAGGGGTGTACGCGAGGTTCCGCGCGGAGTGCGCAGTTCAGTCACGAGCGGGAAACGGCACGATAACGGCGCGAGCGTGACGACGAGCACACGCGCGCTGGCCTGATGTGGTCAGCCCAGCTCTCGCTCGATTTCCCGCCGCCCTTCCAGCAAGAGGTTGATCTCCGCCGCCACCTCGCGGGCCAACCCGAGGTCGGTTGTCAGGCTCTGCACGCTGCCAGACCCGGCGTGCAGGCGCAGCAGGTTGAGTCGAATCGTCTCGAGCGCCTTCACCGCGTCGGCGAGGCGGGTGTGGACGAGATTGCGCTCGGTCTCGAGGGCTGCCACGATGCGATCGTGGCGGGTGCCGAGGGCGATGTCACCGCCCGTCGATCCCCCGTCCCCCTTCGATCCCAGGGCATCATTCAACTCCTCCAGGCGCTGCCGCATCTGCTGCGCGTCATGCTGGAGGCGTCGCACCACGCGGGGCAGCTCGCGCAGCTGCTGACGCGTCTCACGGGGCAGCTCTTCGAACAGCTGCTCCGCCGCCATCGCGAGCGCCAGCTCGGTCGGACGGTGCGTCGCCGGGGGAGGCAGGGATTTCGTGGCCAGAAACAGCCGGGCGACGCCGAACAACAGACGGCCGACGGGTCCCTGCCACAGCCACGACCAGATACGCGTGTCGAGGTCGACGCGCCGCTGCAACCGCACGAGCGCGAGGAATCCAGTGAGGAGACCGGTTGAGAGCGACCATCCGAAGATCTGCGCCACCCACAGTCCTCGCTGCAGCATTGCATACGTGGTCGAGAACAAAAAGAAGCCCGACACCAACGCGGTCGTCAGACCAGCGACACCAATCAGGCGGAGAGCGCGTTCGTACGCCGACGGCCCACGTCCGTACTCGAAGATCCGCTCCTCGCGGCCCTGCTCGAGCTCGGCGCGGAAGGCGACCGCCAGCTCTTCCGGGCCGAATCCGGACGCGAGGAACCGCCGGGCCCGCCCGGCGAGAATCCCCAGGGGTACGACCGTGACCGCCGCCACGAACGTCCACAACGCCGCATCACCCCCGGACCGGCCAAACAGCGAGCCGATGAAACCCATCATGAACGGTATTGAGAACACGTAAATCAGACCGCCCACGCCCCCCAGCCGAGCGTTGCGCTTCACGAACACGCGCAAGCCGACCGGCAGCTCGCGCCGCTGCTCGAGGGCAAGCCCCAGCTGGTCGGCCAGCTCCTCCCCCTTCTGGGGCCTGCTGAGCGGATCCTTCTCGAGACAGCGATCGATCGCGTGTGCGAGGCGCCGGGGCACGGCTGCGGCGACGCTCGCCAGCGGTGGCGCCGGCTCCGTGATCTGCTTCGCGAGCACTTCGGTCGCTTTCCCCGCCTCGAACGGCAACTTCCCCGACAGCGCGAAGTATCCCACGATGCCGAGCGCGTACATGTCGCTGCGCCCGTCCACGTGCTCGCCCAGCGCCTGCTCGGGGCTCATGAACTCCGGCGTGCCGATCACTTCGCCGCCGTCGAGCCCCGCGGCCCCGCGCACCTGCCCAGCGATCCCGAAGTCCGCGACCAGCGCCCGGCCGGTCGCCTCCTCCAGCATGATGTTGTCCGGCTTCACGTCGCGATGCACCAATCCTTGCGAGTGCGCGTACGCCAGTGCCCACGCGACCTCCCGCAGCACCCGTCCCGCCTCGGAGGGCGGGAGCGGCCCCCGGCGGCGGACCCGCTCGGTGAGCGTCTCGCCGGCGACGTACGCCATGGCGAAGAACACGAAGGCGCCGACCTCGTCGACCGCGAAAATCGGGATGATGTGGGGATGGCTGAGCTTCGCCGCGGTGCGCGCTTCGCGCAGGAAACGGTCGCGCATGTGCGCATCACCGGCGTGGTGCGGCGGCAGCAGCTTGATCGCCACGGGCCGGTCGAGCCGGACCTCACGGGCGAGATACACGACTCCCATGCCGCCGCGCCCGAGCTCGCGCTCCAGAGAATAACGGCCGGCGAGCGCGGCCTGGAACTCGAGGAACAGGCGGTCCGGCTGGTCGGGCATGAGGAAATGCTACCCTGTTGCCACCTCTACCGCCCCTCGCCGCGTGGCTTCAGATTCTCCGCCCTATGCCCGACCACCAACCCTACGTGCCGGCGAGCCAGTCGCCCGCGGAGCTGACGCCGCGAGCGCTGTTGCTGGGCGTTGTGCTCGGCCTGATCTTCAGCGCGTCGAGCGTCTACCTGGCGCTCAAGATCGGGCTCACGGTCAGCTCCTCCATCCCGATCGCCGTACTCTCGATCACGATTTTTCGCGCCCTCGGCAAGACCTCGATCCTCGAGAACAACATCGTGCAGACGACCGGGTCGGCCAGCGACTCCGTGGCCGCCGGCGTCGTCTTCACCATTCCCGCCATCCTGTTGATGGGCTACGACCTCGACATCGGGCGGGTCGCGGTGCTCGCGACCGCCGGCGGCCTGATGGGGATCCTGATGATGATCCCGCTGCGCCGCGCCTTGATCGTGAAGGAGCACGACACCCTGATCTACCCGGAGGGCACGGCCTGCGCCGAAGTGCTGATCGCCGGCGAGGAGCGGGGCCTCCAGGCCAAGCGCGTGTTCCAGGCGTTCGGCGTGGGTTTCGTCTACAAGTTCCTGCAGGCGGGACTCAAGTTCTGGCCGGACGTTCCGGGCAAGGCGCTCGGCTTTTACCCCGGGGCCGCCGTCTTCACGGAGGCGTCCCCCGAGCTGTTGGGGGTGGGCTATATCATCGGCCCGCGGATTGCCGGCTACCTGTTCGCCGGCGGCTGCCTGGCCTATTTGGTGCTCGCTCCAGCGATCAAACTCGTGGGGTCCGGCCTCACCGAGCCGTTCGGCTTCCCGGCGGTGAAGCTGATCCGCGACATGAGTCCGGGCGAGATCCGCGCCAGCTTCGTCTTCTACATCGGGGCAGGAGCCGTCGCCTCGGCCGGAATCATCGCGCTGGCTCGGTCGCTCCCCACGATCATGAGCTCGTTCGCTTCGAGCCTCAAGGACCTGCGCGACTCCCGGATGGGCCAGGCCGTGGCGCGGCTGCGCACCGAAGACGACCTGCCGATCTCCTTCACCGTGGGCGGGTCGGTGGCCCTGGCCATCGTGCTCACGCTGCTCCCGCAGGTCGGGGTCAACCTGCTCGGCGCGATCCTGATCGTCCTGTTCGGGTTCTTCTTCGCCACCGTGTCCTCCCGCGTCACCGGCCAGATCGGCTCCTCGGCGAACCCGATCTCCGGCATGACCATCGCCGCGCTGCTGGGCACGTGCCTGATCTTCGTCGCCGTCGGCTGGACCGGCGTGGACCACCGGGTTCAGGCGATCTCGATCGCGGCCGTCGTCGCCGTGGCCACGGCCAACGCCGGCAACACTTCGCAGGACCTGAAGACCGGGTTCCTGGTCGGGGCCACGCCGCGTCGCCAGCAGATCGCCATCCTCGTGGGCGCGCTCGGCTCGGCTTTAGTGGTGGGGTGGACCCTCACGCTGCTCAACCGCGCTTACACCTACCCGGTGCCGGAAACCCATCCCGCGTTCAGCGCCGAGGCGCTGGCGCCGGCGGCGGGCGGGAGCCGCCCGGCGGTCGAAGTTCTGCGCGAAACGATGTCGGCCTTCCGCATCGCCGCCAGCGACTCGGTGGACCACGCCACCTATCAGGTCGTCCGCGTCTACGTGGTCACGGAAGGCGTGGCCGCGGGCAAGTACCTCATGGACCCGGCGACGCATCAGCTGCGCTATGTGGTCGATCCCGGCATCGGCGGGCGCATTCACGAGTATCACGGCAGGACGATTCCCCGCCTCGATTCTCCCAAGGCCACGATCATGGCGCTGATTGCCGACGGCATCCTCACCCACAAGCTCCCGTGGGTTCTGGTGCTACTCGGCGTGTTCATCACCATCGCCATCGAACTGATGGGGGTGCAGGCGTTGCCGGTCGCGGTCGGCGTTTACCTCCCGATTTCGACCTCCTCCGCGATGTTCGCCGGCGGCGTGGTGCGCTGGCTCATCGAGCGTCGCGCGCACGCCCAGCAGCAGTCGATCGCGGAAGTCGAGTCGGGACCAGGCGTGCTGTTCGCCGCTGGCTCATCGAGCGTCGCGCGCACGCCCAGCAGCAGTCGATCGCGGAAGTCGAGTCGGGACCAGGCGTGCTGTTCGCCAGCGGCCTCATCGCGGGGGGCGCGATCTGCGGAATCGTGCTGGCGGCGATCGCGGGCGTGCTGGGCTCGGCGGACGCGCTCGCCGAGAAGGCGCCGTTGTTCCACGCGCTGGGCGGCCTCGCCCGCTCGAATCTGCTCGCCTTCGTTTTGTTCGCGGCGCTCGGCGTGCTGCTCTATCGCATCGGCCTGCGCAAGGAGTAACGGCCGGCGGGGTGTAGGGACGCGGGATGGCGGACCCTACATTTCAGCATGCGCGTCGTGACGTTGCTGCCCGCCGCCACCGAGATCGTGGCCGCGCTGGGGGCGCTCGGCCGGTTGGTGGGGGTGTCGCACGAATGCGACTTCCCGCCCCAGGTGCGCTCGCTCCCCCGCGTCACGCGGACCCGTGTGGACCCCGCGATGCCGTCCGCCGCGATCGACCGCGCGATGGCGGAAGCGAAGCGCACCGGTATCTCGCCGGTGGAGGTGGACGTCAACCTGATGGCCCACCTGCGGCCCGACGTGCTGATCGGGCAGTCGGTGTGCGATGTCTGCGCCGTGGGCGAAGCCGAGCTGGCGCGCGTGGTCGCGACCCTCATGCCTACGCCCTGGGTCGTCACGCTGCACGCCCACACGCTGGACCAGGTGTTCCTCGACATCCGCAAGGTCGGCGAGGCCCTGGAGCTGCGCGACGAAGCGGATGAGCTCGACGCGGGGCTGCGGTACCGGCTACGGCGCGTGCAGGCCGTGGCCACGGGACAAAAGCCGCGCGTGTTGGTGCTCGAGTGGCTCGACCCCCCGTACGTCGCGGGCCACTGGGTTCCCGAGCTGGTGAGCCTTGCCGGTGGCCAGGATGTCGCCGGCTCGCCCGGCGAGCCGTCACGACCCCGTCCGTGGGACGAGCTGGCCGCGCTCGCGCCCGACGTCGTCGTAGTGGCGCTGTGCGGGTTCGACGTTCCCCGCGCCCAGGCCGAGCTTGCGGCCGTCACCGACCCGCAGGCGCGCGCGCTGCTCGGGCGACGCGTCGAGTTTCTCGACGGCAACGCGTATACTTCGCGACCGGGACCCCGCCTCGTGGACGCGGCTGAGATGCTTGCCCGGTTGATACGCGGTTGACGCCTCCAACGAGGGTTTTGTGATCGGGGTGCTGCTGTTGTCGATCAACGTCGCATCGTGCAACGTGCACCTGGGGTTGCGCCAGCAGCCCACCGACACGCTGCGTCTCTACGCGGTCGGGGACATCAATCTTGGCCGACGGCTCGCGAAGGAGCGGCTGATGGAGGGAGACACCCTCTATTCGTTCCTCGCGCTCCGCGATTCGCTGGCCGCGGCGGACATCACGTTCGGGAATCTCGAGAGCCCGATTGCGCCCGACCCGACGGCGGCGCCCGATTCGGGCGGCATATTCGCCGCGCCGCCGGCCGCCGCCGCCGCGCTCGCCCGCGCCGGCTTCGACGTGGTGAGCACGGCCAACAACCACGCCTGGGACGGTGGCTCCGACGCCCTGGAGGAGACGATGCGGCAGCTCACCCACGCCGGCGTCCGGTTCGTGGGCTCGGGATTCGGGCGGGACATGGCGGAGCAGCCCGTGATCCTCGAGCGGCGCGGGTGGCGGGTGGCGTTCTTCGCGCTCACCCGCGCCTGGAACCCGGCGCCGTATACGTTCCACAGCCACGCCGGGTCGCGCTACGTCGCTTGGGGCGATACCGGCCGGATCTACCCGGCGATACGCGAGGTCAAGGCGAAGGGCCGGGCCGACCTCGTGGTGGTCAGCATGCACGGCGGTACCGAATACGTCGATACGCCGCCCAAGCACATGCAAGACCTGGAGCGCGGTGCGGTGGACGCGGGGGCGGATCTGATCCTGGCTCACCACCCTCATGTGCTGCAGCCGGTGGTTTGGTACCGGCACAAGCCGATCGTGCAGTCGCTCGGTAACTTCGTGTTCTTACAGGACGACCCGTGGACCCGCCTGTCGGCGATTCTCCGGGTCATGGTGACGCCCGACCGGCGGCTGCGACTCTCCGCCATTCCGGTCCACGTCGGCCCTCAGCCGACGCTCGCGACCGGGGCGGCGGCGGACAGCGTGCGGCGCCGGCTTGGCGTGCGTCTATCGCCCACAACGGTTCGCAAACCATGACTCGAGACACCCTGGACTTCCTGAAGCGACTACTCGATACACCCGGGCCGTCCGGCTTCGAGACGGCGCCGGCCCGTGTGTGGCGCGAGGAGGTGAAGACCTTCACCGATCAGGTGACGGCCGACGTGCACGGCAACTCGGTGGCGTCACTGAACGCCAAGGGCGCCCCGCGGCTCATGCTGGCCGGCCACATTGACGAGATCGGGCTGCAGATCACGCACGTGGACGACGAGGGCTACCTGTATTTCGCCGGCATCGGGGGGTGGGACTCCCAAGTCCTCGTGGGACAGCGCGTGGTGATCAGCGGCTCGAAGGGTCCGGTCCGTGGCGTGATCGGGAAGCAGGCGGTGCACCTGATGAAACGCGAGGACATGGACAAGGTCTCGAAGATCACGGACCTGTGGATCGATATCGGGGCGGCGGACAAGGCCCAAGCGCTCGAGCGCGTGCGCCTGGGAGACGCCGGCGTGCTGGACGCGAGCGTTCTGGAGTTTCCGAACGCACGGATTGTGTCCCGCAGCATCGACAACCGCATCGGTGCGTACGTGGTGGCCGAAGCGCTGCGGTTGCTCGCGCAGGACCGGCCCAAGCATGCCGGAGTGTTCGGCGTGGCGACGACACGCGAGGAGATCGCGTGGACCGGCGGCGGGGCCCGCACCAGCGCGGTGGGGCTCGAGCCGAACGTCGCGCTGGTGGTGGACGTCACGCACGCGACCGATTGGCCTGGCGCCGAAAAGAAGCGGGCGGGCGAGCACAAGCTCGGAGGCGGTCCCGTCCTGGCGCGAGGCTCGGCGGTGAGCCCGGTGGTGTTCGACCTATTGGTGGAGTGCGCCGAGCGGGAGAAGATCCCCTTCAGCATCCAGGCGGCGCCGCACGATACGGGCACCGACGCCGACGCCATCTATAACGCGTTGCGGGGAATCCCAACGGGGCTGGTCAGCGTGCCCAACCGCTACATGCACAGCCCGAACGAGATGGTGGCGCGGGACGATCTGGAGCGCGCGGCGCGGCTCCTGGCGGCATTCGCCCGGCGGCTCGACCCCAAGATCAGCTTCATTCCTGCTTGAGGTGAGCGTCGGGCGCTAGCGGCGCGACTTGCGCTTCAGCTCCGTCACGCCCCGGCTGGCCGCTTCGCGGACGGCGCGGTCGCCGTCGTCCGACAACCCTTCGAGCGTGCCCAGGGCGGCCGGAGTAGCCGCCAGTCGCAGCGCCTCGACGGCGGCCACGCGCAGCTCGCTCGGCTTTCGTCCGAAGAACCGACCGGTCGGCTGCGCCCACTTGATGAGTGCCTGCACCGCATCGGGGCTCCCGATCCGGCCCAGCGCGAGGAGCAGCTCGCGCACCACCGCCTCGTCCTTCTCCTCTTCCATCGCGACCACGAGCGGCATCGCGAGCGCGCTCGACTTCCGCCCCCCGATCCCGACCGCCACCTGCATACGCACTTCCTGCGAGCGGTCGCGCAGCGCGCGGCGCAGCGGCTCGGCCGCGCTCCGCGTGCCGATCTTGGCGAGGGCCAGCCCTACGGCCTTGCGCACGCGCTCGTCGGCATGGTCGAGGCGCTTCCCCAATGCCGGGACGGCATCCTCCATGCCCAGCTCACCGATGAGCTCCGCCACGTTGCGCACCACGAACCACTCGGAATGGTCCAGCATGTGGACGAGCTGGTCGGTTCCCTCCGTCATGTGCTTCAACGCGTCGAACACGGCGCGCCGCTCGCCCACCGTCGGCGCTGCCGCCAGCACATCCATCAGGACCTCCACACCGGCCGCTCCGCCGCGCTGCAACGCCGTCACCGCCGCGGCCCGGTGCTTCGGCGCCGCCAGCAGGCGAGAGAGCCCCTCGAGCACCGGCTTGGTGTAGAAGCGCCGCATCGCAATGCCGTATTGCCGACGCACTCCGCTCGCCTCGGGGACTTTCTCCTCCACCCGAATGACACCAACGATCACGCCAAGCACCTGCTCGAAGCGGCCCAGCTTGGCCGCCGCCGCCGCGTTATCGATCAGCGCCGCCAGCAGGTCCCCCACGTTCGGCGCGGTGCTGTTGCGCTCGAGCTCGGCGAGTACGTCCGCAGCACCGGGCGGCAGGGGCACGGTAGCGGCGGGAGTCGCACGGGAAGGGGGAGCGCGAACGGCCTGCGGCTTAGCGACTGCGGGTGGGTCGGGCGCGGCTGGGGGCGGAGCAGGAGCAGCTGGAGGAGACTTCGGCGCGCGATGACGCTCGCTCGAAAGCGATAAGAGCTCCTCGCCGCCTTCCTTGCGTGGTGGAGAGCGATCCACCACCCCCGGCAGCGCGTCCGCCGCCTTGGGGGGTGGGGGGTCGTGCGTAACCAGCGGAACGCCCTCGAGCGGGACGGACTTGATGTCCCGCATCGACTCGCCGCGCAGGATACCCGCCGTGCCGAGCGCACCAGACTTCCTGTCTACCGGCGTGTCCGGGTTGGGGATGACGGGCTCGCGTCCACCAAAGTCCTCGGGCGAGTCAACCGGGCCGCGTTGCGCCACCGAAGGAGATGGGGGCGGACCGGCGGGCGCGATACGGATACGGTCGGCGCCCACTGCGGCGAGTCGGCTCGTGACGTCGTGCGTGCCGGGCTGGTCGGCAAGCGCCTGCAACAGCTCGAACAGCTGGGCGGGAGGCGGGTTCGCGGGTAGGGCGATCTCGCCTATGCCGTGGAGGTCGAGGCGCTCCACGAGCGGAGCCAGACCCGCTGCTTCGCACGGCACACCGTTCAACTCGATCCCGCTCCCCCCAGGGGCCAGCCGCAGCGTGACGGCGGCGTCCTGGAGCAGGCCGAGCAGGGCGCGGAACTCCTTCTTTTGCTCGGCTTTAGCGCTCGGGTCGCGGAACAGGCTCACACACTGGGCGAACCGCGCGGCGAGGTTATCGAGCGTCGGCATGGGGGCCGGTCAATCTAGGGCGCCAGCCTACCCCGGGCAACGCGCGCCAGCTCTCGAGCCACCTCCGCCCCACGCACGGGCCGGCCTGGGAGGCCAAGGGCGGTCGAGAGGGCGGCGAGCGGGGGCGGTGCGAGTCCCAGGGGCTCGAGTCGCGTCGCATCGCCCAGCAGCCTGGGCAGCCGCTCGTCGCACGCCAGGGTGCCACGATCGAGCACCAGCCCGCGGTCGAGTGCCTCGGCGGCGAACGTCAAATCGTGCGTGATCACGAGCAGCGCCACGCTCGCGGCGGATCGCTCGAGCAGGGCGCGCGTAACCCGTGCGCGCAGCGCCCGATCGAGGCCGATGGTCGGCTCGTCGAGCACGAGCAACGCGGGCTCGAGCGCCAGCGCGCCCGCCAGCGCGGCGAGCTTTCGCAAACCCGGGGGAAGGTCGTAGGGGTGCTGGTCGGCGTGCGCGGTCAGGTCTACGTCCTCCAGCGCACGATCGGTCCGTCGCTGCACTTCCCCCTCGCCCACGCCGAGCGCGCGCGGTCCAAAGCTCACGTCGTCGCGGACCGTGGCAGCGAAGAGCTGCTGGTCCGCGTGCTGGAACACGGTCGCGACCCGCCATGCCAGCTGCTCCGGGACACAGTCGCGGGTGTCCCAGTCGCCCACCCACACGGTTCCCTGATCCGGCCGCTGGAGCCCGGCGATCAGGCGGACCAGGGTGGACTTGCCGGCGCCGTTCCGGCCCAAGAGCGCGACGCGCTCGCCCGAGGCGATGGAGAACGAAACGTTCGCGAGCGCCGCCACGGTGCCGTAGGAAAAGCTCACGCCTTCGAGGCGGAGGGCCGGAATCACCGCCACCGCTTCACAGCGTCGATAATGGTCAGGGGAGCAGGCTCGGGCAGTTCGCTATCCCGCCACACGGTGGCCACGCTCGTGCCGAGCCCCGCGTCGCAAAGGGCCGCCTCGGCCAGCAGGTCCGGCGTCCCGACGGCGCGCACCGCCCCCCGCACGAGCCACACGACCCGGTCGGCCACCTCTGGTAGGGCGTCGAGCGCGCTCGTCGCAAGCAGGATCCCCTTCCCTTCTTTCGCGAGCACACGGATGAGCCGCCATAGCGTGCGGGCGCCCTCGGCATCGAGCTCGGCGGCCGGCTCGTCGAACAACACGAGCCCCGGGTCCATGGCGAGGATCGCGGCGATGATCACCCGCTGCAACTCGCCACCGGACAGCGTGGCCGGGTCGCGCGACGCGAGTTGAACCAGCTCCAGCCGCTCGAGGGCGCGATCCACCTGACGCGAGACTTCGTGAGCCGGCCACCCCAAATTCGCCGGACCGAAGGCCACTTCGTCCCACACGGTGAAGGCCATACCGGAGACCTGCGTCCAGGGTGTCGGGAGCACGATCCCGCTCCGGTCGCGGCGAGCCGCGGTACCCTCGAGCCGGCCTCCGGTCACCCGCGGCGCGAGATCCCCCGCCACGAGCAACAAGGTCGACGCTCCGGCCCCGAGGGCTCCGACGAGCGCCACGACTTCCCCTGACGCCACTTCCAGCGACACGTCGCGCAACGCGGGCGACTCGGTGGCCGGATACCAGAAGCTCGCGTGGTCGAGGGTCAGAGACTTCATGTGGGGCTGGGAACGATGAGCCGCCGGACCAGCGCGGCGAGACACGCTAGGAGCAGCGCCCAGCGGGCGGCCTGCTCCAGGACGGGGTCGGGCGGCGGGGCGAGCGGCGTACGACGGATCCCGGGCACGAGCCCACGGGTCTCGAGCGCGAGCGCGCGCTCGTCCACCTCGTGCAGCGCCGACAGAATGAGCGGCAGCGCGAGGGCGCGTAGCGCCCGCAGCCGGACCGCGATTCCGCCCCGCGGTGAGAGCCCCCGACAGCGCTGCGCTTCGACGATGCGCTGGGCACGGGTCTTCAGTACGGGCACGGCCGAAAGCGTGGCCGCGAGGAGATAGGCGACGCTGGCGCTCCAGCCTGCCGCGACCATCGCTTCCACCAGCCGGGCGGGTTCGAGCGCCGCCACGAGCCACACGAAGCTCGCGACCATCGTGGTGATCCGCAGGCCGATCGCGATGGTCGTGGGCACATCGTGGAGCAGCAGGAGGAAAAGCCAGAACGGGGCCGCGGTAAGCAGGGCGGGCCATAGCCCGGGGCGTAAGCCCCGGGACGCCGCGAGCGCCAGGGCCACCGCCGCCGTCCACGCCCCCCCAACCGGCGCCGGCAGGATCCAGGCGAGCGCCGGGAGGGCCCCCGCGATCGCAAGCAGGGTGAAGGGATGCAGCCGCAGTCCGGTCACACCGCGCCGATGGCGCGGAGCGCCCACGGGAAGCGCGCGGCGGTGCGGCGCGGCAACCCGTGCAGCACCGAAGTCACGAGCGCGAAGGTCACGGCCTTGTCGCCGAAATCCGACACGAAGCTCCCGAAGAAGCACGCCCCCAGCGGCGGCAGGCCGAGCGCCTTGCCGAGCGCCGTCGTCAGTGCGATGCCGCCGGTGGTCGTGCACCCGAAGACGAAGTAGGAGATGGGCGTCGACGTCACCGACGCGATCACGCCGAGCCCCAGCCCCGCCGGCACCGCAGTGCGGAAGCTCCGGAACAGCCCGGCGCGCGCCGCAACCCAAGCGTACAGCGCCACAATGATCTGCACCACGACGAACGGCC
>WNFD01004019.1_pt1 | contig 14749 bp, 15 predicted proteins | sample 5400491 | NCBI WGS metagenome assembly WNFD01 (sample SAMN13153343, study PRJNA577476) | soil metagenome | isolation source: 120 cm saprolite under Douglas fir tree site 2 hole 2 replicate 2 | place: USA:California | collected 2015-04-18
GATCGAGGCCGCGAGCGCGGCGTTCGCCGGCGGCAAGTCCGTGCGCATGCCGAGCGGCGCCGGTCATGACGCCCAGGTTCTCGCCACCATCATGCCGGCCGGCATGCTGTTTGTGCCGTCGATCGGCGGCATCAGCCATCACTGGAGCGAAAACACCGCCGACGCCGATATCGTCACGGGCGCGCAGGTGTTCGTCGACGCCTGCCGGCGCCTGCTCTCATGATGAAAACGCCTGGTGTGGGCCTATCGGGCCAGATTGCGCGTGATGTTGATGGCAAACGCGATGGGAACTCCAACCAGCACGCCGACCGTGCCATAGCCGAACCCGGCCACGACCGCGCCAAGCGTGCTGGCGCTGCCGCTCGCGCCATAGAGTGCGCCGACGAGGCCGCACGCCAAGGTCACCACGACGAGGTTGCGGTCATTGCGCTCCTCGATCCTGTGGCGCCACGCCTCCTTCCTGTTGAAGACATAGGGGCCGGCCGGCTCCAGCGAGCCGCAATGCGGACAGTTCGCCGCGCGAAAAGAGACGGCCCCGCCACAGTCGTGGCACTTGATCAGTTCGGTTTTCGTCGCACGCATGCGGCGGATCGTAGCCAGCTCGAACGACCTTGCAAGACCGGATCGGACGTGGATCGCTAACCTGAAACGCTGGATGCCCAATGACATTGCCGCCGGCTTGGCGATCAGACGGGGCTTGCGTTTTGGACACAAAGCCGTCTTAGGGTATCGTCGCCCAAACCGAAGGGAGCAGACGGATGCGCGTTTTCTTGATCGCTGCGGCGCTGGCCGCGTTGCTGAGCGGGGCAGCCTACGCCCAGAGCCAAAACGTCCCGCAATATGGCGAGGAGGACAAGGCGAAGTCGCCCGCGCAGATCGAGGCCGACAAGGCCGCCGAACGCGCCTATCGCCACTCGCTCACCAACATTCCCGACAAGGGCCCGACCGATCCCTGGGGCGCCGTGCGCAGCAACGACGCACCGAAGACGTCGGCAGAGAAGACAAAAACAAAAACCGGTTCGGCAACCGCCAAAACCGGCAACCCCAATTGAGGCTGGCGTCACCATGCCAGCGCGCGCCATCGCTCAGCTGTGACGCCGGCCCCAGCCGACGGCGGCCCAGACGCGCTCGTGCAGTAGTGCCAGGCGATCTTGGTTCCGACCTCGAGAACCGCGATCGAACCGGCCACCTCCACCCTGCCACCACCCTGCCCGTCATGAACCGGCTGATGGCGAAGGCCAACGGACCGCCTTGAGAACCGACCGCGTATGCGTCTCTGCTCCGAGCAATGATGGGATCAAGCGTCGTGCCTCCTGCTGGCGATCACTGAATGGACAAGGTTGACGCATATTGTTGAGGCATATTGTTCCCCAATTCTCCGACGGGCAGGGTTCGCCAACAGGTGCGATGAGCCATCGGAAAACTCAAGAACGCTTTGTTCGCACTACCTATTCTGATACGCCGGGCCGACTCGCGCTATTGACATGCCAAAATCTGGGGGCTGACAAAATCTGGGGGCTGAAATGAGATTGTTGTTGTCGCTGATCGCGGTCTGTAGCCTGTGCGAGGGGGCCCTCGCCGAGATACCGGATTGCAAGAGGATCACGGATCCAGCCACCAGGCTCACATGCTACGACAAAATCAACCCGCCGATTGCCACCTACCCGATTCCTTTGCCTAAACCGACGGCACGTCCTCGTTCAATGCCGCAATCCGACGGCACGGGCTATGTGGGCTCGACAGAGGGGGATGAGGCGTTGGTGAATGCAAAAATGAACGGAATCTGCCGGGGCTGCTGAGGTGCCCGGTGTGCCTCCGGATGCGGGGCGACACGTCGCCTGCAAGCGGCGCATTTCTCGCATGCGCTGTCGCCGGAGCGCGATGACTTCAAGATGAAGATGACTTCAAGATGAGACGACTTCGGGATGAATCGTCATAGCGCTCCAGTCTATCGTTTGAGCACGATGTTTTCGAAAAAACCGGTACCCACTTTTCCAGATCATGCTCTAGGCTAGAGTAGAAACCGTCAAAAACAGGCATATCTGCCCCCCAGATGAACCTGCTCGAATCGCTCCCCACGGTAATCGGAACCGCGGCGGTCGCCCCGGCGCTGCTCATCTTGTGGCTGGTGATCGCGGCCGGCGAGCGGCCCGGTCATCCTGCCAAGGTGTGGACCGCCTTCGTGCTGGGGGCCGCCAGCATCTCGCTCCTCGGCGCGGTCCGCGCGCCGTTCAACCGGCTGCTCGCAGCGCCCGAGGATCCCTGGCTGGGGCAGGCGCTCCACGCGATTTTCGGAATCGCGCTGCCTGAGGAAACCGTCAAGATTCTCGCGATCGTGGCCGTGTCGCAGGCGCGCCGCTCTTTTTCCGATCCGATCAATCCCGTGGTCTATGGCGCGGCCGTGGGGCTCGGTTTCGCGGCCTACGAAAACCTCGCCTATCTCGAGCAGCACACCGATATGTGGCGCGCGCTGGCGGCATTGCGCAGCGTCCTCACCGTTCCCTTTCACGGCGCGCTCGGCATCATCGCCGGCGCCTATCTTGCGATCGCGCGATCCGGCAACGCGCTCGGAGCGAACCGGCATAATCGCGACTGGGCCCGCATCTCGAGCCGCGTCCTGATCCTGATGGGGCCGCTCGGGCTGCATGCGGGTTTCGATTACCCGCTGCTGATGCTGCAGCACGCACCCGACCTCGATCCGTCGACACGGCTATGGCTCGGCGCAACCAGCGTCGTGATCGGCTTCGCGTCGATCGCTTTCGCGGCGCGGTTGGTGCACCGCGTCGCCCGCCACCACGCGCCCCGCACCGAGGTCGCCCGCGAGCGCCTGAGCCAGCTCAGGCGGATGTGGGCGCTCCTGGTCGCGGGCGGCGGCGCCGGCTTCATCGGTCTCGCCTTCGTGCTGACGTCGGTGCATCATTGGCTGCTCAATCCCGATCGCAACCTCGGACGGGTGCTGGTTCCCCTCGGGCTGACCGCGATCCTGCTCGGTTGCGCGCTTCTCCTCGTCACAACCGCGATCTATTTTCTCGGCCGTAATCGCCTGCGCACGACACTCGAGGGCTTTTCGTCGGCACCCGGTCGAAGCTAGGATGGGCAGGTCGAGACGTACCCCCGCATTGCCGGTATTGGGAGTTCTCCAATGACCCTTCCCCATGATGCCAATCAAGACACGAACAACGACATCAGCAGGTTGCAATCCGCAGTGAGCGCCACGGTGAAGGCGCATTGGAAGGCCTTTTTGTTCGAAGGCATCCTTCTCGTTATCCTCGGGCTTGCGGCGATGATCGTGCCGCCCCTGGCGAGCCTCGCCGTCACCATCTTTCTCGGCTGGATGTTTTTGATCAGCGGCGTCGGCGGATTGATCGCCACCTATTGGGCGCGCAAGATGCCGGGCTTCTGGTGGTCGCTGATTTCGGCCGCGCTAGCCGTGCTCGCCGGACTGATCCTCTTAGCGCGGCCGGTGCAAGGCGTGCTGACGCTAACCATCGTGGTCGGCGCCTATTTCCTGGCCGAGGGCGTCGCCACCATCATGTACGCGCTGGAGCATCGCCGCGAGTTGTCGGGACGTTGGTCCTGGCTCCTGATCGCGGGACTGATGGACCTCCTGATCGCGTTCATCGTCATCGCTGGATTGCCAGGTTCCGCGGAATGGGTCCTCGGCCTTTTGGTCGGCATAAACCTCTTGTTCGGCGGCGCCACGCTGATCGGGATGGCGCTCGCCGCACGCAGCACCTGAATCGATCCGAAATTGGGGATGACAAGACGGAAGGCCTGGGCTATAGGACCGCCCATGATCACCGTCGCCACCAGCTATTTTTGGTACTTTAGCTACGACAGCTCGCTGGCGGTGGGAGGATCGCGCTCAATCTGACAAATTGCAGCCAAAAGTCCGAACAGCCGCCAAACCTGGCGGCTTTTTTGTTTGGCCGGCAGGTCCTAGAGCATGATCCGGAAAAGTGGGTACCGGTTTTCCCTCGCGACAAACGCGAAGCGTTTGCGCGGAGATCATGCTCAAACAATAGACCAAGGAGACCGCCGTGTTGAGCACGACAGACGATCTACGCATCAGGGAATTGAAGGAACTGAGTACGCCGGACGAGGTGATGCGCGAAATCCCGCGCACCTTGACGGCGACGCGCATCGTGATGGCGGCGCGGAACGCGATCCACGCCATCCTTAACGGCAGCGACGATCGTCTTCTGGTCATCGTCGGTCCCTGCTCGGTCCATGATCCCGCGGCGGCCGTGGATTATGCCGGGCGCCTCTCAAGCCTGCGCGAGCAGCTTGCCGACCGGCTCGAGATCGTCATGCGGGTCTATTTCGAGAAGCCGCGCACGACGGTCGGCTGGAAAGGCCTGATCAACGATCCGGATCTCGACAACAGCTTCAACATCAACAAGGGCCTGCGCCTCGCGCGAAGCGTGCTGTCCGCGGTCAACAATCTCGGTCTGCCCGCCGGCACCGAATTCCTCGACATGACGACGCCGCAATACATCGCCGATCTGGTGGCCTGGGCGGCGATCGGCGCGCGCACCACCGAGAGCCAGATTCATCGCGAACTTGCCTCGGGCCTGTCGTGCCCTGTCGGCTTCAAGAACGGCACCGACGGCAATGTCCGCATCGCCTCCGACGCCGTGAAATCGGCGTCGCATCCGCACCATTTCATGGCGGTGACCAAGGGCGGACGTTCGGCGATCGCGGCAACGTCGGGCAATGAGGACTGCCACATCATCCTGCGCGGCGGCGCCGGGCCGAACTATGACGCCGCAAGCGTCGAGGCCGCCGTGGCCGAGCTTGCCCGGGCAGGCGTCGCGCCGCGGATCATGATCGACACCAGCCACGCCAACAGCAGCAAGAAGCCGGAGAACCAGCCGCTGGTCGCAGCCGACATCGCGCGTCAGCTCTCCGGCGGCGATGCGCGCATCATGGGCGTCATGATCGAGAGCAATCTGGTCGCGGGCCGGCAGGACGTAAAGCCGGGCGTCGCGCTCACCTACGGACAGAGCATCACCGACGGATGCATCGATTGGACGACGACCGAGCAGGTGCTGAACGTGTTGGCCGACGCCGTCACGGCACGGCGGGATGGGCAGCGCCGCAAGCTACGAGACCGCTCGGCCTGAGCGGTCGAGCGACCATGCGCAGGGTGCCCTTTCGAGCGCCCTGCAACCCATGCGTCTAGCAGCCGCGACAGATGCTCTTGATCTTGCGGTCGAGGGCCGCATCTTCCCGGTTCACAGGATTGTTGGGATCGCTTAGGTTCTTCTCGGACGGCACGTCGCCGGCCCGCGGCTGGCGATGACCGACGGGCGCCTGGATCGTCGGCCGGTCCGGACTCCCCGGCGAATTCTTCATGTAGCTCGACGAGCCGCTGTTCTGCGCCATGGCCGTTTCACCTGTGGCCGTCACGCCGGCGGCGAGAGCCAGAACTGTCGCCAACATCATTTTTTTCATTTTTGCTTCTCCCGTTTCAGAGAACGCATCGTTTCCCACCCATCGTCACGGCTTCGGCGGATAAAGATGCACGTCGCCGCAATAGTCGGTGACACGATAGCGTGTTTCCCGCCCCGCTTCACGTTCATCCTGTGCGTCATATTCACCGCCAACAGAACTTTGCGGCAGCAGGTAGTTCGGGCCGACCGGCGACTTTCCGGCGCCGCCGGGAATGTCCAGAACGTAGGCCGGCTGGCACAGTCCGGACACCCTGCCCCGCAGCGCGCGCATCAGTTCCTGGCCACGCGCCAGCGTGGTGCGCAGATGCGCGGTGCCGGGCGCCAGATCGCCATGATGCAGGTAATAGGGCTTGATGCGGCATTCAACGAAGGCGCGCATCAAATCTTCCAGCACTGCTGCGTGATCGTTGACGCCGCGCAGCAGCACGGACTGACTTACCATCGGAATGCCGGCATCGATCAGCCGCGCGCAGGCGGCGCGGACGTCGCCGGTCAATTCCCGCGCATGGTTGGCGTGCAATGCAACCCAGCATGTCGCGCCCGCAACTTTCAGCGCCGCCACCAAATCGGGACTGACGCGCCTGGGATCGGCGACCGGCACGCGGGTGTGAATCCGGATGATCTTGACGTGATCGATGGCGGCGAGATCGGCCATGATCTCGGAGAGCCGCCGCGGCGACAGCATCAAGGGATCGCCGCCGGTCAGGATGACCTCCCAGACCTCCCGATGGTTCCGGATGTAGTCGAGCGCACGTCCATAGGCCGCATCCGATAGCGCGCTGTCCTTGCCAGGACCGACCATCTCGCGGCGGAAACAGAACCGGCAATACACCGCGCAGACGTGAACCAATTTGAACAGCACGCGGTCCGGGTAGCGATGCACGATGCCGGCCACCGGCGAATAGGCGTGATCGCCGATCGGATCGGCGTGCTCGCCCGGCCGGCTCGACAGTTCCGCGGGCGTCGGAATGAATTGTCGCGCGATCGGGTCGTTCGGGTCGTCGACGTCGATCAGTGCGGCGACGTCAGGCGTGACCGCGATCGCGTAACGCGATGCGACTTTCTCGAGATCGGCGAGATCTTCGGCGCGCGCGAGACCGTGGGCGACGAGGTCGGCAGGGTCGCGCAACGCCGTTGCGCATGTCTTGCTGCTCATGTCTTGTTGCTCATGCGTCACCGGAAGGCGGTGTCCAGACCACCTGGTCGATCCTGATCGCCCCGCTTGCAAGCATCACCAGCCTGTCGAAGCCAAGCGCGACCCCGCTCGCGTCCGGCATGTGGGCGACGGCGGCAAGGAAGTCCTCGTCGAGCGGATAACGCTCGCCGTAACGCCGCGCCTTCTCGTCCATTGCGAGCCGAAAGCGGCGGCGCTGCTCGTCCCTGTCCGTCAACTCGCCAAACCCATTGGCGAGTTCGACGCCGCAGGCATAGACCTCGAAACGTTCGGCCACGCGCGGATCGGACGCCTTGACCCGCGCCAGCGCGGCTTCCGGCGCCGGATATTCGAACAGGATCGTCATGCGCCCCTGCCCCAGATGCGGTTCGATGTGCTCGACCAATATCTTGCTGAAAATATCCGACCAGATGTCGTCGTCCGCGATCCGCACCTTGTGTCCTGCCACTGACGCCAACGCCGCCCGATCGCCCTCTCCGTCCGCCACGGTCGCAAGCAGGTCGATCCCGGCGAAGCGTTCGAACGCCGCCGCGACGGTAAGCAGTTCCGGCTCGGCAAAGGGATCGGCGGTCTGGCCGCGGAACGAAAACCGGCCGATTCCGGTGGCCCGCGCGGCATGAGCAGCGATCACGACGGTGTCGGCCATGACGGCATCATAAGGCGCATCCGCGCGGTACCACTCCAGCATGGTGAATTCCGGCAGATGCAGATCGCCGCGCTCGCGGTCGCGAAACACCCGCGCGAACTCGAAAATCCGGCTTTCGCCCGCGGCCAGCAATTTCTTGCAGGCGAATTCCGGCGACGTCCGCAAATACCGCGTGGCGCGTCCGCCGGCGGGACCGATCAGCTCAGTGCGCGGCGCGTGCAGATGGATCTCGTTGCCTGGCGAGACCTGCAAAATGCCGGTCTCGACCTCGGCAAAACCCTGGTCGTCGAACCACGCCCGCACCGCGCGGGTGATCGCGGCCCGGGCGGTCAGAAATGGCCTGATATCGGCATGGCGCGCAGCCGACCACCAGGGCGAGATGGGGTTGTTTCCGGCCATTAACCGGCAGTCCCGAACGGGCGCAAAAAGCTGGCGCGCACGGCCAAAATCAGTATGTTGCGGCCCGAAACCGCTTCGCACTGCCCAGGGCATCCCTGTCCTGTTCGGTCCCGGGCCAGATTATCAGGAAAAAACGCTTTGAGAGTCATCGCCAGTTCTATTCGCAAGGGCAACGTGATCGAGCAAGACGGCAAGCTTTACGTCGTTCTGAGCGCCGAGAACATCCATCCCGGCAAAGGTACACCGGTCAGCCAGATCGAAATGCGTCGAATCAGCGACGGGGTAAAGGTTTCCGAGCGCTACAAGACGACCGACCAGGTGGAGAAGGCGACCATTGAGGAGCGCAATTTCACCTATCTCTACGAGGATGCCGACGGCTTCCATTTCATGAATCCCGAAAGCTATGACCAGATCCAGGTGTCGAAGGACATCATCGGCAGCTCTGCCGCCTATCTGCAGGAGAACATGACCGTAAAGCTGTCGCTTCACGACATGAACCCCGTCTCCATCCAATTGCCGCAGCGCGTGACGCTCGAAGTGGTGGAGACCGAGCCGGTCACCAAGGGGCAGACGGCTTCGTCGTCCTACAAGCCCGCCGTCCTCTCCAACGGCGTCCGCACCGCCGTGCCGCCGCATATCAGCGTCGGCACGCGGATCGTGGTCCTGACCGAAGACGGATCGTACTCCGAACGCGCGAAAGACTAACAGACCAGGCTCTGACGCCGGGGGGCGACGCATTGGGTGGGAAAGCTGTCCGGTTCGTCAAATGTCTGCTGGCAGCTCTCCTCTTGCTTCCCGCCGGGGTGACGACCGCCGCCGCGGAAGATTTCTGGACCCCTGCGATCTCCGTCGTCCGCGTCGACTGGCGTGCCGCGCTCGATCAGCTTCGCGGCGAGCTTGGCAGCGTGCCAACGATCGCTTCCGATTTCACCTTTTCGCGCGGCCGCCGCGTGCCTCGGTTCGATCCGCGGTCAATGCCGGCTTTGGTGCAATTGAATGGCGTGACCTCGCCGATCTTTGCCGGCATCGCCCGCAGCCCGGTGCCGGTGCTGCTGCCATTCGACACCGCGGCCTATGTCGGCGCACGCGCGAACGGCATGCCGGCCGACGTCTGGCTGTCGCGCTATCAGGCGGACTTCCGCCCCGTCGACGTCTTCGACGCGGGCGCTGCCGGCTACGATGCGGTCTTCTCGCTTCCGCCTGATGCCGGCGCAGGCCTGCCGCAGCGAGCCTTCGCGAGACCCGTCGAGGTGCAGATCACCGGCTCGCTGCTGACCTATGACATCGCCGACCCCGCCGGCGGAAAGGGCGAACCGGTCAAGTCGCTGGCGTCGCAATATCCGGATTTGCGGCGGTTCATTCGCGAAGGCCATGTGCGTTACGCTTTCACCCGTTTCGGCGTGCCCTATGTGGTGTCGATCCAATGCCTCGACAGCGCGCCGCGCGCGCGGCGGCTGGCCTGCCGCGAGGCCTATCCCGTCGCCGAACGCTTCCTGAAGGCCTTACACGTCGCCGGTGGCCTGCCCTCCCGGCCGCGGCCGGACATCGCGCCTGTTGTCGCCGAGCGGCCTTTGGCGTTATCGCCCGACTTCAGCTATCGCCCCACCGGCGACATCATCGCCAACAGCGGCGCGCGCAGGCGGGGCGGCCGCGCCGACTTGATCGCCTATTCGCAAATCCGCTTCCCGCTGGAGGCGCCGGCCTTCATTCATTCGCAATCCTTCAGGCGCCGTTCGAGCGACCGATCGGATCATCCATCCAGCCTTTATCCCTGGCGGGACAATTTCTGCGAGGCGCGCAGCTTCAGCGTCGGGCAGTGCCCCAGCGGCTTCGGCCATCAGGGCGAGGACATCCGTCCCGGCGCTTGCCTGCCATCGAGGCAGGCCGCCAACGGCTGCGATCCCAAGCAGCAGTCGATTGCCGCCGTCCGCGACGGCACCGTCATCCGCTCCTCGAAGCAACAGGCGGCGACGTTGCAGATCAACACCTACAACGAGCACATCCGCTTCCGCTACATGCACATGAACCCCTCGGTCATGGACGCCGACGGCCTCCTCAGTGGGCGGCATGTCGCGGAAGGCGAGAAGCTCGGCGTGGTGTCGAACTATCTCGACCATCCCAACGGCACCACCCGCCATCTGCATTTCGACGTGCAGGTGTTCACCCGCGACGGCTGGATCTGGGTTAATCCGTACGTGACGCTGATCTCGGCCTATGAGCGGCTGATTCATGGTCGCGGCCATGAGGTCGGCCCCGAGATCGCGGCCTCTCCGGACGTCGTGCATGCGGTGCCGGAAGCGGTCATTCATTCCGACCCGCAGGAAGGCAGCGAGAATTAGCGCGAATTGAAACATCCGCCTCGCTGATTGTCGCTCATCGGTAACATCCTTGATCAAAATCACGCATCCTCGCCTCAACGATCTGGAAACGGGGGCACTTTGCACCCTCGATTGATTGACCGGCCTGCCGGGTCATATAAGATTATGTCCGAATTGAAGGCCCAAGAAGGCGACGATCTGGCTCGGAATGCGCTGGTTTCGCGATCATATCAGGCACGGTTCATGGCTCGCGCTGGTCGCGATCGCCATCAATTTTGCCGTGGCCTTCGGTCACGTTCACACCCTTGACCGGGGAGGTTCGGAGCGTGGTCCCGCTGCGCTGACCGCCGCGAGCGCTGCGCCCGACAGCGATCGGACCCAAAACCATCCGGCAGACAACCGGGCCGACGATCTTTGCCCCATCTGCCTGGCCGCCGCGGCCTTGGGCACAGCCTTCGCCCCCACACCGCCGGCGTTGCCGGTGGAGTTTCCCGCCGCCGCCATCGATCGCGCGATCGAACAGGCTGTCGTCGTCGCTTACAGACCGCACGCGGCGTTTCAATCGCGCGGACCACCGCTGTCCTGACTCACGGCTTTGTTTCGCGACGCGGCGCGCTGAAACGCGCTGACATTGCGGGTCAAAGCTTCCGCTTACCGCACGGGCCGCAGCGCTTGGCGCCGTCGCCCGGGATGTAATCATTCCGAGTCAGGAACTTTTCCGTGAACCCCGTCCTATCCACGCGCTTCAGGCGCTACCTCCTCCTATCCGCCTCGTCGCTTGTCCTGGTTGCCGCGTCGGGCACAACCATGTTCGCGCAAACACCCAACCCGTCACCGCCACAACAGTCCACCGGCGGCAATGTCTTGCCCGAGACCCGCGTGGTCGCGCCGGCCGAGCGGCGGCGGCCTCGAACGGCGCCGCGCCAGGTGGTGACCCGCCGGGCGCCCGCGCAGACGCAGGTGTCGACCCAAACGCCGAGCGAGGCGCCGACCCAGGCGCAGGTCGTGAACCAGCAGAATCAGAAATTCGATGCGGTGCGACAGACCATTCTGGCCCCAATCGGCGCCACCTCTTACGAGGTCAGCCACCAGGCCATCCAGGCCCTGCCGCAGGGAGACAATACGTCGCTGGACAGGGTGCTGCTGCAGCAGTTCCCCGGCGTGACGCAGGACTCGGCCGCCAGCGGCGAACTGCATGTCCGCAACGAACACGCCAATATTCAGTATCGCATCAACGGCATCATGCTTCCCGATGGCGTCGGCGCCTTCGGGCAGATCCTCGACACCGGCATCGTCGGCAGCCTGGCACTGTTGACCGGTGCGCTGCCGGCGCAATTTGGCCAGCGCACGGCGGGCGTGCTGGACATCCAGACCAGAACAGACGCTTTCGACAACTCCGGCCGAGTCAGCGTTTATGGCGGCAGCCATGGCACCATCACGCCAAGTTTCGAATATGGCGGCACGGTCGGAAACACCCAGTATTTCGCGACCGGGCGCTTTCTCCAGAACAATCTGGGAATAGAAAATCCGACACCTTCGAACGAGGCCATTCACGACCGCACGTCGCAGGAAAAGGGATTTCTCTATCTTTCAACGGTGCTCGATCCCACCAGCCGCCTGACATATATCGGCGGCGTGTCGAACAGCAGCTTTCAGATTCCCAACAATCCGGGACAGACGCCCGCTTTCACGGCCTTCGGAGTCTCCGATTTCAATTCGACGTTCCTCAACGAACACCAGAACGAGTACAATCAATTCAACGTGGTCGCCTACCAGAAATCGGCCGAAGACATCGACTATCAGATTTCCTACTTCAACCGTTACAGCCAGCTGCACTTCTATCCTGACCCGATCGGCGATCTGGTCTTCAACGGCGTGGCGTCGGATGTCTATCGGCAGAGCGTCGTCAACGGCATTCAAGAGGATACAGCCTGGCGCGTCGGCTATGCGCATACTCTGCGGTTCGGGTTTTCTGTCAGCGGGGAGCGCTCTCTGGTGAACAATTTCTCCACCGTCTTGCCAATCGACGACATGGGCAATCCGATTGATGCGCCGTTCTCGATCTTTGATTCAAGCGCGAAGACCGGCTGGCTGATCGGCACCTATCTTCAGGATGAGTGGAGGATCAACAACCAGTTGACCCTGAACGCCGGTCTGCGCTTCGACCAGATGTATCAATATGTCGATGCCAACCAGCTCAGCCCGCGCCTCAGCCTGACCTGGAAGCCGTACGATGGCACAACGTTCCACGCCGGCTATGCGCGAAATTTCACGCCGCCGCAGCAGGTGATCGCCGCGCCCGCCAATCTCGCGCTGGTTACGCCACCTACCGCTCCCCTCAACACACTAACTCCCGAGGTGCCACTCAATAGTCCGGTGCTGCCGGAGCGATCTCACGTGTTCGATGTCGGCGTCGTGCAGAAGATCTGGCCCATCCCCGGCCTCGAAGTCGGCGTCGACGGCTACTACAAGATCGCGCGCGACCTGCTCGACGACGGCCAGTTCGGCGCGGCCTATGTGCTCAACGGCTTCAACTACGAGCGCGGCGAAAATATCGGCCTCGAATTCAAAACGACCTACAACAACGGCAACTTCCGCGCTTGGGGAAACGTGGCCTGGGCGAAGCAGATCGCCACCAATATTGTGTCGAACCAGTTTCTGTTTGCTCAGGATGAATTGAACTATATTGCCACCCACTATATCTACACCGATCATGCCCAGGTCTTGACCGCCAACGCCGGCGTCTCCTACCTGTGGAACGGAACGCGCTTCAGCGCCTCGATGATCTATGGCAGTGGTCTGCGCTCCGGCTTCGCCAACACCGATCACTTGCCGTCCTACACCCAAGTCAATATGGGGGTTTCACACGATTTCAACATTGTCGCACAGAACAAGCCGACGACGGTTCGCTTCGATGTCGTGAACGTGTTCGACAAGATCTACGAGATCAGGGACGGTTCCGGCATCGGCGTGTTCGCGCCACAATTCGGACCGCGGCGGGGATTCTTTGTCGGCGTTTCGCAGAAACTCTGAGTTGGGGCCCGGGGGCCGGATCACTCATCGGAGAGAGCACCACATGTGGCATAGCAGCGAGAAGCGCCGACACGGTGGCCAGCCTTGCAGCGGAATGATTTGGAGGTGCGCGGGGCTTCTCGCGTGCCTTGCGATCACGGCCGAACCCGCGCTTGCCCAGGTCCCCAACCCGTTGCTGCCGCGAAACCTGTCGCCATGGGGCATGTTTCTTAATGCCGACATCGTGGTGAAGGCGGTCATGATCGGGCTCGCCTTCGCCTCGCTGGTGACCTGGACGGTTTGGCTCGCCAAGACCATCGAGCTCGGCAGCAAGAAGAGGCTCGCCCGTCGCCGGCTCAAGATACTGGAAAGCGGCGGCGGTCTTGTCGATGCGGTGCGCACTTGCCAAGCCGATCGAGATGCCGTTGCGCAGCTTATCCTGTCCACGGCACGCGAGGCGGAGCTGTCCGATGGCGTCATCGACGACGGGTTCAAAGAACGCGTCGCGTTGCGGCTGGAGCGCGTGGAAGCCGCCATGACGCGAGAGGTGTCGCGCGGTATCGGCATCCTGGCAACGATCGGGGCCACGGCCCCGTTCGTCGGCCTGTTTGGCACGGTCTGGGGCATCATGAACTCCTTCATCGGCATTTCCGAATCCCACACCACCAATCTTGCGGTAGTCGCGCCCGGTATCGCGGAAGCCCTGCTGGCGACCGCGCTCGGGCTCGTCGCCGCCATCCCGGCGGTCGTGATCTACAACCATCTGGCGCGCGTGATCGGCGGCTACCGCACGCTGCTCGGCGACGCCTCCGCGCAACTGCTCTTGATGGTCAGCCGCGGACACATAAGCCGCGCCGCGGTCCTGCCGCGCGCGGCGGAGTGACTGACATGGCGATGCGTCTCGGTTCACGTTCACGTTCAGGCGACGAGGAGCTGGAAATCCAGCACGAGATCAATGTCACGCCGTTCATCGACGTCATCCTGGTGCTCCTGATCATCTTCATGGTGGCGGCGCCGCTCGCAACCGTGGATATCGGCGTCAACCTGCCGGCAAGCACTGCTCCCGAGCAGCCGCGGCCGGACAAGCCGGTGTTCGTGACCATCAAGCCGGACGAGACGGTTGCGGTCGGCGAGACCGTGGTGCCGCGCGAGCAGCTTGCGGCCGCGCTCGATGCCGCCACCAACAATCACAAGGACGAAACGATTTTCATCCGCGGCGATAAGACCCTCAGCTATGGCGCGCTCATGGAAGTGATGAACAATTTGCGCGATGCCGGATATCTCAAGCTCGCCCTGGTCGGGCTGGAAACACCGGCGGCCAAGCAATGAATGCCTTCGCGCTGCATCTGCCGGAAAGGCGCGGGATCTCCCGCTGGACGTTGGCCGGCGTGACTATCGTGTTGGCGCACGCAGCGATCGTGGCGGCGGTTGCGTTGTGGTATGCGCGCAGACCGGTAGAACCGAACATCCTTCCCGCCATCGCGGTGACGCTGGCGCCGGTCGAGAGCAGTTCGCCCGAGATTCAGGATCAGGACATCGCCGTCGGACCAACCATGCAGCAGGCCGACGCTGCGCCGCCAGAGCCGCCCAAAGTCGAAGAGAAGCAGGAAGAGCCGGTGGTGCAGCCACCGCCGCCGCAACAGCAGGCCGATATCACGCTGCCGAAGGCCGAGAAAGAGGTCGAGGAACCGAAACCGGTCCCTGAGCCGCCAGCGCCTGAGACCCGCGCGCCGCCGAAGAGCGA
>WNFD01034707.1_pt1 | contig 14744 bp, 18 predicted proteins | sample 5400491 | NCBI WGS metagenome assembly WNFD01 (sample SAMN13153343, study PRJNA577476) | soil metagenome | isolation source: 120 cm saprolite under Douglas fir tree site 2 hole 2 replicate 2 | place: USA:California | collected 2015-04-18
AGCCTGCGCTGAGGGCACCGCCTGCGCGCGCCCGATCCCCAACCGCCTTGTCCGGCTCGCGCTCTGGATCGCGACCGCGCTCGTGATCGCCGCGTTCGCCTTCAACTACGCCGCCCCGCTGCTGCTTCGCGCCTGACACGAAAAGGAAACCTATCCAATGAACAAGTATTTGAGCGCACTCCCCCTGATCGTCTCGATGATGGCGGCGCCCGGCGCATTCGCCGGCGAACGCACCGTCACCTTCGCCGTCGACAACATGTACTGTGAGGCGTGTCCCTACATCGTGAAGAGCTCGATGGCGGCGGTCCCCGGCGTCGCGAAAGTCGCCGTCTCGCTAGAGGCCAAGACCGCCACCGTGATCTTCGACGACGCCAAGACGAACCCGGACGCCATCGCGACCGCCAGCATGAATGCGGGCTATCCGGCCCATCCGGTGAAGCAGGGTAGTTGAGGTGAATAACGGGCCCTGATCGGCGCGGGCACGGCCTGCGCCACCCTCGTTGCGCGGGCGTCCATCGTCGCCCGGCAAAGGCTGCCGGCTGCGAGGTAAAGGTTAACAAGAAAGGCGTGAAGCCATGAGTGACTGCTGCGTATCGTCCTCGCCGCGGAACAAGGCTGCGGCTGCTACATCTGCAACTCCGCCGAGCTATGCAGTGCGTCCGGGCGTGACTTTTCCGGACTGGTCAGTGGTCACATCGCCGGCAGTCCAAGACGCCCTGCAAGCCATGCTCGGCTCCGGCCATGTGCTCAATCGCTGGAGCGGCTATGACCCCGCTACGGACCGTGTTCGCATCGCGCTGCTGCAACTCTACGCCGAAGGCGGACGGGCCCCGGCCACGGGCACGCTTGCGGAGCGCGCGGGGTTGAGCGGGACGGCTATCCGGCCTCTGCTCGAAGAGCTCCGCCGTCGCGACTTGCTCGTGCTCGACGGCGACAAAATCGTCGGCGCCTATCCCTTCACCGATGGGGACACCGGCCACCGCGTCACGTTGAACGGACGCGTTATCAACGCCATGTGCGCGGTCGACGCGCTTGGCATCGGGGCCATGACGGAGCGCGACATCACGATAGCTTCGCGCTGCCGCCACTGCGATCGGCCGATCCGGATTGCGACGCGAGACCAAGGCAGCGTGCTGGCTCAGGTCGAACCGCAGGCGGCAGTCATGTGGCAGAGCGTCCACTATGAAGGCGCGTGCGCCGCGAACTCGCTGTGTGCGACGACCGCCTTCTTCTGCTCGGACGACCACCTCTCGGCCTGGCGCCGCGAGCGCGCCGCGGACGAGCCGGGGGTTCGGCTGTCGATTGAGGAGGGGTTGGAGGCTGGCCGCGCTCTGTTCGGGCCGAGCCTCGCTGGCCTCGATAGGGCGTCACAATTGTCGGTCGACCCGGCATCGAAGATCGCCTCCTTCGCAGACCGCTCCGTCCGCGCGAACGGCCGCAATGGCGACGCCTACGATCTTGTCGTGATCGGCGCCGGCTCGGCCGGCTTCTCGGCCTCGATCGCAGCCGCCGAGCAAGGCGCTCAGGTGGCGCTGATCGGCAGCGGCACCATCGGGGGCACCTGCGTCAATATCGGCTGCGTGCCGTCGAAGACCCTGATCCGCGCCGCAGAGACGCTTCACAACGCCCGCGTGGCGGCACGTTTCGCCGGCATCGCGGCGGAAGCCGAACTGACCGACTGGAGTGCGACCATTCGTCAGAAAGACGCACTCGTTTCCGAGCTGCGCCAGGCCAAATATATCGACCTGCTGCCGGCCTATAACAGCATCGTCTATCGCGAAGGCCCGGCGCGCCTTGTGGACGGTGGCGTCGAGGTGGGTGACGCTCACATTTCCGCCGGCAAGATCATCATTGCGACCGGCGCGCGGCCTGCGGTGCCCTTGATTCCCGGCATCGAGACGGTGCCGTATTTGACCAGCACGACAGCGCTCGATCTTGAGGTGCTGCCGCGATCGCTGCTCGTTGTCGGCGGCGGCTACATCGGAGCGGAGCTTGCCCAGCTGTTCGCCCGCGCCGGCGTCAAGGTAACGCTGGTGTGCCGGTCCCGCCTGCTCCCCGAAGCCGAGCCCGAGATCGGCGCGGCGCTGACCGGATATTTCCAGGACGAAGGGATCGCCGTGGTGGCCGGCGTTACCTACCGCGCGATCCACAAAACCGAAACCGGCATTGCCCTTGACGTTTCCCGCGAGGGCCAGGACACGACCATCGACGCCGATCAGGTGCTTATCGCCACGGGTCGGACGCCCAACATCGAAGGTCTTGGGCTTATCGATCGTGGCGTCGCGGTCTCGCCGAAGGGAGGCATCGTCGTCGATGATCGCCGCAACGGCGTCTATGCCGCGGGCGACGTCACCGGCCGCGACCAGTTTGTCTACATGGCCGCCTATGGCGCCAAGATCGCAGCGAAGAATGCCCTCAACGGCGACAGCCTGCGCTATGACAACAGCGCCATGCCGGCAGTCGTGTTCACGGACCCGCAAGTGGCGAGCGTCGGGCTGACCGAGGTCGGCGCACGCGCCGCCAGATATGCGGTTCGCGTCTCGACGATCGGTCTCGATCAGGTGCCGCGCGCACTTGCCGCGCGCGACACCCGTGGGCTCATCAAGCTCGTCGCCGACGCCGGCAGCGGCCGGCTGCTGGGTGCGCATATCCTGGCGCCGGAGGGAGCCGATAGCATTCAGACCGCGGCGCTGGCTATCACCCATGGCCTGACGGTTCAACAGCTTGCCGACACCATCTTCCCCTATCTTACCACCGTGGAGGGTCTGAAGCTTGCGGCATTGTCCTTCGACAAGGAGGTGGCGAAACTGTCGTGCTGTGCCGGGTGAGCATTCGTCTGCGCATTGCCGGTCACACGCTCAAATCGTCAATCGGTTATTGACTACGTACCAATGTGCGGGCCGCTGTCTATGCCGGACGGCTGAAGCCATAGCAGCAAGCTGTCGTGGTGCGTACCTAGGCACGCATTTTGCGGAGCTGAAACGAAACCGCGCCATAGGTGCAAACCGCATATGGCACGAAGTAAGTCAGAATAACCTTGAGCCAATTGATCGGCGCCGCGCCAAACAGCGCATCGCCCTGATTGATGAGGTTCAACACCGTCCCCACAACAAGGGCGACAAAAAACGAACGGCGAGGCACGCCATCAGAGAGCGCGCACCGGCACGCGAGCCTCAATGTCAACATGTGTTTCCCAAGCGCGTTCACACGTCTCGAACCGCCCCTACAATTCTCGGTAATTCGGCAAGCGTTTCGATTTCGTAATCGGGCTTCCCCGGCAGGCGCTCTTTGCGCTGTCGGTACCGATTGCACCAGACGACTTTCATTCCAAAGGATGACGCGGCATAAGCATCCCACGCATTCGAAGACTGAAAAGAAATTTGCGACGCAGGGATGGCTAGCCGATCGACCGCGAGCTGATAGACGCGAGGATCCGGTTTATAGACGCTAACCTCCTCGACCGACAATACGGTATCGAGCAAGCCGTCAATTCGCGCATTCTTTACAGCCGAGTCGAGCATCGCGGGCGTTCCGTTTGACAGGATCGCGGTCTTCAATCCTGCGGCCTTCAACTGCCGGAGAACGTCAGGCACCTCCGGGAACGTGTCGAGCGTCAAATAGAGCTCCATCAAACGATCGCGGAGCCCAGGCTGATCGAGCAGCAGGGTCTCCAACGAGAAGTCGAGCGCATCACCCGTCACCTGCCAGAAATCGGCATGTCGTCCTTGTGCGGCACGAAGCCAGGTATATTGGAGCTGCTTTTCACGCCAAAGGGCGGTCAGCCTGTCGAAACTATCACCAAGCACATCGCGGCAGCGGCGCGCCGCGGACGCAAAATCGAATAGCGTGCCATAGGCGTCGAAGACACAAGCCCTCACGGCACCCAACGGGTTCGCGACCATGGTCTTCCCTCTATCCGCTTGCAGACTATCGAATTTTGCGCGCCAAGACGAGGCAGTGCAATTTCATCCTTGAACCTGTTCGCTTTTGCCCGGCCGAAGTTACGCGGTACCGACGATTCTTGTGGAGGGGCTGCCTCCTCGTTCAAGGTCGGCTGCCGAACATTCTGGCGCCGTTAGGATTGTGTCGGTATGGCGCCACCATTTTCTGTGATCCGGTAACCATTCCCGCCCAACGAACGAATATTCAGGAGTGAAATGCCTGCACATGAGATGAGTTTCGGAACAGGAGGAGCGAAAAGATGCGAACGACGGCAGTCCGCTCCATCCGCATAACTCATCGACCGAGCGGCGCGACCATTGCCGAGGGACCGCTCGGATTTTGGGGTATTACGCCGTTTGAAGGGAATCTCTACATCAGCCGAAAGTGCTTGAAGACGAACTGCCTGCGACCGAATTGGGTGCCGGGGCTCTGCATCTACAAATTCCTTTACGTTTGGCTCGATCTGCGACTCCCCGACGCAACGCGGGAGCCCTTTGTCGGATGGATGTACTGGCTGCCAAACCCGCTCCTGCCCTTTATCGCGTTTCGGCCGGCCGTTCCTCGCTCTTCGCCGACGCTACAGATTGACGAGATAATCGGTTGACGCGAACGCATATCGAGCCTGCCGATGGTTAGCAGCCGATCAGACACTGCTCCGGTTCGCCCCGGCGTCAAAGCCCCGACGCGGCGGGATATCGTCCTCTCGGGACTAGTTGGGACGCTTGCGTCCCTCGGAAGCCCGGCGATTGCGTCACCGCAAGCGGTTGACATCCCCACCTTCGAATCCGGCCGATATCAATTCACGATTATACGGCCGCAGCGAGAGTTGCCGTCGATCAGGCTATTTCGCCTCGAAGGCGGCACGATCGATCTCTCGTCGCTTCGCGGCAAGCCAATTCTCTTGAATTTTTGGGCATCGTGGTGCGCCGCCTGCCGAACGGAATTACCTATCCTTGAGCGACAATACAGAAACGTCTGGCGAGGCGACCTGCATGTCGTTGCCGTTTCGGAAGACAGAAGCAGTCGAGGGACGGTTGAGCGCTTCGTCAAAGCGCTGGAGCTGCGAACCCTGCCGGTCTATTTGGATCCCAGTGGTTATGTCGCCTATTCGGACGGTGCCAACGAAAGGAACGCACCGTTCGCGCTTTACGGGATGCCCATCACATATGCCGTCGCAAGCTCAGGATGGCTCGTAGGTTACATGCCGGGCGCCGCAGATTGGTCATCGGCGCCTGCAAACGATCTGATCGAATACCTCCACAACACATAGCGCAGCACGCTTTGCCCCTCCAGGGTGACGCAGCGGGCCGCGTCTTCATCGGCCGACTCCTTTCGGGTGAGTCGAATCTTTCACACGGCCCCGTAACCTTTTCTGTGTTCCGAGCGAACTGCTGCGGCGAGAGCCTGAAAGGGTTCGTGCGCGGCATCCCACGGAGATCGACAGGTCATGCTTTCAAAACTCTATAAGGCTTTGCTGGTCCCGGCGGCGCTCGTTGCGTCGTCATTTGTCGCATGGGCGGGACAGCCGTTCGACGCCGAAGCTTTTCGATCCGCCCAGGCTGCGGAAAAAGCCATCCTTGTCGACGTTACCGCATCCTGGTGTCCGACTTGTAGGCAGCAACGGCCAATCGTGCAGCAGATCGAGGGGGAAAAGCCGGATCTCGTTGTCTATGAGGTCGACTTTGATACTGCGAAAGACGTGCTGAAGCAGTTTCGCGTCCGGTACCAGAGCACGCTCATCGTCTTCCGAGGCAGGAAGGAGGTCGCGCGGTCGACCGGCGAAACCGACCCGAGCCTGATCCGCGCGCTGATCGCGAAGGCATTCTGACCATGGCCGGCGTTGGCAACCTGGCGCTCGGCTATGCAGCCGGCGCGTTATCGACATTATCGCCGTGTGTGCTGCCGATTCTGCCAATCATCCTGTTCGGAGTGATCGAGCGACATGCATTGGGGCCGTTGGCCCTGGCTGCGGGGCTATCGACGTCTTTTGCCGGGGTCGGAACCGTCATCGCATCGGTCGGCTTCAGCATCGGACTTGATCCGTCCACGTTGCGCCTCGCGATCGCGGCTCTGATGACAGGCCTCGGAATCATCCTTCTCGTCCCGGCGTTTCAGGGCAAATTGGCAACCGTCGCGACGCCTGTCGTGACAAAAGGACAAACCCAGCTTGACCGAATTCAGCCGTCTGGAATTGGCGGCCAGTTCGTCCTTGGCGCCCTGCTCGGGATGATCTGGTCTCCTTGCTCAGGTCCGACGCTTGGGGCTGCAATCGGACTCGCCGCGCAAGGTGGCGATGTCGGCACCGCGGCGGCAACCATGATCAGTTTCGGTCTCGGTGCGGCGACGCCGATCCTCGCGCTCGCTTATGGCTCGAGACAAGCCATCTCCGCGCGGCGCGATTGGCTGGCCCGGGCGTCGCGCTTCGGCACGCCTTTGATGGGCGTGGCCTTCGTTGGCATCGGCGCCTTTGTCCTCACCGGCCTCGACAGGATCACCGAGGCCTTCCTGACGCGCGCCATGCCCGACTGGCTGGCGACCGTGACGACGCGGTTATGAGGCGCGTCAATTTTTCAAATCAAAGAAATGCATAGCCACGCTCAAGAAATCACTGCAGTCTCTCCCAGACTGACGCCGTTCCTTCTAGCGCTCGCCCGACATCCGTAAATCCCACCGTTCCGCTGACAGGTCGCGGCCGCATCGAGGCGCGGAAGGCCCCTCTTCCGAACGCATTCGTTGTTCGCGGCCTGCTCGCGTCCGGCAATCCCCACCGCGCTCGTCACTTTTTCCAACGATCCGATGCCGCTAATCGCCAGGCGCCGGAACATAGCGTCAATTGGTACGGCTTTCGCTGGTGACGAACTCCCGTGGGGTGACTCGCCGCCATGGCACGCAAGAGATCTTCGCGTACGGCATCCACAGGCGCCGCCATGAAACGCGGCCATGCCCGCCGTCAGTCCGACGAATTATGTGGCGTCCCACGATATGTGGCGCAACCGCAGATCAATGCTGTTCTTCGGCGAGAGCACCGAGCGCGGTGCGCCACATAATGGTGAGGCTACAGAGCGCGCAGGAAAGCCATCACGTCCGGCTGGCGGGACCATCCTCCAATTGCCCGTCGTGTGCTTCCTCTCGCCAGCGTCTCCAGCGCCCGTTTCTTCGTGGCAAGGTCCGTCTCGGCATAGATGTTTGTGGTATCGAGCGACACATGTCCGAGCCAAGCACGGATCGTATTGATGTCGACGCCCGCCTGAAGAAGATGGCTGGCGGTCGTGTGGCGAATTACGTGGGGACTGACCTGTTTTCCATGGAGCGACGGAACCGAGGCACGCAACTTTGTGATGTAGCGTTCCACGAGCGTGTGAATGCCGTAACGCGTCAGCGGCTCTCCGCGACAGTTCAAGAACAGGTTCGCCTCGGCAGGACGTTGCCCCGCGAGGTGCCGGAGTTGCTTTAGGGTTGTGGCCCAGAGCGGGCAACGACGTTGCTTGTTTCCTTTGCCCGTGATCCGTACGGATTTGGAATGCCAGTCTATGTCGCCGATTCGGACCGAAGTTGCTTCGCTTGCGCGAGCGCCAGAGTTGTAGAGGAACAGCAGCAACGCGTGGTCGCGCCGACCTTGGCTTGACGATTGGTCGGGGGCAGCGAGCAGACTGTCCACTTCCGATTTCTCAAGATATGTCAGGCTGACCGTGATGCTCTTCTTTATCGGCACCATTCGAATCTGCGTGCACCACTCGATATGTTGTGGGCTGTGTTCGCCAATGAATCGCGCCAAAGCGTGAATAGACGCGAGCCGCTGGTTCCGTGTGGCGGTGCAGCATTCTCGTTCCTGCTCAATGTAAACGAGAAAACTGCGCACCAGTTCGGCAGACAGGTCGGTGACTGACAGTGCGTCGACGGCTACGCCCTTGCGTTTTGCCACGTAAGGGAGAAGCAAGACGAGCATGTCGCGGTAGCTTGCGCATGTGTTTGCAGACAAGTTCCGCTCCGACGCGGCATATTCCATGAGGAACCGACGAATCCAATGTCCGGCTGAGGTCTCGTCAGTCATGACGGCACTCCCCTGCGAACGCTTCGAAGCGGGAGCTGGCTTCCGCAAGTAGCTCCTGAGTCATTGTCAGATAGCGCTGTGTCCCCGAAAGGCCCGCATGGCCGAGATAAGTTGCTAATTTGGGCAGAAGATCGTTCAGGTCAGCGTCGCGGCGATACCACGCGATGACACGGTGAACGGCGGCCGAATGCCTGAGGTCGTGCATTCGAGGCTGGTCGCGGGCGCCGCCTTTCCTCCCAATGCCTGCGATCGTGCACAGGCGACGGAATGTGACTCCGAGCGTTGTGTCCCTCAAAGCCGCGCCATCGCTGTTGGAAAAGAGCCTGCTCTCGCCGCCTGCGGAATAGTGATTACCCCGTCTTGCGATGAACGTCCGTATGACGGTGTTCAGACTGTCGCTCAGGGGGACGATGCGTGTCTTGAAGAACTTGGTTCCTCGAATGTGTATGAGTGATTGCAAGATGTCGACGTCTTTGATCTTGAGACGCAACGCTTCGCCTCGGCGGAGTCCAGCGCCGTACAACAGCAGCAGTAATGCGCGCAGCGTATCTGCATCGATTACATATCGTGAATTTGCCGTCGCTGTTGGAACCGCTGCGAGAAGGCGCTTGAGCTCGGCTTCGGAATAGATGTAGGGCACGTAAGATGAATAGGTGCGCTTCCGCGGACGTTGCGGCATCGGAGATGTTCTTAACTGATGGCGCGTAACGGCGAAGAGAAACAGGCCCGACAGCACACGGAACTTCTTGCTCCTGGTCTCATCACTCGTTCCGCCTCGCTCCACGAAGCGTGAGATCATCTCGGGGCGAATATCGCGAAGCCGCACATCGCTGACTGAAAGTCTAAAGGCTGCCAGAATTTTTACCTCGGCCGAATAGCGCTTACCGAGTGAGCGCTGCTGTGCGATGTAGTTGGCAATGATGTCTTCCAAGCTCATAGCAGTGCTCCCAGGTCGATCTCAGCCACTTGGCGCAAGCCATGCAAATCGATCTTGGTATAGATCCGCGTAGTGTCCATGCTTCGATGACCGAGATGGTCAGCGATCTGCTTCAAAGTAAATCCAGCATCCAGAAGCTGGCCCGCACATGCGTGCCGCAGGCAATGTGCGCCGCGCCGGTTCAGCTGGACGTTCTGCTTAGTCAATCGCATCCTCACCATGGCGGTGATGCTCGAACCTGACAGCGGTCGGAAAGGCGCCTGGATCGTCAAGAACAAGGCACGGTGCCGACTGCGAGGACGTGTCCGACGAAGATAGTGCAGAATGGCCTCGCCAACCGGCACCGACATTGGATAACTTTGCGCTCGGCGCATCTTCGGCCTGGTGACGTGAATCGTCTCGGCCGCCCAATCTAGATTGTCCAGGGTCAGCCGCTCGACTTCTCCGCGCCGCAAACCATAGTAGATCAACAGCGACAGAATCGCGTGATCACGGACATTGACTGGATCATCTTTGGAAGCGGTGTCCTCGAGAAGCCGGCCAATCTGTTCAAGGCTCGGTGCCCGAGGAACATCCTCGAGCGCATAAAGACGCGGCAGTTCAATACTCGGCGCGAGATCGGATCGACACCATCCCTGACACGCGGCGTAGCGAAAAAAGCTACGCAAACTACCGCCGAGCGGGTGCATTGATCTGCGGCTCCATCCACAGCGTGCTTGGGTCTTCAGAAACGCATCAACATGAGCAATAGTGACCGCGCCAAGCGATCGCACCCGAGACGGCAATGAGCCACAGAACCAGCGTATTCTCTCGTCGCGAGATGCAATCGTCGCCGGCGAAAGGCCCCGCTCGACACGCATGTACTCTCTAAACGCGAACAGCTCTTTTGCGAACCTCTCCGGCCGTTCCGGTTCGGCTATCAACGCACCCATGCTTCGGAGCCAGGGTTCCCCGCTCTGAAGAACGAGTTTGACAGTATGCGGGGATGGTAGACGTTCCAGGGATTTGGGCCGGATATTCTGGAGAAGCGCACTCCTTAGCCGCTTGGGTGTTATGCTCCCTCCGTTACGGTGAACTATCTCCGCAACGACTAGCAACGCCCACGCGATACGCTCCAGCGTCGCTGGCGAGTAGCCGTCCGCGCGCGCCTTCTTGAGAAATTGCTCGCGAGATTCCACATAGGGCCCGGCCCGATAGCGAGCGACAACGGTTGGCACCTTGAATAGTTCGTCGTGCATGATCGATCCTCCATCGTGATGATGGACAGCGATCATCCACATAAAGATATGTGGCGTAAGAAGGTCGCTTCCGTGCTCCACAGAAACGCTTTCTGCGTCGTCGGGCAGTACGCCTTCGCGGTCGCGCGCTCGCCCATCGTCCGCCTTGTCGTTGGGTTGCTGTTCGCGGTTCCGGCTGCACGCGCCGGGTATGATGTGACCCTTGCTCTTGCACACATCGGTATTCCCCAGGAATGGTGGCGGGAGTCGTTCGCCGTGTTTGGCGCCATCGCTGTCGGAAGCACCACTTGGGCGCGCCTGTCGACGCAGACAGACCCCGCTCTCAGACCTGGTGTTACACTCGGCCCCATTCAGCCGCCGAATGGGGCGACGACTACGGGCGGGTGACTCTGCGGGTCTGTCGTCTTTCGGTTGGCGCTGGCGCGGATATCTGGCCGTCGTTTCTGATCGTGACGTCGCGGTCCTCTCACGCTTCGATGGAGCCGGGGTGATCGCTTCGGCAAACTCCGATCCCGTGGCCAGGCCCGTGCGCTGTCTTCTATCTACGCGACGACAAGTGGGCCGCCTTTCTGCACGCCGGGTTTTCTTTTCCCTCGCCTGGAGCGCGGAGCTTCTTGTGTGAGCCGAGCGTTAGCTGCCACGTCTCCAAAATGCTGTTCAGCACTCGCGAGCACCTGGCCTCTCATTGGCTTGATCTGGCCGAAGGCCGGCTGCGCCTCGATCGCCTGAACCGCAATGGCGTCGGTGAGACTTTCTTCCCCTGGGCTTGCCACCCCGCGCGAAAGAGCGCGGGGACCCCGGTTCGCCCATTCCTCGCGAGGCAAGAAAGTCTCGCCGACGCCATCCTCCGCTGCGCTGCGGCCCGAGTAGGTGCGGCGTCAATCGCCTTCGGCTTTCAGATCGCCATCGAGGCCGCGGTGGTCGCGGAGCTCGAAAACAACAAGGAGAAGTGACATGGCTAACATCGGCTCTTTCAAGAAATCCGGCGAGGAGTTCCAGGGCGAGATCATCACCCTGAGCCTGCAGACCAAGGGCGTCCGCATCGTCCCCGAGACCGACCGGATCAACGACAACGCGCCGAGCCACCGGGTCTTTGCCGGTCGTGCCGATTATGCGGAGCTGAGCGTTATGCGGAGTGGCGCGCTGTGAACGCAGATTTTTCGGAGCTTTATCGACCGCGGAACTCCGCATAATCTCATGGGGAGGAGCCGCGCCGAAAAGGGGAGCAATGCGGTTATCGCGCATGCACTTTCAGGAATGCGACCGAGCGCTCGAAGGAAAGCCGGCCGTCGTCGGTCGCAAGCAAGAGCTGATATTCATGGCCCAGCTGTGGCCTGTGATCTGCCGGGAAAAAGAGGGCGTCGACTTCTACCCCTTTCGCTCGCAGCGTATCCGCGAGCGTTGTCGATTGTGGCGCGAGTGGATCGCCGTTGCCGACCGATATGAAGACGGGCGGATAGGCCGATGTGACGTGTGGAGGTACCGACATCTGCTCAACGCGTGGGTGTTTGGGATCGCTGGTTCCAAGATAAGCCCAAATGACGGTCCGCATGAAATTTCCGAATGGACCTTCGAAATTCAAAATCGTCGGATCATACGGACCGCAAAACAGCACGAGTCCGCGAAGGGAGGTGCGCGCCATTCCTGGCGTGATGCCGATGCGCTCGGCATATCCCGCGTCGGAGATAACGAGAGCACTTTGCGCGACAATCTGTGCGCCTGCTGAATCGCCCGCAAGAAAGATGCGCTCCGGATCGATGTGAAAGCGCTTTGCATTGGCAATGATGTAGGCAAGGGCCGCATTCGTCTGCCGGATGGGCGTCGGGAACTGCGCTTCGGGCGCAACCGTATAATCGATGCCAACTGTCACGAATCCACGGGCGGCGAGGATTTGCAGATAGCTAGATAGATCGGTGCGTGTGCCGGAGACGAAGCCGCCGCCATGCACCCAAACGACAGCGGGAAGCACACCCAAACGACAGCGGGAAGCACTGCCTGCGCATTGGCAGGAACGAAAACATCGAGTAGAGCGTCGTGATCCCCAGAGGCATAATTGAGGCCGCGTTGCGCGGCAATGTCTTTCGGCACCAGCGAAGCGATCGAGTTCCGAGAGGCCTTGGCGCCCTCGTCAAAGGTGTGGCGGATCAACAAGACCGATGGCCAAGGACTTAGTTTAAATGCCGCGTAAATACACGCGCCGCCCATCACGATGATGGCAGTGCTGATGAGCAGCAGCCTTCTCAACAATGACATCTTCCTGGTCGCGTTTTGCAGTGGTTGCTAAGGGCTTGGTACCATGGGGAGTTGTCTCAGTCGATGGATAGCACCTTTGGCGAGACTCGGCCGCGCAGCCCGAATGCGGGAGTATCGCGCTCCCGCGGAATTATAGTTATTAGTTTCCTCAACGCTGGAGCGGCGCCTCGCGGGAGCGAGACGCCGCAAGCCGAGGGTCAGCGCGACCAAACGAGCGCGTAGCCGTCATCGACCGCGACGAGGTTGGCGTAGATCGGCGCTGAGAAGGACGGGTCGTCGAGCTTAACCGAATGATAGACGGTGTTCTCCTTGGAGGTCCGCTGCCACGCGGCACCTATCTCGACGTTACCGGCCATCACGCGCAGGCTCGGAGCCTTCTCGTTCTCGGACGGTTCGGCTGGAAGGAAGCGCGCCTTGATGTTGAGTGAGAGCGTCTTGATGGTGCCGCTGTAGGATCCATCTTCGGCGCGGGTGAAGGTGCCAATCTGAGCCATGGTGATCTCCTGTTGCTGTATCCAAGCCCGCGACCATCGCGGCCTTGATGGCGATCTTTGAGCGCCGCAACGACCGGCCTGCAGCCTTGGCCCGCAGCGAAGCGGAGGATGGCGGGCTGAGCGATCTTGTTGCCTCGCGAGGAATGCCGCCGCTTGGCGGCAGGGGAAGAAGATCGCGAACGAGCCATTGCGGGTAAAGGTCGGCGAGCGCAGCGAGCGTATTGTGGCGCGTGATCCGCCAGCAAAAGGCCGCTATGGTTTGGGCGGAAGCAGCCCCCACAGGAGAGCATCGGCTCAAAGGCACATCACAACTGCGGCAATGACGGCGGCGTCACGGCAGCATTCCGCTCTCCCGGTGCAATTGAACGACATTGAGCCTCACCCGTAAGAACGTGAAGAACCGGCCTATGCGCGCTGGCAGCAACAGCGAGAATGCGGCACGCGCAGGACAAAATGACGCCACCGAGTGAGATGCGCCGACTCGGTCCAAACAGCCCCGATCTTCTGTGGACAGACGGCCTTGTCGTGACGCCAAGCGCTCGGACCGTCGCAGAACGCCGCATGCTGTGGCCTCCAAGCAACAAAGGAGGCAATCATGTCGAAGCAGAAACGCAAGCATTGGAACAGCGTAGCGAGTCGGCTGCACTTTGCGAAACCATATGTCGATGGATTCGAGATCTGGCTTCAAGACCATGGATACACGCCTAGCACCATTGAAGAGAAGGTCAGACTACTCGCAGGTTGGACCGACTGGATGCATGCGGCAGGTTTTGCGTTCGACAATATTTTGGACGGGCTCACTGCATCCGCGACCGTCTTCACGGGGAAGAAGAGCCTCCGCGCATACGCCGGCGCAGGTCGGCTGTTCATCCGCTATCTTCAAGATCGAGAAACCCTTCCCAGATCGGCACCACCGCCATCGCCGACCGAGATCTGGCCGCTGCTTGCGGCATTCCGGCGCTGGATGCGCGACCAGCGTGGTGTGGTCAACTCAACGCTCGACACATACCAATCGACCCTGGTCGATCTTCTCGAAGCGCTCGGCGACGATCCGACGACCTTTACTGCTCATGCAATCCGGGCCTTTGTCCTTGAACGGGCCAAGCCGCACAGCCGCGGGCGCGCCAAATCGATTGCCGCTGCGACGCGCGCGTTCTTCCGCTTCCTGGTGGCCACCGGCCAATGCCCGGTGGGACGGGATTATGCCGTTCCCGGCTTCGCCAACTGGCAATTGGCGTCGGTTCCGAAATTCCTTGGTGCCGATGATATCGACCGCACCATCGCCGCTTGCGAGGGCGAAGGCCGGCTACGCGACAAGGCGGTCATCCTGCTTCTTGTCCGTCTCGGGTTGCGTGCCAGCGAGGTGGCCGACCTGAAATTGGCCGACGTCGACTGGCGGAATGGGCGCATTACCGTCGCCGGTAAATCCAGACGTGAGGAGTGGCTTCCGCTGACCCAGGAGGTCGGCGATGCAATGGTAGCCTACATCGAGCGAGTCAGGCCACAGTTGTCGACACCCCGTTTGTTCATCACCGAAGCCGCCCCGGTTCGACCGCTGACCCGCATCGCCATCAAATGCATCGTGCGTCGCACGCTGCTCCGAGCCGGGATCAAAAGTGCCCATCAAGGAGCTCATGTGCTGCGCCACTCCGCAGCCACGACGATGCTTCGGCATGGCGTCAGTTTGACAGGCGTCGGCGCGGTCCTGCGTCACCGATCGCCGGCAATGACGATGCACTACGCCAAGGTGGACTTCGCCCTCTTGTCGGAGATCGCGCAGCCCTGGATCGGGAGGCTGCCATGCTGAGCGACGACGCGGAACGTTACAT